>Ga0210386_10000432_pt1 | contig 38702 bp, 24 predicted proteins | sample IncBWH32OmetaG_FD_160091 | JGI IMG/M metagenome (GOLD analysis project Ga0210386, IMG submission 160091) | Forest soil microbial communities from Barre Woods Harvard Forest LTER site, Petersham, Massachusetts, United States - Inc-BW-H-32-O ...
GTCATACGATCACTTGCCCAATTTCGCTTCAACCAGGACAAGTGCGTTGACCTGCAACGTCAAATCCAGGCGGTTTCCTTCAAGATGCAGCTGCTCCGGAGGCGGAAGCTGTGTGGCGGCATTCAGCTTTTGTATCTGCTCGAGTGTGGGGTTGCGCGGGCTGCCCATTGCCTTATAGGCCGCGAGCGTATTTCCGTGATCGTCATCCACGCGGCTGACGGAAACGGCCGCGTTTGCCGGTAGACCGTGAAACAGAAGGCTGACTTTTTTCTCGCTTCCCGTCTCGTCCGGGGCGACCAGATTCCATACCGCGATGACCAGCGTCCCGTCATTCCGTTTGGTCGCAAGTACATTCGGCGAGGGGTTGGCAAAGCGCTGATCGCCAAGCTTATGCAGCAGGGAGAAGCCGTAAAAACTTGGCTTGTTGATACCTCCCTTGGCGCGCAATCCGAATTCGCCTCCAAATGGCTCCGGAATGGGGCCGCCTTCTTCAAAGACATCGGAGAAGGTCCAGAAAGACATCATGTCCACAAGCCCATCGCATTGCCGGACTGTATTTGCGACGGCTGGACCGACAAATGTGGTGTCGCGCGCTTCCTTCATCCCTTGCACATTCCACTCCGTCCAGAAAAGGGGAAGCTTCGGCAGGGGAGAGTCTTGAATCTGCTTTCGTACTTTCCCGATGGCGCGGCAAACGCGCTCGTTCATGGGAATGTCTTCATTCGTGCCAAAGAGATTTTCTACGGTATCGTCGGCATAGCCATGGCTTGTTACGAAATCGATTGGCACATGGTTTTCTGCAACATGTTTCAAGAAGTCATCGACCCATGAAGCAGCGGCGGTCGCCGGGCCCCCGACGCGCAGGCGCTGGTTGACACTTTTCAGAGCGCGGGCAGTATGGTCGTAAAGCTCGAAATAACTTCCCTGCCGCGGAATGCCGTTCCAGAAATCGATGTTCGGTTCATTCCAGACTTCGAAATACCACTGCGCCACTTCATCGATGCCGTACCGGTCAATCAAATGCTGAGCAAAATGCGTGATTAAGCCATCCCATCTCTCCAGGCTCTTTGGCGGGGAAACATTTTGCTTGTACCAGAAGGCATGCAGAGCATCAGGGTTAAAGGCCAGCTTCTTTGGCATAAAGCTGATTTCGACAACCGGCCTTATGCCATTCTTCAGAAGCCCGTCATAAATTTCATCGATATAGGCAAAGTTGTAGACCGGGTTGCCGCGCTCGTCCTCGTTGTAGACTCCTACCTCATCATGAAAAATGGCGTGAAAACGAACGTAGCGAAAATCGGTCACCTCTTTTACAGCGCGCAGGTCGTTGCGATAGCTTTCCCGCAACGTAAGGATGGCGCGACCTGAGCCGAACATTTCTTCCCAGAAATGAGGAAATGGGGTGGTCTGCGCATGAGCATCGATCTCAATCTGTTCTTGTGCCCTTACCGGAAGAACGGTAAACGCGCTCAATATCAGCGCGATCGCTGCTGCCCAGTTCACAAAGCGCAATCTCATAGATCTCTCGCTTTCCGAGGTGTCAAAAATGTTGTGGAGAACGCGGTAAAACAGAAGAGGGTGCATTTTGCGATGCACCCCCGGAGTTGCTCAATATTTATCAGAAGCTGAATCTGGCCTGAATCTGAACTGTGCGGGAACCGAGAGCCTTCTGGGCTTGCCCAAAGGCCGGATTACTGTTCACGCCATCCGAGCTGATGATGTTATTAATACTGCCACCGTTGTCCTGGCCGCCTCCCTCCAGGTTTATCTTATTGAAGAAATTAAAGACGTCTGCGCGGACTTCCACGCGCGCTCCTTCTCCCAGTCCCGGGATGTGGGGCAAGCCAAAGGCTTTGGCTAATGTCACGTCAAGGTCGTTGTAGCCTGGAGAGTTGAACGAATTGCGCGCCACGAGCGCGGGTTCGGGTGCAGGACCGGTCCCAGGAAATGCTGGTGCGGGCGTGAAGGTTGGCACAGTGAAGTAAGCCAACGCACCTTTGGAAAAGTTCTGATTGAAGGCGGTCGTTGATGAAGGTCTTGGGCCTGACCTGAAAACATCATTGCTGGTGTTAGAACCTGCACCGCCCTTGTATGCAGCGGCTCGGAGTGTCCCATAGCCGTGGTTTCCGCTTCCCTCAAAATAAATATTGCCGCCAGTGTTGCTGTACAACGGTGTCCACGGGAAGCCCGAATGGAGATTGTAAATTCCGCTGAGGGACCAGCCGCCTGCGACTTTTTCAAGCCATGCGTTGTTTCCGTGGAATAGCACAGGCTGCCACAAGCCATAAATCTTGAAGGCATTCGCTACGTTGTAATCAGATCTGCCCCACGACGCGCGCGGGTCGAAGGGATATGGGTCTTGGTAATAAGGTTGCGATCCATTGTCCATGCTCTTGGCCCAGGTATACTGCGTATCCAGCAGAAATGAACGCGAGAACTGGTGCTTCAGGCCTGCGATCAATGCGTTGTAGTTTGAGTTACCGGTGTTTTGGTAGAAGTCCACCGAGTTTACTGCCGGATTTAGGGGAATACCGGCGGCCGCGCCAAGCGCATTCTGATCATTTTGATTCAGGAGATGGCGCCCGGTGCTTCCCTGGTATCCAAGCGAAAATACCCAGTTGAAGCCGATATCGTATTGCGTATCAAAGGAATAGTGGTACGTATATATCGTCGAAGGATGCGATGGGAATCCCGTGACCGCAATTGGGCCGCCGCTCAAAGGAAGATTGTTTGGTCCAAATGCTGACTTTGCAGCGGGGTTGGGTGGAAAGCCGAATATCGACTGCGGATTGCTCGCAGTTCGATAGAAAACATCTGGATCTGGGTTGCCGAAGGTACTGCAGCAGAAGCTCACACCAACCACATTCGGCGGATTGTTGATTCCGTTTGCTGTAATCGCGATCTCGTTTTGGTTGTAGTTGATGCCGAACCCGCCTCGAACGACAAATTTGCCCTGTTGCGCCTCTGGACTCCAGGCGAAGCCGATCTGTGGACCGAAGTTCCACTTCTGCGCGTTATAGAGGTTGCCACCCACGCGCAGGGAAAGATCGGTCAAAGTACTTGCGCCGGAACCGAGCTGAACGACGCTGAGGGTCTGCTGTTTGGCAGACAGCGGGCCAAAATATGACCACCGCAGTCCTAGGGTGAGGGTGAGGTTTGATCGGGCCTTGAAATCATCCTGAGCGAAAAATGCCCAAAGATTCGACCGTTGGTCCTGTCTGTTTTCTGTTACCTGGCCCGTCAGCGGGTCGTAGGTTCCGCTTTCCTGGTAGGGGGCATCGTTGAGGAAGTCCCAAACGTTGCGGAACGTAAACGATGGTCTCGCGTTATAAATAGCGTTGTTAAGGTAGTAAAGACGCGTGAGCTGTCCGCCACCCTTCAAAGTGTGCCGCCCCAGAACTTTCGTCAGAATGTCCTGGTAGCTATACGTCCACTGATTGAAAACGCTCGGCCCGGGAGCGCCAAAGAACTGCAGCCCTGCGCCGCCCCCCGCTGTCCCGATCGTATCGAAGTTATCCTGCGGCAGGCCGAACGGCTCTTGTGGGTTCGTATTCACTTCATTCCAGCGCCATCCCGCCGCGTTCACGCGAGCTTCATTGAGCAAGGTTGCGGAAAATATATGGTTCCAGATGCCGGCAAACGCGTCGTTGATGGCCGAATGATGATACAGATTTGCCGGACGAACGGGGCCGTTGAAGCTGGTCGTATCTACGGGCACCCAGTAGATGGTGAAAGTGATCCGGTCTTTACTGGATACATTTGCGTCGACGCGTCCGTTATATTGCGCTTGTGTAACGGTGCTGGGATTGGATGTGTTCACAAAGGCGATATCAGGGATGCCGTCCAAACCGCTGCCAACGCCCGGGGTACCACTGCCTCCGCCGTAGGTAGGGTCCTGTGTTCCCAGGGGCGACTTTAAAGGCGATCCAACGTCCAATCCCTGACCGGGAATCGTACCGCATTGGACGCCCTCGACCAAACCGATATCCGCGCACGTTCTTGACAGAATGGAACTGAAAGACGCCCCTTCTCCGTGAAAACCGAGGATGGTTGCGGCAATACTGTTGGCAGGCGCCTGTGTGAGGAACTGAGGTGTTTCATACCAGTTATTCACTCCGGTAACCACCGAGTCGTTCCGCAGCGTTTCATAGTTGAAGAATGCGAATAGTTTGTTCTTCCAGAGAGGACCGCCGAGGCTGCCTCCGAACTGGTTAAACCGGCCAGAGTCTCTGCTTAGTCCTCTTGCCGATGGAGTACCTGAGATTTCTGAACTGGGTCCGTTCCAGCGCTGATAAGCATTCAATCCTGGACGGCTCGCCTTGAAGAAGAGGCTGCCGTGGATATCGTTGCTGCCCGCCTTGGAGGTGACCTGAATTTGCGCGCCACTGAAGCGGCCGTTCTCAGCGTCATAGTTATTGGAAACGATCTTTACGTCGCCGACAGAGTCTTCGCTGGGAGTGATGACGGAGGTTCCGCCCCACACTGCGCTGGCGGTGCTGATGCCATCGATGCTGATGCCGTTTGCATTATTTTGTCCACCATTGGAGACAATCTGTGGACCATTCTCTGTTTTGAAGATGCCGTCTGTAGAGCCTGATCCTCCGATTTGTGTGCCAGGCAGATTCTGACTTCCACCGCCCCCCGCTTGCGCGCCATTCCCAAAAACTCCGGGCGCAAGTTGTGCAAGTTGAAAGACGTCACGCCCGAAGGCCGGTAGATGTTGTATCTCATTGCTGCTAATGGTGCCGCTCAGCGAGGCGGTTTCCGTATCCAGTATCGGCGTTGCGTAGGCGTTCACCGTCACACTCTGTGACGCGTCACCAAGATCAAGCTGCACATTCACCGCATTTGCCTGTTCTGGAATTACCTGCACGTCGTTAAGAACTTTTTTCTTGAATCCGGTTTTTTCTACCGTCAGCGAGAAGTGGCTGGGCGGGAGAGCGTTGAAGTTATAAATGCCGCTGCCTGAGCTAGTGCTTGTTAGAGTCTGGTTCGTCGCTGTGTCAGTGAGTGTAACGGTCGCGCCTGGAATAACCGCTCCAGCAGGGTCAGTGATGACACCTTGAATTGAGGCGCGATATTGCGCGAATGCCGGGATCGTCATGGCGCACACGCACGCTAACACTATGAAGTAATGAAAGCTCTGAAATTTCCGCGGAATGGACAGCTGCTGTCCAGAAGATGTGCGTTGCATATTGCCTCCAAGTAAAGAGCTATCGCTGGGATGTTCGTCTCCCAGACAGGTCTTACACCGATGCGTATATGTAACCTTTTCGTTATCGCACAAATTACAAATTGTGGGTGCGTAATTCGGGCCGTATTGCGGCCAAAACTATACAGAACAAGAGGATTAACACCGGAGTATATAGAGAGTCAATAGAATGATCAGGAAGTAAGGTATCCAGATGTGTACATCCGGCTCGCTCACTCATCCTGGAGGAGTGAGCAAAGCCAGTTATGGTTTTTGGGATAAGACGCGAAACTGTTCGCGATCACTTTCCTGGGAAAGCCTGTTTTCGGATGAAAAAGCTCTTACAACGTTGAGAGACTGACCGGGGTCAATAAGCAGCCAGAGACACGCTCCTATGAGCGCCAGAGTGGCTGCGACAAAAAATGCCGCATTCCAGCCGTATCGTCCGGCAATGTACGGAGTGAGGGAGGCAGTAACGGCGCCGCCAAGCTGACCACCCATATTCATGACGCCGGAAACCATACCGGAACGCTTCCCGGATATGTCGGCGCTTACTGACCAGAAAGAGCTCTGTGCGAGATAGAGTGCGCCTGCTCCCCCGGCAAGAATGATGCTGGCAAGTTGAGGACTCTGCGCGCGTGGGCCAAGTACCAGAAATACAGACGTGAGTGCCAGCGCGAATGTGGCGATCCCGCAGCGCCCGAGGCGCAATCCGTAGCGGCGGGTAAGCGCATCGGTGATCGCGCCCCCCAGCAGGCAGCACGCAGTCATGGCGAGGAAGGGAATCATGGAATAGAGCGCGCTCGACTTCAGGTCAAGCTTGCGCACCTGTGCAAGATAGATAAAAAACCAGCTGAAGAAGATCCATGCGACATAACCAAAGCTGAAGTAGCTCAGAGTCATTGCGAGCACATTGCGATTCAAGACCAGAGCCTGCCAAGGCAGAGTATTTGTAGAAGGAGCATTCAGTGCAAGGTCAGTCGACCGGCCGGCTTCAATCTTTGTCAGTTCTTCTTTCGTAACCAGTGGATGCTCCTCTGGTGTATCGCGCGCGATGAGAAACCAGATGGTTCCCACAAGAACGCCAATGAGCGCGCTAAACCAGAACGAAGCACGCCAGCCGAAGTGTTGAATGATCCAATTCAACAAAGGAGGCGTAAGCCCTGCGCCTGCGCCTACTCCGGCAAAGATCCACCCGTTTGCCTTGCCTCGCTCCGCTACTGGAATCCAGCGCGCGACAAAATGGTTTGAAGCCGGATAGACGACCGCCTCGCCCATGCCAAGCGCCACGCGCACTAGAATCATGAGCAAGAGAGCGTGCGGCAGCCGCGGCGAGATCGCTGCTGTAAGAGCAGTAAACGCGCCCCACCACAACACTCCAAATGCAAGAATGCGGCGCGATCCCAGGCGGTCGGCGAGCCATCCTCCGACGACCTGAAAGCCGGCGTACCCGATAAGGAAGGCGCTGAATACCCATCCAAGACGCACATTGTCGATGCCAAGTTCGCTGCGTATCGCTGGACCGGCAATCGAAATATTTGTACGGTCAAGAAAGGCAACAGCGCTCAGAACAAAAAGCCAGAAGACGAGAAACATTCGCACTGGGAAACGACGCACAGTTGCCATTCTTATCCTCTTCGCTTTACAGACGCCCGAACTTCTTCACTGCTTCAACAATCGAGCGTAGCTGTTCAATGTAGGCGTACATGCTGTGCTCTTTGAAGTCGAGTTGGCGTGCCAGTTCCAGTACCTTCACGGCTTCTTCGCGAGGAACAACGACGACTCCGTCTTGATCTGCAGTGATGATGTCCCCGGCTCGCACAGGAACTCCATCGACGGTCATGGCGATATTGGAGCCGGCGAAGCGGTAATGTCCCACAGAGGTGGATGGCACAACGCCGGTAGCGTACACGGGGAAGCCGATCTTTTTCAGATAGGCAACATCGCGCACGCCGCCATCAATGACTGCACCCGCAAAGCCGCGCGCGAACATGGCGGTCCCCATCAATCCACCCATGCCGGCGATATTGGCGCCGTCTTCGATGCTCATGACATACACAGAGTCTTTGCCGCCCGCATCGATGGCAGACAGCATACCGTCCAGTGCATGCGGATCGCGATTCTCTTCTTTTGCCAGGCGTACCGTTGCGGCAAAACCGGCAAATTTAACAGGAAAGATCGCCTGCATGCGATGCGAGAGATACATCTGCTTACCGTAGAGCTGTTCAATCGCATCCGAGACAGATGCAACTTCCACATGACGATATGCAGTTGCCAGCTCTGAAGGATCTTTTTCCAGCGAGCCTTCATCTTCCGTTGATTGCGCGTGCAGCGCAACCAGCAGGCCGAACGTGAGCGCTGTGACCGCCACAGCGCCAGAGGAGAAGAGAATGCGTTTTACTTTCACATAAACCTTCTGAATAGAGATTGACTTGTTTTGCGACGGCGTTCAGCGCCACTCGCGATGGCTATGCGAATCCATTCCGCGAAACGCATACCCGCTCTCTCGCTGAATCGCGCGTGCACAGTGCTGAAGCCGCTGGACGATCTCCGGCACTTTCTGTTTTGTAATACGAAATGGCGGACCCGAGATGCTGATTGCGGCGATCGGCAACCTGTCTGGAGCAAGGATCGCAACACCCAGGCAGCGAACTCCCTCTTCCCGCTCCCCGTCATCGATGCCGAATCCGCGCCGTCTGGTGCGGTCAATTTCTTTCAGCAATTCTTCGTGTGTGCGGATTGTCTTCGCCGTAAATTGCCGAAGCGTGACTCGTTTCAACCGTTCCTTGACCGTATCCGGCGCATAGGCTGCCAGCATCGCCCGACCTGCCGCCGTGCAGTGAATGGGACTGGTTGAGCCGACGCGAGAGATCATACGGATGCTGCGGCTGGGCTCAATTTTGTTCAGATAGACAATTTGATCCTGATCCATCACACACAGATGAGCCGTCTCTTCCACTTCGGCGACAAGGCGGCGCAAGTGCGGCTCAGCAGTTTCGCGCAGGTCATGCTGCTCGAGGACATGGGTACTGTATTCCAGCAGTCTCAGTCCAAGCCTGAATTTGCCGCGCCCTGTTCTCTCGATCATTCGATGGTGCTCAAGAACCATCAGGAAGCGATGAACCGTGCTTTTGTGAAGCTGAAGCGATTCGGAAATCTCTGCGAGACTCTGCGGTGTCCTGCCGCTTGCCAGCTGATCCAGCACTGCAAAGGCACGATCTAAAGCCTGTACTTTATATCCTGCCGAAGACACTGCTTGCTCTTTGATTGGGCTTCCCATGTTGTTTGTGATTGGCGAAAGTGTACTCCAAAAAAAATCCCGTTGGAACTCTGGTTTTGCCGGCGCCCAGTTGAATTTCACAATATGGTACGCCGTCCTAAATTTGTTGACACGGCAGACGGTCATATCGTACATTCCGCCAATATCGAAAAAACTGATGTGTGCACATGTTTTATATTCCCGGCCACCGGGGCAACAGGTGCTCAGGTTCAGAATTTAAAACGATTCGATATGAGGATACATGAAGACACCAAGCAGACGCAGTCTTTTAAAAGGAGCGGCCGCTACAGCTGGCGGCGTTGCTCTTGCAGCCGTTCCGGCACAGGCAATGCAAACCGCGTCGCCTGAACGAAAGGCGCACACGATTGGACCGAAACCTGATAAAACTCCACTCTTCAATAGCGCTGTGTCCTACGGGAACCTGTTGTTCCTCGCGGGCATCGGAGCGCATTTTCCTGGAGACATCAAGGCCCATACTGCTCATGTGCTCGACGAGCTGCAAAAACAGCTTGAGAATGCTGGATCGTCGATGAGCAAGGTGCTCAAGGTCAATGTCTATCTGAACGACATTAAAGATTGGGAAGCGATGAACACCGTCTATGCAGGGCGCTGGGGCGATACACCGCCCGTCCGCACGACCATAGCGGCCGCGGGTGGAATCCCAGGAAATTCGCTGGTTGAAATGGATTGTATTGCGTTTATCTAAGGCTAAAGGGACTGACAGAGGATCAGGATGCAAGCACCGGAAAAAATATTTGGATTGAGCAGACGTAACTTTCTTCAGCGATCTGCTATAGCCGGTGCGGCCGGAGCAGCAGGCTCATTATTGCCCGCTTCGGCCAAAGCCGCGGTTGCTTCGGTAGAGACCGGCCCCAACATTTATGAAGCAATCGGTGTGCGCCCGCTGATCAATTGCAAGGGAACCTACACGATCATCAGCGGCTCGCAAACATTGCCCGAAGTAAAGAAGGCAATGGACGAGGCTTCGCGACACTATGTCAACCTCGACGAGTTGATGCTCGCCGTGGGCGCCCGACTGGCTGAGATCACGCAGGCCGAGTGGGGCATTGTGACCGGAGGATGCGCCGCAGCGATTACCGCGTCTACGGCGGCTTGTATCGCCGGCGCTGATCCCGAAAAGTCGCAGAAACTGCCGTACCTTTCTGGATTAAAGAATCAGGTCATCATCCCGAAGCATTCCCGCAATCCATACGACGTGGCGACGCGCATGCTCGGAGTGGAAGTGGTTGAGGTGGGTACGCCGGAAGAATTAACTGCAAGCATGGGGCCTCGTACGGCGATGATCTACATTCTTTCGTCTCCTGAAGCCGCGTCCGGTCCCTTGAGCATCGCCAATATCTGCCAGGCCGCCAGGACGAGGCAGGTTCCGGTTTTTGTCGATGCTGCGGCAGAGACGTTGACGATTCCCAATATCCATCTCAAAGCAGGCGCAACACTGGTGGGATATAGCGGCGGGAAGTGTATGCGCGGCCCGCAGTGCGCTGGCCTGCTAATCGGACAAAAAGACATCGTGCAGTCCGCCTGGTTCCAGGCAGCTCCTCACCACAATGTCGGACGCTCAATGAAGGTGGGCAAAGAAGAAATCATGGGCATGTTGACTGCCGTGGAGATGTGGACCAAGCGTGAACATGAGGCCGAGTGGAACACCTGGAAAAGCTGGCTTGCTTACATTGAAGCGAAGGTGAAGCCGCTGCCTTCAGTCACCACCGAATACATCATGCCTGAAGACCTGTCGAACCACGCGCCGCAGCTGCGAATCAAGTGGGATGCAAATACTCTGAAGATTACCGGCACCGAACTTGCGGAGGCTCTCGATCAGGGCACACCGCGCATTCAGTTTGACAGCGCCTCGGGAAAGCGTCCGGATCAAATGCAGAGTTCAATCACCATCATGCCGTACATGATGATGCCGGATGACTACAAGGTAGTGGCGGACGCCATCTATAGCGCGCTCAGCCATCCAAAGAGCTTTACGGCGCCCGTCCTTCCACAGGGAGAGCCTGCAACTATCGCCGGTATCTGGGACGTTCAGGTGGACTATCTTCGCGGGCGCGGTGTGCAGCGTTTTTTACTTCAGCAGTCCGGGGACAAAGTCAGGGGTGCGCATCAGGGAGAGATTTACAGCGGCAACATTGCAGGAACAGTGCATGCCGATCAAGTCATACTACGAAGCGCCCTTCCGGTAGGGGGAAATGAAATTCCTTATAACTTTACCGGAACCGTGCAGGGGAATTCGATGAGCGGCACTGTGGCTCTTGGCGAATATGGCCACGCCCAGTGGAGCGCTACTAAAAACACTGCATAGAACGATATGCGGTGTTGGTTTGCAACTTAGGGCAGGAAGAGTTTAGAGGCCAGTTAGAGAAGTGGCAGTATGCAGTTATTACAGACAAAAAAGAGGAACGCCATGCGAATTTTACGGTCTGTTTTCCCCATCGTATTGATTCTTATCCTATGTACCACGCAACTGTATGGAGCGATCACAGGCACCATCTCCGGAGTTGTCTCTGATCCAACCGGTGCAGCCATGCCGGGAGTAACAGTGACGGCAACCGACCAGCTGACCGGTGTTGCCAATACCGTTGTTACCGACTCCAAAGGGTTTTATAGTTTCCCAGCCCTGGCGGTAGGTATCTACACCGTAAATGTAAGGCAGTCCGGATTTCGGGATTTTTCGGAGCAAGGCATTCGTATCGACGCTAACTCATCCATCCGCACAGATATCCAGCTGCTGCTGGGTGCCGTTACAGAGACTGAGACTGTAAATGCCGATGCGGTACAGGTAGAAACCCAGAACACGCAGCTCGGCGAAGTGATTGATAGTGCCAAAATGACCGCGGTGCCCCTGGATGGTCGTGCATTCACTGACCTGCTGGCCCTGCAGCCCGGCGTCTCGCCTTATAAAGCATCCTCTGAAGGTGGTGGCGATGATTCCCGCCCGGTTTCCGGAGGCCTGAATACCGGCAATCAGTCAGTCAATGGAGGCCGCGAATCCTCCAACGGCTTCATGATCAACGGGGCCGATGCCAACGAGGGTGTAAGCAATGGCGCCGCAATTATTCCCAACCTCGATTCGATTGCGCAATTCCGCATTATTACGAACAACTTCGATCCAGAGTATGGAAACTTCAGCGGCGGTCAGATCAACGTAGTCACCAAGTCCGGGACGAATAGCTACCACGGCAATGTATTCAACTTCCTGCGCAACACCGATCTTGATGCGAGGAACTTCTATGCCCCCAGTCGTGGCGTCTATATCCAGAATATTTTTGGCGGGACACTTGGCGGCCCTATCAAGAAGAACAAGCTCTTCTTCTTTGGAGATTTTCAAGGCACAAAACAGACTCAGGGGCAAACGCAGAACTTCCCGGTTCCTTCCGATTCGAATCGTGCCGGTGACTTAAGCAGCTTTTTCGGCGACTCAACGCAATATAGCGGGCAGACAGTACAAGGCACCAGCTGGGCGAACTCTCTGACGCAGAGACTCGGTTACACGGTGAATGCGAATGAGCCCTACTACGCAGCGGGATGCTCTTCGACCGCCGATTGTGTGTTTCCAAACGGACAGATTCCTGTCTCCGCATGGGATCCAACCGCTGCCAATCTTCTGCAATTTATCCCGCGACAAACGAATACTGGTCTCGGCACTTTTTCAACCTCTGCGTATTCTCAGAAGCTCACAGACTATAAGGGCAGCATCCGGGTTGACACGACGAGCCGTTTTGGCACTCTCTTCGGCTATTACTTCATCGACGATTTCGATCTGACCACTCCGTACTATAGCGGTATCAATGTCCCTGGGTTCGATTCGCAGAGTAAGGGACGAGCGCAAATGGTGAACGTCGGATTGACCTCTACCTTTAAGAACAATGCCGTAAATGACTTTCGCTTTGCTTATATGCGGGATGTCAACCTGTTGGGTCTTCCTCAAGGTGGCGTTGGCCCGTCACTTTCCTCCCTCGGCTTTGTTTCACCGTGGGGCCCCACCGGCGGGATTGGCCCGATCAATCCTTCTTACGAAGGGGTGCCAAATATGAATTTCAACAGTTTTCAGTTTGGTGTCCCAGCCGATACTTTGAACCAGTTCAACAATGTGTTCCAGTGGCTTGATAGTTACACCAAGATCGTCGGCGAGCATACGTTGAAGTTCGGTATTGACTACCACTACGATCAGATCAACGAACGCAACTACTACGGCGAAAATGGATCATTCACATTTAGCGGTCAGGAGACAGGGAGCGATTTTGCAGACTTCCTGCTTGGAGCGCCTGCGAATTTCATCCAGGCCAGTAAACAGATTCTCGATTCGCGCAGCCAGTATTTCGGAGCCTATGGCCAGGATAGCTGGAGGGTGACGCCGAACCTGACTCTGAATTTTGGATTGCGCTATGAGATAAGCACTCCCTGGTATGACACGCAAAACAAGCTGGAAACGATCATCCCCGGTGTTCAATCTGTAGTCTTTCCAGGGGCTCCAGAGGGATATCTGGTGCCCGGTGATCCGGGTGTTGCAAGAACGCTGGCTCCTATTCGCTGGAATAACTTCGGGCCGCGCTTTGGCTTTGCTTTTGCGCCCAGTGGTGACGACTGGTTTACGCACATGATGGGTGGCCCAGGCAAGAGCAGCATTCGCGGCGGATTTGGCATTGCATACACCAACATCCAGGATGCTACGGGATTTCTGGAAGTTGGCGACGCTCCATTCGGCCTCTTCTACTCGAGTCCAGTGCCATCGCTTATGAACGCGCCATTTATTGATCGGGCTACCGGAAACAACGAAGGGCAGAGATTCCCATTTACCTTCCCATCGACAAATGTATCTGCCAAAAATCCTGACACTACCTTTGATTGGGCTTCTGTTCTGCCGATTTCCGGATCACTGGTCTATGACGTCCACAATGTGCTCCCTTACGTACAGAGCTTCTATCTTGGCGTGCAGCGTGAGCTGACATCGAGCACGGTTATGAGTCTGAATTATGTTGGCAATCTCGGTCGTAAGTTGCTCACATTGGAAGAATCGAATCCGGGTGATCCAGCTTTGTGCCTGAAGTTGATGGACCCAACCCTGCTCGCTCCCGGTCAATCCACCTGCGGACCCGGCCTGGAAAGCAATACGTTTACGCTTGCCGACGGCACGGTCGTCGAAGGAACCCGTACGACGCTCGGCATCGATTTCGCCAGCAATCCTTACATGAAGACGATTGGAAGCTCAAACTACCACTCGTTTCAGGCCACGCTGCAGCACTCAAACAAGTATGCCGACTTTCTCATCGGTTACACATACGGACGATCGTTTGACAACTCTTCTGCGCATAACGAGCTGACGAATGTATTTAATCCTGAGCTCAGCCGCGCCATATCCAGTTTCGACGTGCATCAGAATTTTGTAGCCAGTTATACGGTTCCGTTGCCATTCGATGGATACACACCGAGGCCCGGGTTGCTGCACCAGGTGATCGGAGGGTGGGAGCTATCGGGCATAACAACCTTTGCGACCGGATTGCCGGTGACAATATCGGAGAATGACGATAACTCACTCACCGGTTCCCAGGCTGATTTACCAAATTATGATCCTCACGCCGGTCCTCTTTTTATCAATAAAAATCCTCGTTCGGGACAGATGTACTTCAACACGAATGTCTTTTCGCAGGAAGAACTGGGTAGATTCGGGAATTCTCAGCGGCGCTTCTTCTATGGGCCGGGATTGAATAATACGGATCTTGCGCTGCTGAAAACATTTAAATTCAAGGAAGATGTCAACCTGCAGTTCCGTGCTGAAGCCTTCAACGTTTTCAACCACACGCAATTCCAGGGTCCATCAGGAAACTTCAACAACACCGGTCAGGGTGGCTTTGGGTATGTCACATCGGCCAACGATCCGCGCATCATGCAGATTGCCTTGAAGCTGTATTTCTAGGAACGCTTTTGCAGTGCGACTAAACAGGCATGAAGCCCAGAGAAGAATTTGCTCTGGGCTTCGTAATCTGATGATGACTGAGCTATGAATTTCAAGTTTGCCTTAACTGGTTGTTGTGCTGCGTTCTTATTCATTCACCTGCTTGCGTTCAAACCAGTCAACGCGCAGGAAAATATCAGCGGACGCGCGATTTTCGCCGCGAACTGCGGCGCGTGCCACGGAAGCGATGGCCGTGGCGGCGAGCGTGCTCCCAACATCGTGACGCGGCGTGAAGTTGTATCGCGTGCGGACTCTGATCTGATTCGCGCTGTGCAGAACGGCGTTCAAGGGACGGCGATGCCGGGCTTCGGGTATATGGGAGCGGAGAAAATCAATGCGGTCGTACATTACCTGCGCACTCTGCAAGGGATTGGAGTCGCGGTGAAAGTTCCGGGCGATCCGGGCCTTGGCGAGCAGCTCTTCTTTGGCAAAGCGGAGTGCTCGAAGTGCCACATGGTAAATGGACGAGGGGGTTTTCTAAACAGCGACCTTAGCGGTTACGGTTTTGGCCGCTCCGTCGAAGACATAAGGTCGGCAATCATATATCCCGATCGAAGTCTGGATCGCAGGTCTGAAGCAGTAACCGTAGTTACATCGGACCAGCAGAAATTCATGGGCATGATTCGCAATGAAGATAATTTTTCTTTGATTCTGCAAACGGAAGATGGAGCCTTTCACACACTCTCAAAAGAAAATATCGGACGGGTGGAATATAGCGGCCATTCTCTGATGCCGGATGATTACGAAAAGGAATTGAGCAGCAAAGAGATCGATGATCTCGTTAGCTATCTTTTAAAGACAAGCACATTAGAAAAGAGTGCCAGCCACGAGCACGATTCGGAAAAAGAATGATCAAAATTGAAATGAAGACTTCAGCTCGGCGCAGGAGCCTGCTCCGTACCAGTATTTTTTCTTGCGGCCTGTTCTTATTCTTGGCGGTCTTTTTCTGTGCGTCTTCCAGTATCTGGGCGCAGGATTCTGGGCCTCGACGTCCATTTAAACTCGTTGCGAATTCACCCGCCTTCTGGGATCTGGTGAGCCGCGATGCAAAGCTGGAGACGATGGCTACCGGCTTCGGATTTACGGAAGGCCCGGTCTGGGATCGATCCGGATTGCTCTGGGTCAGCGATGAGGAGCTAAATAAAATTTTCCGCGTGTACCCTGATGGGCATCACGAAGAAATGGTCGCGCTCGGCGATCCCGATGGCAGCACCTTTGATCATGAGCATCGTCTAATCAATACGGCAAGCGTGCTGCGGGCACTCATCCGCCTGTCCAAAGATGGCAAGAGCTTCACCGTGCTCACAGATCGTTATGAAGGGAAGAAATTTAACAGTCCGAACGATGTGGTTTTAGGCCCGGACGGCGCATTCTATTTCACCGATCCTACACTTGATCTGCCGAAAGGCGAGAAGCAGGAAATTCCGTTTCAGGGAGTCTACCGTCTCGACGCAACAGGAAAGGTTACTCTGCTGACAAAAGACCTCACGCAGCCAAATGGATTGGCATTTTCTCCTGACGGCAAGCGCCTCTATATCGATGACACGGAAAAGAAGAACATTCGTGTCTATGATTTTCATCCGAATGGAACTATCTCGAACGGCCGCATCTTCGGAAATGAAGATGATGGCACCAAAGACGGGGTTCCGGATGGTATCCGCATCGATCAAAATGGAAACTTGTTTGTCGTAGGGCCGCGCGGCATCTGGGTATGGAGCCCGGAGGGTGTGCATCTCGGAACCATTGAAGTACCCGAACAGCCTGCGAACCTGTCGTGGGGTGGCGCAGACAATTCGACCCTGTACATTACAGCGACTACGTCGATATACACGATCCCAACTAAGACGCGCGGATTTGTACCTTATGACTAGACTGTGCCGATTATGGATCGTCACACTTATCTCGGCTATCGGTCTGCCGCTTGTTGCTCAGATACCTGAGAAAGGTTGTCATATCGAGGCCACTCAGTTCGACGGTTGGAGCGCCCAGCAGCTTTCAAACAACTGGGTAAAGCTCACATTCGTTCCTCAACTCGGAGGCCGGCTCATGCAGGTAGAGTTTGATGGACATCCGTATTTGTTCGTCAACTCGAAATTCGAGGGAAAATATATTTCTCCTGAACAGGCGGCAGGCCGCTGGATCAATTATGGTGGCGACAAGATCTGGCCTATGCCGGAAGGAAACAAAGACGAACAGCATTGGGTATTGGAGTCAAGCGCTCTTGATGATTCCCCTTATGCTTTTAAGATTGTGAGTCAGGACGAGAAGTGTACGGTTGAATTGGATGGACAGGTGGATGAAAAAACCGGCCTGCAATATGCACGACAAGTCAGCATTGACAGCAGCTCTCCGGCAATTCATTTCCATGCGGTGATGCGGAATGCGACAGCTCATACGCTGCAATGGTCTGTCCAGTCGGTCTCTCAATACAACTTGGCGAACGCCAAAGAGCCAAGCCAGTTCAACCGCAATTTTTGGGCATATACTGCGGCTCGCGACGATTCCGCATACATGAATGGTTTCCATGTCCGATCGGGCCTGGCCGATGATCCATCTTTGAGCGTCCGCGACGGACTCTTTTGTCTTCACTGGATGTACTTCTCAAACGAGACATGGGTCGATTCGAACGGAGAGTGGCTGGCGGTTGCCGATGGTGAGACAGGCTACGGGATGATCGAACGATTTCACTTCGATCCGGCTGCTACGTATCCAGGGAAGGCAACCGTCATCTTTTACAAGAATGGTCCGTCCGTTGAGTTTGATGAGACAGGCCGGCCGGAATTATCCGCAGGCAGCGAGCAGGAGACGCCTTATTACATGGAGGCAGAGGTCAACAGCCCGCTGGTGACTCTCGATCCGGACGCAACATACTCTTTTGACACAACATGGTTTCCGCTGCGTACCGGCGCAGCCGTGCAGCGGGTCACGGAAGCTGGCATTGTCACAGCAAGATTGCAGGCCACCGGCGGCAAACAGCGCCTCAGGCTGATAGGATCCTTCGGCGTCGTCGCTCCAGGGCATTTACAGTTGCGGCTTTTCGACAAAGCCGGAAAAGACAAGAAACATATTGTGCTGGATCCAGTCAGTCCCCGACAGCAAGTTAATTTAGACCGGGAGATCGATATCGATTTCACCGTATCGCGTGCTTCCTTACACGTGATTGGCGACGATGGACGCGACCGGGGAGTGATCGACGATGCAGAAGTGCGAGGCAACCAATAATGTGGGGGACTTTTTCCAGGCTCTGGACCGCATGCATTTTTCTGGCAAGTGGAATAGCGTGCGCTCAGGTCAGCGGAGGCCTTAATGCAGCGGCCGTCAATGTCAAATCCAGTGAGCTTGAAACAAAGGGTATTACCGATAACTGGCTTTCCTACAATGGAGACTATACGGGCAGGCGTCATAGTAGCCTCACGCAGATCACGCCTGCCAATGTAAGCCAGATGCGTGCGCAATGGGTCTTCCATACTCGCAACGCCGGGGTGCTTGAAGTCACTCCGGTCGTTGTCAACGGCATCATGTACATTACCGGTTCAAACGATGCGTATGCTCTCGATGCCCGTACAGGCCAGATGCTCTGGCATCACGCGCGCGAAGTGACGCAGGGATTGATCGATGATGCCTCCGGGCACATTAATCGCGGCGTCGCTATTCTCGGTACGCGGCTCTATATGGAAACCGACAATGCGCATCTGCTTTGTCTGGACGCGCGCTCCGGAAATCTTCTTTGGGACGTCGCTTATGCGCCGGGCAACAAAAACTACGGAGCTACAAGCGCCCCCTTGGTGGTCAAGAATAAAGTTCTTGTTGGAACTTCAGGTGGTGATGACGGTGTGCGTGGATTCGTCGCCGCATTCGACGCGGAAACCGGCAAAGAAGCGTGGCGCTTTTGGACCATCCCCGCTCCCGGCGAAAAAGGTTCTGCGAGCTGGCCCGGAGACATGTATTTACACGGTGGGGGAACGACCTGGATGCCGGGAACCTATGACCCGGAGCTGAATACGGTTTACTGGGGCACAAGCAATCCGTCGCCAGACTTTGAAGGCACAGTTCGACCCGGCGACGATCTGTACACAAATTGTGTGCTGGCGCTCGATCCGGACACAGGCAAATTGAAATGGTATTTCCAATTCACGCCGCATGACTTGTTTGACTATGATGCGACCGAGACACCAGTGCTTGTCGACATGGCGTACCAAGGCTCTCCCCGTAAGTTGCTTATCGAGGCAAACAGGAACGGCTTTGTTTATATTCTTGACCGCACAAGCGGGAAATTTCTCTCGGCATCTCAGTTTTCGTTAAAGCAAAACTGGGCAAAGGGAATTGACGAAAACGGCCGGCCGATACGAACCGATCTGATACCGAATGTTGAAGGCGCTCGTATTTGCCCGGGTTTTGCCGGAGCCACCAACTGGTTTTCTCCTTCTTACAGTGAAGCGACACATTTGTTCTATTTCATGTCGCTTGAGGAATGCAGTGTCTATTCAGCGGGCATTGAGAAGTTCGAAGAGGGTAAGGCCTATTACTCGACTGGAGTGAAGCACAGCACGAACGACGATGCGGAAAAAGTGCTGATTGCCTATGACCCCGTACGGAATCAATTTGTATGGCGTGTGCCACAGGTCGGAAATACGCACTCTTTTGCCGGAGTGATGACAACAGCGACGGGTCTTGTGCTCTTCGGAGACGATACGACTTCCTTTGAGGCGGTAGATGGGCATACAGGGAAAACTCTTTGGCATTTCAACATGGGGCAGAGCGCGCACGCGTCGCCGATGGCCTATGCCGTAAACGGCAAACAGTATTTCGCAATTGCGGCCGGTGACGACGTGTTCGCCTTTGCGCTCCCCGATTGAATCCGATCGAAACGAAGTGCACTTTGTAAGGGATGATGCATGAAACGAAGGCAGTTTCTCGCGCTTGCGGGCGCCACGGCGACACATACCTTTCTCAATTCAGCGCTGGGCAATGCCTCGCTTCTATCTACCGGAGCGCAACACGAACGAGCTGACTATTCTCTGCGTATACAGCAACTCACGCTTGAACTCGCACCCGGTGTGCATGTCGAAACCATCGGCTACAACGGACAGGTTCCGGGTCCCTTGCTTCGGCTCAAGGAAGGCGTGCCCGTAACCATTGAAGTCACCAACGAAACGAACATCCCAGAGCTGGTACATTGGCACGGCCTCAAAATCGATTCACTCAACGATGGAGCCATGGAGGAAGGTTCTCCCATGCTTGCGCCGCATAAAAAGTTGACGTATCGCTTCACGCCTAAGCCATCCGGCACTCGCTGGTATCACACGCATACATCGGCTGAAAGCAATCTTTCGCGAGCCACTTATACGGGCCAATACGGATTCCTTTCTATCGAGCCAAAACATGACATTGGCGGTTACGATCAGGAAATCTTTCTGGCGATTCATCATTGGGAGCCATCCCTGATGCATATGGGGCCGCCGATGAATGCACTCGATGTGACCTACAAATATGCCTCGTTTGACGACAAGCTGCTCACCGCTGCAGAGCCAATCCGCGTGCGCCGGGGCGAGCGCGTGCTCTTTCGTTTTCTCAATGCCAGCGCCACACAGACGGTAGAGCTCGCTCTTCCTGGACATACATTCACCGTGATCGCGATGGACGGAAATCCAGTTCCGCAACCTCGTGCTGTTGAATCGCTCGTACTTGGCGTCGCCGAACGCATTGATGCGATTGTCGAAATGAATGCGCCCGGAGTGTGGATCCTGGGATCCGTCGATAACGATGAGCGCGCGAAAGGGCTCGGCCGCGTGATCGAATATGCGGGGAGCTCCGGCGAGCCGCTGTGGGTAGAGCGCCGCCGAAAGCCCTGGAGTTACCTTGACTTCGCAAATACCGCGAAGCCTTCAAACGCCGATGAAGAAATCCCAATGGTTTTTGCCCCGCTGCCGGCTGGTCCAGATGGATTTCAGCGCTGGACCGTGAACGGGAAGTCGTATCCGGATACTCCGGTAATAAAAGTAAAGGCAGGGAAACGCTACAGGCTTGCCTTCGTCAACAGCAGCAGCGAGTTGCATCCGCTGCATCTGCACCGGCACAGTTTTGAAGTTGTCAGCATCGCCGGAACGCCATGTTCAGGGCTGGTCAAAGACGTCGTCAACATTGCCCCTTACAGTTCGATGAAGGTGGACTTCATCGCTGACAATCCGGGAAAGACTCTCTTTCACTGCCATCAGCAATTGCACATGGACTACGGCTTCATGCAGCTAATTGATTATGTATAAGCGACGCTAATCCGCTTTTCCCGCATAGAACCGGTAGCGAATGCTCCAGTGCGCTGTCTGTCCCGGAGGAACGACCAGATGAATATATGCCTCCGGACAGATGGTGCTCCTTATCGACCATAAGTAAAAACGTGAGATTGCGGAATCGGAAGTTTGCTCAACACCCGCACCTGTATTGCGATCTTCGACCGTCGTGTCATAGTCTGCGGGACTGGAAGAGTAGCCTTGCAGGTAGCCGGAAACTGTCTGGTGTGGTTGCAATTCCTGCTGGTAAAGGATTTGTTTGCCATCTATCTTCGCGTTGGGTTCAAGCGGTCCATCGGCCTTGGCGCGAATGGAAAACGAATCACCATACCGGGTCCTGTTGGTTTTCCGTCCAGCATGAAGAAATCGTGATCGTAAACTTCCGTGTCGATCGTCTTGCTGCCCGTGTTCTTCAAACTGTGTTCCAGCACCATAACCGGATCGTTTTTGCTGAGCCTTAGCGTTTTTTCGTAGACGTATGAGATGCCGATCGGCGAGGAGAGCTGCTGTTTGAAAGAAATGTGATCATGCTTAACGCGCGTAGACCAGCGGCCGCCATCAATAAGCGGATAAGGGGCGATAAATTTGTAGGGCGAATCATCCAGCTTGCGTAAGACGCCTACGCCCACTTTGACAAAAGGGTCACCCGGCTTGGCTTCGCCGTAGCCCAGCGCGCCATCGGCGGATCGAAATTCTTCCACCGGGCCTGTAATGGAGTCGTGCAGAAGCGGGTCATAGTTTGAAAACCACTCGCCGAAGTAAGTATGCCCCTGGTACGAAAGGCACCCAACGACACCGGACCAGTCAAAACGCGCGCCACGATAATAGCCGCGTTGCGCATCCGGTAAGAACACCACGGCTTTGACGAGTCCATTGGATAGAACACTCTTTGGGTGATCGGCATGCGGAAGATTGTCACACTCCTCGGCCGTCAACCGCTTGTGAGCTGTCCCAACCAGTAAAAGAGAAACGAACAGGAATCTGCTTAGCTGAAATTTTGTCATCATTCGGATGAAAGCGTTTGATCTGTCTCGGGCGCGAAGAGCGGAGCAGGAAGAGCTACCATCAAAAGACAAGAAGGATATTCTTCACGGCATCGTCCAGCGTTTAAGCGTGCCTCGATCTTAACTGAAAACACAGAAAATAGAGAACCTACTGCGGTCATCATGTCCGCACGCATCGGTTCAGTCATGCAGAAATGCGGAATTGTCCGATTAAACCAGCTATTTCCCGATCGAACCCCAACGGCGAGTGAGATGAAGCATGGGTCTTTCATCTCAAAATGTGGTAAAGCGCGATCCAGAGGCGCCGGACTGCAAGCTGCACAATTGCAACGAAAGCCACTTTTGGTCCATGCTTTAAGCTAGTGGCCGCTTATGTTTTATGACAGGGCTGACGCGGGGCTACGCCTCGCAAAAAGACTGATCGGATACACAAATCGTGATGACCTGACAGTTCTGGGCCTTCCACGCGGTGGAGTCCCCGTGGCGTTTGAGATTGCCAGGCAGCTGCATGCTCCTCTGGATATTCTTCTCGTGCGCAAAGTAGGAGTGCCGGGCCAGCCTGAACTGGCGATGGGCGCGATCGCTTCCGGCATCACGATTCTTGATCATCAGCTCATCCGGCACTTCAATATCGGCGAACAGGAGCTTGCATCGATCCTCGCAAAAGAAGAAGAAGAGTTGCGGCATCGTGAACACCTTTATAAACATGTGCACAGAGATGACGTGATCAAAGATCGTTGTGTGATTGTTGTCGATGATGGCGTTGCGACGGGATCCAGCATGCTTGCAGCGATCCGGTTGCTTCGGTCGCAGAAGCCGGCCAAAATCATCGTCGCGGTGCCTGTAGCGCCACCACATGCAGAACGTGAAATCAGGATGGTGGTGGACGAGTGGATCTGCCTGATCGTGTCAGACTATTTTCCCGCGGTAGGCTTTTTTTACCGCGATTTTTCACAAGTGGGAGATGAGGAGGTCCGCAGCTTTCTTTCACATTCAACACACTGGATCAAATCGGTTCCCAGCTTGCGCCATGAATCATGACTGAGTGCGCAGAAGCTTCGTAGTATGTCTTCCGAGGCCGAGTTTGGTATGAGCCCCCATATTCATCGGGAACGAGATTTATGACGGTTCCATCGTGACATCCAAAATGTTTCATGCAACTACGCCTGCACGCATACACTCATTCCATGCGAGCGATTCTCTTTGGGGCCTCCGGGATGGTAGGGCAAGGCGTTTTGCGAGAATGCCTGCTGGATCCCGAAGTGGAGAGCGTGCTTTCCGTGGGCCGCAGTGTATCCGGAATCAAGGATGCAAAACTGCGCGAAATTCAGCGTAGCAATCTGTTCGACTTTTCCGATATGGAGCCGGAGCTGAGAGGATATGATGCGTGCTTCTTTTGTCTGGGCATCTCATCATTCGGCATGGCGGAAGAGCAATACCGACGCATCACCTTCGACATCACACTAGCGGCAGCGCAGACATTGGCGAAGCTTCATCCGCAAATGACATTTATCTATGTCTCAGGTGCGGGCACGGATAGTACGGGGAGCGGACGCGTCATGTGGGCGCGCGTAAAGGGCAAAACGGAAAACGCGCTACTGCAACTGCCTCTCAAGGCATATATGTTTCGTCCCGCTGGAATTGTGCCCATGCATGGCATTCAGTCGAAAACAAAAATGTATCGTCTCTTGTATCGTTTGGCGGCGCCGATTATGCCTCTGCTCTACGCATGGTTTCCGAAGTATGTGACGACGACCGAGCAGGTGGGCCGCGCGATGATCAAAGTGGCGAGAGAAGGCGCACAGAAGCCGATTCTGGAGAATATCGATATCAACCGGCTCTGAAAGCTCACTCGCGTGGCGGGGCGCACGGGCCCAGTACGGACAAAGTCAGAGCTGGAATACGGATTCCGTCAAGGCGATCTGTGATGCAAAACAGGCTGGATAGCTATCCAGAAAATCGAGAACGTGTTCGATCAAAGAGTTATCTCCCGTTTGAGAAGCATTTTCCGTGGAAATATTGCGATTTTCGGACGATTCCGGAGAATCGGAAGAGGGATGGTTTGAACTGTGGCTGGCATTGTTGCTCTGGCTACGATGCTTTGCACTGAGAGACATTTCTCCTCCTGTGAATACTTCTTGATCCAACTCAAATCTACGGAATGAACCGTCGATTCCAAATGAGAGAACCATGCAGAAAAACTTGACAGCAAATAGAAACGGCAAGACATGGTCCGCCCCCAAGTCCCGAACCGGTTTTTCTATTTGCAAAATGGTGACGAACGTAATGCAAACGTTGCAAAGAGTTTGTAACGGCGAAGACCTGGCTTTTACGCGCCGCCGTAAAGCTGAAACGTCGCCCAGTAAAGCGGCTTACGGAAAACGCCTTGGGTGTGAAGCATGGAAAGCTTCGCGTCCCGCAGAGCCACACCGGGACTGCGTCCCGCCTCCAGCTCGCCATACATGCGGTCCATCAGTTGAGGCGCGGCTGCATCGCTGACCTCCCACAATGAGCCGACAACGTAGTGCGATCCAGCGCGGAGGAATGCCCATGAGAGGCCGATCAGCCCTTCGCCGCCATAAACCTGCGATCCTGAGCCATAGCACGCAGAGATTGTCACAAGGTCCGCATGCAGCGGTTGTTGGACCACATCCCGCGCATAAAGCTTAAAGGAGTCGGGATTGGAGGGATTGCGCGTCAGCACAATCGCCGAGTCGAGCGGGCTGGCGCTGCTGCTCGTGCCATGCGCGACGAAGTGGATGTAGGAAAACGCTCCGGGCGCGCTGCTGGTGTACGCGGAAGGCAGAGCCTGCTTCTGCGTAAAGACGCTCTCGTCTGCTGTAGGGAAGTGTTTGGCGACGCTCGAAACTTCCGCGGCGGCATTGGGAAGATCGGGAAACTTTTGATCCGGAGAGATGGGATTGCCGATCAGGAGCAGCTTTTTCGGTGCTTTCGCATGCGTCTCTGGATGGAACGCCGCAAGCAGCTTCAGCGAGCTGGCGTTGGTGACGGTTGCATCCTCGATCCAGTAATGAATACCACCGCCCGGCGCGAGCAGGGTCTCAAAATTAAGCGTAGTGAGGCTGCCGTCGGGGATGATGAAGACTGGAGAGTTTTTCGGAATCAGATCCTGCGCCGGTTCTACCAGCATGTGGTACAGGGCAATACCATCGGCATAGTTGTTCGATAGTGTGTCCTTCGAGTCGAGAATCGCGCGCTGATACTTCTTAACATGTTCGTTGATCGCGTCCTGCGCAGGCAGCTTGAAGAAGTGAGCCCCAGACGAAGTGATCGCCCAAAGATACGATTCACCCGGAGCAAGGCTATAAACCAGAACTGTCCCGTGGAGCTTGCGCGCAATCGCACGTGCATCGAGCGGATGCCTGAGCGTAGCGCTGAAGTCAGGGGAAGCGATGCCCAAACCTTCTTCGAGTGTTCGCGCCCGCCCGATATCGAGCCACTGCAATGCATTGTCTGTTTTCTTGCTGTTCACCAGAAAGCGAATGTAGTCGTCATAGAGCTGATCCGCATTCGTCGAGAAGGGGAGCTTCGATTCTTCTTCTTGAAGTGTCTGCCTTTGAGTTTCAAATGTCGTGATGGATTGGCGGTACCATTTGTCCGCTGAACCGGGCTGATCTGCCTCTGCATACAAATTGGCAAGTGCGCCCTCGACCTGCCAGCGCTGTGATGGCTGAAGGGTGGGGTTTGTTTCCAGGTTTGTGAGGATTTTGAGCGCCTCTTCTGGATGATGCATCTTGGCAGAAATCAGGCTCTTCAGGTAGAGAGCATCCATCTCGTCCATGAGCCTCCCTGAGGATACGGCGAGAGCATATGCCTGTTCTTCGTGCCTGCTTGCATCGTCCAGCTTTTGTGTTCTGAAATAAAGGGAAGCTAGCGCCAGGTGTGCTTCTATAATTTCCTGCTGATATCGAATGGAATCGGCGATTTGCAGCGCACTCTTATAGCAATTTTCGGCTTGTTGATAATCTTCGATCCGGTATAAAGATAATCCTGCATTATTCAGCCACTCGAATGCGTCGTTAGGCGAACCCAATATTTGGGCCTCTTGGAAGGCTTCGCGAAATCCATTAAGGGCTGCATCAAAATTTCCAAGTGCGTAGTTCGCATACGCTACGTTTCCCTGCGCTTTTTCCTGGATCAGTCTTGCTCCTATGGAATGAGCAATTTCAGCTGCTGACCTTGACCATTCCAGGGCTTCATCAAAGTGTTCTTGCTGCAATGCGATGACGCCAATATTCAGAAGTGCGGTAGATTGGAGAAACCTGTCCTGTTGCTGTCTGGCAATTGCAAGGCTTTGACGAAACATTGCGCTGGCATGCGTGAGATCATCTCGTTCGACATCAATCACACCCTTTGTACGGACAAGTTCGCCTGTGAGCGGGGAGTGCTGCTGGTCAGACAATGCGTCAGCCCGGTGTAAGGCTTCATTTGCCTGATCGATGTTTCCCAGACGGGCAAAGGCGACTGCCTGGATCATGGCTTGCTGAATAGCAACATCGCCGGTCAGCGAGGCAGGAGGCAATTCCAGTGTGAGCAGGGCTACGCTGTCTGCATTTCTACCTTGCCAAAGTAGATATTTGGCTTCGAGAACACGAAAACGCCATTCCCATTGAGGACTATCTTTTGCGAACCTCTGACGTTCCTGTCTTGCCTCGGTCTCCGCTTTTACAAGATCACCTTGCATGAAAAGTTTTTCGATGCGAGCGGATGCGATCTCAGGATCGGCCCTCCAGCGATCATTGCAGCTCGCAAGAAAACTACATGCAAGTAGGAAGACAATTAGGGAGCGGTTTTGCCGTTGGACCGTGCCGTGGCGACGGAGATCGCCCCTCCGACAGGAGAGCCCAGCTTTGCTCTGACCATGGAGAGCGAATAAGTACCGCCCTGAACGATGACTTCTCCGAAAAAGACTCTTCCAAAGTCGCGCACATAAATGGAGTGCGCAAATACCTTGCCGGGGAAGTTCTTCGGTACTCCTTCGAAGCCGTCGACCATTGTGCATACGAGACTGTCACTAGTATTGCTTTTCTGGCCGGATTCGAGCCAATGGAAATGATGTTTTACCCAATCCGGAGTCTCGTCCTTGCCACCACCGGCTTCGCGATATTGTCTCTCGACATGTTTCTGCAGGCTCGTCTGCTCCGCCCAGGGTTTCACTGGATATCCTGGAGCGCCCTCATAACCTTCAAAAATGTCATAGTTGAGGATCGGCGTGATCGGAATGCCGCTGATCCTCAGATCGACGAATTGTGAGCCTGTTAGAAAGATTTTCGGAATGTATCCTTCGTGTGGGTGTTCCACCGAAAGCTGCGCGACGATCCTCTTGGCCGTGATGACTTCGCGGATGTTCAGGTCATCGATGGCCGCTGTCACTTCCGTGACCCAGGGACCGTCTGTATCCTGCTTTTTGCCCGACACCGTGGTACTCGTATTCGAGTAATTCACCGTGTTCTTCCACTTGCGTCCTTTTCGTTCCTTTTCAAGGGCCCCGCCAACCAGCGGTAACGAAATCGAGGCGAGAGAGGGGACAAATCCGGTGAAGGGACGAGTGATGTAGCCGCCAATCGCGCTGGCATCGGCGTGAAAGTAATGTGTCCTCTCAATGTCTTCTGGCATCGCATCTCCGTTTCAATTCAATTTCTGTTTGAGTCAGTTAGCGAATCTGTAAAAGAAAACGGTACCGGACGAGGTCGACAGGGGTGCCGTTCTGCGCGTCAACAGGAATTCCCTGAACCAGCAGGGTGTTCACTCCCGGCTCTGCGTTTCTTGACGGTACCTGAATCGGAACCGTATCCGCAGCCTGTTCCGGAGAAACCGTGACCTGCCAGATCATCTTTCCAGAAGGAGAATACAGCGAACAGAGATATCCGGAGAAGTGGTTTTGAGCCGGTATGTCCACAAAGAGCATAAAAGGCTCATTGGCATTGGCTACCACGGTGCGCAATTCCGCGCCGCGGCTTCCTCCATCGACCAGATTGACCGATGGCAGGACTTGCGGACGCGATGCTACAGTTGCTGCTTCTCTGAGATGTGGAACGGTGACGGCATTCTGGAAGCCGATAACGAGCAGCATCGCTGCCATGGCGGGGACTGCGAATGCCGGACGCAGAAGTGCAGGGAAGCTGAAGAGCTTGCGTTTTGGCGCGGCCGCCTCGGCCGGAGCCTGAGCGAACGATGGCCGTGCAAGTTCCTTCTTTGCCTGCGAGATGAACACTGTGGCCGCGTGCAGATCGATAGCGCACTCTTCGCAGCCGAAGTAGTGCTCCTCAAACGCTTCACGCGCCTCCGGGCTCAACTCCCCAAGTAGATACTTTTCTACGGCGTACTGACTGACTGCTTCAGCGTGTTCCATGGATTTCGAGCCTCAACTGAATAGTGCAGAAGAAAGCCAAACGTATCGTCCGAAAGTGCCGCCCCCTCCCCCTGGAGGCCCGGATGAAGCTACATGTTTGACATAAAAAGACTTAAATGACAATTTTGCGCGATGCAGGAGCACGCGGAGATACTCCCGATCCACGCCGAATTCCTGGCAAACCTCATCTTTATCGCGGTCTTCGAGGAAAATCCGTTTCAGAAGCTGGCGGTCGCGTTCGCTGAGCTTTTCCAGAATCTGCCGCACAGTCTTCTGTGTATCTTTGGACACCATTGCGTCCAGAACATCTGTATTTTCCGCCTGGATATCTATCTCGGAGGCATCTTCCATGGCATCGCTTTTGGAGTGAAAACGGTAGTACTCGAGCAAGACATGATTACAGATGGAGTTGACCAACGCGCCAAGCGCGGAGGCATTGCGCACGCCTTCCTTGCCGCGAAGCAAGACGAAAATACGGGCAAAAGTCTCCTGCCGGACATCCTCGACGGCATCCTTTGAGTTCAACCGGGAACGCAGCTTCAGGTGAATCAGTTCACTGAAATAGTGGACAAAGTGCTCCTCAGTGCGGAGATCGCCCTTGCGGAGGTTTTCGAGGTAAGTGTCGTCGAACTTTTGGAACTGCAAGCCATCATCCTCAAAATAAAGTGCTTTCCAGCCGAGCGAGCGAACAGCCAATGGCAAAACTATACATCGCCAACGTCTCAGCCGCAGAAAATTTAGAGGAAATCCGCCAGAACGGCATCGCTTGAGAAGATCAAGAGGGGGAGAAGCGACCGGTAAAGGCCGCTCCTTCACAGGATAGCAATTATTTGCTGACAACGATGACGACGAAGCTGCCAGGAAGGACAGCCGGACGCGGGCGGGGATTCTCGGGAGTGGCAGCCGGGCGAGGTCCGAACTCGGCAGCAACCAGGTAAATCTTTCCTGTTTTTGGATCAAGAGCCATCGTCCGAGCGCTCTTCTGCGTCTCCAAGTTTTGCAGGACGGAGTAAGCGTCAGGAGAATCCTGATGAACGACCGTGAGCGTGCCGTCGCCGCCATTCGAGCTGAAGGCATTCCTGGTCTGAGGATCGAAGGCGGCAGCGTCCGGACCATCCCCGATTTCCGGGGTTGCCACAACTTTTCCAGTCGTGGCGTCAACGACAGCCATTTTCCTGCCGTCACATACAGCAAAGAGCCGGCTATTAGCTGCGTCTATCGCATGTCCCGATGGCGATTCGCAGCCAATCGACCACTGGGCCAGGAGTGTGTGCGACTTCGCATCCAGATGAGCGATCTCGTTTTTATCTTCAATATTTACGAAGATTGAACCTCTGCCATCTGCCACAGGAAACTCGGGTTTGCCGGGAAGCGGCACCGTAGCGATGACCTGCTTGGTCTTCGCGTCGATTACGGTTGCATTCTTGCTGCGTCCGTTGAAGGCCCACACGGTTTTGGTGACCGGTTCAAAGAGAATGCCGTCCGGATTCGTGCCGGCGGGGATGGTCTGCGTGATCTTATTACTCTTCCGGTCAAATACCGCGACGGCATTGCTGGCTCCATCGCTGATATATCCGTCTTTGCCGTTGCTGTCGAAAGCAATACCGTGCGTGCCCTTCAGGCCGGTAATATCTGCAACTGCCTTGCCGGCGGTCGTATCGACGACCATGACATGATTGCCGCGTGTAATGTAAAGAAGACTTGATTGCGGATCGACAGCCAGGTAATCCCACCCGCCATCTCCGCCAACCTTCCATTTGTCTTGAACGTGATATGGTCCTTCCGCCAACAGAGTGGAGCAGCCGGCGAAAGTCAGGGCTGCGCCAACGGCGAGACCAGCCAAACGGAACCATGCGTACTTCTGCATTCTTTATTCCCTCTCCGGATCGACGCGATCCTCGAACTGATCCTAGTCCGCTTAGCTGAAACGAATCTGAAGAAGCCGTAGTTTCGATAATAAGGCCCAATCCAGAACATATCGACAACTCTGCTCGCACGTGCGCCGCCCAATTTCCAAATGTTCTTTGTGTGTCGCACCTTTAGTCCGGTTCCGGATTACTGTATGATCGCGTCGAGCACCCGGCGTATTCATTCCTAAAGGAGATGACCTATGGCGACGCAGGAAACTACCGTGCCATCGATCATTGGCGCGGCAGTTCCTCGCATCGATGGCCGTCTTAAAACCACCGGCGTAGCCATATATTCCTCGGATTACAACTTTCCCGGAATGGTTTATCTTGTGCCGGTCTGCAGCTCAATTGCTAAAGGAAAAATCACAAAGCTTGACGCTTCCGAGGCGGAAAAAATGCCGGGCGTGCTCCGTGTGATGTACCACGGGAATGCTCCCGCGCTCTATCGTCCGATTCCCGGCGATCAGGACGCCGTTGTGGACGAAAGCCGACCGCCTTTTGAAGACGAAATCATTTACTACAGTGGCCAATACGTGGCTGCCGTGGTTGCAGAAACCATGGAGCAGGCCAAGGCCGCAGCCGACGCAGTCCGTGTTGAATATGCAACGGAGACGCCGAACGTCTCCCTCGACCTGAGCGACGGATGGAAAACTCTCAAGACGGAAAGCCATCGTGGCGATGCGGAGAAGGCATTTGATGCTGCGCCCGTGAAAGTCGACGAGACATATATCACCCCCACCGAAACGCATAACCCGATTGAACTGCACGCGTCCGTTGCAGTGTGGGACGGGAACCGATTCACGCTTTATGAGACGACGCAATCGCTGATGAACCATCAGGCCGTCATGGCGCAGTTTCTCGGAGTTCCCAACGAGAACATTCAGATCGTGATGAAGTTTCTCGGCTCAGGTTTCGGTGGAAAGCTGTGGCCCTGGACCCATGCTCCTTTGGCGGCGGCAGCCGCCCGTGAATTGAACCGTCCCGTTAAGGCGGTTGTTTCGCGCAGGATGATGTTCACAAGCGTCGGCCACCGTCCCCGCACGCAGCAGCGTATTCGTCTGGGCGCAACGCCGGACGGCAAATTGCTCTCTCTGCATCACGATTATGTGAACAGCACGTCGATGATCAGCGACTATGATGAGGGCTGCGGCGAAGCGACCCCTTACATTTACAGCACCGCAAACCTGCTGCTTCGCGGCGCTAAGGTCCAGCGCAATATTGGGCCGCCGACGGCCATGCGCGGTCCAGGTGCGGTCCCCGGCCTATATGCGCTTGAATCTGCGATGGACGAGCTGGCTATCCAACTGAAGATAGACCCGGTCGAGCTGCGTCTTCGGAATGAGCCGGAAAAAGACGAAAGCAATAACAAGCCGTTTTCCTCACGCCATTTGCAGGAATGCATCACCACGGGAGCGGGGAAGTTCGGATGGTCGAAACGCAATCCTGCCGTGGGCTCCATGCGTAAAGGCGATCTGGTGTTGGGATGGGGCATGGCGTGCGCCTCGTGGGGAGCATTCCGCATGCCGTGTCAGGTAACAGTCGCGCTGAACAACGATGGCACTGTGCGCGTGAGTTGCGCGACGCAGGACATCGGCACCGGCACGTATACGATCTTTGCACAGGCAGTAAGTGCGAAGACCGGCATTCCCATCGACCGAATTCATGTAGTGCTGGGCGATAGCGCACTGCCTGCCGGCCCGCTCTCAGGCGGCTCGGGCGTAACCAGCTCGGTACTGCCGGCTATCACGCATGCGGTTAACGCGGCGCTCCAATCGATGGCGACGATCGCGACCAATGTGCCGGAATCGCCATTCCAGGGCATGAAGGCCGAGGAAATCGTCTTCAGTGCAGGGCGCCTGCACCTTAAAAGTGAATCGCCGGGAAAGGGAATTGCCTTCGAGGAGATTCTGAAGCGAGCCAATATCCGCAGCGCCAGGGGCGAGGGCAAATCGATCAGCACCGACGAAGATCCAACGGCACAGAAATATTCGCTGCATTCCTACGGCGCGCAGTTTGTGGAAGTCACCTGGGACCCCGGGATAGCGCGTCTGCAAGTAAGCCGCGTCGTATCGGTGATCGATGCCGGACGCATCATTAACCTGAAGCCGGCCCGCAATCAGGTAGAAGGCTCGGTTGTGATGGGCGTCGGCATGGGGATCTTTGAAGAGACCCACTATGACCAGAAGAGCGGTCACCCCATCAACAACAACTTTGCGGATTACGTTGTATCTACCTGCGCCGACGCGCCCGAGATCGATGTCATCTTTCTCGATTACCCCGACCTCACCCTGAACGAGTATGGTGCTCGCGGCGTGGGCGAGATTGGTCTTGCGGGAATTGCCCCAGCCATCACTGCGGCGGTTTATCACGCGACCGGAGTGCGCGTCCGCGAGCTGCCGGTAAAGATCGAAAACCTGCTGTAGGGGCTTCACCGGCCTGCCTTTTTGCGGGCCTGCCCCATATTGCAACTTGCGTGTTTTCATCCGCCTGGTGAAACGATATCAACCCTTGAGTACTGGAAAGATAACCACCCGGCGCATCTCAAAAATTCCTCTTGACAGGGTTCATACGGACTACCTATAGTGGGCGACTATTGGAAACGATACCACGAAGAAATGGTATCGTTTCCAGACTACAGAACAAGAACACTCAAGAGATCACGGGCCGGCTTGATTGCAAGCACTTCAACCGGACCCAAATTGCGTTGCACTGTTTTTTTGCAGGAGGAACATGATGCGGAAATATAAGGAATTAGGCAGACGTCTATTCAAGACGAGTGCCGCCATCGCCTTTTGTGCGTTGTCTCTCGCGTTGTTGTCATCCAGGGACCTCTACGCGCAGGCTAACGCCGGCCTCACCGGTACGGTGTCGGATTCCACCGGCGCTGTCGTAGGGGGTGCCAACGTAACAATCACCAATCAGGGGACAGGGGTTCAGAGCCATACAACAACGACTAGTGCCGGCACCTATGCGGTTTCAGGTCTTACACCGGGCGTGTATTCCGTCACCGTAGAAGCTACCGGTTTTAAGAAGAACATTCAAAACTCAGTGAACATAGAAGTAAGCACCAATTCGACCGTCAACATCACGCTTTTGACCGGTACTGCATCGGAAACGGTCGAAGTGACGGCTCAGTCCATTACGTTGAATACAACGCAGCCGCAATTGGGATCCACTATCGAGCCGACCGTTGTGAGGGCATTACCCAATGAAGTCTCTGGCCGCGGTCGCCAGATCGATCAGCTACAGTTCCTTGCTCCCGGAGTCACAGGTAGTACGTTTTCGCACCGCGTCAGCGGCGGTGTCGACTTCCAGCAGGAAATTGTGTACAACGGCATTCCCGCGCCGCAGCCGGAAACGCAAGGCTACACGACCAACTTTAACCCGCCCTTCGAGATGGTTGACGAATTCCGTGTCGAGCGCTCAACCTTCTCATCGCAGTTCGGATTGGCCCAGGGTGCTCTTACCTATCAAATGGCATCCGGGACAAATCACTATCACGGCGACCTCTTCTTAATCAATCGCAACAGCCTCTTCGACTCGGTGGGATTCTTCAATGGACCGGCCTGGGGTGGCCGCAACTCACCGCCGACGGACCACGAGAACAACTACGGCTTTACGGTAGGCGGCCCAATCTCGATTCCAAAACTCTATAACGGGCGTGACAGGACCTTCGGTCACTACAGCCAGGAGTGGTACAAACAGAACAACGAGAACGTCAACGTTTCGACCGTACCGACGGCGCTCGAGAAAACGGGCGATTTTAGCGATTTCGTCGATGGCAGCACTGGGGCGCTCATCCCTATCTTCGATCCCACGACCGGACAACAGTTCCAATACAACGGCCGGCTGAATGTAATTCCACCAAACCGCATCAGCGCCAACTCGGCCTCTTTGCTGCAATACCTTCCGAATCCGGATCGTCCCGGCAGCGGTATCGGTGGCCTTACCAGCAACAAGAGCTTCGCGCCTTTCGTCAATCCCCATGTTCAGCACGTCTGGGGTTTCACGATCGATCAGGTGCTTACGCCAAAACAAAGTGTGCATTACAGTCAATGGCGAAACAGCTTCAGCAACTACAGCTTTGACTACAATCCCCTGGTCATTGCGCCAAATCCTCTGAACAGCATGAAATATGAGCCGGCGCTTGGTAGCGGATTTATGCTGAACTACAGCAACTCGATCACGCCGAATCTGGTCATGACCGCCGGCTTTGGCTGGCTTGGCGAAATCAATAACCAGTTCAATCAGACCAAGTACAGCTTTCCGGCTGTAGCGGAGGGCGTGATTCCGACAAACATTCTCTTTGACGGGCAACATGCGCCAACAAACTGGGGCACGCAGGGTGCATGGCTGCAATCCATCAACCGCAAGCTTGGTATCGCCATCGTGAACAACTGGCTCTGGACGAAGGGGCGTCACACCTTCAATATGGGCGGTGAGTTCCGTCGCTCGTACCAGAACGACAACGAAGAGCAGACTGCAGGTGGTGCCTTTAACTTCAGCCAGAGAACCACCGCCGATCCCAACAACCTGAGCACCACTGGCAGTTCGTTCGCCAGTTACATGCTGGGTCTGCCTGATACTGCGAACCGCAGCAACTCGCAGGAGCTGAAGCTCCGCAACTGGGATCTGTCACCCTACATCCAGGATGATATTAAGATCACCCCAAAATTGACCGTCAATCTTGGACTTCGTTGGGACATCCAGGTGCCTTTCACCGAAAACAACAACAACGTTGTTTTCTTTAATCCTTTCGGGACGAACCCGGCTGCTGGAAACCTGCCCGGTGCGGCGACCAAGTTAGGCACCTGCACGGGATGCGCCGGTTTCGATCGCGCCTTTATCCACTGGAGCCACTTCGGTCCACGCCTTGGCTTTGCTTATCAGCTGAACAACAAAACAGTGTTGCAGGGCGGATTTAGCGTTGTCTTCCTGAATGGCGGCGCCTATGAGTATGGGACCAATAAAGTTGCGGTCAACTATGGCAACCTGTTGGTCGGCTCGTTTACTCGCGGCAGCACAGGTTCCAATGTTTCGTCATACGGAAGCTGGGATACCAACATCATGCCCAATCCGTCGGCAACGCCATTCAACACTGGCCTTGGCGTGGGTACACAGATCAACGACTTCAGCAGTGTAGACGGCTTTGCTCCCTACAGCCAGCAATGGAATATCAACGTGCAGCGTGAAATGCCATGGAACGTTTTCGTGTCGGCAGCCTGGGTCGGGAATCGCGTCATCCACCTTACCAGTCAGTTGAACACTCCCAATCAGCTCAATCCCAAGTATTTTGCTCAGTACGGAAACGTGCTGAGTACATGCCCAGCGAACGCAGGTAATTCTGTGCTCTCTGACTCATTCTCTAACGGTTGCGCGCAAGCAGACGGCTTTACTCTTCCGTATGCAAACTTTGTGAACGACTTCGGTGGATCGGCAACGGTCGGGCAGTCACTCACGCCGTACCCACAGTACTCCTACATCTTCAATAACTTTGAGGCGTCAGGCACAACCTACTATCAAGGCATGCAAGTCCAGGCGGAGAAGCGCTTCAGCAACGGCCTCTCGTTCCTGGCTGGCTACACGCTTTCTAGGTTGTGGGACAACACAAGCAGCGGGTTCAGCAGTTTTACCGCCGCTGCCCTCAACAAATACAACCAGAGACCTGAATGGACAATCTCCGGTGCCGACGAGCCCAACACCTTCAAGGTGAGCGGAACGTATGAATTACCAATCGGTCCGGGCAAAGCGCACTTCAATAATCGCGGTTGGACAGGTCAGCTCCTGGGTGGCTGGCAGGTTGGCTGGATCCTCGATTATGAAGCTGGCCAGCCGTTGTGCGGTTGCAATAATGGCGGAATTCAGCAAAACGGCGATCCCTATCCCGGAAAGTCCACATCGGGACCAAACGTAACGTTGCGCCCGAACCGCGTTCCATCCGTCAAGCTCAGCACTGCATCGTATGGCCGTGCTAAAGATTACTTCACAGGTAAGATCAGCTCTGCGCAAATGTTCAATCCTGCTGGATTTGCGCTCACTTCCTCGCAGTATGTCCTTGGCGATGCAGAGAGAAATTATCCAGAGCTCCGTGGTCCTGCTTTGTACAATGAAGCCGCAAATGTGAGAAAGCATTTCTCCTTCAGCGAGCGTTTCCAGGGTATTTTGCAGATCGATTACTTTAACCTTTTCAACCGCACGCAGTTCCAAACTCCTGATCCCAATGCCAGTAATGGCACGTTTGGTCAGGTAATCACTCAGGGTGCGCAAACGAATATGCCTGTAAACCGACAAGGAGAAGTGAGTTTCCGAATCGAGTTCTAGGCGAATATTTTCGCGGGTCTGCCGGACGAGTGCTTGCTTCGACAGACCCCGAAATATGAATGACTGAATCATTGCCTCCACGCCGGACTGCTAACGTAGTCCGGCTTTTTCTTTATTGCTATGTTTTGTTCTGTCCGAAATAATGACTCAGTTATGAATCCAGGTGACCGTCAGTGCTTCCGCGTATAAGGGGAATTTCGCGTTCTTTTATTGTTTTGTTGTTGGGCCTCCTGATTGTAGGCAACGCTTTCGCGCAATCTGCCGACGATGAAGTCACGCCGCAGGTGCAGGACCTCTATGCACAGGCAAAAGCTGCCCAGCAGGGAGGAGATAACGCCTCTGCCATCCAGAAATATCGCGCCATGTTAAAGCTCGCCCCGCATCTTGCGCCGGCTTATAACAATCTTGGCATGCTCTATTTCAGTCAGCGTGACTACGCCAACGCTGCGCAGGTCCTGGAACAGGGATTGAAGCTCAATCCTGATATGCCGACCGCTACCGCCTTGCTTGGCCTCAGCTATGTGCAGATGGGCGAGAACGAAAAAGCAGAGCCGCTGCTCGAAGCCGCCCTGCGCGCCAATCCGGCTGACGACAATGCGGAGATGGCGCTGGCCCGTGTCCTCATCAATCTCCGAAAATACGACGAAGCGACACCTTATCTGAAGAGCCACCTTGAGCGTAATCCTAAGGATCAGCAGGCGTGGTATCTCCTCGGCAAGACCTATCTTCAGCTTTCAGAAGACGCACTCGGACGCATTCACGAGATCGATCCGAATTCGGTCACTGCGCATGAGGTCGCCGGTGAAATCGACGAGAGCATGCACAACTATGATGGCGCGCTTGTCGAATATAAGAAAGCCGTCGATCTGGCTCCCTCACAACCCGGCACGCATGAACACATGGGAAACACTTATTGGGTAACGGGGAAGTGGGATTCGGCGCAGACTGAATTCAAGGCTGAGTTAGCGAATGCTCCTGAAAACTGCACAGCGCGCTGGAAGCTGGCGAACGCAATGCTCGAAGCCAACGCCCCTGCAGAGGACGCCCTGACTGAGCTGAATCGTGTTGTCGATCACTGCCCCGCGCTCATGCAGGCGCATGTCGATCGCGCCCGCGCGCTCATCAAGCTGGGAAAACACGATGATGCGCTGCCCGATCTCCTTATGGCGGAGAAGGACAGTCCGGATGAGCCGTCGATCCACTTTTTGTTGTCGTCAGTCTACAAAGCACAGGGTAAGACGGCCGAGGCGCAGCAGGAAATACGCACTTACGGACGGCTGCAGCGCGAAGCGAGCGAGGGGGTTGCAAGGCAGGCAAGTGATGCCATCTCCATTAAAAGCACGTCGCATTAGGATCGCAGGTCACTCGGCAGTACGGGACTTGTCTCTGACCGTCTTTCTTTCGCTATGCGTCATGGATGGCCGTGTGCGGTTGCATGCTCAGGAGCAAATGTCATCGCAGCAGAGCGGCGCAAGTACCGGGGGCGTCTATGCCCCCGTTTACGATGCAGAGCATCGTCCGATCACCGCGGGCGGATTCGTCGATCAGGGCCCCATCGTCTTCAAGGACGTGTCCCAGCAGGCCGGGCTTACAACGTGGCGCTATGCAGGGGGAGCGCAGGCAAAAAAATATATTGTCGAATCACTCGGCAGCGGCGTGGCGCTACTTGACTATGACAATGATGGCTGGCTCGATATCTATCTGGTGAATGGCATGACCTACGACGCTCTCAATGGCAAAGCCCCGGCGCCGCATGCGGCTCTCTTCCACAACAACCACGATGGCACATTTACAAACGTTGCGGAAAAGGCCGGCGTAACAAATGAACGATGGGGCGTTGGCGTTGCCGTCGGTGATTATGACAACGATGGCTGGCCTGATTTGTATGTAACGAACGTCGGCAGAAACCGCCTCTATCACAACAATCACGATGGAACATTCACCGACGTGGCCGAGAAAGCCGGCGTTGCGCTCGGCACGTGGTCTACCGGTTCCACATTTGGCGACTACGATGGAGACGGCAAGCTCGACCTGTTCGTTCCCGGCTATACCCGATACGATTTCAATGATCCTCCGGCAGTTGGTTCAAAGTCGGTCGTCTCAAACTTCTGCCAATACCGCGGCGTGAATGTTTTCTGCGGCCCGCGAGGATTGAAAGGCGAGCAGGACCATCTATTCCACAACAACGGCGACGGCACATTTACAGATGCCAGCGTGAAAGCCGGGGTCGCTGACGCGCCCGGCTACTACGGCCTGGTTTCTCTTTTTGTCGATCTAAACGGGGATGGCAAGCCTGAATTGCTGGTCGCAAATGATTCGACGCCAAACTATCTCTATCGCAATCGAGGGGACGGTACAT
>Ga0210386_10000433_pt1 | contig 38678 bp, 39 predicted proteins | sample IncBWH32OmetaG_FD_160091 | JGI IMG/M metagenome (GOLD analysis project Ga0210386, IMG submission 160091) | Forest soil microbial communities from Barre Woods Harvard Forest LTER site, Petersham, Massachusetts, United States - Inc-BW-H-32-O ...
CCTCGGCCTCGCGCAGCAGGCGGTCGCGGATCATGCGGCTCGTCACCTTGTCGCCTTCGGTACCGGCGAGCGGCGAATTGTTGACGATGAACGACATCGACACCGTCGGCGGATCGATCGGCTGCGCCGGCAGCGGCGTCTCGACCGACGGATCGCAGAAGGTGTCGGCGACGGTGCCCTTGGTGAGACCAGCGATGGCGACGATGTCGCCGGCTTCGGCTTCATCGAGTGGCGTGCGTTCGATGCCGCGGAAGGCGAGGATTTTGGTCAAACGTCCCTGTTCGATCAGCTTGCCGTCGGCGGAGAGCACCTTCACCGCCTGGTTCGGCTTGATCGAGCCTGACGAGATGCGGCCGGTGATGATGCGGCCGAGATAGGGATTGGCTTCCAGGATGGTGCCGATCATCCGGAACGGCCCTTCCTCGACGGTCGGCGGCGCGACATGCCGCTCGATCAGGTCGAACAGCGGCTGCATGCCCTTGTCTTTCGGACCCTCGGGGCTCTCCGCCATCCAGCCCTGCTTGGCCGAGCCGTAGAGAATCGGAAAGTCGAGCTGCTCTTCGCTGGCATCGAGTGCCGCGAACAGGTCGAACACTTCGTTGATCACTTCGGTCGGTCGCGCATCCGGCCGGTCCACCTTGTTGATGACGACGATCGGCTTCAGGCCGACCTTGAGCGCCTTCGAGACCACGAACTTGGTCTGCGGCAGCGGGCCTTCGGCCGCGTCCACCAGCACCAGCGCGCCGTCCACCATGTTGAGGATGCGCTCGACCTCGCCGCCGAAATCGGCGTGGCCCGGCGTGTCCACGATGTTGATGCGGGTGTCTTTCCACTGCACCGAGGCGGCCTTGGCCAGGATCGTGATGCCGCGCTCGCGCTCCAGGTCGTTGGAGTCCATGGCGCGCTCGGCGACCTTCTGGTTTTCGCGGAAAGTGCCGGACTGCTGCAGCAGACGATCGACCAGCGTGGTCTTGCCGTGGTCGACGTGGGCGATAATGGCGACGTTACGAAGGTTCATTTTTGCTTCTTCTGCGTCAGACAATAAGAGAGCGCGATCTCGCCGGAAAACCGGGACCGACTTTTCCGGATCACGCTTGAAACCCTGGAGTTTGATCGGGCGCTCAAGCGCCCAAAAAGGAAGCCCGGCCAAGAGGACCGGGCATACCTTTACTGCGGCGCAATATAGCCAGGAATCGCCGAAAAACAATGTGTTATTTGCGATTTGGTTAGCCGATTTGGCCCAAAACCACCCGTTTGCCGCCGCTATTGGGCGGCTTCGTTCGGATAGACCCCCCGTAGCACCTGTTCGAAGTGGTTTTTGACAGATTCGTTACACTGGCAGGCCCGCAAATGCAGCCTTTCCGGGTCGCGGATCAAGATCGAGCCGCGGCGGGTTTCCACAATTCCCTCTGCCTTGAAGGTCTGGATCACCCGGCTGGTATAGCTCCGGCCGACGCCCAGCAGCGTCGCCAGTTGCTCATGAGTCAAGGGAACGATGTTGGAGCCATCGGTACGCTCCATCGCCGAGATGATCCACTTCGCGGTGCGTTGTTCGATCGAATGAATCGCATTGCAGGCCGTCGATTGAAACATCTGCGCGAGCAGGCAATCGGCATAGCGCGCAAACACATTGCGGAGCGAAGCCGATGTCGTCTTGGCCGCGTCCAGTTTGCTGATCGGCAAACGCACGAATGGTCCGCCGAACTTCACCGTAATTCGCGTGTAGGCGGGCAGGTAGCCGAGACTCACGATTCCGCCGACCGCGCCTTCGCGGCCGACCAGAATGGTCTCGACATCGCGGCCGTCTTCGTTGGAGACGAGATAAGAGGCGAGGCTCGCGTCGCAGGGGAAGTGAACGGTGTTGACGTCATCGCCGGGATTATAGAGCAGCTGGTCGGAATCGGTCTCTTCGGCCACGAGATGCGGCGCGATCAGCGCGAAATCCGGCTCGCTCAGCCGTCTCAGCAGATTGTTGTTTGGCCGGTCGCCGCCGCGACCTGGCTTTCCCTGTGAGATCATCGGCAACCACCCTTCCTCGTTTTCATCTTCCCCGTGGGCTCCCACAATACCCACGAGGGTTCCGCTGTTCCGTGCACAAGTGCACAGACAACGATTGCGCGATGTGGTGGTTTCATGCGGGGAACAAGGGGCAGCCCCTCCATTGCGTGCCCGGCAGAACTGTCTTGCCGTAACTCATGCCCTCAAGCCGGAACTTTTGTTGTTGCGATGGTCGAGGTCTCGAGTGGTGCTGCCCCCGGCGATGTCCTCATTGTCGAGGATGATCCGATCATCGCGTTGGACTTCGAGGACACGATTCTCCGTCTCGGCGTGAAGACAGTTCGGACCGCGGGCACCGTTAGCCGCGCGCTTCAGCTCATCGAGGAGCGCGCGCCGGATTTCGTGCTGCTGGATATCGGATTGGTGCGCGAGAAGAGTTTTGCGGTCGCCGAACGGCTAGAGCCGCTCGGCATTCCCTTTGCCTTTGTCACCGGCTACTCGACCGATGTCGCGCTTCCTGCAGCGCTCGCCAACAAGCCGCGGCTGCCGAAACCCTGCACGAGCGATGCGCTGGAGGCCGTGTTGAAAAGCGCCACAGCGGCTCGCAAAATGCGCTGACCGGCTCGGCCAGCGGCGCGTTTATATCAGCTTCGGAGCTAGCGTCGTCGACCACAGCGCGGCATCGGTGCGGTCGCGCAAGGTGATCGTCATTTGCCCGGTCGCGCCCTCGATTTCGACATGACCGAAAAATTGCATGTTGTCCGACGGCGACAGGATCGCGCCGGCAGGAGCTGCCTTGGCAAACTTCACCTCGGGCCCGAACGTATTGTCGAGTTCGTTCTGCCAGCCCGTTCCGGCGTGCAGGGGGCCGGCGACGAATTCCCAGAACGGCGTGAAGTCGTGGTACTGCGCGTGATCGGGATTATAGAAATGCGCGGCCGCGTAGTGCACATCGGCCGTCAGCCACACGGTGTTGTTGATGTGTGAGGCCTTGATGAAGGTGAGGAGATCGGCGATTTCGAGTTCGCGGCCGCGTGGCGGGCCGTTGCCTTGCGCAAACGCTTCGGAGCCTTTTTTGCTGGCGTAATCGTCGTAGACGATGAGGCTGAGCGGCATGTCGGAAGCGATCACCTTCCAGGTCGCGCGCGAATTTTCAAGGCCGCGTTTGAGCCACGCCAATTGCTCGGGTCCGAGGAAATAGGCATCAGGGCCGTAGGTTTCCTGCAGATTCGGTCCATTGGGCCCGCGGTAACTGCGTTCATCGAGCATGAAGACATCGAGGTGCGGGCCGTAGTTGATCACGCGGTAGACCCGGCCGGGTTCGACAATGCTTTCGCGCAGCGGATACATCTCGTGGAAGGCGCGCGAGGCGCGGGCAGCGAGCAGATTGATGTCGCGCACTTTGTAGGCCGCGGGCAATTGTTTCGAGGCCGACCAGTTGTTGGTCACCTCGTGGTCGTCCCATTGCACGAAGATCGGCACCTCGGCATTGAAGGCGCGCACGTTGTCGTCGAGAAAATTGTACTTATGCGCGGCGCGGAATTCGTCCGTTGTCTCGGCGACTTTGGTCTTTTCCGGGATCAGCAGGTTCTTCCAGATCTTGCCGTCGGCAAGCTTCACCTCGGACGAGAAGACACTGTCGGCATAGATGGTGTCGCCGGAATGGATCAGGAAATCCGGGCGATGCTTTCGCATCGTCGAAAAGCTCACCATGCCGCCATCGTCCGGATTGATCCCCCAGCCCTGTCCCGCAACGTCGCCGCCCCACACAAAACTGACGTCGCGGCGATCGGCCGGCGCGGTGCGGAAACGGCCGCTCACTGCTTCGCCGGAAATATCCGGATGCGACAGGTCGCGGAATTTGATGCGGTAGAAGATGTCCTGCCCGGCCGGGAGATTTTCGAGCAGCATCTTGGCGGTGAAATCGCTTTCGGGGAGAGCTGCGATCGGCGGCAGCGCGCGTGCATCCTTGAAGGATTCGGCGGTCGAGACTTCGACCAGCATTTGCGATGGGCGATCGGCGCGCGCCCATACCACGCCGCCGTCAGCGCTGACGTCACCGGATTGCACGCCATGTGTCACCGCTGGCCGGTCGGCGGCGCGGGACAGACCTGGCATCGCGACGAGGCTCGCAGCGGCGGCGCCGTATTTGATGAACCGTCGGCGGGAAATCCTGCGGGAAAAACCTGTCTTCATGCGCGCCTCGCATCGATCATACGCGTTATCGCGTATGATCCTTACGAAGACAATGTGACGGCGAGATTGCCGCCACTATCAAACGTGGCCCGCAACGAAATCGGCAGGCCGCGCCATGGCGCAGCCTGCCGATACAGACCAGGGAGATCGCGGCCCCATTTAGCTCGGCGGGCGGATATTCGGATCAATCCCGCCGGTTCTCGAGTGATCGAAAATGGGCTCCGGCACCCAGCCGTCGTTGGAAAAATACGGCTCGATCACGGGACCCTCGTTATACGCGCCGCGGAAAGTCCTCGTTCGGTAGGCCGGGCCGTAATAGCCGGGTCCGGAATAGCCTGGGCCGTACACGCGTTCATACTGAGCATAGGCCGGGGCAGCCAGCGTCGTGGCCAAAACTGCCAGCGCCGGAATCACAAGCTTCAATCGCATGATGGTCTCCTCATTTCAGCCGTGACGACGAGGAAACTTGGCGCCTGGAACTCGGTTCCGTTCGCCCGCACACCTTAGCGTGATGCGCGTACCTTGGCGTGATCGATGACCAGTCAGGTTCCCGTCACCCGCAGCGCCGCGCCTGCCCGCTGCAGATTCTGCGAGATGTTCATCAGGATCGCCTTTCGGTCGGCGACCGCGTGATGGAATTGTCCGAGCGCAATGTTGAAGGAGGTCAGGGCTCCGTCCGCGATGGTGCCATGTTCGAAACCATTCAGCGTATCGCGCAGGATGTCATCGGCTTCCGCCTGCATGCGATCGAGTTCTTCGGTCGAATCGCTGCGGCGCGCGGCAGCGATCATGTCCAACAGCCGCTCGCGTAAGCCCGAGTTGTTGCTGCGCCCGTCCTTCTTCAGATGGCCGGCAAACCACGCGCCGATCGAGCCCGTCGCCGACAGCCCCATCAGGCTCCACCAGATGATATCGCTATAGCGGTCGAGGAAAGTCTTTTCCTCGCCATCGACAAAGGCCGCCGCTCCCGGATGCACGGGGACAAAGGCATCCTTGTCGGTGTCCGGCGTTTCGATCTTGGCCGCCAGCGGAAATTCGCTCATCACCGTCTGGCGGATGGCGAAGAGTTGTCGTGTGAAGGCGGCAACCGTGGTTTCCGACAGATCCTTGCGGGCGACGATGTGGTGCGAGAAGCTGATGGTCTTGACTTCTTCTTCAGGACGATCGGGCGAGCCGCCAAAGGCGCCCGCTGGAATTTCGGACGCTTCGTACATCGGGTGATTTTGCGCGATCGCTTCCGCCGAATCGATCGCCAGGAACGTGGGCGCGTTGCCATCGCGCGTCGAAGCCGCGATCGCTTCGGAGGTAATCTTGCTGTTGACCGGCCCTGCGGCAAGATAGGCATCCGCCTTCTGGCTGCGGATCGCATCAACCGAATCGCTGGTCGGGAACTGAACCACCTCGACCTTGTTCGGGTCCACGCCATATTGGTGCAGGATCACCTTGAGCAGATCGACATTGGCGGGCGTGCGGCCGACGACGCCGATGCGGCGCCCTGCGAGCTGCGAAATCTTGGTGATTTTTGTAGCGGCCTTCTTGCCCTTCAGCGGAGCGGGCACCCAGAGCACCGCAACGTTCTTGCGCACCGTCGCGACCGCTTGGGCGTTTTTCGGCACACTCAGATCGCCACGAACGATGGCAAGGTCGGCCTTGCCGTCCGCGATCATCTGTGCGCTGGCGGTGGCACCGTCGGTCTGGAGCGGCCGCAAGTGGATCTGGCTGTGGGCGGTTGCGAAGGCCTGACTCAAGGCCTGAACGACCTTCAGATCGTCGCTGTTGGCCGGGCCAACCGCGATCCGCAAGGTGACCGGACGCACGGCGAAGTAATAGCCCGCAGCCAGCATGCCAACGATCGCGAGGATTCCCGCAAGCACGACGAGCGCAACGCTCCGCCGCGCCGAGGAGCGGGGATATTCCGCCTTGGGCGGCTCCGTCGGACTGGTCGGCGCTGTGTCGAGACCGCTTGCCATTGATCTGGAAAAGTTCAGGTTCAAGGGGCTGCCAATCCGGTTAGGCCAGAAATATAGCAAATTTGGCGACTTTCCCTGAGTTACTTCGCCGTCATGGTTACCAGCGTTACCCTCGACCCTGGAGGGGGAAAGTGGATTTATAGGCTCATGTCTTTGATTATACGGCGTCTTTTTAAGGGCGATGGGCGCCGCTTTTGTGGATCGTCTGAGGGCTATTGGGTGTTAGATAGCTGCGGGCTGCAGCCATGGAGGCCATTGTGACGGAGCGATTGTCGGCGGAGGCGCGCAAATCGGCGCTGAAGGGTTTGCCGGGCTGGAAAGAGGTCGAGGGACGGGAGGCGATCGAGCGCACCTTCGTGTTCAAGGATTTCAACGAGGCTTTCGGCTTTATGAGCCGGGTGGCCCTGGTGGCCGAAAAAAGCGACCATCATCCGGAATGGCGCAACGTCTACAAGACGGTCGAGGTGGTTCTCACCTCCCACGATGCTGGCGGGGTGACCGCACGCGACGTCGCGTTGGCCAAGGCCATGAACGCGATCGCCGCCCAGCTTGGGGTTGCCTGACGCGATGCCGGGCGCCTTTTTGCAAGAGCTTGCAAGAAGGGCGCGATATCCCCAGCTGAGCCTCGAAGGAGCGGTCAATGATTTCGGAACACGCAGTCGGATTTGAGCCGGCGGATCGGCTGGCCAAGGATCCGGAGAGCGTTCGCAAGCGCTTCTGGGCCAAGTTCAAGCGGGTCGCAGCCAAGCTGCCGTTCGCCGAGGATTTGCTCAGCGCCTATTACTGCGCCTTCGATTCGCAGACGCCGCGCCATGTCCAGGCGGCGCTGCTTGGCGCCATCGCCTATTTCATCCTGCCGTTCGACTTCATTCCGGACATGCTGCCGGTGCTCGGTTTCACCGACGACGCTGCGGTGCTGGCCACCGCGATCCGCCTGGTGGCGGCCCATATCACGCCGGAGCATCGCGACGCTGCGCGCGCCAGGTTGAACCGGATCGTCGAAGCCGAAGTGTGATTGGGTTCTGATCAGACAGGGTCGATCAAACGGCAAGGGCCCGACGTGAAGATCACGTCAGGCCCTTGGGTCGCTCTTCCCTGTCTTATTCTTATCGCGTCTTGTCTACTGCTGCGCTTTCGGCCTTGCCTGCGCCGGCGCTTGGGCGCGGGCGTTTTGCTCGGTCTCCCAGGCCTTGAACTGCTTGAACAGCGCTTCCTTGTCGGTGTCGGCCGGCAACCTTCCGGCCGCCGAACTCTGTTTCAGGAACTCGTCAAACCGGCCGCGGGAAACAGGCTCAATCCCGTGCGTATCGAGCCACTGCTGGGCAGCCGGCAGTCGCGTCCAGCCGGCGAGCGGTGCGGCGAGCGAAACTTCCTTCCACTTCGGGTGGAAGGGCGGGTTCTGGAACTGCGGGAATTTCGTGAAGAAGTAATCCACGAACACCGCCAGCTTGCGGTAGCGGTCGGTGTTCGGTGCCCAGTTATAGGCCGCGAGCAACGCCGGCACCGCGATGGTATCGACCTTCTCGCCTTCCGCGATCAGGTTGGGGTAATCCTTCGCGGTGAGGGTTGCCGGCAGATAGTCGCCTTGCAGTGGCTTTTCATAGTCCACCTTCACCAGGTGGAAGCGGCCGTCATTGCCGAAGTTCGAAACCGACTTGTACGGCTTGCCGCCGACCACGATAACGGCGTCGACTTCGCCGGTCTTCAGTTTCTCCATCGCGATGCGCTGTTCGATGTAGACCCAGTTCGCCTTCATGCCGAGCCGGTCGGCCACCGTCAACACGGTGACGAAGGTGCTGCCATTCGGCAGGTCGACGCTGACCGTCTTGCCTTCAAGGTCCCTCAGGCTGTTGATGGACTTCGGCGCAATGATCTGCATTTCCTCGTTGTAGAGCTTGGTCACATAGGTGAACTGCTTCTTGATGTCTTTCGCAAAACCCTTGCGCTCCAGATAGTCGAGCGTGTCGGCGCGGACGATGCCGATATCGACGCCTTGCAGGAACAGGATGTCGGCGACGCTTTGAACGGAGCCGCGCCCGACGATCGGAAGTACGCGCAACTTGTTTCCGTCGTCGAGCACGGAGGCAAGGTCGGCGCCGAATTGCACGTAGGTGCCGCCAATGGTGCCGGTGATCAACGTCACCGTGTTCTGATTCAGCGCCTGCTTGGTCTGCGCCGAGCCGAACTGGAAGATGGCCTTGAGGCTGTCTGAAACCTTCGCCGGATCAACCACGCTCTCCTCGGCGCGGGCCGCAAAGCCAAGCGCCATCATCGTGGCAACGAGTGCCATACCAATTAAACGTCGCATCTATTCTACCCCTGAATGAAGTCGATTATTGCAATTGACTGAGACGCCGCTGCGCGTCGGCCGAACCGAGTTGGGCGGCGCGCTGATACCAGCTGCGTGCCAGTGCCGGATCCGGCGTGATGTTCCGGATATCCTGCGTTCCCAGCACCGTGGGGTCGTAGGTTTGCGCCAGCATCAACGCCGCGCTCGCCTCCTGCGCTTCCGCGGCACGCTCCAGGAGCAGGCGGGCAGGCGGTATATCGCCTGACGCTAGGAAGGCCTTTGCCCGGGTCATCAGCGCGGTGAGTTCGTCGCTGTCCATCCGTCGCGCCGGCGGCGCAATGGATACTGGCGCTGCTACGGCCACTGCCGCTGCTGCGGGGGGCTGCTGGACCTCCGCCGGCGCCTGGTTCTGATGCGCCGTCTTGAGCGCCAAGGCGATTTCATCGCGCGATGGCAATTGGGCCGGGAGCGACGCCTGAGCCGGGGGTGCTGCCACAGCCACCGGCGCGCTGGCCGCAGCGACTGCTGCCACGGTCTGGCGGGGCGGCGTCACGGGTGGCGGTGCCGATCGACTGTCCGAGGAGGCCCCCATCAGCGACGCTGTCGCGTTGGCAAAGACGGTGAAGGGATTTTTGACGGCCACGAAGGTAGCGACCAGCGCCGCTGCCGCGAACGCCGCAGTCTTCAACAGGCGTGATCCGCGTTTCCGTGGGCGACCGAATTTCGATGATCGAAGCTCATCATCCGCGCCGGATAAAAACAACGGAACAGAATCTTCAGGCAGGAATTCCTCGCGTGTCGCAACCGACCGCGCGGAGTGATGTGATCTAAGCTGCGAACCGAAGGTGTCGAGATCGACTGGTTCAGCATATTGGTCTTCGTATGAAGCGTAGTTCGATTCATACGGAGTATCATACGGACGACCGTTCCGCGTCTCCTGCGCCATTGTGATGCCTCCCGCTACCACGCAACATCGGGCATGCCGGCATCAGTTTATCGGCCCCTGCCCGCCACTACTAATGATTGATAAAACGCATTTTGAATCCGACCAAAAAGCGACAATCACGATCTCAATTTGGGAGATATCTTGATTTTATTTGGGCATTTTGGTGCAGCACCGCGGAAAGACTCGCGGCCGACTAGTGGCCCAAATGAGGAAAACCTGTGGCGAATGTGGCGGGTGACACAAGATGGCACAACTTGCGTCACCAATGGCCGTTTAAAAGCGCTCGCGTCACTTAACCATCATCAACGGCGTCACCTAAACGTCACTGAGGTTAACGTCAAGGATGCAAGATGACTTTCCCCATGGCTTTCCGCCCAGCCAGCACCTTGAGCGCGTCCGCGGTTTGCGAAAGCGGGAACGTGCGGTCGACATGAGAAGAGATTTTGCCTTCCGCTGCCCATTGCACCAGCCGTTGAAGATTGGCGCGATTCTTGTCCGGATTAAGCCGCGCCCACGCGCCCCAGAAAACGCCCCTGATATCGCAGCCCTTCAACAGCGCGAGGTTGAGCGGCATTTTCGGGATGTCGCCGGCCGCAAAGCCGATCACCAGGAAGCGGCCTTCCCAGGCGATCGAGCGTAACGCCGCCTCCGCATAGTGGCTGCCGACCGGATCGAAAATAATGTCGACGCCCTTGCCGCCGGTGAGCCGGCGCAGGCCCTCCTTGAGGTCTTCCTGGGCGTAGTTCAAGCCGAGCCCGGCCCCGTGCGCCTTGGCGAATTCAAGCTTTTCATCCGACGATGCGCAGGCGATCACCTTCAGCCCGAGCAGCTTGCCGAGTTCGCAAGCCGCAAGGCCGGTGCCGCCGGCCGCGCCCAGCACCGCAAGCGTCTCGCCGTGTTTCGGGCTGGCACGATCCTCCAGCGCATGTAGCGCGGTGCCATAGGTGATGATGACGCCGGCGGCGCGGTCGAAATCAAGCTCCGCGGGAATCTTGACCATGGCGCTTGTCGGCAATGCGATTTTTTCGCGTGCGCCGTTGTGGCCGCAGGAAGCGATGATGCGATCGCCGGGCTTGAAGTCCGTGACGCCGCTGCCGACGCTCTCGATCACGCCGGCCACTTCGGCGGCCGGTGAAAACGGGAATGGCGGTTTGATCTGGTATTTGCCCTGGATCATCAGGATGTCGAAGAAATTCAACGCCGCGGATTTGATCGCGATCACGGCTTCGCCGGGGCCTGCCACGGGATCAGCCACCTCCGTCAGCACGAGATCGTCCGGGCCGCAATATTGCGAGCAGAGAATGGCTTTCATGGGCGTACCCTAAAGGTCGGGAGGCGTTGGTCCCGGCATTGGTAGCGAATGTCGAAGCGGCGCACTAGTGCGGTGGATTTGACATTCGCTTCAGTATTGCCGCGGGTCCGCGATGCGAATGTCAGAACCGGGGCACGGCCAGGTAAATCGCGCCGCCCGGGACGGTGCAACTGCCTTCCGAATCAGGTCCTTACCCGCTATCCATCGCTGCTGTGATCATGCGTTGCCGGGCCATCTTCCAGTCACAATGATGAGGGACCAGATTCGGCGATGTCCGTGCGGGGAATGCTGACAGCTTCGATTTCGGCGGCGCTCTTGTGCGCATCCGCAAGCCATGCGCTGGCGCAGGCGAACCCGAAGGGCGGCGCTGCGAAACCGGCGGCGACGAAGCCGGAAGTAGCCGCCGCGGGCGGCAGTGAGCCGGCCCTGATCGGCCAATACGGCACCTGGGGCGCCTATATGGCGACACCGAACGGCAAGAAGGTGTGTTTTGCGCTGGCAAAACCCTCTTCCTCGAAGACCAATCCGCCGAACCGTCCGCGCGATCCGGCCTATGCGTTCATCTCGACACGCCCGGCCGAAAAAGTCGTCAACGAGGTTTCGATCATGATCGGCTACGTCCTGAAGCCGGGTTCGGAATCGACGGTCGAGGTCGGAGGCGCTGCCTACGCGATGTATACGCAAGGCGACGGCCTCTGGATCAAGAATGCGGCCGAGGAAGAGCGGATGGTCGATGCCATGCGCAAGGCCGCCGATGTCACGGTCAAGGGCGTCTCCGCCAAGGGGACCGAGACCATCGACGTGTTCTCGTTGAAGGGGCTTTCCCAGGCGCTGGACCGGGTCGCGCAGGATTGCCGGCGCTAGTTTTCGACCCCGCGAATACCGCATTGATGTCTTTCCAGCCGCGCTTGGAAGCCCTATTTGATGGCCATGATCGAGATGACGACTGATAATCCCAGCCAAGCCAGCTCTTCTGCCAACGTCCCCTTGGAAAAGGTGCCGCTGGAAGCCTACGTGCCGCCGGCGGTGCCTTCGCTGATCGGATTGTCGCGCGAGGAGCTTGCGGCAAAACTCGGCGCGATAGGCGTCGCCCCTGCGCAGCGCAAGATGCGCGTGCAGCAGCTCTGGCACTGGATGTATGTCCGCGGCGCGCAAAGCTTCGAGGAGATGACCAGCATCTCCAAGGACATGCGCAAGGAGCTCGAGCACCATTTCACGGTCTCGCGGCCGGAAGTGGTGGCCGAACAGATTTCCAACGACGGCACCCGCAAGTGGTTGCTGCGCCTGCCGAGCGGCGACAAGGTAGAGAAGGCGCACGAGGTTGAGTGCGTTTATATTCCGGAGACCGATCGCGGCACGCTGTGCGTCTCATCGCAGGTCGGCTGCACGCTGAATTGCTCGTTTTGTCATACCGGTACGCAGCGCCTGGTGCGCAATCTCACGGCGGGCGAAATCGTCGGCCAGATCATGGTGGCGCGCGATCGGCTGAATGATTGGATCGACCGCGAGACACCCAATGGCAACCGCCTCGTCACCAACGTCGTGATGATGGGCATGGGCGAGCCGTTGTACAATTTCGACGCGGTGCGCGACGCGCTTCTGATTGTTGCCGACAACGAAGGCATCGGCATTTCCCGCCGCCGCATCACGCTGTCGACCTCGGGCGTGGTGCCCAACATCGTGCGGACCGGCGAGGAAATCGGCGTCATGCTCGCGATCTCGCTGCATGCGGTGCGCGACGAACTGCGCAACGAACTGGTGCCGCTCAACCGCAAATATCCGATCGCTGAACTCTTGCAGGCATGCCGCGATTATCCCGGCGCTTCCAATGCGCGGCGCATCACCTTCGAATATGTGATGCTCAAGGGCGTCAACGATTCCCTCGACGATGCCAAGCTTTTGGTTAAGTTGTTGAAGGGGATTCCGGCCAAGATCAATCTGATCCCGTTCAACCCATGGCCGGGCACGGCCTATGAATGTTCCGACTGGCAGCAGATCGAGAAATTCTCCGAATACATCTTCAACGCCGGTTATTCGTCGCCGGTGCGCACACCGCGCGGGCGCGACATCCTGGCCGCTTGTGGGCAATTGAAGTCGGAGACCGAGAAGCTGTCGGCACGCGAGCGGCAGGCGTTGCGCGCGATGGCGATGACGGACTAGGCATGATCCCGAAAAGTAGAAACCGGCTCGGACCAAATCATGCCCAAACATAGATTCCCCCGATGGCGCTGATCGGCCGGCTGTTCGTCATTTTCTTTGCGTTTCTCGCCGCGTGTTTTGTGGCCGGGATGGTTGTGGTTGTCGCGATCTTGTTTCCCGAGTTTTCCGATCTTGGCGCGGGTCCCGTCGACCCGGGCGCGCTGAACATCATGCTGGGTTTCGGCTTCATCTTTGTCAGCGGATTTGCGCTGGTGCCGGCGATGATCGTGGTTCTGATCACGGAAGCCTTCCATATCCGCAGCGCGCTGACCTACGCGGTCGGCGGCGGTATCGTCGGCCTCGCCTGCTATCTGGGTCTTGTTCCCTTCGATGCTGAACAGCTTCGGTTTGAAGGCATCGTGCGCCGGCACCTGGAAATCATGACCGGCGCCGGCATCCTCGCCGGCGTGGTCTACTGGATGGTCGCCGGCCGCAATGCCGGAGCCTGGCGCGTGCCGCCGCCCCCGCCTCGGCTTCCGCCGCCGATGCCGTCGCAATCGCCTTCTCAGCGGTGAGAGCGGCCTTTTCACGCCCGTCTTTTCATCATCTTCCGTCTCGGCTAAACCCCGCGCCATGAACCGGACCGGACTGATCATCGCGCTTTCGCTCGCGCTGGCTGTCGGATTGCTGTTTGGGATTTATCCCGAACTCGATCTGAAACTCGCCGCGTGGTTTTACGACGCGCCGACCCATTCGTTCCCGTTGAAGCTCAACCGGCTTGCGGCAATCGCCCGCGACGGCGCGATGGTGATTGCCTGGGGCCTGGCACTGCCGGCCATCATCGCCTTGATCGTGAAACTGGTGCGGCCGGATCGGCCGCTGTTGATGTCGGGCCGGGCGGTTGTCTTTCTTCTGCTCACGCTCACGCTTTCCGCCGGCGTGCTCACCAATCTCACCTTCAAGAGCTATTGGGGCCGGCCGCGTCCGGTGGTGGTGACCCAGTTCAACGGCGACAAAGAGTTCGTGGCGTGGTGGGATCCGCGCGGTGGCTGCGTTCGCAATTGCTCGTTCTTCTCCGGCGAAGGCGCGACCGCGTTCTGGGCCTATGCGCCCGCGGCCCTCGCACCACCGCCATGGCGTCCGCTCGCCTATGCTGCCGCAACCGTGTTCGGCGTAACGACGAGTGGGCTGCGAATGGCGTTCGGTGGGCACTTCTTTACCGATGTTGCGATCGCGGGATTGGTGACGTTTCTGGTGATCTGGCTCGCCCACGGCTATATCTATCGTTGGCCTCGCACGCACCTGTCGGATGAGCGGATCGACGCCGCGCTGACGCGGCTGGCCTGGCCCGGCTATCGCCTCCGCCGCCGCTGGCTCGGCCACGAAGTAGGCCCGGCACCATCAGTTTAAGCGGCTTCGTTTACGCCAACCACTATTAACGCGTGCCAGCCTTTGCGAAATTTGATATTCGCGCACCAGCATCTGAATTCGATCGATTGGAAGCTTCATGAGCACGATCCTGAAAAGCCTGCCCACAGGCGAGAAAGTCGGCATCGCTTTTTCGGGCGGTCTCGACACCAGCGCGGCGCTGTTGTGGATGAAGCAAAAGGGCGCCCGCGTCTTTGCCTATACCGCCAACCTCGGCCAGCCTGACGAGGCCGATTACGACGAGATTCCGCGCAAGGCGCTGGAGTTCGGCGCCGAGAAAGCGCGGCTGGTCGATTGCCGCACGCAGTTGGTTCACGAAGGCATCGCCGCCATCCAGTCTGGCGCGTTCCACATCTCGACCGGCGGCGCTACCTATTTCAACACCACGCCGCTCGGCCGTGCCGTCACCGGCACGATGCTGGTGTCGGCGATGAAGGAGGACGGCGTCAACGTCTGGGGCGACGGCTCGACCTTCAAAGGCAACGATATCGAGCGGTTCTATCGCTACGGCCTGCTGACCAATCCGAGCCTGAAGATCTACAAGCCCTGGCTCGACCAGCAGTTCATCGACGAGCTCGGCGGCCGCGCGGAAATGTCGGCGTTCATGACGGCCAGTGGCTTCGCCTACAAGATGAGCGCGGAAAAAGCCTATTCGACCGACAGCAATCTTCTCGGCGCCACCCACGAGGCCAAGGATCTCGAGAGCCTCGACAGCGGCATCAAGATCGTCAATCCGATCATGGGCGTTCCGTTCTGGCTTGATGATTGTGCCGTCAAGGCCGAGAAGGTTGTCGTGCGCTTTGTCGAAGGCCAGCCAGTCGCGCTGAACGGCCAGACGTTCACGGATCCGGTCGCGCTATTCCTCGAGGCGAATGCCATCGGCGGCCGTCACGGCCTCGGCATGAGCGATCAGATCGAGAACCGGATCATCGAGGCCAAGAGCCGCGGCATTTATGAAGCGCCGGCCATGGCGTTGCTGCACATCGCCTATGAACGCCTGATCAGCGGCATCCACAACCAGGATACCATCGAGGAGTATCGGATCGGCGGCTTGCGTCTTGGCCGGTTGCTCTATCAGGGGCGATGGTTCGATTCCCAGGCGCTGATGTTGCGCGAAACCGCCCAGCGCTGGGTGGCTCGCGCCATCACCGGAGAAGTGACGCTCGAGCTGCGCCGTGGCAATGACTACTCGATCCTGAACACCGAGAGCCCCAACCTCACCTATCAGCCGGAGCGGCTGAGCATGGAGAAGGTGGAGGACGCGGCGTTCACGCCGGCGGATCGGATCGGCCAGTTGACGATGCGCAACCTTGATATCGCCGATACGCGCGCCAAGCTCGATATCTACGCCGAAGCCGGTTTGATCTCGATCGGGGAGGGCTCGCCGATTCCCAGGATCGAAAGCGACAAGGACTAGACGAATCTCCGTCATTGCGAGCGGAGCGAAGCAATCCAGATGTATGTAAGGGCTGGATTGCTTCGTCGCTGACGCTCCTCGCAATGACAATAAAAAAAATGGCCGGGATTTTTCCCGGCCATTTTGCATGGATGCGTGTCGCTCAGCGCGGCGGCACGGTGCCGGGCGGCGGCGGAGGCAGCGAGGCTACCCCGCCGTTGAGCAGTGGCGTGATGCGGCGGACGGTGACGCGCCGGTTGATGCGGCTCGGTCCGTCGGTCTGCTCCTTCAGATACTGCGCGCCGTAACCCTGCGACGTCAGGTTTTCCGCAGGCACTCCGAATTGCTGGGTCAGCAATTCGGCGGCCGACTCGGCGCGGCGATCCGACAGCGACAGGTTGTCGACGGGATTGCCGACCGCGTCGGTGTGACCTTCGATCAGGAACACCTCGCGCGGATTGCGCGCGATCGCCCGGTTGAGGCCGTCCGCAATCGCCTGCAACCTCGCTGCCTGGTCGGGCGGAATGTCCCATGACCCGGTCTCGAAGTTAATGGTGTTGAGATCGATGCTCGGCATCAACATCCGCACTGATGGGCTGTAGCGGATTTCGTCGAGCGTAAAGCGTCGCTCGATCCGGTCGACCGGCGGGGCCTCCAGCGTCTCGTAGATCACATCCGGTCCCGCGACGTCGGCCTCGACGATGTAGCGGTCGTAGGGAATCCGGATCACCGGCGGCGGTAGATCGACATAGAAACTGCCGCTGGCGCCGGGATCGCGGAAGCCGTTGTCGATGATGATGATCTCGCGGCCTTCGCGGTCGCGGCGAATTCGCCGCAGCAATGCCCCATCGGGACCGACGACGGTGATGACCTGCGAGCCGTCGGGACGGAACACGACGGTCCGGGTTTCTCCGCCGACCTGCTGGGTCTGGATGTCGCGGGCGCCGAAGCGGAAACGCTGCTCTTCGTCGTGGCGAATGAAGGACTGACCACTCGGGTCGACCACGATCACGCGGCCCGGTTCGGTGAAGACCTTGCGGCCGCCCTGGTCGCTCTCCTGGCGCTGGCCGCGGAAATCCTCAAGCCGGCGCGGACCGGCAGGTGCGGCGCCGGGCGCAATGGGAGTCAGCGCTTGTGCTGCCCGCGGCACCACCGGGATCGGCGCGGTGACGGCCGGCGGCTGTCGGCGCACCAGCGGTGCGGCGTTCGGCGGCAAGGCGGTCTGGCCTCCGCCAGGAGGGGCCGCGGCGGGCGCGGCATTGGGCGCCACCGCACCTGGTGCGGCGCGTGGTGTCGCAGGGGCACCCACCGGCGGAGTAGGTGGCGCCGTTGGCGGTGCGGGTGGCTGGCCGGTGCGCGCAGGCGGCGGCGCCGTCTTCTCGCGCTCCAGTTCCCTCCCGCGTTCCTGCGGCGCGGCGGCCGGCGGTGGAGACGGCGGCGTGGGTGGCGTGGCCGAGCGCGGTGGGGGCGGCGGAGGTGGTGCGGTCGGGTGCTGAGGCGGCGGGGGCGGTGGCGCTGCCGGATGCGGCGGCGGGGGTGGTGGCGCAGCCGGGTGCGGGGGCGGTGGAGGCGGAGCCTGCCGCGGTGGTGGCGCGGGCGGCGCAGGACGTGCCGGAGGGGGAGCTGCTTTGGGCGGTTGCTTGGGCTTTCCGTCAGGACCCAGTTCTTCCTTCTGTGCCACTATGATCGGCGCCGACTGCGCGTGCGATGGGGTGGTCATGGTCAGTTGCATGGCCGTCAACGCGGTCGTGGCAAGCAGCGCTATTCTCAGGTGTGTCATGTGCTGTGGGTCCTGCGGAAAATTCTGAGGCGGGGTCGTGAAAATCTGTGAAGTGGATCAACGGCCGACGATCAACAAACAAGCGTTAGGCCGGATTGTGGCGGGTTTCAAACGGGAACGCCGATTTATTTCAGCCGCGACACAATGCGCGCGGGCAGCCGTTCATGACGTATTCAGGGGGCCATTTCGAACTGGAAATTGAATCGATTGTGGGCCGAGTAGTCATGGATGTCGCGTTGTGATGCTTCAGATGCCGGTCGGCGCCGGCGGCGTGGGTGGCGTTTGCGGTCCGCGCACCGGCAATTCTTCCGGCGTTTGGCCGGGTAGTTCCTCCGGCCGTTGCGGCTCGCCCGGCTCGTGCACCGGCGGAGGAATCTCTGGCTGGGGATTTCCAGGCGGGTTTTCTGGCGGCGGCTCGGTCGGCTGCCCCGGCTGGATCGGCGGATCTTCTGTCGGGTCAATCGGCATCCCATCGCCACTTTCTTCAACCGTCGCTGACGGGCTAACGGCGGCGGCAAAGCGATGTTCCCGGGGGAAGGCTTTTGGCGGTCGCGATCTAGCGACGCACCAGCATGGTGTTGCTGCGATTCCTGCCGGTTTGCGAATAACCGCGCGATTGCATGTCGGCGAGACAGTCGTGATGCCACTCGTCGCGCGACAGATGTTCGATCACCACCGCACGTGGCCACAGGCTTTCCGGGGCTTGCGCAAAAAAGCCGGTGAGGACGCGGTCCTCATATCCCTCCACGTCGATCTTCAGCGTGTCGACATGGTGGACCGCGGCCTCGTCAAGAATGCGTTGCAGCCTCAACGCGGCGACCCGGATGGTATGGCCATCGGCGTCGCCGGTGACGACGTGGCTCGCGGCGAGGTTATTGTTGTCGGTCACCATCATCAGTTCGCCGTCGGACGCGGCCGCCGCCGCCGCGACAAGCCGAACCTGTGTTAGACGGGACGCGGCGCGGTTGAAGGCGAGCCGGCCATACGTCACCGGATGCGGTTCGATGGCAATCACTTGGCCGCTCGCTCCGACATGCCGCCCGAGAACCATCGCGTAGGTGCCGATATTGGCGCCGACATCGACGAATACGCCGCCCGCAGGTGTGCGTGCCCGCAGGAATTCCAGCTCCTCCAGATTGTAGCCGGGATGGAACAGCGCGCCGCATTCCGTGGCGCTGGCTTGATGATGCAAACGGAAGGCTGCGCCGTGGTAGTGGGCATCGACCGGCCCAGTGCGGATGCGATTGACCAGACGCGACAACCACGGGCGAAACGCGCCGCGTTTGAGACGGGAGCGATGGGCGAGCGCGATGATCGCCGCTTGCGCGGGAGTCGGCGCAAAGGCGCCGAAAGGCGGCGGTGTGGGATCATTATCAGGGATCAACCGGGCACCAACCTCGTGACGAAACGAGCCGCCGGCTTTTTGGCGCTCTGTCCAGCGCCGCCGTCGTCCGGCCAAGCGCGCGCTAAATCTGCCGTTCGACCATCTTCAGTTTGAGTTCGGCGATCGCCTCGGAGGGATTGAGACCCTTGGGGCAGGCCTTGGCGCAGTTCATGATGGTGTGACAGCGATAGAGGCGGAACGGATCCTCGAGATTGTCGAGCCGCTCGCCGGTCGCTTCGTCGCGCGAGTCGCTGACCCAGCGCGTGGCCTGCAGCAGCGCCGCCGGACCCAGGAAACGCTCGCTGTTCCACCAATAGCTCGGGCAGGAGGTCGAGCAGCAGGCGCAGAGAATGCACTCGTAAAGCCCGTCGAGCTTTTCGCGGTCTTCATGGCTTTGCCGCCATTCGCGCTGCGGGGTAGGCGTGGTGGTCTTTAGCCACGGCTCGATCGAGGCATATTGCGCGTAGAAATTGGTGAGGTCGGGCACCAGGTCCTTGACCACGGGCTGATGCGGCAGCGGATTGATCTTCACCGCGCCGTCCTTCACGTCATGCATCGACTTGGTGCAGGCAAGCGTGTTCTGGCCGTCGATATTCATCGCGCAGGAGCCGCAGACGCCTTCGCGGCAGGAGCGGCGGAAGGTCAGCGTCGGATCGATGTGATTCTTGATCCAGATCAGGCCGTCGAGCACCATCGGACCGCAATCGTGCGTGTCGATATAATAGGTGTCGACGCTGGGGTTTTTGCCGTCGTCGGGGTTCCAGCGATAGATCTTGAATTCGCGCGTCTCGGTGGCGCCCGCCGGCTTCGGCCAGACCTTGCCGCCTGATATTCTCGAATTCTTCGGAAGTGCGAATTCAACCATTGTAATCGCCTCGATCCTTCGCTTGTCATCGCCGGGCACAAGCGCGAAGCGCGTCTTCACCCAGATTACCCGGCAATCCATCGTTTCAAAAGATGGATGCGCGGGTCAGGCCCGCGCATGACAGTGAGTTAGTACACCCGCGCCTTCGGCGGGATGTATTGAACGTCGTTGGTCATGGTGTAGTCGTGCACCGGGCGGTAATCGATCGTGGTCTTGCCCTGCTCGTCGATCCAGGCCAGCGTGTGCTTCATCCAGTTCTTGTCGTCGCGGGCGGAAAAATCCTCCCGCGCGTGCGCGCCGCGGCTCTCGGTGCGGTTCGCCGCCGAGTCCATCGTCACCACGGCCTGCACGATCAGATTGTCGAATTCGAGCGTCTCGATCAGGTCGGAATTCCAGATCAGCGAGCGGTCGCTGACCGAAATGTCGCCGATCCCGCCATGCACCTTGTGAATCAGGTTCTGGCCTTCATGCAGCACCTCTCCGGTGCGGAACACCGCGCAGTTGTTCTGCATCACATGCTGCATGCTTTCGCGCAGTTTTGCGGTCGGCGTGGTGCCCGCGGCCTGGCGATAGTGGTCGAGCCGGCCCAGCGCCTTGTCGGCGGAGTCGGCGGGCAAATCCGGCTGCTTGCCATTCGCCGAAATTTTTTCGGCGCAACGCAACGCGGCGGCGCGGCCGAACACCACGAGGTCGATCAGCGAGTTCGAGCCGAGCCGGTTGGCGCCATGCACCGAAACGCAGGCCGCTTCGCCGATCGCCATCAGGCCGGGCACCACGGCGTTGTCGTCGCCGTCCTTCTTGGTCAGCACCTCGGCGTGAAAATTGGTCGGGATGCCGCCCATGTTGTAGTGCACGGTCGGCAATATTGGGATCGGCTCGCGCGTCACGTCGACATTGGCGAAGATCTTCGCCGATTCGGAGATGCCGGGCAGGCGTTCGTGCAGCACTTTCGGATCGAGATGGTCGAGGTGCAGGAAGATGTGGTCTTTCTTCTTGCCGACACCGCGGCCTTCGCGGATTTCGATGGTCATCGCGCGCGAAACGACGTCGCGGGAAGCGAGGTCCTTGGCGGAGGGCGCATAGCGCTCCATGAAGCGCTCGCCTTCCGAATTGACGAGATAGCCGCCTTCACCGCGCGCGCCTTCGGTGACCAGACATCCTGAACCGTAAATGCCGGTCGGATGAAATTGCACGAATTCCATGTCCTGCAGCGGCAGTCCGGCCCGTAGCGCCATGGCGCCGCCGTCGCCGGTGCAGGTATGCGCGGAAGTGCAAGAGGCGTAAGCGCGGCCGTAACCGCCGGTCGCGAGAATCGTGGTCTGGGCACGGAAACGGTGCAGCGTGCCGTCGTCGAGTTTCAGCGCGATCACGCCACGGCAGACGCCCTGGTCGTCCATGATCAGGTCGATGGCAAAGAACTCGATGTAGAATTCGGCCGCATGGCGCAGCGCCTGGCCATACATAGTGTGCAGCATGGCGTGACCGGTGCGGTCAGCGGCGGCGCAGGTGCGCTGCGCCTGGCCCTTGCCGTAGTCCAGCGTCATGCCACCGAACGGCCGCTGATAGATCTTGCCGTCCTCGGTGCGAGAGAACGGCACGCCCCAATGTTCGAGTTCGTACACCGCCTCTGGCGCGTTGCGCACCATATATTCGATCGCGTCCTGGTCGCCGAGCCAGTCGGAACCCTTGACGGTGTCATACATATGCCAGCGCCAGTCGTCCGGATGCATGTTGCCGAGCGAAGCGGAGATGCCGCCTTGCGCTGCCACGGTATGCGAGCGGGTCGGAAATACCTTGGTGATGCACGCGGTGCGAAGTCCCGCCTCGCTGCAGCCGACCACGGCGCGCAGGCCCGCACCGCCGGCGCCCACGACCACGACGTCATAGGTGTGGTCTTCGATCGGATAGGCTTTGCCGTTGGCGGCCGGGCCACCCTTGCCATTCGCCGAGCCGTTTCCGCCTGCGGCCATCGTTACACTCCGGATGATAGTTTGATGATGGCGTATATCGAAGCCAGCGCGACCGCGAACGTGAAGAAATTATTGGCCATGATCGCCGCCAGCTTCAACTGTTCGTGCTGCACATAGTCCTCAATGACCACCTGCATTCCGATCTTCATGTGCCACGTGCTCGCGACGATGAACAACAGGAGGATGATCGCGACCAGCGGCGAGCCGAGAATTTGCGCGGCGCCGGCCTGGTTGCGGCCGAGCAGCATCATCACCACCACGATGACTGGCACCATCAAGAGCACCATGGCCACCGCCGTGACGCGTTGGCGCCAGAAGTCGCTCGTGCCGGAATGGGAGGCACCAAGACTGCGCACACGGCCAAGCGGGGTGCGCATCGATTTCACGGTCTCGGGCGCGCTCATCGGCCGCCTCCAATCATGTAGGCCACGATCCAGAGCAGCACGGTCGCCGAAATGCCGGCGATCAAGGCACCCCAGGTCATGGCTTCGCGTTCACTGGCCTTGAAGCCGTAACCGAGATCCCAGACCAGATGCCGGATGCCGCTAAACAGGTGATGCAACAGCGCCCACGTGTAGCCGAACACGATCAGGCGGCCGAAGATGCTGGCGATAAAGGCGTGGACATAGGCGTACGGGGCCGGACCCGAGGCGGCGGCGATCAGCCACCAGGCCAACAACAGCGTACCGAAATACAGCGCCATACCGGTGGCGCGATGGACGATGGAAAGCGCCATCGTCAGGGTCCAGCGATAGGTCTGCAAGTGCGGAGAAAGCGGTCTTTCGATCCTGACGGTCATCGGTGGCTTTGACGGTTGGCGGGCCTCCGTGAGGGGCCCTTTGAGGGGATCGCGGTAGACGATTCCTATTTACGAAGTCGAAACAGCCAGTGCAATGACGAAATCCCCCTGTTTGCGAATGTCAGTTCATCGCTTGAGATGAGCCTTGCATTATTGGGGGATTGATAAGGCTGAGCGCGTGTGTTGGCTGGTATACCTGAAGCACGATTCATGAACACGGCGATAGGGCGGGGCGGGGATGGCCATTGCGGGACTTAACGTCTCGGAAGTTCTTGAACTGGCGGTTTTGCTGATCGCGGTCGGGGCGCTTGCCGGATTTCTCGCGGGCATCTTCGGAATTGGCGGCGGCGCCATTCTGGTGCCGGTGTTTTACGAGTGTTTTCGTCTGGCCGGCGTGCCGCTCGAGATTCGGATGCCGCTTTGCGTCGGCACCTCGCTTGCCATCATCATTCCGACCTCGATCAGTTCCTATCGCGCCCATCACGCCCGCGGCGCCATCGACAACGAAATCCTGCGCGCCTGGTGGCTGCCGATTCTGATCGGCGTGCTCGCGGGCAGCGTGCTCGCGCGCTACGCGCCGGAGCGGTTGTTCAAGATCGTATTCGTGGTGGTGGCCTATTTCGCCGCCGTGCGGCTGTTGGCGGCCCGCGAAAGCTGGAAATTCGGTGACGATCTCCCGAAAGGGCCGCTGATGCGCTTTTTCGGGCTATGTGTCGGCCTTCTGGCCACCCTGATGGGGGTCGGTGGCGGACTGTTTGCCAATCTGCTGATGACTTTTTACGGCCGGCCGATCCATCAGGGAGTTGCGACCTCATCCGCCATCGCGGTGCTGGTCTCCATTCCCGGCGCGATTGGCTATGTCTACGCCGGCTGGCCGGCGGCGGCGCATTATCCGGACGTGGCGGCGCTGCAATTCCCGCTGGCGCTGGGTTACGTCTCATTGATCGGCGCCGTGCTGGTGATGCCGATGAGCCTTTTGACCGCGCCGCTCGGGGTGAGGGTCGCGCACGCGATGTCGAAGAAGATGCTGGAGCGCAGCTATGGCGCGTATCTCTTGATCGTCGGCACGCGCTTTGCGATCAGCCTGTGGAGCGGACAGTAGTCAGTCCTTCAGGCGAACCTCGCTGCGGCCCCACATCCGCAAGTCGCCAATACCCTCGATCTCATTTCTATCCGCCCGGTCTCGAAGCCGTGCGGCGAGGACTTCGTAGCTGATCGACGAGCCCACCAGATTACAACTATCGCGTGCGTTGAAGAGAACGCGCAAGACCTTTTTCCAATGAGACCCGAGCAGAGGAAATAGAATGTCGTCGATATCCTTTGCAGTAAGTGGAGGCTCAAGACGAACCTCGTCCCATTTCAATTCGCTGTCGATGGTCGGGGCTCCAGACTCTCGTATTCCGGCGCGAGGTCAGGGTACTGATCATAATCGGCTTCCAGCCATCGGAATTCAGCGCGGCAATAGCCTCGTGGAGCAGCTCGCTAAATCTTAGGCGTTCTTCCTTGGGAAAGCCGGAGGCAGCCCTGCGCGCGCTGTAGGGCTTCTTCGGCATCCTCCAAGTACGAAACAAGCCTTTCTGCTCTGTCGCGGCTTACCACTGCCTTGCCCCCACCGCTGGTTCGTATCGGGAATTACTTGGCGTAGATATCCTTATACGTCTCGCGCAAAATATTCTTTTGCACCTTGCCCATGGCGTTGCGCGGGAGTTCGTCGACCACGAAGACTCGCTTCGGCATCTTGAATTTGGCGAGCCGCCCGTCGAGCGCATGCAGCACGGTACCTTCATCGACCTTGGCGCCTTTATCGCAAACCACGACCGCAGTGACGCCCTCGCCGAAATCGGCATGCGGCACGCCGATGACGGCGGATTCGATCACGCCCGGCATGGCGTCGATCTCGCTCTCGATTTCCTTGGGATAGACATTGAAACCGCCGGAAATCACGAGATCCTTGCCGCGTCCGAGAATGTGGACGTAATCCTTGCCGTCGATCTTGCCGAGATCGCCGGTGATGAAGAAACCGTCGCCGCGGAATTCGGCCTTGGTCTTTTCCGGCATCCGCCAATAGCCCTTGAACACGTTGGGGCCCTTGACCTCGATCATGCCGATCTCGTCACGCGCGAGCTCCTTGCCGGTTTCCGGATCGGTGACCCGCACCGAGACGCCAGGCAAAGCGTGGCCGACCGCGCCGGCGACGCGCTCGCCATCATAAGGATTGGATGTGTTCATGTTGGTTTCGGTCATGCCGTAGCGCTCGAGCACGGCGTGGCCGGTGCGGGCAGACCATTCGCGATGGGTATCGGCCAGAAGCGGCGCCGAGCCCGACACGAACAGCCGCATGTGCTTGGTGGTTTCCTTGTTCAGCGCGGGGTTTTGCAACAGGCGCGTGTAGAAGGTCGGCACGCCCATCATCACGGTTGCGCGCATCATCAGCTTGATGATCGCTTCAGGATCGAATTTCGGCAGGAAGATCATCGTCGCGCGCGCAAACAGCGTGACGTTGCTTGCGACGAACAGGCCATGGGTATGATAGATCGGCAGCGCGTGGATCAGGACGTCCTTGTCTGTGAAGCCCCAGTAGTCGACCAGTGTCAGCGAATTCGACGCCAGATTATCGTGGGTCAGCATCGCGCCCTTGGACCGCCCGGTGGTCCCGGAGGTGTAGAGGATCGCGGCGAGATCGTCGTCGGCACGCGGCACGGTCGTAAAGGCGGACGATGCCTTGTCGGCGGCCTCCGACAGCGATCCCTTGCCGTCAGGCCCGAGCGTCTCGACCTTGGCGCCGACCTTCGCTGCGATTGGTCCGATCCCTGATGCTTTCGAGGGGTCGCACACGACGAGCGACGGCTCGGCATCGGTGATGAAATAGTCGAGCTCGTTGAGCGTATAGGCGGTGTTGAGCGGCAGGTAGACCGCGCCGGCGCGCACTGTTGCCAGATAGAGCACGAGCCCCGTCACCGATTTTTCGGTCTGGGCTGCGACCCGGTCGCCAGGTTTGACGCCGCGATCGACCAGCACATTCGCGATCTGTCCGGCGCGCGCGATCAGATCGCCGTAGCTGATGTGCTGTCCGTCGACAGTCTCGATCGCCAGTCGTTTCGGATCGTCAAGCCCGTCGAACAGTCGGGAAAACAGGTTGGCGTTGAGGTCAGTACTTTGCTGCGCGTTCATGCGTCATTCCGGTCGGCGGGGTGCGGCGATCATCACATATTTGTCGGGGCTTCACTAGCAATCGAAGTTTCACTAGCAAAGAGGTCCTTCGCCGCGCAACCGGCGGTTTGCATGTCCAATAGCGGCAAATGCGTGGCTCGCCCGGCTAGTCGCGACGCAAAGGCCCAGCGTCGGTGAAATCCCGGTCGGTCCGCCCCGGAACGGGTCTCGTCGAGATGCTGCCGCTCCGGCCGGAAAGACAAATCACGTGCTTCCCCGCCGATAGTTTCACCCATCGCAAAGAATCTTTGTTCGAAACCGGCCGCAAAACTCTCCCGTAGCTCGGGGCAACGACGACGCAGCCAACCCCAGGATTTTTCAAGCCCTCGGTTTCGTCGCCGTTGCAACCCTTCATCGGCCGCGGATGTCCGCGAGCCGTTTACCAATCGGGAGACTTTTCCATGTCCAAGCGTATTGCTCTGCTTTCTGCCGTTGCTTTCGGTGCTCTTGCCCTGACGGCGACCGTCGTTGCCCCGGTCAGCGCCCAGGAAAAGACCGTCATGGTCGGCGGCGCAGCGATGTTTCCTTCCAAGAACATCATCCAGAACGCCGTGAACTCGAAGGATCACACGACGCTGGTTGCAGCCGTGAAGGCCGCCGGTCTCGTTGAGACGCTCGAGGGCAAAGGACCGTTCACGGTCTTCGCGCCGACCAACGCTGCCTTTGGCAAGTTGCCGGCCGGCACCGTCGATAATCTGGTGAAGCCCGAAAACAAGCCGACCCTGACGAAAATCCTCACCTATCACGTTGTCGCCGGCAAGCTCGAGGCTTCCGACTTGACCGACGGCAAGATGCTGAAGACGGTCGAGGGCGAACAACTGACCGTGAAGAAGGCGGACGGCAAGACCTGGATCATGGACGCCAAGGGCGACACCGCCGCGATCACGATCTCGAACGTTAATCAATCGAACGGCGTGATCCACGTGATCGACACGGTTCTGTTACCGGCGTCCTAAGGTCCAGCGCGGACGCGCCTCCCGATCTTCTTCCCGGTCGGGATGCACAAAGCGAGCCGGGGAAGCCCGGCTCGCTACTTTTTTACTGCCAAGTTTAGGCCGTTAACACTTAGGTTGCCTTTGCATCGGCGGCAGGTTTTGGCAGTAACGAAACCCCGGCTTCGGGCGTATATTGGGATTATCGGCTTTCAGCGACGGGAACATCATGTTGAGCCTTACCACCACCGCGACCCCCGCGAGCCCATCAAAGGTCATTCAACCGGCCTGGGTACGGGTGATGCATTGGATCAATGCAGTCGCGATCATTCTGATGATCATGTCGGGCCTGCAGGTCTATAACGCCTCGCCGTTGTTCAAATCGCTGACCTTCTCGCATTCGATCACGCTGGGCGGCTGGCTCGGCGGCGCGCTGCTCTGGCACTTCGCGGCGATGTGGCTGTTGATGATCAATGGACTCGCCTATCTCGTCACGGGTTTTGCAACCGGGCGCTTCAAGAAGAAGCTGTTTCCGATCTCGCCGCGCGGCGTGATCTCGGATGCCGTTGCGGCGCTGACGTTCAAGCTCTCGCATGATGACCTCAGCAAATACAATCAGGTGCAGAGGATTCTTTACGCCGGCATCATTACCGTCGGCATCGTCATCGTGCTGTCGGGACTGTCGATGTGGAAACCGGTGCAGTTGCAGTACTTGACGGCGCTGTTCGGCGGCTACGACACCGCGCGCTACGTGCACTTCTTCTGCATGGCGTCCATCGTCGCCTTTCTGGCGATCCATGTTCTTCTGGCGCTTCTGGTGCCGAAGAGCCTGCGCGCCATGATCATCGGCCGCTAAGCCAAATAACGGAGACATGCCATGGGCCGCCTTCGTAATCTTTTGATCCCCGGCGTCGACAAGCAGTTGCTGGTCAAGGATGCGACCAGGGTGATGCCGGACCTGATGCGCCGGCGCTTCATTTCCGGCGGCGCGAGCTTTGGCGCGTTGACGCTGCTCACCGGCTGCGATGTTCTGGATTCCGATTCCGCTGAGGCGCTGCTCAAGCGAGTCTCGAAGTTCAACGACGCCTTTCAGGCCTTCATTTTCAATCCCGATGCGCTGGCGCCGACTTTCCCGGAAAGCGCGATCACCAAGCCGTTCCCGTTCAATGCTTATTACGAGATCGACGACGCGCCGGAAATCGACGGCAACGATTGGAAGCTCGAGGTGCGCGGGCTCGTCGACAACAAGAAGTCCTGGACGCTGGAGGAACTCTACAAGCTGCCGCAGGTCAAGCAGGTGACACGCCATATCTGTGTCGAAGGTTGGAGCGCGATCGGAAGCTGGACCGGAACACCGCTGCGCGATTTCCTCAAGCTGGTCGGTGCGGACACCCGCGCCAAATATTGCTGGTTCCAGTGCGCCGACAAGGAAGGCTACAATTCGCCGCTCGACATGCGCACGGCGCTGCATCCGCAAACCCAGATGACCTTCAAATTCGCCGACGAAATCCTGCCGCGCGCCTATGGCTTTCCGATGAAGATCCGGGTGCCGACCAAGCTCGGCTTCAAGAACCCGAAATACGTGATCTCGATGGAAGTCACCAACGACTACAAAGGCGGCTACTGGGAAGACCAGGGCTATAATTCGTTCAGCGGGAGCTAGACGCCGCGGCTGACTGCCTTTTGCCGCCACGATCCTGCCGCCGGGAAACAAAGCCTGACGATGGCGTCTTGCCATCGGCGCGGAGGCGCATTAGCACTCCGCGCGCATCGGCGATTTCCTGGAGGGCATTCGATCATGGCGACCCACAAACTGCTGCTTCTTCCCGGCGACGGCATCGGCCCCGAGGTGATGGGCGAGGTCAAGCGCCTGATTGCGTGGATCAACGCGCAGGGAATCGCGCGTTTCGAGACCGAGGAGGGGCTGGTCGGCGGCGCCGCATACGATGCGAGCAAGCAAAGCATCACGGACGCGACCATGGCGCAGGCAAGCGCGGCCGATGCGGTGATCTTCGGCGCGGTCGGCGGGCCGAAGTGGGACAGCGTTCCCTACGAGGCGCGGCCCGAGGCCGGGCTGTTGCGCCTGCGCAAGGATCTTGGCCTGTTTGCGAACCTGCGTCCGGCGGTGTGCTATCCGGCGCTCGCGGAAGCTTCCAGCCTGAAGCGCGAGGTGGTCGAAGGCCTCGACATCATGATCGTGCGCGAACTCACCGGCGGCGTCTATTTCGGCGAACCGAAGACCATCACCGATCTCGGCAACGGCCAGAAGCGCGCGATCGATACCCAGGTCTATGACACCTACGAGATCGAGCGCATTGCGCGCGTCGCCTTCGATCTGGCGCGCAAGCGCCGCAACAAGCTGACCTCGATGGAAAAGCGCAACGTGATGAAATCCGGCGTGCTCTGGAACGAGGTCGTCACCCAGGTTCACAGCCGTGAATACAAGGATGTGCAGCTCGAGCATCAGCTCGCCGATTCCGGCGGCATGAATCTGGTGAAGGCGCCGAAGCAGTTCGACGTCATCGTGACGGACAATCTGTTCGGCGACATGCTGTCGGATATCGCCGCGATGCTGACGGGCTCGCTCGGCATGCTGCCGTCGGCTTCGCTCGGCGAGATCGACGCCAAGAGCAAAAAGCGGAAATCGCTGTTTGAGCCGGTGCACGGTTCGGCGCCCGATATTGCGGGCAAGGGGCTCGCCAATCCGATCGCGATGATCTCGTCGTTCGGGATGGCGCTGCGCTATTCTTTCGACCTCGGCTCGCTCGCCGACAAGGTCGATGCCGCGATTGCGGCCGTTCTGGCCAAGGGAATGCGCACCGCGGACATCAAGTCCGAAGGCACCACGGCCGTGTCGACCGAGCAGATGGGCGAGGCGATTCTGAAAGAGCTACAGACTCTGCACGGCTAAACGCACACGACTCTCGTCCCCGCGAACGCAGGGACGAGGCGCGCCAAGAGGCGTCCTTCGAAGCTCAGTAGGGGAGCGGGATACGCTGCGGGTAGCCGCCCATATCCGACGGTGGATTCATCGGTCCGCGGTCGATCGGGCGGTTGTTGTTCTCGCGCGCGAAGTCCGGATAGCCGTATGGCGATGGGAATGCGTAATCGAGGAACTTGCGGTCGCCCGGCAGGACTTCGGTCCCGGCATCGAGCCACGAGCGCTTGGTGACGTAGATGCGGGTGTGCGGCCCGTCCTGATAGGACACGTTCGGGCCGCTCGCCCCGTAATAGGCGCGGCCACGGCTGTCGAATTGACGCTTGGCTTCTTTCGGGGGCTTTTGCGGCGGGTTGGTCGTCTGCGCACCGGCCGGCGAGGCAGCGAAACCGACGGCACCAATGGCGACAGCGGCAAACAACACCGCAACTCTGTTCGCGGCTGGAATTCTTGGGGTCATCAGATCCTCTTAAGGCGAAAGGTCGCCATCGTCGTTCGGCGGCTATTTTAGCGGCGGACCTCGCCGTCACAAGGTCAATCGGGCCACACTAGGTCATAATAATGTCGGGCGGGCGAAAAAGCCGTATGGAAACCAGTCTCTTGGCGAGACTGCCGCTTTATAGCGGGCCGCGCAGGCGCGGATGGTCCGCGTCCGTAACCCAGTCCGCCGAAATGGCGGTGGCCGTGCCACAACCACCGCGCTTCAGCTCGGCGCGGGCGAACAGCTCGGCCAGCTTGGGCTCGTTTCCGGACGCCAGCAGGGTCAGCCGGTCGAGCATGCAGCCAATCGCGGCCCGTCGCGCCGACAGCGTGTTTCCCTGGCATGACCATCCGGAGATTCGCAAAGCCGGATCGTCAAAGCGCTTGATGAAGCCGAGGCAGGATCTGGCCGCATCCATCCGGCCGGGAAGCCGGAGCAGCGTCAGGGTGCCGAACTTGCTGTCGATGACGCCGGCGGCCTCTAACCCCAGTGGGCTTCCTTGCGGGTTTTCTTGCGCCAGGCGCGTGGCGAGATCGGCGGCCGGCGATCCGGATGGGTCGAACTCGCCGCCGGGGCGGTAGATTTCGAGCTCGGCCACCGGCTTTTCTCCCGGCGGACCCCAGTGGAAGATGTCTTTGCGGCCGCCGGCCGGATGCCGGAAAATCTCGTAACCATCTGATTTTTCTGGAAGATCGAGCGAGCTGACGGCAAATGCCGGGCGCGAGCGCGAGGCCAGCGTAAAACCGGGCTGGTCGGCCGGCTCAGCGGCCGCGGTATCGAGCTGCAGCTGATCCCAGAAATTCAGGCTGACAATGGCAAAAAGGGCGAGCGCCCCCACATAGGCGATCAGGCGCGCCAGCGTTGCACAGCATTCGTCGGCAAAGCTCGTCAGTGCCGGATGGATGCGGAAACGATAATCTGGAGTGGATTGCATCAGGGGCTCGGGCGCCGAAAGACGCGGAAAGCCCCGTCTAACGTTGTCTTAACAGCGTTTCTCGCATAGAAGCGCTACCTCCTCCCTTTCCGCTTTCAGCGGGGGACGGGCTTTTTTCTTCGGAGAGTGAACGATGGGTTACAAAGTCGCAGTGGTCGGCGCGACCGGCAATGTGGGGCGGGAAATGCTCAACATTCTGGACGAGCGCAAATTCCCTGCTGACGAGGTCGTGGCGCTGGCGTCACGCCGCAGCATGGGCGTTGAGGTCTCCTATGGCGACCGGACCCTGAAAGTCAAAGCCCTCGAGAATTACGACTTCTCCGACGTCGATATCTGCCTGATGTCAGCGGGCGGCTCGGTGTCGAAGGAATGGTCGCCGAAGATCGGTGCTGCCGGGACGGTGGTGATCGACAACTCTTCCGCCTGGCGGATGGATCCGGACGTGCCGTTGATCGTGCCCGAGGTCAATGCGGACGCGGTCGCGGGCTTCGCCAAGAAGAACATCATTGCGAACCCGAACTGCTCGACCGCGCAGCTCGTCGTGGCGCTCAAGCCGCTGCACGACAAGGCGGTGATCAAGCGCGTCGTGGTTGCGACCTATCAGTCGGTGTCCGGCGCCGGTAAGGATGCGATGGATGAACTGTTCTCGCAGACCAAGGCCGTCTACACCAACAGCGAACTGATCAACAAGAAATTCCCCAAGCGTATCGCCTTCAACGTCATCCCCGAGATCGACGTGTTCATGGAGGATGGTTACACCAAGGAAGAGTGGAAGATGATGATGGAGACCAAGAAGATTCTTGATCCCAAAATCAAGCTTTCCGCCACCTGCGTGCGCGTGCCCGTCTTCGTCGGCCACTCGGAAGCCGTCAACATCGAGTTCGAGAATCCGATTTCGCCGGACGAAGCGCGCGAGATCCTGCGCCGCTCGCCTGGATGTCTTGTCATCGACAAGCACGAACCCGGCGGTTATGTCACGCCGTACGAGGCCGCCGGTGAGGACGCCACCTATATCAGCCGCATTCGCGCCGATGCGACGGTGGATAACGGGCTCGTGCTGTGGTGCGTGTCGGACAATTTGCGCAAGGGCGCGGCGCTGAACGCAATCCAGATCGCCGAAGTTCTGATCAACCGTAAACTGCTCAGCGCCAAGAAAAAGGCCGCGTAAGACGCAAGCGCAAGGCCTGGAAAAGTGTGAAGCGTTTTTCCCTCGGGCAAACGCGAAGCGTTTGCTCGGAGGTCATGCTCAAGAGATAGAAAAACGGGGGCGGGATCGCGATGACCGAACAACCAGCTCCCCACCGGCCAAATCCGGTCGAGCGCGGGCTCGAGAGCTTGCTGTTCAACAGCAGGTGGTTGATGGCGCCGTTCTATCTCGGCCTTGTCATCTGTCTCGCGGTGATGTTGTTCAAATTCTTCACGAAGCTGTGGGAGTTCATCATCCATGTGCCGGCCGCCACAGAAGAGGATGTTATCCTCGGTGCGCTCAGCCTGATCGACGTCTCGCTGGTCGGCAATCTGATCCTGATCGTGGTGTTTTCCGGTTACGAGAATTTCGTCTCGCGGATCGACCCCGGCGACCACCCGGACTGGCCGGAATGGATGACCAAGGTCGATTTCGCGGGGTTAAAGCAAAAGATGCTCGCTTCGATCGTGGCGATTTCGGCGATCCAGGTGTTGAAGGCGTTCATGAGCATCGACACGGTCTTTGAACCCCAGAAACTGGCCTGGCTGGTCGGAGTCCATCTGGTATTCGTGATCTCGACGCTGATACTGGCGCTGTCCGATCGCTGGGGCAGCGATCACGCTAGCGAATAGGTATCCGCCAGATTATTTGCCCTCTCGCGCACTGCGGAATTCCTTGGTCGCCTGATCGAGCACGAACAGCGAGCCTTCGGACACGCCGAAATAAGCTCCATGCAGCTGTAATGCGCCGCTTGCGACCTGCATCTTCACGAAGGGAAACGTCATCAGGTTTTCTAGGCTGCGGAACACGGCTGCTTTCTCGATTCGCTCGACGAATTTTTGCATGGTCTCGTGGTCGCGTTGCTCGACGACCTCGCCGGGCTTGATGAACATCGCCATCCATTTACCGATGAAATCACCCGGCGACAGCGGTTCGATCTTGTCGATGAAGGCGCGGATGCCACCACATTGCGCGTGGCCGAGCACCACAATGTGCTTCACCCGCAGCACATTGACCGCATATTCGAGCGCGGCTGAAACGCCGTGGGCGCCCTCATCGGGTTGGTAGACCGGCACGAGGTTGGCGATGTTGCGCACCACAAACAATTCACCGGGGCCGGCATCGAAGATCGCTTCCGGCGAGACGCGGGAATCGCAGCAGCCGATCACCATGACTTCGGGAGACTGGCCGCGCTCGGACAGTTCGCGGTAACGCGATTGCTCGGTCGGCAGGCGCTCCGAGGCGAAGGTGCGGTAGCCGTCGATCAGGTGCTGCGGGAACGGTGACATGGCTAGTGTTCCGGTTCTGACATTCGTTTCATATCTCGGCGGGCACTCTACGAACGTCAGTGTCGCCACGCTAAGTTGCTAACCATATGACATGGGCGGGAACAAGCCTTTCGAAGCAAGGCTTGAGATGTTAAGCCGTGGCCCGAAAATATCACGCTCAAACAATAGGCCTGTGACGGATCTGTCGTCGGCTTGAAATCGATAGGAGTGGAAACATGGTCCGTCCGCGCCGCAGCCCTCTGTTCATGCCCGGCTCGAACGCGCGCGCGCTGGAGAAAGCCCGCATTCTTGCCGCCGACGTCATCATCCTCGACCTCGAGGACTCGGTGGCGCCGGAAGCCAAGGGGCTGGCCCGCGACCAGATCGCGAAGGCGATCGCCGCCGGTGGGTTCGGCAAGCGCGAGATCTGGGTCCGGACCAACGCGCTGGATACGCCGTTTTGGGCCGATGACGTGAAGATGGCGGCCAAAGCCAGGCCCGATGCCATCCTGGTTCCAAAAGTTTCCAGCGTGGCCGATCTCGCCACCATCGCCGCGGGCCTGCGCGAGGCGAATGCCGATCCGTCGGTGCGGGTCTGGGCCATGATCGAGACCGCGCGCGGGGTGCTGCATGCGGAGGAACTGGCGGCGGCCTCGCGCGATGTCGAACCGAGGCTTTCCGGTTTTGTGTTCGGACCCAATGACATCTCGCGCGAAACGCGGATCCGCATGCAGCCGGGACGGGCGATCATGCTGCCGATGTTCATCCACTGCATTCTCGCCGCCCGCGCCTATGGCCTCGAGATCCTCGACGGTCCCTATAGCGATTTCAGCAATGTCGACGGTTTCAATCTGGAGTGCACGCAGGCGCGCGATCTCGGCTTTGACGGCAAGACGCTGATCCATCCCGGCCAGATCGAAGCCTGCAATGTCATCTTCACGCCGCCGGCGGAGGAAGTAGAGCGCGCCCGCAAGATCATCGCCGCATTCGAGCTGCCGGAGAATGCCGCGCGCGGCGCCATCTCGCTCGAAGGCCAGATGGTGGAGCGGCTGCATGCCGATATGGCACGCCGCACGATTGCCATCGCGGATTCAATCAAAGCGATGGCGCATTAAAAGACCTCATGGTGAGGAGGCGCTTCGCAGGCAAGTTTACGCAGTCTGCGTAGACTTGGCTGCGCCGCCATCTCGAACCATGACGCAGCGAGGCTTCATCCTTCGAGACGCCGCTTTGCGGCTCCTCAGGATGAGGTCAACGAAATTTTTCCGCCGCCCAGGCATGCAGGCTGCCAGGCACCGGTTGCTGGTTGCCGCGGCCCTTTGGCGAGATGTGAAATCCAATGATGTCGGGATCGCGGATCAGCGCCGAAAAATCCCGCGGCTCGAAGAACAGTTTGGGTTCGGCGTGCACGGCATAGAACGACTTCTTCGGCAGCGCATCGCCCAGTTCGCCGAAGCGATGGGCGAGCGCGGTAAGCGCCGCCGGGCCGAAAATCGCCAGCCGGACATCGGAGACGCGCTTGGTCCCGCGTAACCTGTGCATCAGGAACGTCAGGCGATGGCGCAGCGACAGCCAGTCCGGCGTCAACTCGTCCTGGGCCATCAACGCGGTAAAAGCTGCGACGATCGGATCGTTCGGCGGCAGATACAAAACCGAATTGCCCAACTGGCGCGGCCGCTCCCAGGCGAAATAAGGTTTGGTCGGATCGATCTCGATGCTTTTGAGCAGCAGAATGTCGGCATCGAGCCACAGGCCCGCGCTCTCTGACGTATTCGTGGACGTATTCTTGGCCATCAGCCGCATCCGGAAAAAATCCGAGAACTGTAGCGTGGTCCGGTCGCGCCAGACGCCATCGGGTCCCGTGGGGCGCAACCGTTCGGCGAAGGTGTGCGGCAGGATCGCTTCGGCTTCCGCATTGCCGACGCCATCCGGCAACTGCGCGATCGGCTCAAAGCTATAGACGGTTACTTTGTGGCCGGCCGCGACCTGCGAGCGCAGGCACAACCTTCGCAAACCATCGAGCGGGCCGTGCCAGAAGGTGACGATCTCAGGCCGCACGCATCACCCACATAGCGTTTTCAAGCAATACTGGTTCGCGTGATGAAAATGCGTCTCAAGCCACGTCTCAAGCCCAAGCGCGCTCTTTCAGCTTGGCCTCATAGGCATCGATCGACGACTTCTTCTCCAACGTCAGGCTGATATCGTCGAGCCCGTTCATCAGACAGCGCTTGCGGAACGCATCGATCTCGAATTTCACCGTGCCGCCGTCGGGGCCGCGGATTTCCTGATTGGCCAGATCGATGGTCAGGGTCGCGTTCGCGCCGCGCTCGGCATCGTCGAACAATTTGTCGAGGTCTTCCTGGGCAACGCGGATCGGCAGAATGCCGTTCTTGAAACAGTTGTTGTAGAAGATGTCACCGAACGAGGTCGAGATGACGCAGCGGATGCCGAAATCGAGCAGCGCCCATGGCGCATGCTCGCGGCTCGAACCGCAGCCGAAATTGTCGCCGGCAACCAGCACCTTGGAGTTGCGATAGGCGGGCTTGTTGAGGATGAAATCGGGGTTCTCGCTGCCGTCGTCGTTGTAACGCTGCTCCGAGAACAATCCCTTGCCAAGGCCGGTCCGCTTGATGGTCTTCAGATACTGCTTGGGAATGATCATGTCGGTATCGACATTGATGATCTTCAGCGGTGCCGCAACGCCTTGCAGCGTGGTGAACTTTTCCATCGGAGTACTTCCGGGTTGGAATGGACAAAAGCGATTTGGATGCGTGGTTTATCGCGAATGACGCGCTCATAAAAGGACAAAAACCGCTTCATGTCGCCGACATCTCGATGGCGGCCATGTCGTCGTCGGAGAGGCCGAAATGATGCCCGATCTCGTGGATCAGCACATGACGAACGATGCGTCCCAATGTTTCATCATGTTCGGCCCAGTAGTCCAGGATCGGCCGCCGGTAAAGCCAGATCAGATTGGGCAGCCGGGCGATGTCGCCCTGGCTTTGCTGCGGCAGGCCGATTCCCTGAAACAGGCCGAGCAGGTCGAACTCGCTTTCCGCGCCCATTTCGTCGAGAATTTCTTCGGTCGGGAAGTCTTCCACCCGGACAATGACGCCCTCGCACAAATCGCGGAAGGTTTTCGGCAGCCGCGCCAGGACCTCGTGCGCCAGGGTCTCCATTTCGGCAAGCGACGGCGCTTTGGCTGATGTCCACATGGCGCCGTTATAGAGCATCTTCGCGACGATAGGCGAACCGGTGTTTGGCCGAATAGCCACAGTGGGAACGGGGAATGCCGGGATCGGATTGTGAAGCGGTTGACGTTGCCGCCGCAATCGGAGACCGTAGGGTCGCTAACGGGTATGGGCGGGCGTGAAAATGCACAACGGGAAATGGGTTGTTTCGGTGGCGCTGTCAGTAAGCCTGATGGCGGCGTGTTCGTTGTTGGCATCCAGCGCCGAAGCGCAGACGGCGTCGCAGGGCACGCAAACCGCGCAGGCCACAACCGTGGAGCCGCTCGCTCGTCCGGCCCGTCCGCCGCGGCGGATTCGAGTCTATCCCCGCTATCAGGCCGAGCCGGACGATGGTGTTTATCCGCGCTACTATCCTGGCCCCAATGCGGTTCGGGTGTGCAACGCATCCTATGTGCAGGAATACCGGCCGAGCGGCACGGTGATCGTGCCGCACATGACCTGCGTGTGGCGCTGAGGCTGAGCGCTGTTTTAGAGCTTTCGCTTCAGCAGCCCGATGAGCCCGGCAGCGAGGAGCAAGGCCGCGCCGCCATAGATGACAATCGCCATCACAAGCTGCGTAGAAGTGCTGGCGGTGCCCGGGCCGCCGCCGGGGCCTTGAGAGGCCAGCGCTACAGGTGCGGATATCAAGAACGGCAACGATGCTGCCGCCACCGCACGGCACGACTGCCATCGAAGATGGAAAGCCATCGCGATCTCCTCCTGTGCTTGCCAGAAGCTACGACGGCGCGACGGAGCGAGTTTTATGACATGCGAATTAAATCTTGCGCGGCGGATGGAACCTGTCCATGAGCCGCGCATTGATAACCCCGGCGCAGATACTTACCAGCAATTGATGTCGCTCCCTCCCAGCTTGCGGTCTGCGCTGTGGTGAGCGGCTGATTAGATCGGCCGCTTGCGCTGGCATGGCATCCGATCACCGAAGGGAGATATCAATGAAGATGACGAGAGTTCTGGGCCTCGCTGCAATTGGTGCGGTATTGGTCCTTGCCGCTCCGGCTCAGCAAGCTCAGGCGCTGTCGTTGGCAAATCCCGCCACCGTCACTGCGATCCAGGAAGGTTCGAAGGCGACGACGACGGAAGTGCGCTGGCATCGGCGTTGGCATCGGCATTGGCACCGCCACTGGTAAGTCGGAGCGACACGAGTTTAACGAGCCCGCCATTGCGGGCTCGTTTTTTATGGGCCGCACCGTGATCTGCGCCCCGCATATGATGACGATCATGTGTTCGCTGCAGCCGCCGCGCGCTTCCTTTCGCGCGAATTTGTGGCCGTAACATTCATGGCGCGTTCAGGTTGCGACCTCTAGATTTCAGATCAAGAATACCATCCAGCGAAAACATCGAGAGATCGAAGCTGATGCGCTGAAGCGCCGATGCGGAGCATTGCGTGTGGCATTAGAGTTCAGAGGAATCACTTCTATGACGAAGAGCTCGGTAAGCTCACTCCTCTTGTCCCCCGTGTCGGGCGTGACGGCCGCGCTCCTGATTATGGCGATCTTTGCCGGCCAGCGCGCTGAGGCGATGTCGCCGATCAATCCCGGCATGTCGGAAGTTGGCAGGGCTGCTGCAAACAAAAAGGCTGTTGCCAACGAGCGGACGATTGAAGTTCGCGGCGGGCATGGCGGCGGCGGTGGTGGAGGAGGAGGACGAAGCGGTGGTTGGGGCGGTGGCCGCAGCGCCGGCGTGAGTGGCTCCACTGTCTTTCGCGGCGGCGCGATCGGCGCGGCACCCGCGGTCGCGGGAACTCCTCGATTTGCCGGCCACGGTTTCGGTCACCGGCGCCACTTCGGCGGGGTTTTTGTCGGTGGCGTCTATTACGACGATTATCCGTATGACTATCCCGACACCTACGACGATCCCCCCGTCTATCCCGCTCCCGCCCTTGTCGTTGGAGGAGGCTGCCGCAGGGTGTTGACCGTGCATGGCCCGCGCGTCGTCTGTCACCATCGCGCCGCGCGTCATTACCACCGTGTTCACCGGCGCCACCATCACCGCAGGCATCACCGCG
>Ga0210386_10000440_pt1 | contig 38244 bp, 38 predicted proteins | sample IncBWH32OmetaG_FD_160091 | JGI IMG/M metagenome (GOLD analysis project Ga0210386, IMG submission 160091) | Forest soil microbial communities from Barre Woods Harvard Forest LTER site, Petersham, Massachusetts, United States - Inc-BW-H-32-O ...
GCATCATCGCCGATGCGCTTGTCCGGACGGTCGGAGAATTTGATGCGCACGTCCTCGAAGCCGAAGTCTTCGTAGATCGTCAGGATCAGATCGTTGACCTTGATCACTTCCTCGGCGATCTGCTCCTCGGTGATGAAAATATGCGCGTCGTCCTGGGTGAAAGCGCGCACGCGCATTAGGCCGTGCAGCGCGCCGGACGGCTCGAAGCGGTGCACCTTGCCGAACTCGGCGAGCTTGTAGGGCAGGTCGCGATAGGATTTCAGCCCGTTCTTGAAGATCTGGATGTGGCCCGGGCAGTTCATCGGCTTGACCACGAAAGTGCGCTCGTCCTCCTCGCGCGGCTGCACCAGGAACATGCCGTCGCGGAATGTCGCCATGTGGCCCGATGCGACCCAGAGCGAGGAATCGATCAGCTGCGGCGCATTGACCTCGGCATAACCGGCATCGGCCTGGCGGCGGCGGATATAGGCTTCGAGCGTCTGGAACAGCGTCCAGCCCTTGGGGTGCCAGAACACCGAGCCGGGGGCCTCTTCCTGGAAGTGAAACAGATCCATTTCGCGGCCGAGGCGGCGATGGTCGCGTTTCTCGGCCTCTTCGATCTGTTTCAGATAGGCATCGAGCTCGTCTTGCTTGGCGAAAGCAGTGCCGTAGATGCGGGACAGCATTTCGCGGTTTGAATCGCCGCGCCAATAGGCGCCGGCGACTTTCAGCAGCTTGAACGCATTGCCGATCTTGCCGGTCGACGTCATGTGCGGGCCGCGGCACAGATCGAACCAGTCACCCTGCTTGTAGATCTTGAGGTCCTGGTCTTCCGGGATGGCGTCGACCAGTTCAACCTTGAACAGCTCGCCTTTGTCGCGGAAGACCTTCTTAGCCTCTTCGCGCGACCATACTTCCTTAGTGAAGGGTTTGTCGCGCGCGATGATCTCGCGCATCTTCTTTTCGATCGCATCGAAATCTTCCGGCGTGAACGGCTGGTTGCGGAAGAAGTCGTAATAGAAGCCGTTATCGATCACCGGACCGATGGTGACCTGGGTGCCGGGCCACAGCGACTGCACCGCTTCGGCGAGCACATGCGCGGCGTCATGGCGGATCAATTCGAGCGCGCGCGGATCTTCGCGAGTCAGAAATTCGATCTTGGCGTCGTGCGTAATCGGATCGGAAAGGTCGGCGACCTGGCCGTCGAGCGCCATCGCCACGGTGCGCTTGGCAAGCGACGGCGAAATGCCTTTGGCGATGTCGAGGCCGGTGGTGTTGTCTGGATAGTCCCGGCGCGCGCCGTCGGGAAAGGTCACAGCGACCATTTTATTCACTCCTGTTGCTCACTCGCTGCCGACTGGGTGCAGCGTAAGCGATGCGCGTAGAATCAATCAGTTAGGCTTTGCGTCCGCCTATATATGGGCATGATCGATTCATGGCAATCGTTCGGCGAAGCATCGGCGGCACGGCGGTTATGAAAACGCCTGACTGATGAGTTGCCTCACGAAGGCCACCTGTTACAGCTATGCGATGGGACAAGGTTCTTCGGTCAAGGGTATGACATTGATCCGCGCCACGCTGCTCCGTGCTCTGGTGTTATCGGCAGTTGCTTGCGCCGGCGCTTTGACGCCGGTCCGGTGCCTCGGCGAAGATGGCAATCAGTTGCCCGCCAATCAGTTGCCGGCAAAAGCGACACAAGAGTTGTCGCCCGAGTTGCTCGCGCAGCTCAAACAAAAAAACATGCCCAAAAATTCGCCGATCCTTCTGCGCATCTTCAAGGAAGAATCGGAACTCGAACTTTGGAAGCAAGACACGACGGGCCATTTCCAGATCCTCAAAACCTATCCGATCTGCCGATGGTCGGGCGACCTCGGGCCGAAGATGCACGAGGGCGACCGACAGGCTCCGGAGGGGTTCTACACAATTACGCCCGCGTTGATGAATCCGAATTCGAACTACTATCTTTCGATCAACACCGGCTTTCCCAACAGCTTCGACAAGGCGAACGACCGCGACGGCACCTTTCTCATGATCCACGGCGAGTGCCTGTCGATCGGCTGCTACGCCATGACCGACGAGCAGATCACCGAGATCTATGCGCTGGCGCGCGAAGCGCTCGCCGGCCGGCCGTCATTCCAGGTCCAGGCCTATCCGTTCCGCATGACGCCTGAGAATCTGGCGCGGCATCGAACCAGTCCACACATGGCGTTCTGGATGATGCTCAAGATCGGCAACGATCACTTTGAGACAACGCATCTCGAATCCAAGGTGGATGTGTGCAATCGCAATTATGTATTCGATGCCGACCAACCGCCGAATGCGTCGAAGCCCTTTGTGTTCGATCCGGCCGGCCAATGCCCCGCCTTTGTCGTCAATCCGAGAACCGCGCGGCTGGCGCTGGAGAAGCAGCGCGCCGACGCGGCCGAATACGCACAACTCGTTAAAGACGACGCGCCGGTCGCCCCGCTCTACAGCGGACTCGACGGCGGAATGAACAAGGTCTTTGTCGGACGGTTTCCGGGCAGATATGTCTCGTTCGCAAAAGTGCTGCCGCCGACAGGACCCCTGCTGCCGCAACTACCGCCCGTGCCCTGGGCCGACAACAATGGTTCGTTGACGAGCAGATTCTTTGGCGGCTTGTTCGGATCAAAGGCCGAGGCACGGGCGCAAGTCGTCGCGACGGATTCGACACTACAGCAACGCGGCGCGGGCTCGGCGCCAGCCGGACCGATCGTGACGCCGACCACAAAGGCTCGCGCCGACGATTGAGATCGTTGCGGCGAAGCCGGAGTCAGGGCGAAGGCGAATGAGTGCCACGCCACCGCGCATAGCGCCACGGCAGATACCAGCGCGCATTGGTGGGCGCCGTATCAGGCACGAAATCGAGCCCTGATGTACCGAAGGGATGGCAGCGCAATAGCCGCGCCAGGGTCATCCAGCCGCCGGCCCATAGGCCGTAACGATCAAGCGCCTGATCGGCATAGTCGGAACAGGTCGGCAGATGCCGGCACTCAAAGCCGATCAACGGGGACAGTGTTTAGCGATAGATCTTGATCAGGCCGCGACCGAACAGGCGAGGGGCGCGGCGGAAAGTTTCGGCGACCGGCGACAAGTCACTCTGCCGCAGCTTTGGCGGATTTCCCGTTGGCGCCAGCCTGGCCCCGTTTGGCCTCGATCTGGCCGATGGCATCGACCACGGCGTCGAAGGTAAGCAGCGTCGACGCATGGCGCGCCTTGTAGTTGCGCACGGGTTCGAGGACAGCGATGTCGGCCCACTTGCCGTTGGCCGGCGGCGCGCCGTTTTCCTTGAGCATTTTACGAACGCCGTCGCGCAAAGCCCGCAATTCGCTCGATTTCGAGCCGACAATATGTTGCGCCATGATCGAGGACGAGGCTTGGCCGAGCGCGCAGGCTTTCACCTCATGGGCGAAATCGGTCACGGTGTCGCCGTCCATCTTCAAGTCGATGGTCACCGTCGAACCGCAGAGTTTTGACAGCGCGGTTGCCGAGGCGTCAGCGTCCGGAAGCCGCCCGATCCGCGGGATCGTGCCGGCAAGCTCGATAATGCGCTTGTTATAGACTTCGTCGAGCATGGAAAATCGCTGAGACCGTAAAATCGCTGTTTTGGCGGGGTTTATTGTCTCCGCCTCACAAATCACTATATAGGCCGTGAGGTCTCGAATTTGAAGTTCCGGAATCCGCCGGCGATTGGGAGTAGGGATGGACGCAATAATTAAGCAGTGGCCAAAAGGGGAATCCTCCACTGAGCAGCTTTCGGATCACGTCCACAACGCTCCAGCACCGGTCGAAAAAAGGCCCTCCCGCGAGGAGGCCGAGGCCGCGGTCCGCGCGCTGATCGCCTATATCGGCGAAAATCCGAGCCGCGAGGGCCTGGTTGATACGCCCAAGCGCGTCGTCGGCGCGCTCGATGAGCTTTACAAAGGCTATCGCGAAGTGCCGGCCGATGCGCTCGCCCGCACGTTCGGCGAGACCGAGGCCTACGACGATTTCGTCCTCATCCGCGACATCCGCTTCACCTCGCATTGCGAGCATCACATGCTGCCGTTCTACGGCAAGGCGCATGTCGCCTACCGTCCCGTCGAGCGCGTGGTCGGCTTGTCGAAGTTGGCGCGGCTGGTCGATACTTATGCGCGGCGCCTGCAGACGCAGGAGCATCTGACGTCGCAGGTCGCCACTGCGATCGAGCAAGTGCTCAAGCCGCACGGCGTCGCCGTCATGGTCGAGGCGGAGCACACCTGCATGACCATTCGCGGCGTCAAGAAGCCGGGCGCCTCGACGGTGACGATGCGATTTTTAGGAACGTTCCGCGATAATCCGGACGACCAGATGCGGTTCATGATGCTGGTCGGCGCCACGGATCGCGGCGGTAAAGCCGCGCGCTAGATCGCGGGCGTTGGTCGAAGATCTCGCGCTGGCCGAAAAGATCACGCTCAACTAAAAAGGCCGGAGCGATATTTTCGCTCCAGGGGATTTTGCCGTGTCTGAACCATCGCCATTTGCCTCGCCCGGATCGGCCGCCGACCTTGAAGAAGGACTGGCGCTGACGCCGAAATTCGATGCCGACGGGCTTATCACCTGTGTCGCGACCGACGCGGCTTCCGGCGATGTCCTCATGGTCGCGCATATGAATGCGCAGGCTTTGGCCAAAACAATCGCGACCGGCGAAGCCTGGTACTACAGCCGCTCGCGCGGCGCGCTGTGGAAGAAGGGCGAGACATCGGGCCACGTTCAGCGCGTCGTCGAGATGCGCGTCGATTGCGACCAGGACGCCGTCTGGATCAAGGTCGAACAGACAGTCGCGGCCTGCCACACCGGCCGCCGCTCGTGCTTCTATCGCGCGGTGTCGCTCGGCAAAGCCGGCGCGACGAAGCTTGAATTCTGCGACGGCGAAAAAGCATTCGATCCAAAGAGTGCTTACGGCAAAAAGTAATAAGCTAGCCGCAATTCCACATCGCTCCGATCGGCGTGTAGGTCCAGCACGGACCGAAGCTGCCGCCGTTAAAGCGGCCGTGGTAGAAGCCTGGATTGCCGAAATAGTAGCGGCTGCCGCCCCACCAGTAGCTCGGTGTGCCGTAATTCGGAAAGCTCGAGCCCGGAGCGGCAAAATCGGGCGCGTCATAACTCGGCGAGTTCCGCGCCGCCGATCGGTGCGAGTAGATCGGCACGCTGTTGCTCGGCGGCTGATGATAGCCGGGCAGGAAGCCGTAGCCGTGCCAGCGGTGGATGGGCTGCTTCGCATGCGGCGGTTCGGCGGTTGCGACACCCGGCAACAGCGACATGAGAACTGCGATCGAGAGGCAGAATCTGCGCGACATGTCGCAAGCATACACAATCAGCCGTTCTTTGACGACAGATCGCCTCGCGACTATGCGCGCGTGCGCGGTGATTGCCCCGAATAACGACCGGCGCTCCTCAGCCACTCGTCGGCATGCGTCGCAGATCCTCGCGGCCGCGGCCGCTCCCAAGGACGGTTCGCGCGGGCCCCATTGGCGTCGTGACGGTGGCCGAGCGCTTCCATGGTGAAATGGTCTCGACAATGATCTTGATGCCGGACAACAGGCTGTCGATGTCGTGCTGAATGCGATCGGTCTCGAACTTGATGAATTCATCGAGCTTCTGCAGTTCGGACGCCAGACCTTCAAGCTCTCCGATTGAATTCGATGTGAGTCGAGCGATGGACGTTCTGATCCGCTCGGCATCGATCTCGATCTTAGGCTTTGCTTTGTACTCCGTGTCTTTCTGCTCGATGTCGGCAAAGACTTTCTGAGGACCGGTCTCGGATATTTCTTTCGCTTGTACGGCAGCGGTTTGGTCGGTTGCCTCAGGTGGTGATGCGTCCATTGCATTGCTCCTTGCGCGCGCTCTGTCTGCATATCGAGCCGGATCGGCGGCTCAATCGCTAATCTGGGGAAGGGGCGCGATTGAGCCGCCGGGGTCACCAGGTCCGGCTCGCGACCCCCGCGAACAAATCATCAGGCGCGGCTTAATCACACTCTAAGAAGAGGTGGCCGCTTTGTGATCTTTGTCGGGTTGTTCTTGGATCAATGGAACTTGCGGTCGCGTGCGCGCGCAAAAAAAGCTCGGCGCGCATTGCAGGTGCGCGCCGAGCGGTAGGAACTTTCGCAAAACGAGTGCGGCAAACGGCAAGCTTCGGCTTGACGTGCCGCAACGTGCGTCAGTGGTGACGATGCCGGTAGTGGTGAACCGGCAGCACCGGCTGAAGCTCGACTTCGGTTGCGGTCGCGACCACGTTGAAGCCGGATTGGCCCTCGAAGCTGACCGGCTGCAAGGCAAACGAGTTGCCGCTGCCGCCGACGAGGCCATTGGCGCCGGCGCCGACGCCGAATGCCGCTCCGGCGGAAACGCCGCCATAGACGCCGGCCAGCGCGCCGGGTCCCACATGCAGGCTTGGCGCAAAGACCGCCCATCCCAGAGTGACACTGCTGTTCACGCCGGCTTGGGCGCCGAGGCGGCGCATGGTGGCTTGATAATACTGAACCGGACCGCCGGCGCTCGGGGTGAAGACACAATTGAGCGGTTGATCCGATACGATGACATAGCTTGTCGCCTCCGCGCTTCGGCAGCTCAACAGACCTATTTGGGCATCGGCGCGGGCGGGCGTCGTCGCAGCTACTCCCATGCCAAACAGCGCGACCGCGAAGGCGGCGCGTGCGACAAGTTTGATACGCATCATTTTTGCTTCCTTACATCCGATGGGCGTCAATCCGAGGAGACCGATCGATCTGCTCGATTTCTCCTTTGCCGGGCTCGGCGATGGTTCGTGACCATACGAGCGCGGCAGCCGCTACCTAGCGTGTTTGAATTGGACGAAAGTGGTGCTGAAAGCGGCTTTGTGACGGTTTTTTGGGAACTGTGGCCTACAGGGCACACCGCATGTCCTGCGCCGCCAGTGCGCCGATGCTCGAGATCCGATCTCGTCATTCCGGATTGCCGCCAACATTTCAGAGACGGAAAATTGATGGGCGATCCTGACGCAGCAGAAAGCCTATTAGACTATAGGCGGTGAAGGCGGCGCCACCGACCCGGGCTGTAACCCTCGCTCCTCGAAAACACGCGCGTGAAATGGCTTTGGTCCACAAAGCCGCAAAGCTGGGCAATATCGGCGAGCTCGCAGCGTGGGTCCTTTAAAAGTTCTTTGGCGCGCTCGACGCGCATTTTGGTCAGCCACTGGTAGGGCGGAACGCCCGTCGACCGTTTAAACGCCCGGGCAAAGTAGCCGCTCGACAGTCCGCACTCATGCGCGACCTCCGCGATCGAAGGATCGTGTGCCAAGTTGACATTGATGAAGTCACGGGCGCGTTGCAGCTGCCACGCCGCAAGCCCGCCGCGGGCGTTCGGTCCCCCGATCGGGACGCTGCCGTAAGCGCGCACAATGTGAGCGAAAAAAGCAAGCGCGATACAGTCGGCAAACATCGCGGTCCCGTCGCCTGGGTGCTCCATCGCGCCGGCGAGCGCTTGCGCCAGACCGAACATGACCAAATTGCGGGCACCAAAATTCGGCGCGTAAAGTCCTTTCACCCGGCGAATTCCGGTTTCATTGGCCATCTCATCAAGCGCAATCTGCGAGATGTAAAAGCGAAGCGTATCGAAGGGGATATCCAAACTGACGACCGGATTATCGCCGAGGTCAACCAGCTGTGCATCGCCGAGACGCAGATCGGGCACTTCTCTGCGGCGTCCTGCCGTCCATAAGTTCGAAAAAAACGGCACCGATAACGGAACATGGAATGCAAAAGCCTCTTGCGGTGGCACGGCCAGTGAACGGCCACGCATCGGAAGACTGCTCCGCATGCGTGAAAAACCGATACGTGCTTTTGAAGATTTTCGCGCCAAGAGTGTCGGCGGACGCTCTATTCGGAAGCGTCTAGCAAGGTCGTCCTCGATCGCATCGGCAGCCATCATTGCCTCCACAACAGGTGCTAAAGCGGCAATTAATTCTGGTAAGCGACAAACACTCTCGCGCTCTCAACGCGAGCTTCCACCGTCCTGGACGGGAAATAGGACAAACGCCCCATAATCACAAAAACGAAGGCAAATCGCCAGCGGCGTTGTCTGTCGCAGCGATTTTTCGGCCGAATCTTACAACGCGGTCAAATTCGTACAATTTTGTGCGCGCTGCCAACGCTACGGTGTGCACGAACCTGAATGCTTATTGCTGTCAACTGGAGGCATGCCATGAAGAGTCTTTATATTGTTGCTGTGCTCGCCGCCGCGCTGGCGGGTGGGACTCTGGAATCTGCCTCAGCGCAATCCGCGTCGAAGGCCGGCATTAAGAACGTCGTTCTGGTGCACGGCGCATTCGCCGACGGCTCTGGCTGGGATGCCGTCGCCAAGATCCTCGAGAAGGACGGCTATACGGTGTCGGTGGCGCAGCCCCCCGAGACGTCCTACGCCGACGACGTCAAGTATGCGAAGGCCGCCGTCGACGCCATGGACGGGCCGGTGGTTCTGGTGGGCCACAGTTATGGCGGGTCCATCATCACCGAGGCCGGCAACGATCCGAAGGTTTCGGCACTGGTCTACATCGCCGCCTTTGCACTTGATGACGGTGAGAGCTGCGCGTCGATCGAACAGGCGCTGCCGCAAGCCTCCAAGGCATTCAAGCCGGACAGCAGCGGCAACTGGTGGATAGAACAGGCGCATTTCGCGGCCGACTTCGCGGCAGACGTTCCGCCGGCCGTGTCCCACTTCATGGCCATATCGCAGGTGCCAATCTCCACCGACTCGTTCACCCACAAGGTCACGAACCCCGCCTGGAAGACCAAGCCCACCTGGTACATGGTGGCCACCGCAGACCGGTCGATCAATCCAGAGCAGGAGCGCATGATGGCGAAGCGCGCCCATGCCACGACGGTCGAAGTGAATTCGAGCCATGTGGCCTACATGTCCCATCCGAAAGAAGCGGCCAAGCTCATCGAGGAAGCCGCAACAGCCGCGCCGGCTGGTCATTGAGGCGCTTGCGCTGCTGCTTAAAGGCTAATTTTGGGACGCGTTCGCGCGTCTCAAAAGCACGCCGATCTCATTCATCGGGCGAGTACCATGCAAAACCAGATGACCATCGAGTCTCCGGACGGAATCTTCCATGCTTACGTTTCGCGGCCAGCCAAATTACCCGCACCGGCAGTGGTCGTTCTCCAGGAATTGTTCGGCGTTAACGCCGACATCCGGGCGACCTGCGACGAACTGGCCAAGCAAGGATTCATCGCAATCGCGCCGGACCTGTTCTGGCGGCAGGAGCCTGACGTCGATCTTGACGTAAGGACAGAAGCCGACTGGCAGCACGGTCTGCGGCTTTACGGGGCGTATGATCGCGACGCTGGCGCGCGCGATATCGCGCAAACAATCCGCAACGCTGCTAAGTTGCCCGAGTCGACCGGGAGGGTAGCCCTGCAAGGTTACTGTCTCGGCGCATTGATGGCCTTTATCACGGCCGCTCGCCATGAGGTCGACGCCGCCGTTGCTTACCATGGCAGCGACACAGAAAAATACCTCGGCGAAGTCGGCAGCTTGCGCGCCCCCTTGCTGATGCACCTTGGCGAGGAGGACGAATTCATCTCGAAGGCGGCGCAAGCACAGATCAAAGCGGCGCTGGCAAAAAAGCCGAACGCAACCGTTTACAGTTATCCAGGTCAGCGTCACGCGTTCTCCCGGCACAATGGGACGCACTACAATGCCACGGCCGCAGCAATGGCGAACGGACGAACAAGCGAATTTCTCAAACAACACCTGCGGTGACCCAAAGGTCGCTACAGTGCGAATGTCTGCTTACGGCACTGAGCGAACGTGCGACCGCAATGGACGGTGACTGTTTTCCGCAGTCGAGCGGACTGAGTTGCGGACTTTTCGCGTCGTCACTATTTCGTTGACTATTGTCGCTGTTTTTGTTACATTATCGCTGCGAATCGAATCTCGCTCATGGAGGACACCTTCGGGAGGTAGACCTGGAGGCCGGGGCGAGTGCGGTGCCCGCGGGCGGCGTTACGACCCTCTCCCGGGCGGTTTCGGGCATCAGCCTCCTGGCACTATAGACCAGGCTGCGAGGTGCTCGCTGGACTGGGACAGGTGAAGGCGGGTAACGCCCGCACAAACTGTGTCGGTGCTGCCCCAGGAATGGGGACGACTACAGGATCGGCGCTAAAACCCACGTCCCAGGAAGCATGGCCTGAAGCCGCACCTTGGCGATGACGAGTCCCAAGGGAAGAACCGTCAGTGGAACGCCGACAGGCGAGCGCGCCCGCAGCGGCGGGTCGGCGCAAGCCGATCTCTCCGTGGCGCGCTCCGCACCCGCTGGTGCGGACATGAAACACTGCGTCTGTCGGCGTTCCGCTTCCTTCTTTTCTTTGCGTTCTTTCATCCTCGTCATTGCCGGGCTTGATCCGGCAATCCATGCGGACGCGAAGGCTGATCGGGCTTTCCGGCAAGGCTACGCAAGCCGCACGTCAGCATGGACCACCGGGTCAAGCCCGGTGGCGACGAGGAGAGTGCGCGTCGCTGTTTGACATTTGCATCGGAGAACGCGGGGCGGGAGTCGGTCGCCTATTCCTGTCGCCCGGCGCGCGCCAGCAATTGCTTGGCGCGCACGAGATGCGGTCGGTCATACATTACACCACCAATGCCGACCACGCCGGAGCCGGGACTGGCGGCAAAAGCGTCGATCACCGCGCGGGCATGCGCGACCGCGCTCGGCGAGGGCGTGAACACGTCATTGATGATCGGCACCTGCGCCGGATGAATCGCCATCTTGCCGGTAAAGCCGTCGCGGCAGGCATCCTCGCATTCGCGCCGAAAGCCGTCGGCGTTGCGGAAATCGACATAGACGGTATCGATGGCAGGGATCCCAGCCGCGGCCGCGCCGGCAATGCAGAGCGCGCGCGCCAGCCGATAGGGATCAAGAAAATGGCCCTGTGCGTCGCGGTTCGCTTGCGCGCCAAGCTCGGCGGACAGATCTTCCGCGCCCCAGGTCAGGCCGATCAGACGCGCGCTCGAGCCAGCGAAAGTGCCGGCGAGGAACATCGCTGCGGCGGTTTCGGTTGCGATCGGCAGAATCTTGATATGGCCGTCGGGCAGGCCGCTCGTTGCCTCGCGCACGGCAAGCTTGGCATCGGCATGAACGACGGAGGCGCCGCCTTCCGCTTTCGGCAGCATGATGGCGTCCGGTTTTGCCGGAGCGACGGCGTCAAGGTCGGCATCGGTAAGGCCGGTCTGCAAGCCGTTGACGCGCACCATCATGTAAGGCCGCGATGCGCTCGGTCCGCTCGCTTTCATGGCCTCTTTGAGAAACGCCGCGGCACTCTCTCTCGCGCGCGCTTTGCCTTCGAGCGCGATCGAATCTTCAAGATCGATGATCAGCGCGTCGGCGCCGCTGGTCATCGCCTTGGCGAGCTTCTTCGGGCTGTCGGCGGGAACGAAAAGCAGGGATCGCATCTGGCAAATCTACTGGCGCGTGACGATTATTTCGGCCGCATGCGGATGAAGACTTGACGGTGACACTCGGCAACCAGCTTGTTGTCCTGGTTGAAGGCGCGGTGATGGAATTCGACAATGCCGGCGCCGGGCCGCGATTTCGATTCGCGCTTGCCGATGACATCTGTCGCGCAATGGACGGTGTCGCCCTCGAACAGTGGGTGGGGGAATTTCACGTCGGTCATGCCGAGATTGGCGATGGTGGTGCCGACCGTCATGTCGGAGACCTGGATGCCGATCATCAGCCCGAGCGTGAACAGCGAGTTCATCAGCGGCTGGCCCCATTCGGTCTCCTGCTCGCAGAAATGCCGGTCGATATGGAGCGGCTGCGGGTTGAGCGTCATGTTGGAGAACAGCATGTTGTCCATCTGGGTGACGGTCCGCGTATAGCGGTGCTCGGTGGTCTCGCCGACCACGAAATCCTCAAAATAAAGGCCGCCGCGCTTGTGCCTTACCGCCGCCTGCTGGTTCATTTTCCTCTCCCTGGAGCATGATCGGGAAAAGCGGGAACCGGTTTTCCGACAAGATCACGCACAATCGAACCCAATGTTAAGTTCCCATTTACCATAATTGTTAATGATCGCTAACGCTCGGGAAGCCGGTGGGAGCCGGCAAGGGGAGCACACAGCATGCTGGTCGATTCCAGCAATCCGACCTCCGGTTCGGGGGTCATTGGCGCTATTCGTCAGGCAGCTCAGGCCACCGGCACGAGCTTCCAATACCTATTGGCGACGGCACAGGTCGAATCCGGGCTCAATCCGCAGGCTGGTGCGTCAACGTCATCGGCGCGCGGCCTGTTCCAGTTCATTGAGCAGACCTGGCTCGCGACCATGAAGCAGTCGGGCACCTCGCTCGGCTATGGCCAATATGCCGACGCCATCACCAAGACCGCGTCCGGCAAATACGAGGTACAGGATCCAGCGATGCGCGGCGCCATCCTCAAGCTGCGCAACGATCCAGAGGCGAATGCCGCCATGGCCGGCGCTTTCACCAAGGAGAATGCGACACTGCTGTCGCAGAAGCTTGGCCGTACGCCGAGCGAGGGTGAGCTCTATATCGCGCATTTTCTCGGCGTCGGCGGCGCGGCGAAGCTGATCTCGGCTGCGTCCGGCAATCCGAGCGGTTCCGCCGCAAGCTTGTTTCCGAGCGCCGCCCACGCCAATACGTCGATCTTCTACGACCATACGACCGGTGCAGCCCGAAGCCTCGCGGAAGTGCGCGACGTGCTCACCGCGCGTTATGACGTCGCGGCGCGGGAACGGCCGGTCAGCGGCACGAGCGTCGCGCAAGCAACCACCGCGCCGAACGTGGCGCTCTCAAAAGCGGCAACGTCGAGTCTTGCGACGTCAAGTCCGGTGACGCCAAGCGCGGTTTCCACCACGGTTCCGATCGCCATTCCGCGGGGAATGCCGATGCCCGACGCGGCCAAGACTGCGGCCGCCGCGGTGCCCGACACCGCCGGCATGACCAGCGCTTTCGCGGCGGCAACACCACAACGCGTCGCGGCAAATACCGAGGTGTTCCATAGCCTGTTTTCCGATCCTGGCCGCTCCACGCCGGTCGCCGCGGTCGTCAGCCAGCTTTGGGGCGTTTCGGGGGACGCCCCGAGCGGGAACATGATGGGCGATCTGTTCAAGGACGACGACAAGAATGACTAGGCCACGCGCGGGGACGGCATGAGAAACAATAAGAAACATGCGGGTATTTATGGTGAACGCTTTGTTAAGCCACGAAATCTAGCATTGGGTCCAGCATCGGAATCAGTCCTTCCCCCGCGTGATCTGAGCGCCCAATGATCGTCCGCGATTTTCTGCAATGGATCCGAACTGCGCCGGCCAGCGACCGGGCGGAAGCGACCAGCGCACTGGCGCGAGCCTATCTCTACTCCGATCTGTCGCCCGACGATCTCGGTGCCGCCGAAGGCGCCATGCTGATGCTGCTCGACGATCCGTCACCGCTGGTGCGCCGCTCGCTCGCCGACGCGCTGGCAGCGAGCCCGGACGCACCGCCGGCGATCGTGCTGGCGCTCGCCGCCGATCAGCCGCAGATCGCGGCGCCGGTCTACGCGCTGTCGCCGCTCTTCGTCGATGCCGATCTGGTGGATGCGGTGGCAACCGGCGGGGCGGCGATTCAGGCCGCGATCTCAAGCCGCGCCGCTTTGCCGTGTTCGGTCGGCGCCGCGATCGCCGAAGTCGGCACCGCCGAATCTTGCTTGATCCTGGTCGAAAATTTCGATGCCGATATCGCGCCGTTCTCGATCGACCGCATTGTCGAGCGTTTCGGCCATCTGGCTGCGGTTCGCGAGTCGCTCTTGGCGCGCGACGATATTCCCGCCGCCACGCGGCAAACGCTGGTGATCAAGCTCTCCAAGACGCTGGCCGGTTTTGTTGCCGGGCGCGCCTGGCTCGATACGGATCATGCGCAACGGGTGGCGCGTGAGGCCTGCGAGAAGGCGACCGTGACCATCGCCGCCGATGCGCCGCAGACCGAACTCGGTCCGCTCATCCGCCATTTGTCGGCGAGCGGGCAGCTTACCGCCGGCCTCATCCTGCGCGCGCTTCTGTCGGGCAATATCGTGCTGTTCGAAGAGGCGCTGTCCGAGCTTGCCGACATGCCGGTCACGCGGGTGTCGGGGCTCATTCACGATCGCGGCGCCTCGGGATTGCGGGCGCTGTTTGAGAAAGCGCAATTGCCGCCCTCGACTTATCCGGCGTTCAAGGAAGCCATCGAGGCGATGCGCGAAGGCTTTTTGCTGGAGCCGGGCGGCGTGACGCGGCTCAAGCGGCGCATGATCGAGCGGGTGCTGACACGTTGCGAGAACGAAGATCTCGACGAGCTCGCGCCGTTACTCACGCTGTTGCGTCGCTTTGCGACGGAAGCGGCGCGCGAAGAAGCGCGGCTGTTCTGCGACGAACTCGTCGCCGCCGATTTTGACGAGCAATCGGCCGCAGCCTAGGCGCAAGACAATCTGAGTTTCTTCGGCGTTTAGGATTCTGCCGCGCCCGGCGCGAGCGGCGGCGCGAAAATGCTCTCGAGATAATCCGGACGAAATTCATTCTCGCGCTTGAGGAAGTCGTCGGTGACCTCGCGCAGCCGCCGCACCAGTTCGCCGGCGACCTCGGCTTTGTCGGTGCGCGCGGTCTCGCGCGTCATGGCGCGCACCGCGTCGACATGTTGATCGATCAGCACCACTGGAATGCGTGCGATTTCGGGCGTGTGTTCGAGGAGGCGGCACAGGCTGTCTGCGACACCGACAACCTCGGGATAGCCGAAGGTCCCGGCTTCGCCTTTGATGTCGTGGGCGGCGCGAAACAGTGCATTATGCGTGTGTTCGGTCATGCCGAGAAGTTTTACAGCCTGCCGCGCCGTTTCGATCCGCTCGCACTCGGCCTGCATCCAGGCGGCGAATTCGGAGGACAGCTGGACCAAGGCTGCTTCGGCGCGCGCGACCGGATCGTCATCGTCGGGGCCGGCCGACGCGACAGCTTTGCGCAGCTCGTTTGGCGGCGTGATGATTTCGTGGTCGGCATAAGTGACGACCAAGGGAGCCTGGTCTTTACGTTGATCTCTGCGCGCCATTTTCGGCAGCTCTCCTCGGGGTCAATTCAGGGCTTTGGCTTTGTCCGTCAAGGGATCCTGACGCACCAGAGCGGCCTTGGCGGCTTTGCGCCGCTCCAGGCCGCCGTAATTAGGATTGACGTTGCGCCGCCGGTCGGGACCGAAATAGGTCTTGGTCTTCACGAACGGGCGCGGTTTGACGACGACATTGAGAATGCGCACGTAGAGCGACTTCGCCGAGATCGGTTTGGCGAGAAATTCGGTGACGCCAGCGTCGCGCGCGATCATGACGCGTTTCTTGTCGGAATGGCCGGTGAGCATGATGATCGGCACATAAGGATTGGCGTTGGCGCCGGGCTGGCGGATCATCTGTGCCAATTCCAGGCCGTCGAAGATCGGCATCACCCAATCGGCAATGACGATGTCGGGCATGAAATGGCTGAAGCTTTCCAGGCCGGACGCACCATCCTCGGCTTCATAGACTTCCCGCGCGCCGAATCCATGCAGCAAAGTGCGCAGGATCCGCCGCATATGCGCGCTGTCTTCGATGACCAAAAAGCGCAAGCGGTTGAAGTCGATGCGAAACATAAAATCCACCGTATGGCTGACGCTGTATGCGCAAGCCATGGCCGGCACAAACGTAAAGAAACGTTGTTAAGCAGCGGTTAAGCTTTGCTCGCGACGGCGCTGCGGGAATCCGACATTTCCGTCCGCCAAATTTGGATATTTCAGTATCCGAATTGCTCGCCGAGGATCCGTTCGTCGAGGCTGTGGCTCGGATCAAACAGCATGTGCATCGAGAGGCTGTGATCCATGCTGATATCGACGGAGCGGACGGATCGCACCTCGTCGTGATCGGCGACTGCGGCGACGGGTCGCTTCTCGGCTTCGAGCACCTCGACAGTCACGTCGGCGCTATCCGGCAACAGCGCGCCGCGCCAGCGCCGCGGCCGGAACGGACTGATCGGGGTCAAGGCCAGAAGCGGCGCGCCGATCGGAATGATCGGGCCCTGCGCGGAAAAATTATAAGCGGTCGAACCGGCCGGCGTCGCCAGCATGATGCCGTCGGCGACGAGCTCTTGGAGCCGCTCCTTGCCGTCGATGAGCACACGCAGACGCGCCGCCTGATAGGTCTGCCGGAACAACGAGACTTCGTTGATGGCGCGATGGCGGTGGATGCGGCCGACGTCGTCGCGGGCCCGCATTATCAGCGGGTGAATGATCGTGTCCTGCGCCGCTGTGAGCCGTTCGAACAAATCCGCTTCGGCATATTCGTTCATGAGGAAGCCGACAGTACCGCGATGCATGCCGTAGATCGGCTTGCCGGAATTCATGAACCGTTGCAGGGTCGCAAGCATGAGCCCGTCGCCGCCAAGCGCCACGACCACGTCGGCATCTTCGGGCGTGGCGTCGCCGTAGCGGCGGACCAAACGTTGCCGTGCGCGCTGCGCTTCCGGCACGTCGCTCGCGACGAAAGCGATGTGCTGATAGCCGGGTTTTGCAGGGCGCTTGGACATGGCAGGCATCGCGGGCAGGGCCGAGCAGGAGGTTGCAATGGACGGCGGTTTGGAACGCGCAGTGCTCGTCTATACGACGTTTCCGTCGATTGGCGAAGCGGAGCGGGCCGGAAGGGCGCTGGTCGAGCGGAGGTTGTGCGCCTGCGTCAATATCCTGCCGGGAATGGTGTCGCTTTACTGGTGGCAGGGCGCGATCGAGCGCGGCGACGAAGTGGTGATGATCATCAAGACCCGCGCCACGCTAACCGAGCCGGTGGGCGCGGTGCTGCGGAAACTGCATTCCTATACGACGCCGGCGTTTCTGGTGATGCCGATCGAGAGCGTCGATCCGGACTACCACGCCTGGATCGTGGCGGAGACGCAAGGGGCGGCGCAATAGCGGTTGGGTGAGGGGGAGAATCAACTGCCGCTCATTCCCGCCGGAGCAGGAATGAGCGGCCAGCGCCGGAATATGAGGACGTGATTATTAGTACGTGACCGTGCCGTCGATCGCGGCCTTGAGCGCGGTATATTCGCGGCACGTCGTGCCGCAGATGCTGGCGACCTTTTCGAGATCGTCCTTGGCCTTGAGGATGTTGCCCTGTTCGGCATGCCACATGCCGTAATAGGACCAGGTCAGCGCGTGATTGGGATCGGCGGCGAGCGCGCGGTCGTACCAGACTTTCGCGTCGTCATAGCGGCCGAGCTTGCGGCTTGCGTAACCGATCAGCGTCGCGACGTCGGCATTGTCGTCGTAGCCCATCGACCGCAGCGCGGCGATGCCGCCTTCATAGTCGTGCTTGTCGTAAACCAGTGCATAGGCCTTGTGCCAGCCGTTGAGGAAGTCTTCGGCTGAACTCGATTTCTGCTTCTTCTTGGTGGATTTCGTCGTTCCCTGACCGCCCGGCTGTTGCGTCGTTGTCGACGACGGCGGGGACGGACTGTTGCTCTCCATGGCGAGAGCCAGTTTCGGCACGGCGATTGTGAAGGTGGCCATGGAACTGACGAGAATGGCGGCGGCAGCAAGCAACGGCGTTTTGCGCATGACGTCTCTCCGGTTGCGGTGCGGTGCAGCACTAAGAACACCGGCATCCTAGCACTTCATCCCGGCTGATGGATCCCTCGGTCGGCGCGGCCGGTTCCGGTCCCGGCCAGCCCGGGAAATGCGTTGCATTACAAAGATTTCACGTAGGTGAACGGAGTCTGCTGGGCGACTTCAGCGCGCATTCAGCGGGTGGGGCGTAAATCTTGATGCCAACAACGGCACGGCTTTGAGAGACGCGCTCTTAAACCGCTGCCGCGGGACAACAAGGAGAAGAAAAATGTTGAGGAAATTCGCCGCCGGCTTGCTCGCAACCGCTCTGATCGCGGGCCCGGCTTTCGCCCAGACGTCGACCTCGTCCATGCCGTCCGGCACCGCGCCGAACGCCGCTGCGCCCGCCAGCACCACGGCGGCGCCGGCCGTGACCAAAGCCAAGCAGACGGCAAATCCGAGCAAGACCGTCAAGCACGCGAAGCTGCACAAAAAGACCGTCAAGCACGTCGCGAGCCGGTCGCACCTCAAGTCCGGCAAGGTGCATCAGGTGCGGCACGTGAAGTCCGCCAAGACGCAAGCCAAAGTCGCGCATCAAAGCAAAGCCGCGACCGCAGCGAAGCGCTCGTAACGTCAAGGAGCTTGCCTGTAATCCGGAATATGCACCCAACAACCGGTGCGAACCGAGGCCCGGATTGCACGCGCCGACTTGCGGGCACCTAGCGGCACACCCCGTTATGCCCGCAAGTCGGAATAATACACGCGATGAATCGAAATCGCGCGGCTTGAAAGTCATCCCCGCGGGCGCGGTCTCGATCCGCGCCAAATCAAAACGACAAATCCGCGAGGATCACGGAGGCCGGTGTCATAACCGGCCTCCAGATCTTTTGCGTTTCTAGTTCTGTCATCCTGAGATGCGTGGTCACCTCACGATGACGCATCAATTATAGAGTCGGCTGCCATTCGACCGGAACGTGCTCGTAGCCGGTCGCGGTCTTGATCAAGTGGCCGCAGGCCGGGAAGGGGAAGTGATAGCCGGTCACCAGCATGCGATCGGCTGCGGCGCGATCGAAAATCCGCTTGCGCGTCGCGACAGCTTCCGCGCCGTCGATATCGAACGCGGCCTGCCAATCGGGATGGCGCGCGAACACGGCCGGATGCTGCGCGGTGTCGCCCAAAACCAGAAGCGACTCATTGCCGGAGTGAATGGCAAACACCGTATGCCCCGGCGTATGGCCCGCGGCTGCCAATGTTTCGACGCCGGGAGCGACTTCCTTGCCCGGCTCGAAGCGGGTCACTTGCGCCGCGATATCGGAGAAAATGCGCCGCTGATTGCGGAAGGTGAGTTTCAGGTCCGGCTCCGCCGCATCCATATTGGCGTCGCTCATCCAATAGGTCCATTCCGGCTCAGGCACCATGATCTCGGCGTTAGGGAAGAGCAGTGCGTTGTCCTTGTCCTTGATGCCGTTGATGTGGTCGGGATGGAAATGCGAGATGACAATCTGATCGACGGCTTTGGAATCAATGCCGGCCGCCGCGAGGTTGTCGCGCAACACGCCGGCTGACGGCGAAATCTGGCCGCCGGTCCCCGTGTCGATCAGCACCAATTTCTTGCCGGTATTGACGATCAGCGTCGTGAACGGCGTCGCCAGCTTGTCGTGCGGCATGAAAGCCTGATCGAGCGCGCGTTCAACTTCGGCAAATGGCGCTTTGATGAATTTGTCGGTGATCGGCCGATACCAGATGCCGTCATAGAGCGCGGTCAATTCGTAGGTGCCGATCTTGTAACGAAAGATGCCGGGTGTCGCTTTGTCGGCGGCCGGCGTCTCTGCTGCTGCGTTGGCGCCGGAGGCCAGCGCCGCCGCGGCGGAGCCGGCCAGCAAGGTCCGGCGCGTCAATACCAGGGAGGTGTCGCGATCGCTTGTCATGCGAAGGTCTAACAATCCTTCATTGTCATTATTCCAATTCGCGCGCGAACAGTCTGGGCCGCATTCTTGCATAGGCCGCACGCGCCACCGTCGCTTGGCGATGTGTCGATATGGTGGCACACAGCCCCACCACAATTATCCGCGGCGGCTCGTCGCGGCGCTGTCATGGAAGTCCCGCCTTGAACGTCATGCCTCCGGCCAAAACGGTCCAACCGGCGCCCGCGCCGCGCTCGTTCGCGGCGATGCGCCATGGCGGCTTTCGCGCGCAGTTTTCGACCTATGTGATCGCGATGATGGCCGACAATATCGAGCACGTCATCAGCTACTGGGTGCTGTTTCAGAAATTTCATTCACCGGCATTGGCGGGCTTTGCCGTGTTGTCGCATTGGCTGCCGTTTCTTGCGTTCTCGGTGGCGACCGGCGCGCTTGCCGACCGGTTCGATCCGCGCCGCATCATCCAATGCGGCATGCTGTTGTTCATCACCGCGTCGCTCGGCTGGGGTTATTTCTTCATCACCGACACGCTGCAGATGTGGCACGCGATGGTGCTGCTGGTGATTCACGGCTGCGCCGGCGTGTTGTGGCAGACGCCGAATCAATTGTTGCTTTACGACATTGTCGGCCGCGAGGATCTGATGAGTGCGGTGCGGCTGAACGCGACGGCGCGTTATGTCGGCGTGCTCATCGGCCCCGCCGTCGGCGGGGTGATCCTGCTGGCGCTCGGCCCCGCGCACGGCATTTTGCTCAATACGCTGTTTTACCTGCCGCTCGTGCTGTGGCTGGTGAAAGCGCCCTACGGTCCGAAATTCCGCAAGGGCGGCACCGCGCCGGCGCGCGCGGTGCGCGGGTTCGCCGACATCGTGCAGACGGCACGCGATATCGCGGCCCATCCGGTCATCATCGCGATGACGCTTTTAGCCGGTGCGTCGTCATTCTTTGTCGGCAATGCCTACAGCGCGCAAATGCCGGGCTTCGCCCAGGACCTCGGCCACGGCGATCCGGGCGTCGCGTACAGCATGTTGTTGGCGGCCGATGCGGCTGGCGCGATCGTAGCCGCCGTCGTGCTCGAGGGCAGGGGGCTGTTGCCGCCGAAGGCGCGCACGGCGATCGTTCTTGCCATGCTGTGGTGCTGCGCGCTCACCGGCTTCGCGCTTGCCAAGAGCTATCCGTTGGCGCTGATGCTCTTATTCACGGCGGGTTTCTTCGAATTGTCGTTCAACGCCATGGCGCAGACGCTGGTCCAGGTGAATGCGCCGGTCGACATCCGCGGCCGGGTGATCGGCCTGTTCAACATGGCAAGTCTCGGCTTGCGCGCCTTCAGCGGCGTATCGGTTGGATTGCTCGGCAGCTTCATCGGCGTGCACTGGTCGCTTGGACTGTCTGCACTTGTCATGCTCGCGATCGCGAGTTGTCTGCTGGCGCTGCCTTAGAACGATTGGCGACGACAGCGGCTTATCTCGCCAGGCTTTGGAGATATTGCGCCACAGCGGCATCGCCTTCCGGCGGCGCCCAGTCGGCGAATTCGTTGGGCCGATAGGGGCCCGGTTTGACCTCGAGCAGCATGGTGCCCCTGTCGCGGATGTAGAGCCCGTGCCATGTGCCGATGGCGATTTGCACCACCGGGGACCTATCGCTCATCGCGATGCGTCCCGTCACTTGGCCCTGTGCGTCGAACTTGAGCAGATCGCAGGCGCCGCGCAGCAACGCCAGGATCTCCCATTGCTCGCTGTGCCGATGCGGACGCAAATAGGTTCCGGGCTCCAGCGCGATCACCATGCGCTGGACCGGATCGTGATGGCCGCCATGCAGCAGCAGATGCGTGCGCTTGCGCTCGCTCGATGCCGCTTTGCCTAAAAGTTCGGCGATCGCCATGGCGTCGACCACTTGAATATCGGGGTCGGGTCCATTGCTCTTGCCGTCGTTCATCGTCAGTCCCGGTCGTGCTCAGGTCCGACGCCCGATGCGTCGCCGATTTGTGATAATCCTGTAGTATCGGCGCGGAGAATGCCGTAGCGAGATTTTTGTGGCAAACACGCGCGGATGTGGCGGCCTCGTTGTGCCCGCCCGCAATCTCATGTAGGACCGGCGCGCCAATAAGCGGAAAAGCACACATGTCGAAGCAAGAGATGCGTGACGAGGCTGAACGTCTCGTGCGAGAGGCGATGGAGCGGAAAACCGTGACCATCAAGCACGGCGATACCCGCATCGAAACCAAATGCGGCAAGTGCGGCGCGCCAAACCGCGTTTCGGCAACGCCAGGGCAAACCCGGGTGCCCTATACGTGCAAGGAATGCGGCGCCAAACAGGTGACGCTGTAATCGAAGTCGCGGCAAGCGCGGCGCGCCGGCGCCGCAGCTAGTCGCGCGGCAGTCGGACGAGCCGGCGACTATTGTCCTCTTTTCTTCAGGAGTTCGTCGCGCTGCTTGACCAACCGGTCGAGTTCTTCGTTTTGCTGCGCGATCCGGTCGGCGTTGCGCGCCTCGTCGCCGGCACCCGAATTGGCGGCGGCTTGTTCGATAAGCTGCCGGATATTGTCGCGGATGATAGCGATGCGGTCTTCCAGTTCGGGAAGCGAAAGCGAACTGCCGTTGCTCATTGGAGTGTCCTCGGGCCGGGCTGGTGCGCAAAGCGCCAATTGTCGTCGCAGGTGCCGTCGTTAATAGGTGGTGCCGGGTGCCCATTTCCTTCAGAGGCCCCGACTGAGATCACTAGCTTTACTCTAATGCCTGGCGTGCTCAAGGCCGCCTGGATGGGCGTAGAGGGGTCAGTTGGAAACGTGCGGGATTGTGGCGCAAACGCCACAAGCGTGGCGAACGCATACAAAGCGTTCATTGTTGATGTGAATGTGGAGATGCGGGGTGGCCGCCCTATCGCGTATCGGTAACAAATCTTCAAGTCATCGATCTACCGAACGACAACGAGATTTCTTCCAAGCTCCCTGCAGCGCATTCACTCACACCTGGGCAGGGCAACGGCAGCGGGAAAGAATATGCAGCGCCGGCTGTGGTGGCTTTTTCACCACAGCGCTTCTTCAATCAGTGAGCATGGCCGGATTGGTCGCCGGCAGCCTCTGTCAGCCAAACGCCGCACTCTCCGCAGCGAAAGGTTAGTTGATCTGGAAGGCCCGCTGTGCCGTGCGTAATGCGCGTCATGTGCATTGACCTGCCGCAGTTGGGACAAGCCGGTCGAAGTGCAGCGTTTCCGCCAACCTCTCGCGTCAAAGTTTGAATTGCCAACATGGCATACCTCCAATCGCTGTTTTCAAACACTCGATTGAAATTCAAACATCCGTTTGAGACGGTGATTGGCTGGAAAGGAGGAGATTGTGTGATTTCTCGGGGTTGCCCGGGAGAATCGGTCGAGCATTTGGACATCGAAGACGCTTCCAGCCAGCGGGGTGTGACAAGTCGCAGTGGCATCTCTGTCAAAAGACACAGACGGAAAGTTCCATTTGGGTATAGCGCTACTCCCGTTGGGGAGTTCCATGAAGACAGTTGCCGAATACCGAGAATTTGCAGCCAGATGCCGTGAAATGGCGGCACGCATGACCGATCCGCAGGATCGCCGAGCACTGGAGCTGCAAGCTAGCGCGTGGGAAAAAGTCGCCAATGCACGCGAGGCGGCTCTCCAGAGGAATGAGCCGCCCGAACTCGCGTAGCGGACTCAGTTTTGGTCGCCGTATCTCTCTTTGACGGCTGCAGCGACAAATCGCTTGCGTGCTTCACGGCTCGATCCGATGCCCTGGGTCGCGCACCAATCTGAAAAGGTATGCGGATCAATGCGAACGCGCATGACGACGTGCCCGTATGACTCTAGTCCTCGCTTCATCTCCTCGGCCATTTTCAGCCACTCCTTCCAGGTGAGCGGCATCTTGTTGCCGTCGTCGAAAATATTTCGTAACGCCGGGTAATCTCCTTCATCAATCCAATAGACGCCTACGACTGGAGGCGGCGCGTCTTCTTTAGTGGTCATACGTCGTCCTATTGCGAAGCGGTGCTGTGAAGCCGTGTATCAAAAAAGCCACGGCTGCGAAGCAAGAGTGCCGGCCGTGTATAAGACTCCGAGTTGCCACAAAAAAGAACCCCAAGCCTTGTCCGCTTGAGGTTCCGTAGTTGTTGCCTCAGTTTAGGCTTATGGCCGGGCGGCATTCTTCCTGTCGGGGGATGGGGGAGCCGCCTGGTCGGCCGAGCTCAGTGCACGTATATAGCGCGCTCTGCTCGCACAATGCGGATCACACCTTGGTGTCCGACGGTCCCGCGCTACTTCGGCCGGAACGACGACTGCTTTGGCTGAAAGTAGCCCGCGTACGCGCCGAACTTCGAGGCCGATCGGAATAAGCCGTCGACTGCTCCAATGCCGGTCGCGATCCGATCGGAGGACGGGAAGCGCGTCTCCAACGTGATGCCGGAAATGGGAGGGCGAAGTGCGGTCACTGCGCGCGGCTATCGGCGGCTTGAACCGAAGCGTTGGCCACGACCGTCGGCGGCCGAACCGCCACCACGACAGCAGCGCTGGCAACGAATGCCAGTGCAAATGCCGCAAGAACGATGATCCGCTTTGGGTGACTCATACGCATTGACCCGGACAAACGCACACGTGATGGATGTACTATTGCACAGCCCGGTCCATGAAACCCCGGAAAAATCGGATGCGGTGGATAACTCGGCGCGCCGCCGTTCGCGGAACTCGCCAAGTAACGAGCGTCTCTGGCGGGATGCGAGAGGAGCATCGGCGGCTGTGCGCTGGCTGAATAAAGCAAACCCGCCCGGGGCATGACACCACGAGCGGGGAGTTCCTTAAGCAATCGGGTGGGCGCTCAGGCGACGTAGGTGCCGTGCTCGTACCAACGATATGGCGGCCGATTCTTTTCCCGGAAACGCTTGAACCAACGAGCAGCCCGTGTGCCGGCTTTTTTCATCGTAGTCATTGCTGTCCTCTTGGAAATTACGTCGCCCGCAGCTGTTTTTGCTATACCGCGGACCAGAGGGGCGCGACGTGATGGGCGTCACAGGTCGTCGCTTTGGCTTCAGAAGCAGTGCGCGCACGTCGGCGAGATCCGTCACGGGTCGTGCTGGCGAATGACGCCGACAATGGCGATGTTCATTCGTCTATGATGCCACGTCGGGCAGCATCGATCGAAGTCATGAGGACAACTGCGAATGCTGTCCAAACTCCGGCTACTCCGGCGAACGAATGGAAAGGGGCAATGTGAATGCGAGCCAGACCTAAGTTTCCTTTAGGCCTGCTCCGGCTCGGCCTCCCACTATTGCCCGAATCCCCCCATAACCAATAAACAAGAAACACATAGGGGGCTTCATGAAGTTGGCATCTTTTTCTTTGCTCGCGCTTTTTTTATCGCTGTCCTTCGGTGATCAAGCTTTATCCCAGACAATGCCCGGTCATGAGCAGACCAAGCAAAGGGTGAACGAGAACGTCATATTTCTCATGGGTGGGCAGCCCGGCGCCACCTTCAACCAGCTTGCCAATGACATTTCCGTGGTGGTGAGCGGTGTAAATAACCTTCGCGTACTGTCGGTGGACGGCGGCGCGGCAGTAGAGAATGTGGAGGACGTACTTTACTTACGAAATATCGACATGGCGCTGACCACTCAGGAGGCGATGGACTATCTGAAAACCTCCGGTGAACTAGGGCCGAACCTGGACCAGAGGCTGACTTACATTGCCCCGCTGTTTCCAAACCCGTTGCAGATCCTGGCGCGCTCGGGCGCAAAAAGTATCGGCGATCTGAATGGGAAAAAGGTAAGCTTCAACAATAAGGGCAGTGCAACGGCGCAGTTCGTTCCCAAAATATTCAAGACCTTGGGAGTCAACGTGGAGGAATTGTACCTTTCGCAAGGGGATGCGTTGGAGAAACTCCGGAATGGCGAAATAGATGCAACCATATGCTCCTGCCCGGCGCCGGTTCCGGCATACGCGACGGTTAAGCCGGAATGGGGCCTGCGGTTCGTTTCCGTACCATGGGCAAAGTCGATCCAGGCGAATTATCTGCCTGCTGCGATCAGAAACGACGATTATCCCGCTCTTATCGGCAAAGACGAAACGGTGGATACAATTGCCGCAAGCACTGTCCTAATTTCATTCAATTGGCCAAAAGGCACAGAGCGATACGAACGGACCGCAAAGTTCGTAGATGCGTTTTTCTCGAATTTCAGCGAGTTTCATAAGCCGCCGCGTAATCCGCTTTGGAAGGCGGTAAATCTGGCCGCAACCATTCCGGGATGGCCCCGTTTCGCGGCGGCCGATGAATGGCTCAAAAATTGGCGCGCGGGTCAGGCCCAAGGTGAAGAGGCGAGCTTCAAGCAATTCATGAGCGAGCGAGGAGGGGGCGTGCCATCAGAGCAGACAGACCAGCTCTTCCGTGAATTTCAGACTTGGATGAGCAAGCAGAAATAACAATCGTTCGGGGGAATCCTCGGGAAGATCGGCGCGCTCGATAGTGCAAGAGGTGTCTGATTTTATTGGTGCCGACAACGCACTCTCGATGTGCTCCGGGGAAAAACCGGCCAATCTTCGTCAAATGCGCTGACAATGTGAGGGGACAGATTAGGAGCGGTGCAACGCTCCGCCCCTCAGAGTTCCAGTCATCGCAACCAGGAGGGGCACATGCCTTTGCCCAAGCCCGAAAAGCTCGACGAAGAACAGCGCCAATCGCCGCGATATCCGCTGGAACGTGTGGCAAAACTGGAGCCTCCGGACGGCGGCAGGGTCTGTTATTGCCTTGTCATCGACATGTCCGACGGAGGCGTCCGGCTGCGCGGCTTTGGGGAGATCGAATTTCCAGACCAGTTCGTCCTGAACATTTCCGGCGACGGCCCAGCAAAGGATGGGACCTATAGGGTGATCTGGCGGCGCGATCCTGAAGTGGGCGCCAGACTCGTGGAGCCCACTGCTCAGGATGCCTGACTGTTCTGAATAATTTTCAGTCCAACAAATTTTACCGACGGCGAAGCGCGCGCCCCATCGCCTGGTCCCTTTTGAACTAAATCGTACAGATCAGTTCTGGCAGTACGCGAAAGAGGCAATCCTTTGAGCGTTGTCCGCATTTGGGCACTATCCCTCTAATTGCGTCAGCGTCGCCGACGGTTCCCCGATCGGACTTCGCGCCCAACGCGAAATTTGTGTCGGGGATCACATCGCCGGGGCTATGGCAGGCTTAACTCGCACCCCGCCCGTTGGAAGATTTCGGGAGCGACCGATGAGCACGATGATGCCAAATGCTCTGCGCGTGTTGGCCCGCCTCGCACAGGGTTTCACCATGTGGCGGGAGCGCGCCAATTCACGGAATGAACTGCTGAATTTCGGTGACCGGGAACTGCGAGATATCGGTCTGTCGCGTGCGGACGCGAGCCGCGAAGCAACCAAGCCATTCTGGATGGCTTAGGCTTTCGCAACGATGGGTCAATTGGCACCCGACGTCGAAAGGCGGAAATTCGTGTTGGCCCTGACCGGAGCGGCAGTGACATGGCCGTTCCGTCCAGCGCGCGCCCAGCAAACTGAGCGGGTGCGAAGGGTCGGCGTTGTCATGGGTTACGCCGAGAGAGATCCAAATGGACAGTTGCAAGTCACCGCGTTTCGTCAGCAGCTTGAAAAGCTTGGCTGGGTCGAAGGGCGCAACATCAGAATTGACTGGCGCTATGCAGCTGACGATCCTGGCCACATTCGAACCATGGGCGAGGAATTACTCCGGCTTTCACCGGATGTGATGGTGGCCAATTCCAATTTGGTCACGACAATCCTTCAGACTGTGGTCCGCACAATACCGCTCGTGTTTGTCTCCGTTTCCGATCCCATCGGCAGCGGTTTCGTGACCGACCTCGCCAGGCCCAATGGCAACGTCACCGGCTTTGCAAATTATCAACCCACTATGGGAAGCAAATGGCTGGAATTGCTCTGTCAGATCGCGCCTGGGGTCGAAAACGTCGGGGTCCTGCTGCATCCCGAGCCTCCCAATATCGGGTATCTAAAATCCGCGGAAGCTGCGGCATCTTCTTTCAAAATTAAGTTGCAGAGCCTCGCAGTTAATAGTGGTGCGGATATTGAAGGCGTTCTTGATAAGCTTGCCTCTGAGCCGAAGGCCGGCCTGATCGTCGCGCCGAACGCCGTTACTTTTGCAAACAGTGATCTCATCATCACGCTTGCAGCGCGCCGAAGCATGCCCGCAATTTATCCGTTCGCTTTCTATGCCAAGGGCGGTGGATTGATTTCCTACGGCTTCGATGCTGTGGCTCAGTTTGGCCAAGGCGCAGAATACGTCGATAAATTGTTGAGAGGCGCCAAACCGAGCGATCTGCCCGTGCAACATCCAACGAAATTCGATCTCGTTCTCAATATGAAGACGGCGAAAGTGTTGGGACTCAAAGTGCCGCCGGGCTTCCTCGCGCTCACCGACGACGTGATTGAGTAAGATGAGGCGCTTTGGAACGCGCGCCGGGCGCAGCGGCACCGCTTCGCTTCTCGCGCACGATCGGTCTGATTTTATTGGTGCCGGGTGCCCGAATTGTTCGGACCCCCCGACAAATCCCCTGCAATTTACCCTGCTCCTCGGCGCTCTTAGGGCCGCCTAAACTGGCGGCGTGCCGCTCTTTGGAACCGTGATGTCCGTGTGAGCCGTTGGACGCAGCATCTCAGTCTGGAACAGGTGAAACAACCGAAGATGACGAAGTTGATGGCGAGCGTCGCCTTTGGCGGTAGCGCCGGCCGTTTCGAGCCCGCTTTCGAGCGTAATGCGGACACTCCGATTAAGATCGGCCGCGGCAGCCGTGACCCGACTCGGATATCGAGGAGATCGTCTCAGCAAGACGCGGCAATACGACGGCCATGTGGAGATAGTGCCGCTTAAGGAGGCCGCCGAGCGAAGCGGCCTCCGGCGTCGCTCAAGATCGCAATCTTTGGTTCGCTGATAGCTAGCAGGTAACGCCCGTCGCGCAGCGCCGTGCCGCACGCCGATGGCGCCGATTGACTCCTGCAACACTAACTGCACTGCCCGGATGACCAACGCGGGCTTGTGCTTGGTCAACAGACAACACAAGACCCGAAGTTGCCGAGCTTTCGACCGATACCGGCACCGCACTAAGCACCGCACCGGTTGCGGCCGCTATGCAGATAAGGGCGATTTTCTTATAGAATCTCGACATGATGTTCTCCCTTTTGGTACAAATTTTCTGAAACGTTAGGCGTGATGTTGGTTTCCTTCTCCGGCTATGACGCAGACCAATTCATCCAAAAGGGATCGTAACGATGGGATGTCTGCTTGAACCCAGCGCCGATCCAGAAGCTTGTGCACTCACTCTTTTTCAGTGCACTCACTCTTTCCCAGACTGTCATTTTCGTAGCAATTTTCGGAAATAGTCGATGAGCGGACTCAACGGCCGCATCGCTATGACGTAGACAACGAGGGTGATCAGCAACAGTGCCGCAAGCGCTCGTGCCGCCTCGAAATGAGGAGCGTCGGCCCCAAATATCGGGGGCACCGCATGGAGCGTTGACAAGATCCACTCGCTGAACCAGTCAAACATTTTGTGCTCCACAGGCGGATTGTGGAAATGAGCGGGCTATTCTGCCGCGGCCTCGTCGTGATGTGGCACCGACGATGCTGGCTCCTGTCTCTTAGCTGTCTCTGTTCTCTGCTCGTCAGTCATTCCATCATTGTGCGCTTTGAGTTCACGCGGTCGCGATGAGGGTCGAAGGCGTTCACGGATCGCTTGGAATGTTACGTAGAGAGGTGGAATCGCAAAGATCCCGATAAATGAGGCCAAGATCATTCCACCAAACACCGGTGTGCCGACGTTGCGCCGTGCCAGCTGAGAGGCCCCGCTGGCGACGACCAAGGGAAGAAGACCCAGGATGAAAGCAAACGAGGTCATCATCACCGGCCGGAACCGCAATCGCGCGCCTTCGGTCGCAGCTTCGAGCAAAGCGACGCCTTTTTCCCGCTGCTCTTTGGCAAACTCGACGATCAGGATGCCGTTCTTCGCGGCAAGTCCAATCAGTACCACCATCCCGATCTGGCCATAGAGGTCGAGCGTCAGGCCACCAAAGACGATCGCCAGATACGAGCCTAACACGCCAACCGACACCGAAAGCAGAACCGGGATTGGAATAGTCCAACTCTCATAGAGTCCGACCAGAAACAGGTAAGCGAACAATAACGCAAACCCCAAAATGATCGCTGTTTTGCCTTCGGCGCGTTTCTCCTGGAATGCGGTATCGGTCCATTCACCAGCATAGCCTCGCGGCAGGGTGCTTGCGGCAACGGCCTCCATCGCCTGCAAAGCCTGGCCCGACGAAACGCCCGGCGCCGGACTGCCCTGAACGGTCAGCGCCCGAAGATTGTTGTAGCGGATGAGAGCCGCCGGCCCGACGACGATGCGAACCTCGGCGAGACTACGCAACGGAATCATCTTGCCTTCGTTGCTCCGGACATTGATGCGGTAAATGTCGTCAATGCTTGAGCGGTCTACGGCCTCTGCCTGCACTTGAACCTGCCAGGTGCGGCCAAACAAATTCATGTTGTTGACGAAGTATCCGCCCAGTGACGCTTGCAAGGCCTGAAAGACCGAGCTCAAAGGCACACCAATAATTTGCGCCTTGTCGCGATCGATATCGAGATAAATCGACGGATTGGTCGCCGAGAATGTACTGAAGACGCGGCTCAGCTTCGGGTTCTGGTTTGCCGCCACGGTCAGCCCGCGCAACGCCTGCGCCATGGCCTTCGGATCGCCGCCGCGCAAATCCTCCAGTACGTAGGTAAAGCCGCCGCCAGTGCCGAGGCCAAGAATGGGCGGGGGCGCCAGGGGCAGAACCGTGCCGCCGGGAATCAGCCGGAATTTTTCGTTCAGCCGCCCAATCAGCGCCGAGGCACTCAGTGATTTGTCTTTGCGTTCCTCGAACGGTTTGAGTGTGACGACCAGGAAGGCGGAATTCGATTGCGAGTAGTTGTCGATGAAATTCAGTCCAATTATGGAAGTAACGTTCTCGACAGCGTCCTCCTCTTTCAGAATCGCTTCCGCGCGCTCTACCACGGCGGTTGTCCGGGCAACCGACGATCCACCGGGCAGCTGTGCAACGACGAACAGGGCGCCCTGATCGTCCTCGGGCAGGAAGCCGGTGGGTGTAAACTTGGAAAGCCCGAAGATGCCTCCCGCCGCCACGACAACCATCGCGAGTCCGATGATCGAAATGCGGACCAGGCGGGCGACCGCCGTGCCGTAGGCATCGCGGACATAGTCGATAGAGCGCATGACATGACCCATGATCCCGCGGCGCGGGCCATGGTGCGGACGCAACAAAACTGCGCAGAGCGCCGGCGACAGCGTCAGCGCATTGATCGCTGACAAGAACATCGCCACGGCGACCGTGACCGCAAATTGCCGGAACAGCTCACCGGAAATTCCGGGAATGAAGGCCACCGGCACGAACACCGATAACAGCACCAAGGTAATCGCGATAATCGGTGCGGTGATTTCAGCCATCGCCCGCTTGGTGGCCTCGCTGGGCGTAAGTTCGGGATGCTCTTCCATCACGCGTTCGACGTTTTCGACCACCACGATAGCGTCGTCGACGACAATCCCGATCGCAAGCACGATCGCCAACAGCGACACCGTATTGGCCGAGTAACCGACAGCGAGAAGCGCGATGAACGTGCCGATGAGGCTGACCGGAACTGCAAGCGTCGGTATCAACGTCGCGCGCACGCTGCCGAGGAAAAGATAGACGACGATCACGACAAGAATGAACGCTTCGAACAGCGTCTTTTGCACTTCGTGGATCGTGTCGGTGACAAAGGTTGTCGGATCGTAGGTGATCTTCCAGGCCAGATCGTCCGGGAATCTCTGCTCCGCTTCGGCAATGCGCTCTTTCACGGCCTTGAGCGTGGAGATCGCATTGGCGCCGGGTGTCTGATAAATCGCGATGGCTGCGGCGGGGCCACCGTTAAGACGGGTTTCGCGATCGAGATTCGCTGCGCCAAGCTCGATCCTCGCTACATCGCGAAGCCGCAGCACCGAACCATCGGGATTGGTCCGGATCACAATGTTTTCAAAATCGTCGACCGAGCTGAGGCGGCCTTTGGTCTGCAAGTTGAGCTGCAGCTGCTGGTCGTCCGAGATCGGTCGCGCACCGACGCGACCGACTGCCGCTTGGACATTTTGAGATTGAATGGCATTGATAATGTCCGCGGTCGTGAGACCGAGACCCGTCAGCCGGTCGGTGCGCACCCACGCGCGCATGGCGTAGTCTTGCGGGCCCCACAGCGTGGCGTCGCCGACGCCAGGCGTGCTTTTGATTCGATCGAGAAGATTGATGGTGACATAATTGGAAAGGTACAGAGGATCGTGCGTATGCTTCGGCGAATAAACTGCGATCACGCCGAGCAGCGCCGATGATTTCTTCTTGACGGTGACACCTTGGCGCTGGACTTCAGGCGGGAGCTGCGGGAACGCGATTTGAACACGGTTATTGACGTTGACCGCGTCGATGTCCGGATCCGTGCCGAGTTCGAACGAGGCGGTCAGCGTATAGCTGCCGTCATCGCCGCTCGTGCTTTTCATATAGATCATCTTATCGACGCCGACGACCTGCGCCTCGATGACCTGCGCGACGGTTGCTTCGACAACCGCCGAATTTGCGCCCGGATAGGTCGTCGTGGCCGATACCTGGGGCGGCACGATATCCGGATATTGGGCGAGCGGAATCTTGGCGAGCGCGAGCAGACCAGCGATCGTCGTAACGACGGCGATGACGATCGCGAGTCTCGGACGATCGATGAAAATGGACGAGAACATGGGACTAAGTCCCTTTGAGGCTTGCCGGCGCCGGCGCAGCTTGGACCGGCTGGCCGGGGCGGGTGCTTTGAATTCCTTCCACGATGACTTGCTCGCCGCCGTTCAAACCTTGATCGACGACAACATTCGCCCCGCTTTCTCCGCCTGTCTTGACTCGTTTGACCACCGCCTTGCCGTCTTCGACCACAAAGACGTAGACGCCTTCTTGATCCGCGATCAGCGCCGCCTGCGGGATCACCACCTTTTCCTGAGGCTCACCCGCCTCGACCGCGACGCTGACCAGTTGACCATCAATCAGCTGGCCGTCCGGATTCGGTATCGTGGCGCGTGCCAGCACTGTGTCGGTGGCGCGGTCCACCGAAACATCGAGGAAATTGACCGTTCCTTCGTGCTTATAGGTTGAGCCGTCAGCAAAGCGTATCTTGATCTTAATCTTGGCGAGATCGGCCGGGCTGTTCCTGAGCTGCGCTTGGAGCAGTTCGCGCTGGCTGACCGGAAAGGTCACATACATCGGGTCCTGACTTACGATAGTCGTGAGAACGCCGCTGTCAGGTCCAACGACATTTCCTACGGTAATATTTGTCTTGCTGATCTTTCCCGTGATCGGCGACACGATGTCGGTATAACCGAGATTGATGTTCGCGGTGTCCAAACTCGCTTGGTCGGCCATTATGGCACCTTCGGCCTGCTGGTCGGCTGCCAGCGCCTGATCGCGCGCCACCGCGGTGCCGGCATTTTTCTCAAGCAAATCCTGCGCGCGTTGCAATTGAATGGCCGTCAGAGTTTTTGCAGCCTTGGTCCGCTCCAAGGCGCCTTGCGCATTGACGACGTCGGCTTGAAACAGGCCTTTTTCTATGCGGTAAAGCGGGTCGCCCTTTTTGACGATCTCACCTTCCTTGAACAGCACCGCATCCAGATAGCCTTTGACCCTGGCGCGAATTTCGACCCGATCAGTCGCCTCGATACGGCCGACAAACGCTCGCGTTTGCGCAATCGGCTGCCGCTCGGCGTAGATCGTGCCGACAGGTACGGCTTGTGGCTGCTGCGCGCCAACGCTTGCGGTCGACAAAATCAAGACGAATGCTGTCAAACATACTGGTCGCGTCCGAACGCGGACGAGACATCGAGGTGTCCCTTCGACTGTTTGGAGGGTCCGCATGCTACGCTCCCGTGTCTCAGAACCGGCCGGCAAAACAGAGTGCTCGGCGGACAAGTGTATCGGTATCTCAGCTTCGTGTCGCCTCGAGTATAGACCGCAAGAAAATGATAAAATGATCAGATCTAACCAGTCCTCCGTGCCGAGGTCGGCTGCGCTTTCGACAAGAGGGAGAGGGTATGTTTAGCGATCATCAGTTCCTCATCCGTAGGCACGACACGGAGCTGGATCTTGCTCTCGGGCCGTGAAATCAGTGGTCTGCCTGCAGCATTTGCTTCCGCATCGAACGCAATTCCGAGCCAGCCAATTTTTTCCGCTACGCGTGCGCGGATCGTCGCCGAGTTCTCGCCGATCCCGGCCGTAAAGACGAACGCATCGAGTCCGCCGAGCGCGGCCGCGAGCATTCCCGCACTCAGGCTTATTCTGTAGACGAAATAGTCGACGGCGAGCGCGGCGCTTGGGGCGGCGCTCGATTCAAGCTCTCTCATATCGTTACTGATGCCGGAAAGGCCTTTAAGCCCGCTCTCGCGATAGAGCAAATTCTGCACCGCGTCAGGCGTCATGCCCTTTTCATTCATGAGATACAGCAACACGCCCGGATCGATTTGCCCCGGCCGCGTCCCCATCGGCAAGCCGTCGAGCGCGGTGAATCCCATCGTGCTCTCGACGCTCTTTCCGTCGGCCAGAGCGCACATCGAGGCGCCACTGCCGAGATGCGCCACGATCACGCGACCTTTGGCGATATCGGGCGCGATTTCACGCAAACGTTCGGCGATATATTCGTACGAGAGCCCGTGAAATCCGTAGCGGCGGACTCCCTCGGCATAATAGCGCTCAGGAATAGCGTAATGATCAGCAACGGCGCTGTGCGTGCGATGAAACGCGGTGTCGAAACAAGCAACCTGAATCAATTCCGGACGGCGCGTCAACAGCAGTCGAATCGGCGCGAGATTATTAGGCTGATGCAGCGGTGCCAGCGAGTTATATTGCTCCAAACACGCCAACACGGAATGATCGACAATGATCGGCCGGTCGTATTCCGGGCCGCCATGCACCACGCGGTGGCCGACCGCGATCAAATCGAACGGCTGCGTTGCGCGCAGCCATTCCGCCGCCGCCGCAATTGCCGCGGGGACATCGGCGATCTCGCTGGACGGGTAAGATTTGTCGATCAGCGGTGAACCGTCGCGCGCATTTGCACGCAAGCGCGGCCGTGTCCCGATCCCGTCCACCTGGCCTTTGAGACGCCGGCGCGGGTCGCCAGACGTCGTGACTTCGAAAATTTCGAATTTGACGCTGGATGATCCGGCATTGACGACGAGGACGGTGTCCATGACGATCAGGCCGCGACGAGGTTTGCGCCGGCCCGGCGCGCCGCGGCGTACAACACGCCCGCAGCACAGGATGCCATGCGGCTGCGCACCGAGTCCGCGCGTGACGTCAGCACGATCGGTACGCGAGCCCCGAGAACCAAACCTGCGGAATCGGCCTTCGACAGGAAGATGAGATTCTTGGCGAGCATATTGCCGGCTTCGAGATCGGGCACGACCAGGATTTGGGCGCGTCCGGCGACCGGCGAATGGATCCCTTTGATTTTCGCCGCTTCCACATCGACGGCGTTGTCGAATGCCAGCGGCCCGTCGAGGATGCCGCCGGTGATCTGCCCGCGGTCGGCCATCTTGCACAGCGCAGCCGCGTCGATGGTCGAAGGAATCTTGGATGTGACCGTCTCGACAGCGGAAAGAATGGCGACCCGCGGTGTGCCGAGGCCGACCTGAGTAAACAGATCGATGGCGTTCTGAATGATGTCGCGCTTAACGTCGAGATCGGGGAAAATGTTGATCGCGGCGTCAGTGATGAACAATGTTTCAGCATGCGACGGCACATCCATGATGAAGACATGGCTGATGCGCCGCGCCGTGCGCAGGCCGGTGGCTGACGCGGTCACGGCCCGCATCAGCTCGTCGGTATGCAGGCTGCCTTTCATCAGCATTTCGCCTTTGCCCTCGCGCACCAGCTCAACGCCGCGTTCGGCGGCGGCATCGCTGTGCGGCGTATCGACCAGCTCGTATTTACCGATAGCGAGGCGATGCTCGCGGGCGACGCTCTCGATCTTGACGCGGGGGCCGACCAGCGTCGGCACGATGATCCCGAGCTCGGCGGCTTCGACTGCGCCGCGCAGCGAGGTCTCGTCGCAGGGATGGACGACAATCGTCTTCGCCGACGGGACCTCCTTGGCTCTGGCGATCAGGCGATCGTATTTGGCGCCGACGGGATGCTCGTTTGGCATGGTCGCTCCATAAGGTTGAAGCTCGGGTTCAAGTGACTCCGGTTCCCAGCAATAAGCCGACAATCTGAACGGCGATGACTTTGACGATTGTCATCGACGGAAAAATCATAGCGTATCCGATATCGGGCCGTTCGGTCGGTGCCATTCGCGCCGAATAGACCAGAATGGCTGGATTTCCGGTGGCGCCGGATGCGACCCCGACCAGATCGTCATAAGGTATTTTAAGCAAATAATAGCCGACGAGAAGAACGATCAGAACCGTGACCAGCAACACGACCGCACCGATCAACAGCAGGGTCGGCCCGGTCTCCGTTACAGTTTTAAGAAACGGCTGCCCAGCATTAACGCCGACTGCCGCCAGAAATAAGGCCAGACCAAAATTCCGCAGCACGATATTCGCCGGCAAAGGCATCACCCAGAGCAACGGACCCGTCCGTCGCAGCTTGCCGACGATGAGCGCCACGATAAGCGGCCCGCCGCCGATGCCGAGCGTCACCGTTCCGACGCCGGGGACCGGAATCGGGATGAGACCAAGAAGCACACCGAGCACCATACCAACGCCAAGTGACACATAGCTGAACTCGGCAGCGGATTTGACCGTGTCGCCAAAGTATTTTCGTATTTCGTCCTTGCGGTCGGGCGGCATGAGCACACCGACACGATCGCCGAATTCAAGCAGCAGGTCGGGGTTTGGCACGATGTCAGTGTCGTAACGCCGCACATGCAGGATCTGAACGGGAAAGCCGGTTGGCAGCGGCAGTCGCCCGAGCGGCACGCCAACCAGATTGGCTTTGCCGACGAACACGCGGATGTAATCAAGCGCCGAGCGATCCTTGACAACGCGCCCGGGTTCTAGTCTTCCGACGCGCGCCGCGGCATCGTTGATGTCGTTCTGCCGTTCGGCGATCACCAATAGCGCATCGCCTGCGGCGAGGGAAAGATCGGGCGAGGGCAAGAAATTCTGGTGGCCTTTGCGCACCATCTCGATCTGAACGCCGCTCGGAATCTTCTGTCTGAGATCGTCGAGCGTCAGACTGGCGCAATCGGGGCCGAGCGTGATTTCCGCCATGTGCAATTGCGGCTCTTTCGGCGGAAATTTCGGCTTGACCGCGCGCGTCATGAAATAGATGCACAGGATCGGCCCGATCACGCCGAACGGATAGGCGACCGAGTAGCCGATCGACGGCTCGCTGTTGCGCATGGTGTCGAGCGCGGCCTGCAGGGTGGCCGTGCTGGTCATCGACCCGGCGAAAAGACCCAGTGTATGGCCGACTTTGATGCCGAATATGTGTCCGAGCCCGAGTGCGACGAAGAGGCCGGCGATAACGGCGACAAACGCCAGGAGATTATATTTGCGGCCGGCCGCACCAATCATGCCTTCGAAAAATTGCCGGCCATAGAGAATGCCGACGCCGTAGAGAAACATGATCAAGCCGATCAGCCCGATCGGGCCGGTGATCTGCGCCTTGGGCGCGAAGGCGCCCAAGGCAAGACCCACGAACAGCACGGCGCCGACGCCGAGGGAGAATCCGCCCAAATTGATCTGGCCGACGAGATAGCCCAGTCCAATTGCCAGAAATACGGTGAGGATCGGCTGCGTGCCGATAATGTTCTGTGCTAAATCCAGCATCCCCATGCTCCCTTTGCTGCTCAGCGGGCGTTGCAGCCAGCCGCGCGAAATTGGCCGATGACGCGCTCGGTCAGCTCGCGCGTCGGCGCCTGTGTGTTTTCACACTTGTATTCAAGGTTCATCGCCTTCCACTTGAACGAACCCATCTGGTGGAAAGGCTGCACCTCGACCCATTCGACGTTCTTCATCGGCGCGACGAAGCGCGCGATGCCCTCGACATTGTTCGGATCGTCGGTCCATCCCGGAACCAATGTGAAGCGCACCCAGACCCGCTTGCCGATGGCGGTCAGCCGTTCGGCAAACTTCAACGTCGGCGCCAATTCGCGGCCGGTGACTCTCCGATAGGTGTCTGGATCGGAGCTCTTGACGTCGAGCAGCACCATATCGAGTGTGGACAGGTACCCGTCGTCGGCGCGGTCGCCGAGAAAGCCCGACGTCTCGATGGCGGTGTGCAACCCCATGTCCTTGGCTGCGGCGAGGATTCGCCGTGTGAACGCAGCTTGCACCAGCGGCTCGCCCCCGGAAATCGTGAGGCCGCCGTCGAGTGCGCGTATTGCGGGAGCAAAACTGCTGAGGCGATCGATTACCGTCTGCGCGGAAACGTAGGTGCCGTCTTTCAGGTGCCAAGTGTCTGGGTTGTGGCAATAGGTACAACGCAACAGGCAACCCGAAACGAACAGGACAACGCGCAATCCTGGCCCGTCATATCGCGACGATGTCTCATAGGAATGGCAGTAGCCGAATGCGCCGTCGGAGTCCTGTGATTGAGATTCGTCCGGCGCGTCCGGCGAGATGCCGACATGCAGATCATGCCGGCTACCCGCCTCTAGCGCTCCAACCTGTGACATGAGCGTCCTCCCCAGTCT
>Ga0210386_10000441_pt1 | contig 38220 bp, 36 predicted proteins | sample IncBWH32OmetaG_FD_160091 | JGI IMG/M metagenome (GOLD analysis project Ga0210386, IMG submission 160091) | Forest soil microbial communities from Barre Woods Harvard Forest LTER site, Petersham, Massachusetts, United States - Inc-BW-H-32-O ...
GCTTCCACCGTCGGAAGCGCCAGATGGCTGTCCAGCCGCGCCCGCCCGTGCCCCGGCACGTGCTTGCCGATTGGCTGGATCCCCGCCGCCAGCAGCCCCGCCGCCATCGCCCGTCCCAGCCGGGCCACGACGCGCGGATCCTCGGCATAGGCTCGGTCGCCGATCACCACATGCGCCCCCGGCAGCCCGAGGTCCAACACCGGCGCCGCCACGACATCGAGCCCCGCGCCCGCGCAATCCAGCCCGATCAGCGCCCCGGTCGACCACGCCGCGCGCAGCCCCTTTGCCACGTCACGCGCAAACAGTGCCCCGATCGATGACGCCGATGGATGCGCGCGCCAGTGCGGCGGCCGCAGCCGTGCCACACGCCCGCCTTCCTGATCCACCATCAGCACCGCCTCCTCGGGCAGCATCGCCCGCAATGCTGCGGTCAGTGCCCCCAGCTGCGTCGGATCGACCACATTGCGCGCGAACAGAATGACCCCAGCCGGCGGATGGGCGCGGAACAGCGCCGCCTCCTCCGCCGTCATCGCCGGCCCGCCGACCCCAACGATCGCCGCCTTCATGCCACCGCGAATCCTTGCGCCCCCACGGCGTAGACCGTGGCATAGCGCCCCGGGCGAAGGTTCGCACCTGCCGCGCCGCCGCGGCGTCACTGGGGGCCATTTCGGTCAACGCGAGGCGGGGTCGTTCCGCTGTTTCAAAGTCAGTGTTGTGCCCGGGGAAGCAAAAGAACGAGGGAACGCAAATCAGAATGACGCGACCGCGCAACCAGCGCCCTTGGCGCGAAGGTCCTGACAGAACTGTTTCGCCGCGGCCTCGGTGGCGAAGCCGCTGGTGCGCAGCCGCCACAGCGTGTGGCCGTCGTGGTCGAATTTGCTGATCAGTGGCCGATGCCCGTTGAACAGCCCGGGCATCTTCTTCGCCAGCCGGTCCCATTCCTGCTGTGCCGCAGCCTCGCTGGTCAGCGCGGCGAGCTGCACCGCCTGGTGCCCGGCCGGTGCCGTCGGCTCCGCCTTGGCCACACGATGTTCCGGCACCGGTGGCGTCAGAGCGGGCACCATCTTCGGCTGCGCGGGAACCGGTGTCGCAACCGGCGGCGCGGCGGCCACGATCGGAGCCGAGGCCGCCACGGGCGCGGGTGGCAGCGTCTGCGTTGCCAGGGCGGCCGGATCCGGCGTCTCAGGTGCCGGCGCCAGCGTGTCGCCCGACGCAGCATCCGCCGCGCCCACATCGGCGTTAAGCCCCGGAATCTGCATCCCGCCTGGATTGACCGGCTTCACCCGTACCGGCCGCTGATCCGCCTGCACCACTGGCACCGCGCCGCCGCTATGATGCCCCACCGAGGACCACAGCAGCACGATCAGCATCAACGCGCCGGTCAACCCGCCAGCGATGTACATCAGCCGCTGCGTGCCTGCGTCCACACCACGCTGACGATGCACCCGATACGAAGGCCCCCGGGGAAGGCTCATCTCATCCGACACAGCACCCACTCCTCCGGCTGGCGCCAGGGGAGCAGGCCTGCGGATCAGGCCAGCCGGGCGCTCAGCGCATTTCCTCGACGGGCACCACGCCCATCACCGCGAGGCCGGAGCGAATCGTGATGGCCGTCGCGGCCACCAGCGCCAGCCGGGCCAGGGTCTCCCCCTGCCGGTCGGCCTGTAAGAACCGCAACGTCGCGTCGTCCTTGCCTCGGTTCCACAGCATATGAAAGTCGCCCGCCAAGTCATAGAGAAAAAACGCAATCCTGTGCGGCTCACAGGCTTGTGCGGCGGCTTCCACGGTGCGTGGCCACCCCGCCAGCCGCCGGACCAGCGTCAGTTCCGGCTCCGCCGTCAGGCCCTCCAGAGGCACCTGGGCCAGGGCCGCGTCGGCCACCGCGTCCGCCCCGAACATCTCCACCGCGGCGCGCAGCACGGACCGGCAGCGCGCGTGCGCGTACTGCACGTAGAACACCGGATTGTCGCGCGTCTGCGCCACCACGGCATCGAGGTCAAAATCCATCTGCGCGTCGGCCTTGCGCGTCAGCATGGTGAAGCGCACGGCGTCGCGCCCGACCTCCTCGATCAGGTCGCGCAGCGTGACGAAGCTGCCGGCGCGTTTCGACATGCGCACGATCTCGCCGCCGCGCATGATGCGCACGATCTGGCACAGCACGATCTCCAGGCCGGCCGCGCCGCCTGACACCGCCTGCACCGCCGCTTTCATGCGTGGCACGTAGCCGCCATGATCGGCGCCCCACACATCGATCATGCGGGTGAAACCACGCGTGTATTTATCGCGGTGATAGGCGATATCGTTGGCGAAATAAGTATTCGAGCCATCCGATTTGCGCAGCGGCCGATCCACATCGTCACCGAACTGAGTGGAACGAAACAACGTCTGTGGCCGTGGTTCCCAATCCTCCGGTGTCTTGCCCTTCGGTGGTTCCAGCGTGCCTTCGTAGATCAGCCCCTGCTCTGCCAGCCAGTCGATCGCCGCGTCGGCCGCCCCCGATTCGACCAGGGATCGTTCCGAGAAAAACACATCCTGTGCGACACCCAGCAGCGCCAGGTCCTCGCGCACCGACTGCATCATCATGGTGATGGTGAAGTCGCGCACGATGTCGAGCCACACATGCGGCGCGGCGACATCCCCGCCGGGATCAGCCAGAGACGCGCCGTACTCCGCTGCGAGTGCTGCGCCGACCGGAATGAGATATTCACCGCGATATTGCAGCCCGCCGGGCACTTCGTCGCTGAATTGCTCTTCCGACAGCGTAGTGCCGATGGCTTGCAGATAGCGCCAATACGCCGCCCAGGCCAACGCCGCGACCTGCGCGCCGGCATCGTTGATGTAATATTCCTTGGTGACTGCGTAACCGGCTTTCGCCAGCAGATTGGCCAGCGCATCGCCCACCACCGCGCCGCGGCAATGGCCGATATGCATCGGCCCGGTGGGATTGGCCGAGACATACTCGACGTTCACCGCCAGGCCGTTGCCGAGTATGCTGTTGCCATAGGCTTCACCACCACGCAGGATGCCCGGCAGCACCGCGCGCAGCGCCTCAGGTTCCAATCGCAAATTGATGAAGCCGGGGCCAGCGACACTTGCCTCGGTGACCCAGGACGCCACGCGCAGTGTCTCGACAATCGTGGCGGCCAACTTCGCTGGCGCCTGACGCGCCACCTTCGCCGCCACCAGTGCGGCATTGGTTGCCATATCACCATGCGCCGCGTCGCGCGGTGGCGTCACCTCAACCTTGGCGGCAACATCATCGGGCAGGTCCGGCACAGCCCCGCGCAACGCGTCGACCACCGCCTGCCGCATCGTGGCGTAAATATCCTGCGTCATGACAGCGACATTCCATTACGTACGCTAAATATTAGCCCGCAAAACCGCAAAGACACACAAAAATACGCTGCGGCTCACAGCGCGTGCCCCACATTAGGGCAAATACATTGTCCAGCCAGACCCAGGCGTTGCCGCAGCACCCAAGCCCTTTTTGCGTTCTTTGCGTGTTTTGCGGTTCCAATTTCTGCGTCACCCACTCACCGCCAGATCGGTGAGCCGCCGATACTCATCTTGCGCGTACCGATCGGTCATCCCCGCCACATAATCGCCCACGATCACCGCTGCCCGCTGCGTGTTCCCCTCCCCCGCGCGCGCCCGCCAATCATCCGGCAGCAAACTGGGATCCGCATGCAGCAACCGGTACAGCTCCTGGGTCACCCGCCGCGCCTTCGATGTCATCCGGTTCACCCGCCAATGCCGATACATCCGAGCAGACAGGAAATCCTTGATCACCTGATTCGCCTCGGCCATCGGCGGACTGAATGCCACCACCGGCGTCTTCGCCCGCCTGATCGCATCCGTATCCTTCGGCGCCAGCTTCACCAGCCGCCGCCGCGTCTCCGTTAGCAGGTCGGTCACCATCGCATCGATCACCCGCCGGATGGTCTCATGGCGCAGTCGCGGCGGCGGCACATCCAGGCTGGCGATCCGTGCCGCCTTCAACGCCTCTCCCACCACCGGTAGATGCGAGATGTCCTCCGGCCCGAACAACCGCGCCCGCATCCCGTCATCCAGATCATGGCTGTGATATGCCACGTCATCGGCCAGCGCCGCCACCTGCGCCTCGGCGCCCGCATGCGTGCCCAGGTCCAGCTTCTGTCGCTGATTGTAATCCTCGATATAGGCCGGTGGGTTGCGCAGCGGACCGTTGTGCTTGACCAGACCCTCGAGCGTCTCCCAGGTCAGGTTCAGCCCGTCGAACCCGGCATAGCGGCTTTCCAGCAGCGTCACGATGCGCAGCGACTGGGCGTTGTGGTCGAACCCGCCGAACGGCTTCATCGCCAGGTTCAGCGCTTCCTCGCCCGCATGCCCGAACGGCGGATGCCCGAGGTCGTGCGCCAGTGCCAGCGCCTCGGCCAGATCCTCGTCCAGCCCCAGCGCCCGGGCGACCGAGCGCGCGATCTGCGCCACTTCGATCGAATGGGTGAGCCGCGTGCGGTAGAAATCGCCCTCGTGGTTGACGAAGACCTGGGTCTTGTACTGCAGCTTGCGGAACGCCGAGGAATGGATGATCCGGTCGCGATCCCGTTGCCAGGGCGAGCGGGTGGGCGCCTCCGGCTCCGGGTGCAGCCGGCCGCGGGACGTCTCGGCACACACGGCGTAAGGGGCGAGGTTCATCGGCGGGGCTTACACCGCGCCACGCGCCGCTTCAATTCCGGGTGGGAACACCCTATGTAGGGGTCATGGGACAGGTCGCAGTGACAGAGCGCGCCGCGCGGCGCATCGCCGAGATCATGGCCGCGGAGGGCCGCGACGCCCTGCGGGTGGCCGTGCTGGCGGGTGGCTGCAATGGCTTTCAGTACCGCTTCGAGCTCGATGCCCAGGCCGATGAGGACGTGGTGATCGAGCGCGCGGGCGCCAAGGTGGTGATCGATCCGGTCAGCCTGGACCTGTTGGCCGGCGCCGAGCTGGACTACGCCGAGGAGCTGATGGGCAGCTACTTCGCGGTGAAGAACCCGAACGCCAAGTCCGCCTGTGGCTGCGGGACCAGCTTCTCGGTCGACTGAGTACCAGCTAACGCTGCAAAGTCGTCCAGCGTCCGGTCACTATACGCCTCACAATGTCTTGGCAGGCTCGCCCCGCTGGCATTGCCGTAGTTCGGCACCCCGGCGCCGAACGGATACGCTATCCACGATACCACAGTCGCACTCATGGGTGTGGCGAGGCACTGTCTCGTATGACATGCGCCTCGCGCCAGACGGTGTCACCGGGGCATTTCACTTTCCAAATGACCCAGCCACCAACTGAGGAATTGGTGAGGCATCGCGCCGCATGCGACAAGCTCGTCGAGCGCCCTCGTCCCATGAGCAAGCGCCCACGCGCAATTTTCGCCGTATGCATCAGGCCCTTGTAGGTCGCCCGCAGCTCAGTTCCTGCCGGGACCGTTACCCCTTTCGACAGCCAGGGTGCCTCGGGCAGGTGGCTGGCTGACGATTTTGCCTGATCGTCTGATGTCGTCGGCTTCAGCATCTCGCGGAGCACGTCGTTACAGGCGTGAGCCTCAGTATCGCGTACGGCTCGGTGTGACCCTGGCGAAGTATCCACCCCGGCTGTGACTGCCGGTCCAGGTCGTGCGGCCCGTCACCCTTGCCGCCGTGATCTCGGCCGCCATCACGAGCCGGATGGTCCGACACTGGCCGCGTTATCCGGTGCCGCTGGTGCCAGGCTGTTGCGAACCGTGACAGATGGCTAGTGTTCCGGGCGCCGCCATTGGACCCGCGCCATGCAGATCGCCACCTGGAACGTGAACTCCATCCGCCAGCGCGAAGGCCACGTGCGGCGCTGGCTGCAACGTGTGCAGCCCGACATCCTGGTGTTGCAGGAAATCAAGTGTGAGGAGAAGGGCTTCCCTGCCCTGACCTTCCACGGCGCGGGCTACGAAGCCGACGTCGTCGGCCAGAAATCCTACAACGGCGTCGCCGCGCTCAGCCGCGTGCCCGTCACGATCACGCACCGCGCCTTGCCCGGGCTGCCCGACGACGATGGCCAGGCGCGCTACATCGAACTCGACGCGGGTGGCCTGACAGTCATCGGCATCTATCTGCCCAACGGCAATTCCCGCGGCGAGGACGGTTTCGCCTACAAGCTCGCTTGGATGGATCTATTGGCCGAGCGCGCCGCCGCGCTGCTGGAAGCCGACACGCCGTTCGTCATCCTGGGCGACTACAATGTCGCCCCCACCGACGCGGACCACGCCCCCGGCGCGTTGTCACCCACCGACGCGCTGGTCCGCGCGGAAAGCCGCGCGCGCTTCCGCCGCTTGCTGTGGCTTGGCCTGACCGACGCCGTGCGCGCGCTGCATCCCAGCGACCGCGTCTTCACCTTCTGGGACTATCAGGGTGCCGCCTGGCCGCGCGATTCCGGCCTGCGCATCGACCACGCCCTGTTGTCACCGACGCTGGCGGAACGATTGGTCGCCGCCGCGCCCGACCGCGAGGAACGCGGCGCCGACCAACCCTCCGACCATGTTCCGGTGCTGATTGAACTGGCCTGAGCCGCGCGGCGCCTTCCGTCACGCCGGGTCCGCAATAGCGGCGCGGCCCAGCCTGTCAGACGCTCAGACCTACTCCCAATGCGCCGCGCGCCACACCCAGCGGCCCGCCGGCGGCGACCAAACCCACCGCCCTTCGACCCAATGGTGGTAGCGGGCTTCGCGGATCACGTAGTGCCCGCCGAACCAGACATAGCGCACGCCGTTCCAATGCCAGTGCCCCGGCTCCCATACGTAACGCGTGCCCGGCGGCGGCGGCACCGCCTCGTAACGCGGCGGCGGCACCGGCCCGTACGGCAATGGTGGCTGCGCCAATGCCGGGACGGCCACCGCCAGCCCCAAGACACCCCCCAACAGCAGTCTCCGCTTCATGCTGATCCTCCATGCGGTATCTCTGATCACGCGGCGCGAAATCTCGCCACCCAATGTGTCCGAGTTGCGTCACCGATTGTGACGATTCGCAATTCACGTCTGCGCCGCAGCCGACATGGCGGCCGGGATGCACCCGGCCACCACGTCACGCCCTCAGATATCCGCGAAGCAGTGGCTCTCCCCCGCGCCGCCCGGATGCGTCACCGCCCCGAGATGCGCCGGTCCCACCAACTGCGCGTATTTCCAGATTGCCCCGGCATTGTAATCGGTCTTCCGCGGCTTCCATTCCGCCCGCCGCGCCGCCAGCTCCGCATCTGACAGCAGCACGTCGATCGAGCCGTTCTCAGCATCGATCACGATCTTGTCACCGTTCCGCAACAAGGCGATTGGCCCGCCGACTGCCGCCTCCGGTCCGACATGGCCGACGCAAAACCCACGCGTGGCCCCTGAGAAGCGGCCGTCGGTGATCAGCGCCACGTCGCGCCCCTTGGTCTGGCTCTGCCCATAGATCGCCGCCGTGGTCGACAGCATCTCGCGCATCCCTGGCCCGCCCTTCGGCCCTTCGTAGCGGATGACAATGACATCGCCCGGCTTGTAGGCGCGCAACCGCACTGCCGCAAAAGCTTCCTCTTCGGAATCGAAACAAAGTGCGGTGCCCTCGAAACGGAACTGATCGCGCTCCATGCCGGCGACCTTCACGATGGCGCCGTCCGGCGCCAGGTTGCCCTTCAGCCCGACCACGCCCCCGGTCTTCGAGATCGCTTTCGAAACGGGATAGACCACATCCTGATCGGTCGGGAACACCACGTCCTTGTGGTTCTCCGCCAGCGTCTTGCCGGTGACGGTCAGGCAGTCGCCGTGCAGCAGCCCCGCATCCAGCAGCGCCTTGATGATCACCGGGATGCCACCGATCTTGTGCACGTCCAGCGCGACGTACCGTCCGCCCGGCTTCAGGTCGGCAATATACGGCGTGCGCCGCATGATCGCCACCACATCGTCCATGGTGAAGCGGATCCCCGCCTCATGCGCAATCGCCGGCAAGTGCAGCCCGGCATTGGTCGACCCACCCGTCGCCCCCACCACCACCGCCGCATTCTCCAACGCCTTGAGCGTCACGATGTCGCGCGGGCGCAGCCGCGTCTCCAGCAGCTTCATCACCGCACGGCCTGAATCGACTGCGAAACGATCTCGCTCCTCATACGGCGCCGGCGACCCCGCGGAGCCCGGCAGCGCCAACCCGATTGCCTCGCTGACGGTGGCCATCGTGTTGGCGGTGAACTGCCCGCCGCAGGCACCGGCCGAGGGGCACGCGACACACTCCAGCTCATGCAGCTCCGCGTCGCTCATCTTGCCGGCTGCGTGCTGACCCACGGCCTCGAACACGTCCACCACGGTGACGTCCTCGCCTTTGAACTTCCCGGGCAGGATCGAGCCGCCATACATGAACACGCTCGGCACGTTCAGCCGCAGCATCGCCATCATCATGCCCGGCAGCGATTTGTCGCAGCCGGCCAGGCCCACCAGCGCGTCGTAGCAATGCCCGCGCATCGTCAGCTCCACGCTGTCGGCGATCAGGTCACGCGACACCAGCGAGGACTTCATGCCCTGATGGCCCATGGCGATGCCGTCGGTGACGGTGATGGTGGTGAACTCCCGCGGTGTGCCGCCCGCCTCGTTCACCCCCTTCTTCACCGACTGCGCCTGCCGTGCGAGCGCGATGTTGCAGGGCGCGGCCTCGTTCCAGCAGGTGGCGACACCGACCAGGGGCTGGTTAATCTCGTCCTCGGTCAGCCCCATCGCGTAGTAATAGCTGCGATGCGGCGCCCGATCGGGGCCCACCGTCACGTGGCGTGACGGCATCCTGGACTTGTCCCAGTGCTTGGTCGGCATGATCGTTTCCCTTCAGCCAGATCGCCGAGGGTTATAGCGCCCGGCGGTAAAACGCCAACCCGGCCCGCAGGTAGGGCGGCCATTCCCGCGGCGGTTGCGGCGCCTGTACCCCATGCCTCGCGTCATCATCTGCGGGCGGCAGCTCCAAGAGAGTATCTTAACGCAGATGCGGCAAGGCGATGCCCGCAAAGCACGCCGATATTGCCAGACCGGACGATCGATCCGGGCCTATGATCGGCACCTTGTTCACAAGGCCAACCCCGCCCCAATGGCAAACGCGTGGCCGAGGCGTATCAACCGCTCGAACCCATCTGCGTGCTGTGCGGGCATCGCCGTGCCGGCATTTGCGTTCAATGCCTTCCTTGTGGCGCCGCCAAAGCCCCACGCTCACCGCGTCAACTCCACCACCATCCGGGCACCGGCCGCGCCGATCCGTGCCGTGGTCGGAACGTCCACCGTTCCCGGCCATCGATCCTGCGGCAGATGAAACCAGGGATTGCTGCCGACCAGCGTCACATAGCGCCCACCGGCCAGATGGATATCCCGCGTCTCCCCACTCGGCACCTGTGTCGGCGGCGCCAGCGCATCCGGCGCCTGCCCCTCGGCGGCGAGCGAGCCGGCCGCCATGGCGCGCAGCCTATCCTGCGCCGACATCACCGTCAGCCGCCCTCCGGCCGCACCGAGATTGGCGCCGAAATGCACCCACAGCGCGCGCCGCTTCCATCCGTTCCGACGCGCGAGGAAGTCATCCAGCCCGAGATGCCCCAGCTCGTGCCCGCTGTTTGCGGTCAGCACCACATCCATCGCCGGCGGTGCGGCAAGCAGCGCGCGCAGCGCTTCCAGCCAGCATACCAGCCCGCCGCCCCGCTCCGCGGTGGACTGCCACCACGAACTGCGCGGGGTCATCACCACCACCGGCGGCAACGCGCGATTACGCCCCGGAATCGTAACGATAACGTTGCGCGCCGTCGCCGCCATGCGACGATATGCCGCAACCAGGCGCGCCCATCCCGCCACATGCGCCGCCCCCGCTGTCTCGCTCGGCACATGCAATGCTGGTACGCCGTACGGCGCACGGAACTGCTCAGCGTTCAGCAGGCCCAGGCCGGGCCGCTTACCGTGACACACGATCAACAGCGCACGATGCTGGCTGGCACGCCGCAACGTGCGATACGCGCCGCTGTACACCGCATGCGGTGACAGCTCCACCACACCAATCTCCGCGTCACCTCCGGCGGGCCCGAGCGTGCCGCTGATCCCCACAAGATCGGTCGGCGGTGCATCGAACACCGGCACACCAGGGATCCGGGTATCGCCCAACGCAACGAACGCCTCGCTCGGATCAACCCGTTCCAATGAGAACGTTTCGGTCATGACAACGGCGCCCAGCGCCGCCGCCGCTGTTTCCAGCCACGCCGCACCGGCTTCGTCGCCGTCCGTGCCGGTGCGATGGATCCCCTGCGTGTCCCACGCGCGCAACCACGCCGCCGCGCGGACTTCGGCCTCAGTCATTCACGCGCAGTCCACGCCGCATAACCCCCGGCGTGAACCCGTGCGACAGCTTGAACGCCCGCGTCAGATGGCTCTGATCGGCAAACCCTGCCTCGATCGCAGCCTCCGCCAGCGTCTCGCCACCCTCGATCAATCGTCCGGCCACTTGCACGCGCCGGTTCCGCACGAACGCCGACGGCGTGAACCCGGTCACCTGCTTGAAATCCCGTATCACCTGAAACCGTGTGACCCCGCCCAACTCCGCAAACCGCTCGAGTTCAAACGCGCCGGCGATATCCGCCTCGATCATTTCGCGATACATCGCCACCCGCCGCGCCGACGCCACACGCGGGAGCACGATCGCGGGCCAGCCTCCATCGGAATGCCGAACGATCAGCCGCCGTAACGCCAACAGCATCGTCGCTTCGGCTGCGTCCGCATCGCCCTCCTCCGCGGTCCGATGCGCCAACGCCAATGCGTCCGCCAACGCCGGATCACTCAGTATCGTGCGCGGAAACAGCGGCAACGACACCTGCCCCAGCTCCCGCGCAACCGCTCCCATCAGATCCACCGTCGGATAGAAGGTGCGATACGCCCACCCCTCGTCGCACCCCGCCTCGCCGTCATGGCATTCCTCGGGGTTGACCATAATGATCGCATTCACCGGCGCCACCTCCCGCCGACCTCCGACACGCAGCCGCTCGCACCCGCCGGTGATCAGCGCGATCACGTAGGTCGGATGGGTGTGCAGCTCGTAGCGATGCCACCGGAACCGCGCCCGCAGCAGGCTCAGGTCATGGAACCGCGGATGGCGCCAGACCACCGCTCGCTCCGCCGGCCTGTCCTGGTCAACCCTGTTCAAGACGCGCTCCCGCCTGATCGCTATCCCACCTCTATCATATCACCTGGGATCAAGAGCCATGCTTCCCAATGATCCCGTCGCCGCGCTGACGCCCGAGGTCATCGTTTGGCGCCACGCGATTCACGCGCAACCCGAATTGGGATTCCAGGAGCACCACACGGCGGCTTTCGTGGCGCAACATCTACGCAGCTTCGGCATCGCAGTGCACGAAGGGATCGCCGGCACCGGCGTCGTCGGCGTACTGCGCAAGGGCATCAGCGCGCGCACCATCGGTCTGCGCGCCGAACTCGACGCCCTGCCGATCGTGGAGAAGGCCGATGTTCCCTACGCCTCCCGATCACCTGGCGTGATGCACGCCTGCGGTCACGACGGCCACACCGCGATGCTGCTTGGCGCGGCGAAACTGCTGAGCCAGCACGCCGACTTCGACGGCACCGTCCACTTCATCTTCCAGCCGGCGGAGGAGAATGAGGGCGGCAGCCAGCGCATGATCGACGCTGGACTGTTCGATCGTTTCCCCGTCGACGCCGTTTACGCGGTGCACAACTGGCCGGGCCTGCCGCTGGGCGAGATCCACACGCGCGTCGGCCCGATGATGGCGGCGGTGGACATGTTCGAGCTGCGCTTCACCGGTACGGGCGCGCACGCGGCGATGCCGCATCTGGGCGACGATCCGCTGCTGGCCGCCGCCGAGTTCGCCGGTTCGGTGCAACGCGTCGTCAGCCGTTCCGTCGATCCGCAGACGCCGCTGGTGGTCAGTCTCACGCAGATTCACGGCGGCAATGTCGGCAATATCGTTCCGGGAGAGGTTTGGGTCCAGGGCACCTGCCGCTTCCTCGAATCCGGCCTATCGACGCATCTCGAAACCCGCATCAATGCCATCGCGCAGGGCATCGCCACCGCGCACGGCGTTATCGCGCGATTGGATTATCGCATCGGCTATCCGCCTGTCATCAACACCGAGGCCGCCGTCGCCCGCGCCGTGGACGCCGCAGCCGCAACGATCGGCCGCGACAAGGTCGTCACCGACTTCAAGCCCAGCCTGGGCTGCGAGGACTTCGCTTACATGATCCGCGCTGGCTCCGGCGCCTATGTCTGGGTCGGCACTGGCCCGGCCGGCCCCGGCGAGGGCCTGCACGGCGACCGCTATGTGTTCAACGACGAAATCGTTCCAACCGTGCTGCGCTACTGGCTCAACCTCGTCGCGCAAAGCCTTCCACCTGACTCGCTCCCGCCTCGCGGGGGCTTGGGCCGCGAAGTGGACCAAGGCTGAAGGCTCGGGGCGGGGAGAGGCGGCGCCGCAAGCAGGCAATTTAACGTAGACACAGGAAGGCGATGTCCACAAAATACGCAGATTTCGTCAGTGTGAATGCCCCATCAGGATCAATGATCGACGACTCGTCCTCGCGCTGATCCGTTCAAGACTGTCGTCTCGCTCCCAGCAAATTATCTGCGTGTTGTGCGGGTATCGCCTGCCGTTATCTGTGTGAAACCTTGCTTCTCCCTACTCCCGCATCGCCCGCGCCACCTTCGCCGCCGGCCGCTCCCAGCACTTCGTCAACCACGCCACCACCGCCGGCCAGCGGCCAAGGTCCAGCGTCAATCCCCGATACAACGCCGCCGCCACATTCAGATCCGCTACACTGAACGCATCTCCCGCCAGCCACATCGTCTTGTTCAGCGCGCCTTCCAGCGCATCCAGTGCCGGCACCATCTCATCCCACGCCGCCTTGGCCATCGCCGGATCGCGCTTGTCCGCCGGCAGCACCGCGGAATGGTTTGCATAATTAACGATCTGCCGGTCCAGCCGGTCGGTCTCCCAAAAGCTCCACTGCCACGCCAGCGCCTCGTTGTGCGCATCCTGCGGGTACAGCTTCCCGTGCTTCTTCGCCAAATACAGGTTGATCGCCATCGACTCATACAGCACGAAGCCGTCATCCTCGATCACCGGCACGCGTGCATTTGGGTTCAGCGCCAGGAACGCCGGCATCTTCGTTTCCGGCGCGCGCGGCAGCACGTCGTTGTGCTCATAGGGAAGGCCCAGCTCCCCCACCATCCAAAGCGTCCGCAACGCCCGCGACTTCGCCGAGCCGTGAATCCGCAGCATGCTGTCGTCTCCCGTGTTTGTCGCCTATGCCCGACGCACCACTGGCGCCGGAATCGCCTCGATCATGACATTGATGCACGCCGGCTTGCCGCTTGCCAGAGCACGTTCGATCGCGCCCTCCATCTCCTCGACGCGCCGCACCAGCTCCCCGTGCCCGCCCAGCGCGCTCACCACAAGGTCATAGCGCGCCGCGGTGAGCTCGCACCCCACCGCGCGGTTCGACCCGTAATCCCGCACCTGCAGATTGTACTCGGCGTTCCACCGCGCATCCGTCCCGACCACGGCGACGAATGGCAGCCCGCACCGCACGGCGGTTTCGAATTCGGACATATGGAACCCGAACGTACCGTCGCCCAGCACGACGAACACCGGTGCCTTCGCCTCCACCACGCGCGCCGCCAACGCCATCGGCAACGAACTCCCGATCGATCCCCCGACGCCGTTGATCATCCTCCGAGGCATCACCGGCAGCACGCTCTGCGCCCATTGCGCGAACTCACCGCCATCGCAGATCAGCACCGTGTCCGGATCACGCGCGACATAAGGTATCATCGCGCGGCATACCTCGATCGCGTGCAGCTTGTCCGGAGTCTGCGATCGCAACGTTTGCCACGCCGCCGGCCGATCGCTGGTATATCCCCGCGCCTCCCGCAACCACGTCGCGCTGGCCGGAGTCCGACCCACCGCGCGCCGCACCAGCGTCTCGCCTGCGGGCCGCGTATCGGCGACGCAGCCGAACACCAACCGATCTCCCATTTCGCGTAGCGCGCGGTCCAGGATCGCCCCCTCGGGATCGATCATGACGAACCGACATGCCGCATCGAACGGCGCGCCGCCGAATTTCAGCGTGAAGTCCAGCGCCTTGCCCAGTAGCACAACCAGGTCACAACGCGGCACCAGATCGGTGAACGCCCCCAGCGTCGCATCCGCCAGCCCACGCGGGCTTTCAATGATACAGCACGGCAGGTTCGTCGATGCCTCGATCCGCGCCAGCAGCGCGCGGCCCGTCGGGCTCGCCAGTTGCGGCCCCGCCAGCAGCAACGGCCGCGCCGCGCCGGCGATCAGCGCCAGCACCGCATCCGCCGCCGCATCGGCCAGCATAATCGCAGGCGCAACGAAATCCACCTCGGTCGGCCAGACAATGTCATCCATCGGGACCGCCTCATCGAGCAGATCAGACGGCAGGCTCAGATGCACCGGCCCCGGCCGTCCGCTGGTGGCAATCCGGATCGCCTTAGCAACATCCATGCCGAATCGCGCGGCACTGGTCGCCATCCACGACGCCTTCGCCATCGGCGCCGCCACATCAGCCTGCCGCAACTCCTGGAACCCGCCGCGCCCGAGCTGAGTCGTCTCCGCGTGCCCCGACAGCAGCACCACTGGCGATTCCTGCCCCTGCGCCGTGATCAGCGCCGCCGCGGCGTTGGCATGACCGGGCCCGCCGGTCACCATCGCCAGCCCCGGCCGCCTGGTCAGCCGACCGAACGCATCCGCCGCATGCACCGAAGCCGCCTCGTGGCGCACGTGCACCAGATCAATCTGCGATTCGATCGCCGCGTCAAAGATCGACATGATGTGGTTGCCGGACAGCGTGAAGATCGTCCGATGTCCGGCGCGATCCAGCGTCCGTACTATAATGTCGGCACCGCGCAGCGTTTGGGTCGTCATGCCTAGCTCTCCCGTATCACGAGCAAGTGTGCGGGAGCATTGCGCGCCTCTCAACCCCCGAGGGCACACCCCCGAGAGCATGCGGCCACGGCGGCTGTCGTCGCATGGTCGTCCGTCTCTTTCGATCCATGGAGATGCCTCGCGGGTGATGCCCGCGCACCGGTCAGGCAGCATATCCGTTATGGCATCAGTTCGTTATGCCACGTTCCTGTTCGCAGGCCCTTCGCCGCCGATCCGCCGGCGTGCCACGTCCAAGGCCGCACCGGTCCCCGTGAACAGCGCATGATCACCGCTCGAGGTGAGCTGGAGCACGGCGATCGTATTGTCCGACGCCGTCACGTTGCTCAGCAATCCCCGCTGGCGTCGTAGAGGTTTACGGTCCCGGTTTGGGTCACGTTGGCCGTGCCGGCCGAGGGCGAAAGGTTCTCCAGCCCAACGCTGCCAGTCACGTCCGCCGTGGTGACAATCCCGACACTGACCAAGGTCCCCAAAGCGGGGTTGAACGGCGTAAATGTGACTGTCTGCGACCAGGACCCGCCCGTCGGGCAATCGATTGCCGTTGCAGGATTGTGGTCGTGCCGGACATCGGTATCGCGACCCGTTTTGTTCCCAGCGAAGCCAAAGCCCGCGGCCCCTGGTCACCAGCAAACGCCATCGGTGCGGCGCGGATAGCGCCTTTTGGCACCGCCGTATGTGGCCCGCCCTACTCAATCCGTGCCAAAGCCGCCTCCAACCGCGCCACCTCGGCCTCGGCCGTGGCCAACCGCTCGCGGTTCTCCTCCACCACCTCCTCCGGCGCCCTGCGCACGAACTCGGCGTTCCCCAGCTTCTGCGCGACCTTCCGCGCCTCGCCGGCGGCCTTGTCCAGCTCCTTCGCCAGCCGGGCCCGCTCGGCCCCCAGGTCGATCACCTCAGCGAGCGGCAGCACCACCGTCGCCTCATCTAGCACCGCCTGCGCCGAGCCCCTCGGCATCTCCCCCGCCAGCGCCGTCACCTCTGACGCCCGCGCCAACCGGCGGATTGCTTCCATCCACCGCCCCGCCCGCGCCAAGGTCTCCGGTGCCGCGTCGCGCAGCAGGATCGGCGCGCGCGCGCTGGGCGGCACGTTCATCTCGGCCCGCACGCCGCGCACCTCGCCAATCAGCCGGACCACCCAGTCGAGCTCCGTCCGTGCCGCCGCCCCATCGGCCACCAGCACGGCCACCGGCCACGGCGCGCGGATCAGGCTGCACGGCGCGCCATAGCCGAACTGGTCCCACAGCTCCTCGGTCACGAACGGCATGGCCGGATGCAACAGCCGCAGCACCACCCCCAGCACATAGGCCGCGGTCGCCCGCACCTCGGCCGCCGCCGCCGCGTCACCGCTCGTCAACATCGGCTTGGCGAACTCCACGAACCAGTCGCAGAACGTATTCCAGGTGAACCGATATCCCGCCGCCGCATACTCATCGATCCGGTAGCGCTCCAGAGCGTCAGTTGCCTCGGCGATGGCCGCATTCGCCGCGTCGAGGACCCATCGCGTCAACGGCAGCGTCGCCGACGCGGGATCAAATCCAGGCTCCGGCTTGATCCCGTTCATCTCGCAGAACCGCGCCGCGTTCCATAGCTTGGTGACGAAGCTCCGATGGCTCTCGACCCGCGACGCGCCCAGCTTCACATCGCGCCCTGGCCCGGTCAGCGCGCAAATGGTGAACCGCAGCGCGTCAGCGCCATAGGTGTCGATCAGCTCCAGCGGATCGATCACATTCCCTTTCGACTTCGACATCTTCTGCCCACGCTCGTCGCGCACCAGGCCGTGGATATAGACGGTATGAAACGGCACCTCGCCCATGAAATGGATGCCCTGCATCATCATCCGTGCGACCCAGAAGAAGATGATGTCGAACCCGGTCACCAGCACATCGCCCGGATAATACCGCGCCAACTCCGGCGTCTTTTGCGGCCACCCCAGCGTCGAGAACGGCCACAGGCCCGAACTGAACCAAGTGTCCAGCACATCGTCATCCTGTGCCAACGCTTCGTCGTTTCCGTATTTCGCCCGCGCCTCGGCCTTCGCCTCTTCTTCCGTGAAGGCAACAAACACCGCGCCATCCGGCCCATACCACGCCGGAATCCGATGCCCCCACCACAACTGGCGCGAGATGCACCACGGCTGAATATCACGCATCCACGCGAAGAACGTGTTCTCCCACTGCTTCGGCACGAACTGGATCTTGCCGGTTTCAACCGCTTCGATCGCGGGCTTCGCCAGCACCTCGGCGTTGCAATACCACTGCGTCGTCAGCAGCGGCTCGATCGGCACGCCGCCGCGATCGCCATGCGGCACCTGATGCGTGTGCGGCTCCACCTTCTCCAGCACACCGATCCGTTCCAACTCTGCCACAACCGCCTTGCGCGCGGCGAACCGGTCCTGTCCCTCCAGCCCGCGCACGAAGGACGGATCGGCCACACCGTCAACCACCGTCAGCACATCGGCGATCTCCGCCACCGTCACCCGTGCCTGCCGGTCCAGCACCGATGGCATCGGCAACCCGTGCCGCTGCCCCACCGCGAAATCGTTGAAGTCATGCGCCGGCGTGATCTTCACCGCGCCGGTCCCTTTTGCCGGATCGGCATACTCATCCGCCACGATCGGAATGCGCCGACCCACCAGCGGCAGGACCGCCTGCTTCCCGATCAATCCCGCCAGCGTCGGATGCGCCGGATGCACTGCCACCGCAGTATCGCCCAGCATCGTCTCCGGCCGTGTCGTCGCTACCGTAATGAACTGATCGCGCGCCCCCGCGATCGGATAGCGGATGTACCAAAGACTCCCCTTGATCTCCTGGTTCTCCACCTCGAGATCCGAGATCGCCGTCTGCAGCTTCGGATCCCAGTTCACCAGCCGCCGGTCGCGATAGATCAACCCCTGCCGGTACAGCGTCACGAATACCTCGCGCACCGCCGCCGACAGCCCCTCATCCATGGTGAACCGCTCGCGCGGCCAATCCAGCGACGCCCCCAGCCGCCGCAGCTGGCGCGTGATCGTGCCGCCCGATTCCGCTTTCCATTGCCACACGCGATCGATGAACGCCTCGCGCCCCATCACGCGGCGATCGACATTGCCTTGCTCGGCCAGCAGCCGCTCCACCACCATCTGCGTTGCGATACCGGCATGATCCGTTCCCGGCTGCCACAGCGCATCGCGCCCCTGCATCCGCCGCCAGCGGATCAGCACATCCTGCACGGTGAATGTCAGCGCATGCCCCATGTGCAGGCTGCCGGTGACATTCGGCGGCGGGATCATGATGGTGAATGGCGTCGCCGACGAGGTCGGATCGCAGGCAAACGCGCCACTGTTCTCCCACCCCTCATACAGGCGGGCCTCGGTCTCGGCGGGGTTAAAACTCTTGTCCAGCATCCGTGTCTCCCGCGGCCCCATATGCCACGGGAGGCCGCCGCTGATGATACCTAGGGAACCGCGCGCCCGACGACGCGTTCGATCTCGACCCGTACCAGCCGCTCCACCAAGGGCGGCAGATGGGCGTCGAGCCAATCCTTCAACAGCGGCCGCAGCTCCGCCCGCACGATGTCCTCCAATGTCGGCCCGCCGCTGTGCACCTGGGTGCTGCGTTCCACCATCAGCGTACGTACCAGCGAGCCAACGGAACTGGCCGCGGCGGCCGCGGCCGCAGGATCCACCAGTGTCGGCGCGGGCGTCGCGGCACCCGGCAACGGCGCGGTATACGCCGGCACAGGGGCAGCGAGCGGGTCTGCCAGAGGGGCGGCGGCAGGGGCGGGTTCGGGCATGGACGTGAGCGACCTCGGAGGTGACGTCATCGCGGGCACGGTATCAGCGACCAGCATCGACGCATCGAGCTGCAGCACCGCATCGCCCGCCGGCGGCACCGGCGCCGCTTCGTCCTCGGCCAGGATCCGCCGGATCGAGGCCAAGATCTCCTCCATCGACGGATCGACCGTGCCGCCTGTCTTGCCTGGTTCGGTCCTCGACTTGGCGCGCTCAGACTCACTCATGCGTCGGTCCGCCTTTCGCCTCAGCGTCCCGGCTGGTCAGTCGCGTAGTCACCCAGCCCGAACCACTTGTCCTTCACTGCGTTGTAGTACGCCTTCTCATCATACAGCGGCACCGGCAGCGCCAGGTCGCGCGCGGTCAACCGCCCGACGGCCGCCGCCACGCCGTAGGACGCCGTCACCAACTGGCTGAGCGCCTGCACCAACTGCGTCTGTGATGTGAGCAGCGCCTGCTGCGCGTTCAACACGTCCAGCGTGGTGCGACTGCCGACGATCGCCTCACGCTCCACGCCTTCCAGCGCCACCTCATTGGCGCGGATCTGTGCCCGCGTGCTGTCGGCCGCGGCTTTGGCGGCGATCAGCGTATCCCACGCTGCCACCGCGGTCTGCACCGCGGTCCGCCGGCTGTCGTCCACCAGCTTGTGGCTCTGCTGTTCGGACTGCCGCGCCTGCCGCACGGCTGCGTATTCCGACCCACCTTGGTAGATCGGCACCGTCAAATTCGCCAGCACCTGGTAGCCGTTCGTTACAGAACTGCGCCCGCCCACATTATTCTGCTGGAACACCTGTCCCTGCAGGCTGACCTGCGGCATGAGCTGCGAGAACGCCACATCGATCGCGTCCTTCGCCGCCGCATCGTTGAACAGAGCCATCACCACGCTTGGGTTGTTGGCACTGGCCAGCGCGGCGACGTCCTGGTCGCCTTTCACCGGCAGCTTCAGCGGCTGCGGCTCCACCAGGTCCGCCGGCGCGTCGTAGCCGACGACCCGGAGATAGGTCGCCCGCGCGGTTTGCAGATTGCCTTCCGCGATCTCGCGCTGCGCGGTGGCGCCGGACAGCGCCGCCTCGGCCTGCGCCACGTCGGTGCGCGTGATCTCGCCCACCCGGAACCGGTCATTGGTGGCGTCGAGCTGTTTGCGCAGCACCTGTTCATTGTTGACGTTCAGCGCCAGCAGTTGCTGTGCCTCGATCACGCCGACATAGGCATTCACTGTGTCGCTGAAGCTTTGCTCTTCCTGCACGATCAGGTTGGCGCGCTCGGCCATCACCTGGTTCTTGGCATGGTTGACGCTGGCGGACACCTTGCCGCCGGTATACAGCGGCTGAGTCACAGTCGCCTGCGCCTCGCCGATCTGGCGTTGCAGCGGCGTCACCAGGATCGTCCCGTTGATGAAGGAATAGGCGCGGCTGGTGCCGTCGCTGTAGCCGAGGCCGCCCGCCATCACCACAGTCGGCCGCCAGCCGGACAGCGCGGCGGGCACGTTTTCATCGGTGGCGCGCAGCTTGGCGCGCTCGGCCTGCAAGACTGGCTGATACGCATACGTCGCGGCCAGCGCCTCAGCCAGGGTGTGCGGCACGCCCCGTGGCGTCCCCGCCGCGGCGATCGGTGCCTTCTTCACGACCCTCGCCGCGGCCGGTGCCTTCTGCGCGGCGGTGGGCGGCGGTGGCGCGCTTTGCGCCCATACCCGACCGCTCGCCCATGGTCCGCCGACCATTCCCAGCAAGATCAGTGCGCCGGCTCCCGCCAGCAGGACATCACGTCGCGTCATTCCCAGTCCCTGTCCCTTCGCCGGCACACCCTAGGGCCACACGCATCACAACACCACGCCAGCATCAACCGCTAAAACGTAAATTCCGGTTTTGGGACCAACGACGGGATCGGCGGCGTCGCGCAGTCGAACGCCGGGCGCATCTGCAGCCCAGCCGAGGTCGCCTCACCCAGCACCGCCCGCCCCAGCCCGCCGCCGGCGCGCAGGACCGTCACCAGCCGCCCGGTCTCCTGCTTCAATTGCGCCACCACGGCGGGCGGTGGCGCCGTCACTGTGCCCTCGATCAGGACGGCGTCATACGGCCCGTCCGCCGCCCAACCGGCACCCAACGGCCCCACCACCTGCGTCACGCCGGGCGCCAGCGCCGCCAAGGCCGGTTGTGCCAATGCCAGCAGAGCGGGATCTTCCTCCAATGCGATCACACGCGCGCCACACGCGGCCAGCACGGCCGCGCCGTAACCAACGCCCGACGCCACCACCAGCACCCGCTCCCCAGCGACCGGCGCCAGCAATTGCAACAGTTTCGCGATCTCCATAGGGGCCAGCAGCACGCGGCCACGACCCAACGGCACATCCTCGTCGCTATACGCCAGCGGCGCCAGCGCGGGTGGTAGAAACCGCTCCCGCGGCAGCGTGCGCATCGCGGTCAGGATGCGTGGGTCGGTCACCTTGTTCGGACGGACCTGGCTGTCCACCATCCGACTGCGCGGATCGGCGAACGGGTCGAGCGGGGCGGCGATGTCCATGCGAGGGCTCTGCGATGGTTGCGTAGGCCTCGCTTATAGCGGCAGCACCCCTAGGTGCGACAGGGGGGCGAGACGTGTATTCTGCCCGCCCGCAGGCGTTTTCAGGAGTTTCCACCGTGGCACCCGAAGGCCTCAGCCGCACCGCCGCCACCCCGCGCCGCATCCGCCTGCATGCCACCGACAATGTTGCCATCGTCGCCAATGATTTCGGCCTACCTGCCGGCACCACCTTCCCCGACGGCCTGACCCTGCGCGATCGCGTCCCGCAGGGCCACAAGGTGGCCCTGGCCGACCTGGCCGAAGGCGACCCGATCCTGCGGTACGGCCATGTGATCGGCTTCGCAGTCCGCGCGATCCCACGCGGCAGTTGGGTCGAGGAATCCCTCGTCCGCATGCCCGACCCGCCGCCGCTGGATGCGTTGCCCATCGCCACCGAGACGCCGGCGCCGCAGCCGCCGCTCGAGGGCTACAGCTTCGAGGGCTATCGCAACCCGGACGGGTCGGTCGGCACCCGCAACCTGCTGGGCATCAGCACCAGCGTGCAGTGCGTCGCCGGCACGCTGGAATTCGCGATGGAGCGCATCCGGCGGGATCTGCTGCCGCGCTACCCCAACGTCGATGGCGTGGTCGCGCTGACCCACACCTATGGCTGCGGCATCGCCATCAACGCGCCCGACGCGATGGTGCCGATCCGCACGCTACAGAACATCGCGCGCAACCCGAATTTCGGCGGCCAGACCATGGTCGTCGGCCTGGGCTGCGAGAAACTGATCCCGGAACGATTGCTCGGCCTGCCCGCGTCCGCCGCCAGCCCCGACATCATGCGCCTGCAGGACGAGGCCTTCACCGGCTTCGGCCCGATGGTCGCCAACATCACGGCGATGGCCGAGGCGCGGCTGGACATCCTCAACCGCCGCACCCGCGAGACCTGCCCGGCCGCCGACCTGGTGGTGGGCATGCAATGCGGCGGCTCCGACGCCTTCTCTGGCGTCACCGCCAATCCCGCGCTGGGCGTCACCGCCGACCTGCTGGTGCGGGCCGGTGCCACCGTGATGTTCTCCGAGGTCACCGAGGTGCGCGACGCCATCGCCTTGCTGACCGCCCGCGCCGCGACGCCGGAGGTGGCGCACGCGCTGATCCGCGAGATGGCCTGGTACGACGCCTATCTCGACCGCGGCGGCGCAGATCGCAGCGCCAACACCACGCCTGGCAACAAGAAGGGCGGCCTGGCGAACATCGTGGAAAAGGCGCTCGGCTCCACCGTCAAGTCCGGCAGCAGCGCCATCGCCGGCGTGCTGTCACCGGGCGAGCGCGCGATCACGAAAGGCCTGCTGTTCGCCGCCACCCCCGCTAGTGATTTCGTCTGCGGAACCTTGCAGCTTGCCTCCGGAATGACCTTGCAGGTCTTCACCACCGGCCGCGGCACGCCGTATGGCTTGGCCGCCGCGCCGGTGGTAAAGATCGCCACCCGCACCGAGCTGGCCACCCGCTGGCACGATCTGATCGACTTCGACGCCGGCCGCATTGCCACCGGTGAGGCCAGCATCGAGGAGCTCGGCTGGGAGATGTTCCACCTGATCCTGGACGTCGCCAGCGGCCGCAAACGCCCGTGGTCCGAACATTGGGGCCTGCACAATGCCCTGGCGTTGTTCAACCCCGCCCCGGTGACATAAGTCCCCGGCTCATCCCCACCCCTCGCGGGCTTGGGTCGCGCTTCGCGACCCAAGCCCGCGAGGGGTGGGGGAAATTCATTTCACCCCCGCACTTCCGTTCCCAGCGTGGTTTCGTACACCCGCATGATCGACGCGGAATCCATCCCACCCAGCCCCATCCCCCGCGCCATCCGCATCAAGTTCAGCACCTGCGGCGCGATCATCCCCGGCACGCCCACCTCATCCGCCAGCTCCATTGCCAGCCTTAAATCCTTGTGCGCCAGATCCAGCGCGAACGTTGCCTTGAAATTCCCTGCCAGCGCCTTCGTCGCCATGTTCCGATAGCCCGCCGAATCCCCACTCGCGTTGCGGATCACCGCGTCCAGCTTGCGCATATCGATCCCAGCGCGCTTGCCCATCATCAACGCCTCGGCCGCCGCTGCCGCGTTGCAGAATGCCAGCATGTTGTTGATCAGTTTGGCGACTGAACCGAATCCGACATCGCCGACATGGATCACTTCGCCGCTGAACGATTTCAGCAGCGGCAATTGCGCCTCGAACGTCGCGGCCTCCCCACCCACCATGATAACGATGGTGCCGTCCGTCGCCCGCGCAACCCCACCCGAGACCGGCGCCTCCAGCATCCCCACACCCTTCGCTTGCGCCCGCTCGGCCAGCTTGCGCGCGGTCGACGGCGCGTTCGTCGACAAATCGATATACACCGTACCTGGCCGCGCATTGGCGATCACGCCATCCGGCCCCAGCGCCACCTCCTCCACCACCTTTGGGATCGGCAGCGACGTGATCACCACATCGCAGCTGTTCGCCACATCGGCGATCGACGTCCCGTCCGTCGCCCCCAGCGCCGTGCAGCGCTGCACCGCCGCGGGGTCGAGATCGAACACCACCACCTCATGGTTGGTGTTCTTGATGATGTTGCGGCACATGGGCCCGCCCATATTGCCGACGCCGATGAACCCGACCTTCACGTCCGTCTCTCCCTGCGCTGGGTTGAACGGAAACCGTAGCGCGCCAAGAGTATGTCGGCCAGGAGAGGGGGCAGCGGCCCCGACATGGCGTCGAAAATAACCCCGTTGGAAATCCGCCAGCCTGCACGGCATCGTGCTCGGGAAGTGCGCGGTCAGAACCCCAATCGCGCCGCCGGCCCGCGGTACCCGATGCGCCGGCTCACCGGTACCGGATGCCGTCCCGACACGCGCTCTAGCAACAGCTTCGCGTCATCGTGCCGGTCAGCCTGCATCGCCGCGTGCAGATACAACTGCTCCAGCACATCCTGCTGCGCGTGACTGCCGCCGAGCCGGTACATCTCGCCCAGCACGGGGCGCATCATCGCCACGACCCGCGCTGGCCCGCCTTCATAATACGCCAGCACCGCCTCACACAGCGGCACCGCGATCGTGCCGACCAGCGCCGCATGCGGCGTATCCGCCTGCGCTGCATCGCGCAGCCCCGCCAGCATGCGCCGCGCCGCCGCACCACGCCCCGTGGCGCCGAGCGCCATCATCCAATGCGGCAGCGTGAACACCGACAGCGTATCGCCAATCCGCACCTCGGCCTTGTCCGCCAGCTCGCTCCACCGGTCGCCAACGTCCACCCCATGCAGTTGCAAGCGAAACAACATCGATGCAGCATTTTGCACATCGATATACAGGTCCGGCACCGCCTCGGTCAGCGGCGATGCCAGGTCGCGGAACACGCCATCATACAGTGCCAACACCCGATCGGTCTCGCCATGTTCCAGATGGAACATCGCCGCATGCCACCACACATGGTACTTGAGATTACTCGCGCCGTCCCAGTTGCCGCGCAACCCGTCGATCCACGCAATCCCTTCCGCGCGCCGCCCTTGCATCTCCATCACGTGCGCCACGCCATGCGCCGCCCACAGATCCCCCGGATCGCGCGCGATCGCCGCACGCCCCGCCGCTTCGGCCTCGGTGTATAGCCCGCATTCCTCGTGCGCGAAACAGCGGCACGCCAACAGCGTGCCGTAATAAGGTAGGTCCTCACCCCAAGCCGGTTCCACCGCCCGCACCGAGGTCAGCATCCGATCCGGTCGCCCCAGCCAGAAGTTGGTAAAATGCGCCAGCCGGAACGCCAGCACATCGCGCGGATGCGCGCGCAGGATCTGCTCCCAGATCCCCACTGAACGATCCGGTGCGCCCTCAATCCATTCCGCTAGCGCCGCGATATGCAGCTTCTCCCGCGCCGTCGCCGTGCCCGAGCAACGACGTGCCGCCGCCAGAGCTTCCACCGCAAGCGGAACATTGGCCTGCTTGTAGCTCAGCATCATCAAATAGCCCTTGAGGGCGTGCGCCAGCGCGAATTCCGGATCCGCCGCTAGCAGCGGCGCCAGCCGCTGCCCGGCATCGGTGCGATAGGTCACATATCCCGCCACGGCATAATCAAACGCCGCCGCTGCATGCGCCGACGCAGTGCTCAGCTTCAGACCTTGCGAATCCCGTTGCATGCGATGCCTCCCCGCGAACACGGGCGCATCATGCCACAACGCGCGCCGCCCTTGTATCGGGCGGATGCGTCAGGCTGGCGTCAGCGTCACCTTCGCCACACCGCTGCGCATCATCCCCAGTTCGCGCGCCGCGGCGGTCGACAGGTCGATGACCACCCGCTTGGAATACAAGCGATCCGTGACCATCACGATCACGGAATCACCCGTCGCCACCGTGGTCACACGCACCTTGGCGCCAAATGGCAACCATGGATGTGCCGCCGTCAGCTTGCGCTGATCAAACCGGTCGCCAAACGCCGTGCGCCGTCCCTGATGGTGGCTGCCATAAAACGAGGCAATGCCGGTCTCCTCGACCCACACAACGCTCGATCCCTGCGCCTCTTCCATGGCAGCCATTGCGCGCGTTCCATGCAATGCCACCGCCGCGAGCAATAATGACAGGCCATGCCGCCCCATTTGGCGGCGCCCGACACAATATTGCCTTAATTCTCCCAGCGCCATGATCACTCCTTTCAATACAACGCGATTCCCCGCATAAACACGCGGCACTCTGTCTGACCAACGTTGTTCAAGGTGACGAAATTACGGCATTCTTATCTGTCTCACACTTGTTCTGCCGGCACGTCAACTTGTATGATGCTGGCGTATTCGTGGTTTGACAAGCCACATCGCCGTTTGGCGCAGATCGAACGCGCGACATGGACAACCTCCCGCGCGCGCCCGAAGCTGCGTGATCCATGCTCGTGAGCCTGCCGTTCGTGGTGCTTAGCGCCTTCTGCGCGGCGCTGTTGCGTGGGTTTACCGAATTCGGCTTCGCCATTGCCGCGGTGCCCCTGCTCAGCCTGGGGCTGCCGCCAGCGCAGGTCGTCCCGCTATCAGCACTGCTGCAGATCCTGGCCAGTCTGATCGATCTGCGCACCACCGATTGGCGGTCGCTCGCCTGGTTGTCACCTCGCTGGTGGTCGGCACCCCCTTGGGCCTGATGCTGCTCACGCGGCTCTCGGCCCAGCATGCCAGGCTGATGTTCGGGCTGCTGATTATTGGCTCTGCTTTGTTGTTGGGCCGAGGCCTGCGGCTACCGCCACATCCCGCGCGTTGGGTGGTCGGCGTGGTCGGTCTGCTCGCCGGTCTGATAATGGTGCCGCAGCAGTCCCCGGACCATCTGTGGTGGCCCTTCTGATGGCATTGCCGAACTGTGCTGCCGTCGTCCGCACGAGCTCGATCGTGTTCTTCACCTTCACGGCATCTGTCGCGGTCGTTTCACTGGCGATCGCCGGCCTGATTGACCGCCAGACGCCGCTATTTGCATTGGTCGCCTGTCCTGTATTGATCGTGGGCACCCAACTCGGTGGCTGGGGCTTTCGCCGCGCCAAACCGCATCATCATCGGCGCGTGGCATTATCGGTCCTGGTTTTGTTGGCAACCGTACTGATCGTGCGGTCCATCGGTTTCGGCGGAACCGCCTCGCACAATATGCGGGCGCGGCAGATCGTCCCGCGATGGTAATACCCCAACGAGGCTGGATCAATCCTCGTTGCCCGGCTTGGTGCGCGCTGACTTGGTGCGTGCGCGGCGCGCCTTCATCTGCAACCGCTCCTCCACCGAGGCCTGGCTGCGACGCGTCGGGATCCGTTTCACTGGCGGCACAGCAGCGCGACGGATTAGATGCACCAACGCCGCCAGCGCCGCGGCACGGTTGCGTTCCTGCGTGCGATGGCGGCGCGCGGTGATCACCACCACCCCCTCCTGCGTCAGCCGCTTGCCGGCCAGTCGCGCCAGCCGCGCACGTACTGCTGTGGGAAGGCCCGACGCGCCACCCGCATCGAACCGCAGCATCACCGCGGTTTCCACCTTGTTGACATTCTGCCCGCCTGGGCCGGACGCGCGCATGAAGGATTCAGAAATGTCGCGCTCGTCGATCGCGATCTGATCGGTCACACGGATCATGCGGCAACACCCAGACCATAGAAGGCGGCAGCCGTGCCACCCAGGATCGCATCCCGCGCCGCCGCGTCGAGTCCGGCCAGCAGCCGCAGACTTGCCGCACGCCAACGCGCATAGCCGCCGGCGAGATCCACGACCGGCCAATCGCTGCCCCACATCACCCGCGTTGGCCCGAAACACTGCACCACGTGATCGACATAGCGCCGCAGATCATCATCCTGCCAGGCCGCCGCCGCCTCGGTCACCAGACCGGAAAGCTTGCAGGTCATCGTGGTCTCTTCTGCCAACAGCGCGACAGCGTCGGCCCAGGGTTGCCACGTGCCCTGCGCGATCGCTGGCTTGGCGATGTGATCGATCACGATGCGCAGGCGCGGATGCAGCATCGCGAGCGTCAGCAGACTCGTAAGATGCCGCGGTTGCACCAACGCATCGAACCGCAGGCCGAACTCCATCATGGCGCGCAGCGCGGGCTGCACCTCGGGCAGCAGGATCCAGTGCGTATCGGCAATGTCCTGCAGCATCGGGCGCAGGCCAACCAGCCGCCGCTCGCGCGCCAACGCCGCGACACGCGCCGCCGCCCGCGGTGCGGACAGATCGGTCCACCCCACCACGCCGCGCACCAACCCCTGCGAGTCATGCGCAACGCGCAGCAGGAAGGCCGTCTCGGCCTCGGTCGGCGCCGCCTGCACAAGAATGGTCGCCGAGATATCCCCCAGCAACGGCCGCAGCTCCGCCAGCGCATAATCGCGATAGATCGCCAGATCCGGCGTCAACCAACCATAGTCACCACGCGCGACGTGCCAGACGTGGTGATGCGCGTCGACCTGAATCATTGCGGTGGAATCACACCTTTTCGCAACAGGATGTTGCCGTAAAAGCGCCGTTCGCCGCTTTGCACGATAGCAAACGCCGCTTCTGCCATGCGATAGAACGCATGCCGTTCGACCGTCACCGGCATCGGCGCCGCATGCGTTGACAGCACGGCTTTGAAGTCACGCACCACATCAGGCACCGCGGTCGCATCACCCACCACCTGCATCACCGCGATGGGGTCCGGCTCGAAATCGTCGATCGGCAGCACCGTCAGAAGCGCCGCGAGCGCACGCGGCGCGTCAACACCCGGCAACACGATCAATCGCCGCGCGGTACTAGTGGCCGGGAAGTTCGCGTCGACGATCGCGATGGTGTCGCCGTGTCCCATGCTGGCAAGCGCATGCAGCAGATCGGGCGTCAACGACGGATCCAGTCCGTGCAGCATACGCTCCCCTGCGGTTCTTAAATTCCCGTTCATGCAGCCTATGACAACATCACAACGCGCCGCAATCGTGATACGCACCCTCTCGTCAAAAAGCCCATGCCGGCCTAGAGTGACGATGGTCAAATAGCCGGTTGGGCCATTCATTGGCTTATGTTCGCGGGGGCATCATGATCACGCTCACTGTCAACGGCCAGAAACACGCACTTGATATCGAACCGGAAACGCCCCTGCTGTGGGTGCTGCGCGACGAACTCGGCCTGACCGGCACGAAGTTCGGCTGCGGCATCGCACAATGCGGCGCCTGTTCCGTACACCTGAACGGCGCGATCACCCGCTCCTGTCAGGTGCAGATTGGCGATGTCGATGGTGCGACAGTGCTGACGATTGAAGGCCTGTCGCCCGACGGCTCGCATCCCGTGCAGCGTGCCTGGATCGAGCACGACGTGCCGCAATGTGGCTATTGTCAGTCGGGCCAGATCATGGCGACCGTCGCGCTGCTGCAACAGACACCGAACCCCAGCGACCGCGACATTGACGACGCTATCACCAACATTTGTCGCTGTGGCACCTATCCACGCATCCGCGCTGCGATCCATCGCGCCGCCGCGCTGAACAAACGCTGAGGAGGCCCGCGCCATGACCTATCAGCCGCCACGCATTGCGCTGTCTCGCCGTGGGTTCGTCATCGCTGCGCTCACCGCCGCGGGCGGCATGATGCTGGGCCTGCGTCCCGCCGACGCCGCAGCCGGCGCGGAGGTCGGTGCCTGGCTCGTCATCGACCCTGACGACCGCATCACCATTCGCGTTTCGAAGTCCGAAATGGGCCAGGGCGTCTACACCTCCCTGCCGATGCTGATCGCCGAGGAGCTGCACTGCGACTGGAGCAAAGTGCGCGTCGAGCACGCGTCGGCCAATCGCAATCTCACCGATCACGTTTATGGATCAATGGGCACCGGCGGCAGCCGTACCATCCGCTCTCTGCACGCTGCCATGCAGCAGGTCGGCGCCAATGCGCGCATGCGCCTGATCACCGCGGCCGCCCAGCGATGGGACGTGCCGGCGACCGCGTGCACGGCGAGCGATGGCCAGGTGCATCACGCCGCGACCGGCCGCGCGGTCCGCTTCGGCGTGCTGGCCCCCGCCGCAGCCAACGTCCAGCTCAGCGCCGAACCGGCCATCACGCCACCGGACCAGTACAGCTTCGCTGGCAAGCCGGTCGCGCGGCTTGATACGCAAGTGAAATGCACGGGCCAGGCCCAGTTCGGTATCGATGTGCGCTTGCCAGACATGGTCTACGCCGCCGTGACCCTGTGCCCCGTGCCGGGCGGCACGGTGAAATCGTACGATGCCAGCAAGGTCACCGGCCGTCGCGGTATCCTGGCCGTGGTGCCAGTACCGAACGGCGTTGCCGTGGTCGCCGACCGGTTCTGGCGCGCCAAGCAGGCCTCGCTCGATCTGCCAGTGGAATGGAATCCCGGCGCCGGGGCCGGCACCAACAGCGCGATGTTTCGCGCCGAATATCGCGCGGCGCTGGACGGCAAGCTGGCCACCGCGCGCAACGATGGCGATGTCGCCCAGGCGCTGACGCAGGGCGTGCTGGTCGAGGCCAACTACGAGGTACCCCATCTCTCACACGCGCCAATGGAGCCACTGAACTGCACCGCGCATGTCCGCCCCGACGGTGTCGATGTATGGCTGGGCACCCAGAACCCCGACATGGCGCTGGCCCTTGCCGCCACGGCCGCCGGCGTCGCACCGGAGAAGGTGCGCGTGCATGTCTGCTACCTGGGTGGCGGCTTCGGCCGTCGCGCCGTGAACGACGAGCTAATCCAGGCCGTCACGGTGGCGAAAGCCGTTGGCAAGCCGGTGAAGCTGGTGTGGACGCGCGAAATCGACATCCGTCACGACCGCTATCGCCCGCAGGCCGCGTTGCGCTGCCGCGCCAGCCTGGCCACTGATGGCGCACTGAATGGCCTGCACATCCAGACCGCGGTCGGATCGATCACCCGTTCGCTCGGCTGGGGCAGCGTGCCCGATGGGATCGAACGGCAGGCCGTCGAAGGCCTCGCCAACCAACCCTATGCCGTGGCCAGCCAGCGCGTCGACTGCGTGCTGAAAAACACCCACATTCCCGTGATGTTCTGGCGCAGCGTCGGCAGCTCGCAGAACGCCTTCGTGGTGGAAAGCTTCATCGACGAACTCGCCCACGCGGCCAAGCAGGATCCCTATCAGTTCCGTCGCAAACTGCTCGCCCACCGGCCCGACTTCCTGCGCGTGCTCGATCTGGCGGCGGAGAAGGGCGATTGGGGCAAGCCCCTGCCTGCGGGCAAAGGGCGCGGCATCGCTATCCACGAATCCTTCGATACCATCGTCGCCCAGGTCGCCGAAGTCAGCGTCAGCACGCACGGCGAGGTGAAGGTGGACCGCGTGGTCGCCGCGGTGGATTGCGGCCATGTGGTCAATCCGCGCCTGGTGGAAATGCAGATCGAAAGCGGTGTGATCTACGGCCTGACCGCCGCTCTGTTCGACGCCATCACCATCAAGGATGGCGCCGTGGAACAGGGCAATTTCGATACCTATCAGATCGCGCGCATGGCGGACGCGCCACGGATCGAAACCTACATCACGCTCAGCCGCGGCGCACGCTGGGGCGGCATCGGCGAACCCGGCACGCCGCCCGTCGCCCCGGCGGTCGCCAACGCCATCTTCGCGATCACCGGCAAGCGCATCAGCAGTCTGCCGATCAGCAACACGGATTTGACAAGCCGCACCTGAGCCGGCCTGATCCTGGCCTGAACCGCGCCGCGCTGCAGGACGGCGCCGGCCGAAGGGCGGAACTGATGGATATCGCGACGACGCAGGAGAGTGATTTCATCGCGCGCGCCCGTGCGCTGGCGCCGGCGATAGCGGCTGCGTCGGCGCGTATCGATGACCAGCGCGAGCTGCCGGCGGCGATTGTGCAGCGGCTGATGGATGAGGGTTTCTTCCGCCTGTTGCAGCCTCGGTCGTTGGGGGGCGCCGAACTGCGGCCGGTGATCTTCTCGCAAGTGACCGAGGCGTTGGCGCAGGCCGACGCGTCGGTGGCCTGGTGCGTTGGCCAGAACAACGGGTGTGCCATGTCCGCCGCCTATCTGGGCGAGGAGGCCGCGCGCGAAATCTTCGGCCCCGCAACGGGAATCCTGGCCTGGGGTCCGCCCGGCGCCCCCTATGAAGCGCACCCGGTCGAGGGTGGCTATCGCATCAGTGGCACCTGGCGCTTCGCCAGCGGCAGCCATCACGCGAGCTGGCTCGGCGCGCATATGAAGGTTGCGGGCCGCACGCGGGAACGTACCATGCTGTTCCCGAAATCCAGCGTGCGTATGAACGACATCTGGCACACGATCGGCCTGCGCGGCACCGGCAGCGACGAATACGTCGTCGAGAATCTGTTCGTGCCCGACCACCACACCCTGTCCCGCGACGACCCCGCCGAGCGGCGCGAACAAGGCCTGCTGTATCGTTTTACCTCCAATCAGCTCTATTCCGCCGGCTTTGCCGGTGTGGCGTTGGGCATTGCGCGCGCCACGATCAACGACTTCCTGGAGCTGCCGGCGAACAAGACCTCGCGCGGCGCCACGCGGCCGATGCGTGAGAACAATGTGGTGCAGTCGCAACTGGCGCAGGCCGAGGCCCGCGTGCGGTCCGCGCGTGCGTTACTGCATCAGGTGCACAACGACGCCTGGGCCAATGTGGAACGCTCCGGCGCGCAGACCACGGAAGACCGCACGATGATCCGCCTCGCCTCCACCTGGGCCATCACCCAGGCACGCGAGACGGTGAACACGCTGTACCACGCCACCGGATCAGCCGCCGTGTTCGAAGCCAATCCGTTCGAGCAACGGCTGCGCGACATGCACACCGTGGCGCAGCAATCCCAGGGCCGCCAACTGCACTTCGAAACCTGCGGCCAGCTCCTCTTCGGCCTAAACCCCGAAAATCAGTTCTGATGGAGAACGAAGATGCCCGCGCAATCACTGAACCACTTCACCATCCTGACCAAGGACCTGGAAGCGACCAAGGATTTCTACACCGACATCGTCGGCCTGACGGTCGGTGATCGGCCGCCGCTCGCCTTCGAGGGCTACTGGCTGTACTGCAGCGGCATCCCCACGGTGCACCTGATCCACAACCGTCAGGGTGACAAGCCACTGCCGGAGAAGCCCGAGACAGGGCGGCTGGATCACATCGCCTTCGCCAGCACTGGGCTGAAGGAAATGCGGTCCAAGCTGATGCAGCACAAGATCAAGTACGAGGAACGCGTGCTGCCGCGCATGAACATGACGCAGTTGTTCTATCTCGATCCTGACGGCATCGCGATCGAGATGAACTTCCCCCCCGAGGAGACGGAGGCCCGCGCATGACCGCGATCCGCGCCCGGCTGGCGCATATGGGCATCTTCGTGCGTGACCGCGCGAAGATGGTAAAGTTTTACGAAGACGTGCTGGGGCTGATGGTCACCGACGAAGGCGACCCCGGTTCTGGCACGTATCTCACGTTCATGAGTGCTGATCCCGACGAGCATCACCAGGTGGTGCTGGTGACCGGCCGGCCCGAGGACAATGGCTTCAACCCCATCAACCAGGTGTCCTTCCTGATCAATTCGCTAGCGGAACTGCGGGAGGTGCATCAGCGCGCGCTGGCGAATGGCGCCACGGCGATGCGCACGGTCAGCCACGGCAACGCCTGGTCGATCTATTTCCTCGACCCCGAGGGCAACCGGCTGGAAGCCTACATGCACACGCCGTTCTACGTGCCGCAGCCGCATGGCGAAACGCTGGACCTGAGCAAGTCCGACGACCAGATCCTGCACGAAACGGAAGCCACCTGCGCGAAGTCCCCTGGCTTCATGCCAAGGGAAACCTTCGCCGCCAAAGTCGCCGCCCGCCTCGCGAACTAACCACCCACGCAGGCGCAAACGCCGTCATGCCGGGCCTTCGCCCGGCATGACGCTCTGATCAGAACGGCATATCCCCACACACCGTCACCCGGTGCATGATCCGGGTCTCCGCCGGATAATCATTGACCGCGAAATGCTGCGTGCACCGATTGTCCCAGAACGTCAGGGACCCCTTCTCCCACTTCACGCGGCACACGAACTCCGGCCGGATGGAATGCCGCATCAGATACTCGATCAACGGCTGGCTTTCCTCATCCGTCATGCCATCAAAATGTTGCACATGCCCGCCGATATACAGCGCCTTGCGCCCCGTCTCCGGGTGCGTGCGCACCAGCGGATGCACGCTGGTCGTCTGCACATCCCCCGGATCCTTCACCACCATCTGGCTCATCTGCCGCGCATACATCTCCTTGCGTGACTTCCCGGCGTTCTTCTTGAAATTATCCCCGACGCACAGCGTCTTCAGGTCGGCGATCATCGCCTTCATCCCATCCGACAGCGCGTCGTACGCCAGATATTGATTGGTAAACATCGTGTCGCCGCCCACCGACGGCACCTCCACCGCATACAGCATCGTGCCCAACGCCGGCGCCGGCGAGAACATCTGGTCCGTATGCCACGACCCACCGAAATTCTTCTTGTCCTGCGGCGTCTTCACGATGCGCAGCACCTCGGGATGGTCCTCCATCCCAACCATGAATGGGTGCAGGTGGATGTCCCCCCAGCGCCGTGCGAACGCCAACTGCCGGTCCGGCGACAGATCCTGATCGCGGAACACGATCACGAGATTCTCCAGCAGAGCGGCGCGGACTTCCGCCAGTACGTCATCCGGCAGATCCTCGGCCAGGTTCACGCCGGACACCTCGGCGCCGAGCGAGCCGGCCAGCTTGTGCGTCTCGATATGGCGATAAGGTGCATTGCGGATCATGTTCATCGGATATGTCCTCCGGAGCGCGGTCGAAAGCGCCGCTTGGTACGATCGTGACTCCGATCCGGCGGCATGGGAAGATGCGCCCGGACCAGCCAACCGGTCTAGCCAACCAGGGGTGACAGGATGGACGTCTCGTTCATCGGCATGATCCACCACCGCCAGCAGTCGGAAATCCATCCGCCTGCACCCATCGTGTTCGACCGCGACTACATTCGCGACTTCGCGCAGGCGTCCGAGGCAGGTGGCTTCGATCGTGTGCTGGTGGGCTATTTCTCCGACGCGCCCGACGGCTTCCTGGTCGCCGCCCATGCCGCTGCCTGCACCGAACGTCTGGGCTTCCTGCTCGCGCACCGGCCCGGCTTCGTTGCACCCACCCTCGCCGCGCGCCAGCTTGCCACGCTCGATCAGCTCACCAATGGCCGCCTGGCGCTGCACGTGATCTCCGGCGGTGACGACACCGATCAGCGACGCGACGGCGACTATCTGGCAAAGGACGAACGCTACGCCCGTACCGATGAATACCTCGACATCTTGAAGCGGATCTGGACCGGCGCCGCGCCGGCCACCCATGACGGCCGCTACTACCAGTTCGAGGGCGCCTCCTGTGCCGTGCGCTGCGTGCAGTCCCCGCACATCCCGATCTATTTCGGTGGGGCGTCAGATGCCGCGATCGAGGTCGCCGGCAAGCACGCCGATGTCTACGCGCTGTGGGGCGAAACGCACGCACAGACCCGCGAGATCATCGCCCGCGTGCGTGCCGCTGCCGCACTGCATGGACGCATCGTTCAGTTCAGCCTGTCGCTGCGTCCGATCCTGGCGCCGACCGAGGATGCCGCGTGGGCACGCGCCGAACAGATCAAGGCGCGCATCGTGGAGCTGCGCCGCAAGGACGCGCTGAAGATCAGCGATCATGCGCCGCCCAACGAAGGCTCGCGCCGCCTACTGGCCGCCGCCGCCGCCGGCGAGCGATTGGACCAGCGCCTGTGGACCGGCGCCGCCGCGGTGTCGGGGGCGCGCGGCAACACCACCAGCCTGGTCGGCACGCCGCGCCAGGTCGCCGAGGCAATGGTGGAATATTACGACCTGGGTGTCACCACTTTCCTGATCCGCGGTTTCGATCCGTTGCAGGATGCGATTGACTATGGCCGTGACCTGCTGCCGCTAACGCGCGCGCTGATCGCCCGGCAGCGCGGCACCGTGCGGGCCGCCGAGTAGGAGCGCATCGCGTGAAACTTGTCATCGGTTCTGACCACGCCGGCTTCGCGGTGAAGCAGGAGGTCACTACCCATCTGCGCACCGCCGGCCACGACGTGGCCGATGTCGGCAGCTTCGATCCCGCTCCGGTCGATTTTCCCGACATCGCCCAAGCGCTGACCGCGCGCGTGCTGTCCGGTGCCGCCGAACGTGGCATCATGGTCTGCGGCACCGGCGTCGGCGCCGCGATCGCCGCCAACAAGGTAAAGGGTATCCGCGCCGCGGTGCTGCACGATGCCCATTCCGCGCACCAGGCGGTCGAGCACGACGACGTGAATGTGATGTGCATTGGCGCGCAGATCGTCGGCCCCTGGCTCGCGCGCGACCTTGTCGATATCTATCTCGCCGCCACATTCTCGACCGAGGCGGATTTCCGCCGCCGCGTCGCTAAGCTCGCTGCCATGGAGGCATCATGAAGGCCACGCCACTCGCCCGCTTCAAAGTAATCGACCTGTCGCGCGTGCGCGCTGGCCCGACCTGCGCGCGCATGCTGGCCGATTGGGGTGCCGACGTGATCAAGGTGGAAAGCCCGGAAGGTGACTCCGGCATGGGCGGCGAACGTCACGGCCCCGACTTCCAGAACCTGCACCGCAACAAACGCAGCCTGCAGCTCAACCTGAAAGCGCCAGAGGGCGTCGCGATCCTGAAGAAGTTGGTCGCCAACGCGGACGTGGTGATTGAGAACTATCGCCCCGATGTGAAATTCCGTCTGGGCATCGATTACGAGTCGTTGAAGCAGGTGAACCCACGCATCGTCTACGGCTCCATCTCCGGCTTCGGCCAGGACGGCCCGTACCGCGAACGCCCCGGCTTCGACCAGATCGCGCAAGGCCTCGGCGGCCTGATGTCGATCACCGGCGAACCCGGCCATGGCCCGATGCGTGTCGGTATCCCGGTCGCCGATCTGACCGCCGGCATCTTCTGCGCCATGGGCATCCTGGTCGCGCTGCTGGAGCGTGAGGTCTCCGGCGAGGGCCAGTGGGTGCAAAGCAACCTGCTGGCCGCGCAGATCGCCATGCTGGATTTCCAGGCGGCGCGCTGGACCATCGCACATGAAGTCGCGGGCCAGGCTGGCAACGATCACCCGACCTCGATGCCCACCGGCGTCTATGTCACCAAGGACGGCCACTTCAATATCGGCGCGTCAGGCGATGCGATCTACCGCCGCTTCAGCAAGGTGATCGGCAAACCACAAATGGCGACCGACCCACGCTTCGTCACGAATGCGGACCGGTCAAAGAACCGACGCGACCTCGCCGAGGAGATCAACGCCGTTACCCGCACCAAAACCTCGGCCGAGTGGATTGCGTTGCTAAACGAATCTGGCGTGCCGTGTGGTCCGATCAACGGCATCGACCAGGTCTTTGCTGATCCGCAGGTGCAGCACCTGAACATCACCCGCAAGGTCCCGCACAAGGTGCTGGGGGATGTCGAAGTTATCGGCCAGGCCGTGGAACTCAGTCGCACCCCCTGGGGCGTGCACCTGCCCACCCCGGAACCCGGCGAGCACACCGACACAATCCTGGCCGAACTCGGCTATCACGCCGCGACCATCGCCGACCTACGCGCCCGCAAAGTGATCTAACGCCACGGTCATTGCGAGGCGCGCCGCGCTGAAGCAATTTCGCGCCAATGAGAGCCGGCCATGCTTGAAGCCCGCGCCGTCAAAGCCGTCATGGTGGGCCGCCTCGCCCTGTTTGCGCTCGTCGTCACCGACGACAGCCTAATCGACTACGGCTCGAACGACGCCTTCGTGCAGCACGTCCTCAGTATGGACACCACTTTCTCCGGCAACGCCCTGCGTAGCCACGCCATCACCTCCCCGACCATCTGGACCCTTGGCTACTGGGGCGTCGTCGCCGCCGAGGGCCTGACCGGCCTCTCCTTCGCCATCGCCACCATCAACATGGCCGCGCGGATCCGCTCAGACCCGCAACGATTCCACCACGCCAAACGCTTCGTCTATGTCGGTGCCGGCTTGGGGTTCCTGGTCTGGTTCTTCGGCTTCATGGTGGTCGCCGGCGAGTGGTTCGCGATGTGGCAATCCCCCAGCTGGAACGGCCAGGAAGCCGCCTTCCGCGTCTACATGCCGATCCTGGCCGTGCTGATCTACGTCAATCAGCGCGACGCATAGCGTGCACTCGGCGTCGCCTTCGTCGCGACCCCGCTGATCACCACCGTCTCCGCCCGCAGCGATTGCGGCTTCGCATCGCCCTCACGCCACAGCCAGTACACATTGTCCCCTGCCCCGTTCACCGCCACCACCTTGTGGTTCCCCTTCGCATCAATGGCATGAATGGTCACGCGGCTGATCAGCCCGCCTTGCAGCGCCCGCATATCCGCGGTGGCCTCATATACCGCATCTGCCACACTCGCCCCCGCCTTCATGTACAGCACGATCGACCGCGCGGTGCAGCAGCGGATTGTCATTTCCCCCGCCCCGGTGCACGCCGCAGCGCCATAGCGCGTATCCGCATACGACCCCGCGCCAATGATCGGCGAATCGCCCA
>Ga0210386_10000443_pt1 | contig 38158 bp, 31 predicted proteins | sample IncBWH32OmetaG_FD_160091 | JGI IMG/M metagenome (GOLD analysis project Ga0210386, IMG submission 160091) | Forest soil microbial communities from Barre Woods Harvard Forest LTER site, Petersham, Massachusetts, United States - Inc-BW-H-32-O ...
GTGTGCGCCAGGGGCAGCAGCTGTTTGCGAAAGCGGTTGGAGAGCAGGCCGTAGTGGCGGATGCGCACGAAGCCTTTGGGCAGCACGTGCAGGAAGAAGCGGGGCAGGAACTGCTCGTCGAGGGTCATGATGCGCTGCCTGCTGCCGTGGGCATAATCCCGCCAGCGGAAGCTGACGCGTTGTCCATCGAAGGCCGTGAGGCGATGGTTGCTGATGGCTATCGGGAGATCACATCAGAACCTTACGACATCCTCAAAGGCCTTGTGGACGCGAATGCATTTGTGCGCGGAACCTGGGGAGCGGAAATCGTAGATTCGCTCGCGCCGGCGCCGGACGACATCGTGGTCGAAGGGAAACGCGGGCTCGATACCTTCGCCAGCACAAATCTCGACTTTATTCTTCGGTCACGCGAAAAAAAGACTCTGGCCGTAGCCGGATTTCTCACGAGCTGCTGCGTCGAATCGACCGCGCGCACAGGCTACGAAAAAGGATTCAGCATCGTAGCTCTTTCTGATTGCGCAGCGACGCTCTCAGAGGAAGAGCAACACTTTACCTTCGAAAAGAATCTTCCCATGTTCGCTCGAATCCTTACTCACACGGAATTCCTGTCTGACCTTGGTCGCTGATCGGCTTGCAAGTTTGATCGGCACACTTCCAACTACCGGCCAGGCAAAGCCTGGTGTAGAGCTGTACCAGTTTCCCGATGCATGACGGATTTAACGCCATTGTGCAGAGCGCCGCCTTCACTGGTGAAGTCGTTCTGATACTCGATCAGGAGGAGCGCAGTGGTTTTTGGGGTCTATCGGCATGGTTTGTCCCTTTACTAGTGTGAATGGAAAGATTCGAGCGGCATGATCTTCAGCCTCTCAGGCACTGACTCGCGCTCCCAGGAGATCTTCGATGCGCACCGGAAGCTCACGGACTCGGACTCCTGTTGCGTGGTAGACGGCGGCCGTGATCGCCGGCGCGATGCCTGCCAATCCGATCTCGCCGATGCCCCGGGCTCCGTACTCATTCAACAGCGGATCCGGGATGTCCAGGAAGTGAACGTCTATCTGGGGGGTATCGGCGATGGTGGGGACGATATAGTCGGCAAAGTTGTCGTTGATGGGATGGCCGTTGCGGGGGTCATAGATGGTCTCTTCGAACAGCCCCATACCGACTCCCATAACGATGGCGCCTGCGATCTGGTTCGTTGCTGTGCGTTTATTGATGATGCGTCCGCCGTCGACAACGCTGACAACCCGGCTCACACGCAGCCGTGCGATGCCGGGGTCCCATTCTATCTCGACAAACTGTGCGCCAAAGGAGTGCGTGGAGAAATCATGGGATCGCGGATCGGCGCCCAGGCCTCCGCTTCTTCCGTCACCCCTGGCGCTGGCAAGGTTCGCCATGCGAAGGATCTCGCTGTAAGGCACGCCGTTCGCGGGAGGTTCTCCTTTGATGTGCACGCGGCCGGCGGTCATCACCAGCGGGGGAGGGTCGTCCCCATTTTGAAAGGGCAAGCCTTTGATGCTGGATGCCACAGTGAGAACCACCTTGACGGCCGCATTTGTTCCATCGATCGCCGCCGGAAGGATAGTGGCAGTTGCAGTGGAGCCGCCGGAGGTAGGCCCAGGCGGCAGAGAGCTGTCTCCGAGAACGACATCGATCTTGTCGACTGGAATGCCGGTCTTGTCACTGACAACCTGGGCAATCACCGTGTAAGTGCCGGTGCCAATGTCCTGAGTTCCGCAACTGACGAGTGCTGTGCCGTCTTGGCGCAGGCTGACCGACATGTCACAAACGCCGCGATTTGCGCCCCACGATGCAGCGGCGACGCCCCATCCTAGGATCAGGTCGCCTTTGCGCATTGACCCCACTTCGGGAATCCGCCGCGACCAGCCGAATTTCTCCGAACCGAGCTGTAAGCATTCTTTGAGGTGCCGCGACGAGAAGGGTTTGTTCTTCTCCTCATCGATCAGAGTGTCGAGTGAGAGACGCAGCTCCACAGGGTCTTTCTTCAGCTTGATGGCCAGCTCGTCCATTGCCGATTCGACAGCGAAGAGGCCGGGAACGGCGCCCGGGCCGCGCATGGGCGTAGGTGTGCCGACGTTGCGGCGCACCAGGGCGGAGGTCACCTTGAGGTTCGCGGTGCTGTAGAGGAATGGCGTTGCCTCACCGCAGTTCTCGCGGATGTCGTCTCCGTAGCTGGTGTGGTTGCGGTAATCCTGCTGCAGGGAAAGCAGCTTGCCGTCGGGCGTCGCGCCCAGGCGCATGCGCTGCTGGGTGCGCGGACGATGGCCCGAATCGCAGAACATCATCTTGCGACTGAGCGTGAGCTTTACCGGCCGGTTGAGCTTGCGTGAAGCGGCCGCCGCGATCGCCGAATGAGGCCAGGGGAAGAGCTTGCCGCCGAATCCCGAGCCGATAAAACGCGATATGACTTCGACATTTTCCCTCGGTGTGCCGAGCACCTGAGACAGGACATTCTGATGGTTCATTACGCCCTGTGAGCTCTCGTACAGCGTGTATTTCTTTCCGTCCCATACCGCAACGGTGGCGTGCATCTCCATCGGATTGTGGGTCTCTACCGGGGTGATGTAAGTCTCGTCGATCTGCACTGGGGCCGAGGCGAACGCGCTCTCGGGATCGCCGCGCTGGCTCATAACGCGAGGGCCGCCGGGCTGACCTTCGGGAGGCAGATCGTCGGATAACGAGGGATCCACGCTGAACTTTGTTGGCTCGTACTCCACGCGCATGGCTGCTGCAGCCGCCTGCGCCTGCTGGAAGGTTTCCGCCACCACGGCCGCGACATACTGTCCCCAGTAGTAGACCGTCTCGTCTTCGAAAGCCGGACGGCTTTCGCTGTTCCGGCCGCCGGAGGCGTTCCGGTAGAGCGGCATGATGTTGCCATGGTGCATCACCAGCAGAACGCCGGGCATCGCTTCCGCCGCAGAGCTGTCGATGCGCAGGATCCTGCCGCTGGCGATGGTGGAGCGGACGGGCACCGCATACACCAGGCCGGGAAAGTTGTAATCGGAGGCGTAGCGCGCTGTGCCGGTTGTCTTCGGGGGCCCGTCAATGCGTGGCACATCCGCGCCAATGATCGCCGATGGAGGCGGCGCGTTCGGGTCTAGGGGCTTTGGCGGAGCGCCCTCCTGGCTGCCGATGAATTCAACAAACTCTTCGAACATCATGGGAATCGCCTCCTGCGCGATTATGCGGACTGTGTGGACCCGGTGAGTGTACGCACGATGCACCGCTTTGCAAGCTCTACCTTGAAGCCGTTTTCGCTCGCAGGCTGCGCATCCTTCAATGCTGCGTCTGCCGCTCTGCGGAAAGTCGCTGCATTCGCGGTTTGTCCCTCCAGAACATGCTCTGCCTCGCGGGAACGCCAAGGAACTGTACCCACTCCCCCCAGGGCGACACGCGCACGCTCAATCCTGCTGCCGTTCGTCTTGATGACGATCGCCGCAGAGGCGAGCGCGAACTCGTAGGCAGCACGATCGCGTAGCTTCAGGTAGTGCGATTGGGTACCGGGAACGGGAGCCGGAAGCGTGACGCTGACAATCAGGTCGCCGGGCTCAAGAATGTTCTCGCGGTTCGGTGTGGAACCGGGCTTGAGATAGAAGTCCTGAATAGGAATGCTGCGGCCGCCCTTTGTTCCCTGCACCTGGATCGTCGCTTCGAGCGCCGTAAGGGCGACATTCTGATCCGATGGGTTGGAGGCGATGCAGTCCTTGCTCGTGCCCAGGATGGCAAGCATACGATTGTGGCCACCGATGGCAGAGCAACCGGTCCCGGGCTCGCGCTTGTTGCAGGCGTGCGCGGTGTCGCGGAAGTATGGGCAGCGGGTGCGCTGCAGCAGATTGCCGGCGGTCGTCGCCATATTACGCAACTGCGGCGACGCGCCGGAGAGCAATGCCTCAGAGAGCACTGCGTAGTCGCGCTGGACGACCGGATGATGCGCGACTGCAGAGTTGCGCGCCAGAGCGCCGATCACGAGTCCGCCGCCCGGAGCGGGCTCGATCTTCGCAAGCGGAAGGGTGTTGATGTCCACTACCTGGTTCGGCCGCTCGACATCAAGCTTCATGAGATCGACCAGCGTTGTGCCGCCGGCGATGAAGCGAACGTCTGCAAACTGCTGCGCCGTTTTCGAGCGGGCTCCGGCTTGCACGGCCTGGTCTACCGTGATCGATTGCTGGTATTGGAAGGTCTGCATTTTTCCTCCTCAACTGTGAACGGACGAACTGCGAACGAGCCTCAGACTGAGGCGGAATCAGGCCTGGCGGCGAACCGTTTGCACGGCGGCGATGATATTTGGGTATGCGCCACAGCGGCAGATGTTTCCATACATGGCCTGCTTGACGTCGTCATCGGAAGGCCCAACGGGTTCAGACAACACGGCCACCGCTGACATAATCTGCCCCGAGGTGCAATAGCCGCATTGGTAGCCATCGTGCTCGACAAATGCGGCCTGCATGGGATGCAGATGGCCCGGCTGGCCGATTCCCTCGATCGTCGTGATCTCGTCTGCCGAATGCATCACGGCGAACGTCAGGCATGAGTTCACCCGCTGGCCGTTCACGTGCACGGTGCAGGCGCCGCACTGGCCGTGATCGCAGCCCTTCTTCGTGCCCGGCAGGTTTAGGTTTTCGCGAAGGCAATCGAGCAGCGTGGTTCGGGGATCGAGACGGAGAGGGTAGCTCTTCCCGTTCACCTTCAAAGTTACCGGGATGGCGCCCGCCGGCGCCGCTGCCTCGGACTCTTGTTCCATTACAGCCGGCTCTAACGTGGCTGTCGCCGCCAGAACGGGTGAGGCCGTCGCTGCAAGCCCCGCTGCCCCCAGGCTTGACAGAAAGAAGCGGCGGCTTACCCGGGGACTGAGCGGCTGCTGGCTCGGGGTATCGTTCTGTTCCTGCTCAGGAAGATCGTTTGCGGATGTGGGTTTTCGATCAGTCGCCAAGAGAATACCTCCATCTGTCGAGTGATCCGCCGATCAGGTTGCGAACCAGATGCTGACGCGCTCTGCGCAAACGAACTAGCCGCGCAGGCTTGCAGGGGGAACGCTGACCGCGGACAACTCATCATATGCTGACTGGGGGAGTTCAAGCGCCCCAGCGGCAATGTTCTCATCGAGGTGCTTGACTGAGGAAGTTCCGGGAATGGGCAGGATCACTCTGGAGCGTTTGAGAAGCCACGCCAGAGCGACCTGCAGAGGAGTCGCACGAAGATCGCTTGAGACCTTCTTGATGGCCTCGTGCGCCTCCTTCGCCTGACCGAGCGGCGCCCACGGCAGGAACGCGATATCGTTCTGCTCGCAATAATCGACAATAAAGTCGGACTCCCGGTCGGCGAAGCTGTAGCGGTTCTGCACTGAGACGATCGGCACGATCCTGCGAGCACGCTCAATATGTTCGCGCGTCACGTTCGAGAGCGCGACATGACGAATCTTGCCCTCTGCGCGCAGTCTGGCGAGCGCTCCCACCGAGGCTTCAAACGAGACGGCATTATCGGGAACATGGAGCTGGTAAACGTCGATGCATTCGAGACGCAGACGCTTAAGGCTTCCTTCCAGGGCTTCGGCGAGATGTTTCGGGCTGGCGTTGTGTGTCCATTGACCGGGCCCCGGCCGCTCCCATCCGCCCTTGGTCGCAATGACCAGGTCGGCAGGGTAGGGATAGAGCGCTTCGGCGATCAGTTCCTCGGAGACGTAGGGGCCATAAGAATCTGCAGTGTCGATCAGATTCACGTCGAGCTCAATCGCCCGGCGAAGCGTGGCCAGCACAGCGTTTTTGTCCGCGGGAGGTCCCCATATGCCGGGCCCGGTGATGCGCATCGCACCATAGCCCATTCGGTTCACTGTAAGATCGCCGCCGATAACGAAGGTTCCTGCGGCTGCGGCGGAAAGCGTAAGTTCAGTCATAGAGCCACTCCTTTACCACTTAAGGCGCCATAGTGATGTTCAGGGAATCTCTTTTTGTTTCTTCGCAGGTCTGCCCGCGGCTCTCCTCAACATGTATGACGTACGTTAACAGTGCCAGGCCCCTTCAACTTTTTGATGCCCAAAAGTCGTCCGGAAGATTCACAATGATCGGCTCAGGTGTGCTTCGCACGACGACCCAGCGAAATGGTTCATCCATTGGGGGATTCTCTTCTCTATGGGGCAACCACGCCGGCACATGCAGAAAGTCGCCCGCTCTCACCGTTGCCGAGTGTTCTCCATGCTCACCCCAACGCACGATAGCCTCACCTTGCAGCAAATACACCACGGTATCCTGCTCGCCGTGATGATGAATGCCGGTCCTGGCCGAGGGCTCCACTACAAAGACGCCAGCCCATAAAGAGGAGACGATGCTGTGCAGCGGACACGGCAGAGAGCCTGAGTGATCCCGAAGTCTGAGCCGTTTCAGCACTCAGAGCTCCTGAATGTACAACGCTGATCGTCGAATCTGGTTTGTACTGCGAATTGATGGCCATGACCAGGCCCTCCTGGGACTGCCCTGATGACGGCGTTTCGAACTCGTTCGCCTGCATCTGATTCCAGTTATTCAGGTGGAAGTCTCAAGAGCGAGGCGCGGGACGACGCCGCGCCTTCGCCCTCAATTTATTCAGCCGGGTTTACTGAGCTCTTGCCCGTAGTGCTGGCGTTTCCCTGATCAAAGCGCAATGAAAAGTTCGTGTAATCGATCGCATTGAGAATGTGTGAGTTGTTCTCTCCATCCTTCGATTCAAAGGCGCCGTCAAGATCGGTTTTACCCGTGACTATTGTGGCTGGTGAGGTTGCAACCACTTTTCCTCCCCGAAGTATGCTGGCTTCCACTGATGTACCCGTTCCCTGCCACTCGACTCGATAGTTTCCTGGGGGCACCTGGGTTCCATTAACCGTGACTGTTTCTGAAAACGTCACGTTTCCAGAGTTCTTCGACGTTGCTAAGAGAGCCGCCGGAGTCATCAGTATAAGTGCGATAATTGCAGTGCGTTTCATTTGCTTCTCCTTCGTGTGTTTGTGTGATCAAGCAACTATGGAACAAATGACGAGCTCATCGCTCGCAACAGCGGACTGGTGATCGATCAACTCGATAAATTGCAATCGCCTCGCCATTTTGTGCCGGTCGCGGTTGCGCTTTTACATGTTGTTGGCAACGCTTCATTTGGGACGAATGGCCGGTCCGGACACCACGCCAATACAGCATCGTCACTGTCGACTGGCCGACAACAATGGACAGCTTGTGTCCTCAGAAGGACTGGGGAGCAGGTAATCTCGGCCGGAGCTGCTTCATGGGACGCAACTTCCCTTGAATACGATGTGGAAACTCACGTGCTTCGACGAAGACGAAGACGTGAACACATGGCGACCGAGACAATTCTCTACATACTCGATTCAGGGAGGGACAGCAAAGAGGCATTAGCGGCACTCAGGACTGCTGGCTATGACGTTGTCAGCACCAATAGTGCAATGCAAGCCGTCGCGCTGCTCTTCATCTTGCACCCAATTGCTGCCGTCGTGCTCGATCACAGAGAGCCGAAAGTGACCAGCTTTGACATGGTGCGAAGCCTAAAGGCGGTTCGCCCCGATGTTCCGATCATCCTGCTGTGCCGCGCCCAGTGCGACCGCTTGCCGCCGTCAGTGGATGCTTGCGTCAGCACCAAACAGCCGCCGGCAGAGCTCATCTCTGAATTGCACCGATTGCTCACCGAGAAGGCTTTCACCAGTGAACGGCGCACGATGGTGATCTAGCCGCTTCGAATTGCGAGCGCAAGTCCATGCGACGTTGCTACTACAAGGTGATGTTCCGGCGACCCTGGACTCCTGCGATTCCACCCGCCGCAACGCCAGGTCAACTCCTGCGAGAGCGCACGGATGTTAAGATTTGCTCGCATAGGCCGATACCCTTGCGTTGTCGGAACAGAAGTATGTCAAAGTTTGATCTTCTTTTGGGGCACAAATCGCGTGTAAGCCGGAGCTATGCGATTGCTGTTTTATCCGTCGTCACGGCGCTCATCATTGCTAAGTGGCCGCCACTCGAACTGCGATCTGCTCCGGTTTCCTTGTTTACTTTCGCCGTCATTTTGAGCGCGTGGTTTGGCGGAACCGGCCCTGGTCTACTCGCGACGGCCCTTTCCACCGTTGCTTTCTATTATTACTTCCTTCCTCCGAAGCACTCCTTCGTTGCAAAACCCGAGGACATACCACGCCTCCTCATCTTTACGGCGTCAGTCCTGTTTGTCGGCTTGCTGACCGCTAGGCAAAGGGGGGCCACGGAATCGCTTAGGCGCGCTCGGGATGATTTGAAAGAAACCGTGCAAGACCTCAAGATTACCAACGAGGCATTGCAAGCAGAGAGCTTTGAACGCCAGCGAGCGGATGAAGAGCGCGAGCGCGCCGAAGAAAAGCTCCGCCAGGCGCAGGCGGAACTCGCACACGTCAGCCGGGTGACCGCCATGGGAGAGCTCACGGCTTCCCTGGCACACGAAGTGAATCAACCGATTGCTGCCGCCGTCACCGACGCCAATACCTGTTTGCGCTGGCTTAACCGCGATCAGCCCGATCTGCAAGAGGCGCGGGAAGCGGCCTCTAGAATCGTGAAAGACGCAACCCGAGCGGCGGAGATCATCACCCGAATCCGCCTGCTCTTCAAAAAGGGCGTGGCGGAGCAGCAGTTGTTTGATATCAACGAAGCCATTCAAGAGATGATCGTCTTGCTTCGGGCCGAGGCAATGCAGTGCTCGGTATCAGTCCGGACAGAACTGGCGACAAATCTTCCCAAGCTCGAGGGAGATCGCGTTCAATTGCAGCAGGTGGTAATGAACCTCATGATCAATAGCTTCGACGCGATGAAGGCTGTTGATGGGACACGCGAGCTAACTATCAAGTCTGAGCTGGCAGAGAATGAGCAACTCATGATTTCCATCAGCGATACCGGCGTAGGGCTGCCCGCGCAACAGACGGACCAAATCTTCAACGCATTCTTTACCACGAAGCCCCACGGCACCGGCATGGGACTGTCGATCAGCCGCTCAATCGTAGAAGCACTCGGTGGCCGCTTGTGGGCCGGCAACAACTCTCCGCGGGGCGCCAGTTTCCATTTCTCGTTACCTGCTAAGACCGGAGGATAACCGTGACATCAGGCCCTGCCGCGGTGTTTGTCATCGATGATGATGCCCTGGTTCGCGCCGCCATTCAAGGAATGCTGAAGTCGGTTGGTTTGCGGTCAGAGACCTTCGGGACGGCGCAAGAGTTCTTGCAGAGCAAGCGGCCTGACGTGCCGAGCTGCCTTATCTTGGACGTGAGGCTTCCTGGAGTAAACGGTCTCGACTTTCAGCGCCAGTTGGCCGACGCGGACGTCCGGATTCCTATCATCTTCATCACCGGCCATGGAGATATTCCTATGACGGTGAAAGCTATGAAGTCCGGCGCCGTGGAGTTCCTGACCAAACCCTTTCGAGACCAGGAGCTGCTGGATGCGATCCACCTGGCTTTAGAGCGCGACCGTGTTGCCCGCCAACAGCAGAGTGAGGTTGCCGAGTTGCGAAAACGCTATCAGTCGCTCACAACGCGCGAGCGGGAGATCATGGCCCTTGTGGTTTCTGGCAAACTCAATAAGCAAATAGCTTTTGAGCTTGGGAATAGCGAAATTACCATCAAGATCCACCGCGGACACGTGATGCGGAAGATGCAGGCTGAATCATTGGCGGAACTAGTCAGAATGGCGGCAAAGCTTGACCTCCCGGACAGCAAGTAGCAGATTTGGTGACCGTAATTACACCAGGCAAACCCGCCACTTTCCATTGTTCTGCTAACTCTTGTCTTCACAGCTTCTATCGAGCAATTGGCACTTCGGTCTCTATCAGCAAGTATTAGCCCCATATACCAAAGCATGATTGCGGCACCGTGATGACGCTGCTAAGTTCGTCTTATGGCGAGTGAGGGAGAGGTCAATATGGTTGCGGTCGTCGATGACGACGATTTGATGCGCAACGCGTTGAAGGGCCTGCTGAAATCGGCCGGTTTGTCTGCGCAAGCGTTTGCCTCCGCTGAGGAGTTTTTGAGCGCCGGCCAGCAGCATCGGACTGCATGTCTGATTGCCGACATCCGCATGTCGGGAATGTCTGGTCTGGAACTGCAGGCCAGGCTGAATGCTGAACACTGCCGGATTCCGACCATCTTCATCACTGCACACGGCGACGCAAAAATGCGGATGCAGGCGCTGCGAGCAGGCGCTGTGGAGTTCCTGGCAAAACCGTTCGATGATGAAGCTCTGCTGGAGAGTGTTCGAGCAGCTCTGGAAAGCTGATCTCGATTAGGAAAGTGCACGCGGCGCCAGGAGGCTCTCAGTGGGGACTTTCGAACGACTCGGTAATAGTAATCAAAGTTGTTGTGGACGTAGATTCGAGCAGATTGTAGGTAACAGCCCTCCTCTGGAATCGGTCCTCGAACAAGTGGAACGAGTAGCGCCGACCGATTCCACGGTCTTGATCCAGGGAGAGACCGGCACTGGCAAGGAGCTGATTGCGCGTGCGATTCACAACATCAGCTCGCGTTGCGGACACTCATTCATAAAGCTGAATTGCGCGGCAATTCCGCTTGACCTTCTGGAAAGTGAGCTTTTCGGTCACGAGAGAGGCGCGTTCACTGGAGCTGTCGCGCAGAAGACAGGCCGGTTCGAGCTCGCCGACAAGGGCACCCTGTTCCTCGACGAGATTGGAGATATCCCGTTGGCCCTTCAGCCCAAACTGTTGCGAGTGCTGCAGGAACAGGAATTCGAGCCATTGGGCAGCACCCGGACTCACCGGGTGGACGTCAGGCTGGTTGCCGCGACGCACCGCAATCTTCCGGAAATGTTGAAGAGGGGCGAATTTCGCAGCGACCTCTACTACCGTCTGAATGTGTTTCCGGTCCTGCTGCCGCCGTTGCGATCGCGTCGCGAAGACATTCCGGCACTGGTGACGCACTTTGTTGAGATCTTCGGTCGCCGGATGGGTAAGCAAATCGAACATATTTCCGAAGAAACGATGGCTGCGCTGACCTCGTATCCGTGGCCGGGTAATATTCGTGAACTGCAGAACCTGATCGAACGCGCGGTTATTCTTTCAGATGATGGAGTCCTTCCAAATCCATTGCCGACGGCAGCGATGGAGGATGTGATCACCGCCCCGGCTGGAACTACACTGAGGGAGTCCGAGCGAACTCTGATCCTGCACGCCCTTGAAGAAGTCGGTTGGGTAATCGGCGGTCCAAAAGGCGCGGCCGCTGAACTTGGCTTGGCGCGCACCACGCTGATACACAAGATGCAGAGGCTGGGAATTTCCCGCCGCCTCTCCAAAGCTGGCACGATGTGATTGGGATGGCTCAGCAAGAGCCTGACTCGCCTCTGCAATAGCAGTGCGCTGACATGTATGACCACGGAAGGACAGCTGTCGGATGGCCGACACGATCCAGTAGCTTCTAGAGAGCGAAAACTTGCGCAAAGTCTCCGTTCACATGCAGTTATTTACTTCTAAATGACTTCGACTTTGGCACGCGAGTTGCCTATACCTAGGCATAATCGCCAAACCGCCGAGTCTTCCAGAAAGGTTGGGTTATACAGAATCGTCGATAATCGCCAAGAGAAGTTACGACGCATTGAGAGCGAGGAGATTGCGTGAGCATCATGCCTGCAAACACACTTAGTAAAAACACCGCGAAAATTGGATTTATCGGCCTGGGACTCATGGGGAGCCGGCTGACACAACGCCTGCATTCATCAGGCTGGAATGTTCAGGCATGGAATCGCAGTCCAGATCCGGCAAGAGCGATGAGTCAAAAGGGCATACGGATCACGGCATCGCTTGCAGAGCTTGTGGCTGATTCCGATGTGGTTCTTTCCTGCCTGGCCAATGATGCGGCTGTTCACTCCGTGTATCTCGACAAAGATGGCGTTCTTTCCGCAGAGAAGCCGGGCACCATCCTTCTTGAAATGAGCACCATCTCGCCACAGCTATCGCGCCTTCTACATCAGGAGGCTTCAACCCGGGGACTCAGTCTCCTTGATCTGGCTATCTCGGGCTCCACGCCGGCAGTCGACGCTGGAAAGATCACATTGTTTGCTGGCGGGGAGCGGGATACCTTCGAGCAATGCATTCCTATTTATGAGTCCATCGCCAAACAGTGGTTCTTGATCGGAGGCGGCTCTTCCGGCGTTCAAATGAAACTGATCGTCAACCTCCTGCTCGGCGTCGAAATGCAGGCCATCGCGGAAGCAGTGTCCCTGGGTGAGCATCTTCAATTGAATCGAGACGTTCTGCTCGATGTTCTGTCCAAAACAGCGGTCATCGCTCCGGCGTTTGTGGGGAAGTTCCAGAAGATAAGGAACAACGACTACTCGCCGGAATTCCCTTTGCGGCTGATGAGCAAAGATATGGACCTGGTCATGGAGACCGCCGTGAACGCAGGGGCCAATCTGCCCGCGGCATCCGTTACCCAGTCCGTGCTTGCCTCCAGCCTTCCCTCAAATGGAGACTTGGATCTGGCAGCTATTACCCCGTTTGTCGTTGGTCACAAAGGTTTGAAAGAGAAGGAGAGTCTGTGTCAATGAGTTACTTACCCGATGTGAGGCGGTATGACGAAGCGATGTTCCGGCAATGCGGGCAATCGGGGATCGGGTTGCCGCCGGTTTCGCTTGGCCTGTGGCAGAACTTCGGCGGCATCGATGTTTTCGAGACCGGACGAGCGGTCATCCGCCGAGCGTTCGACAGGGGCGTGACACATTTCGACCTGGCGAACAACTACGGCCCACCGTATGGTTCGGCCGAAGAGAACTTCGGCCGCATTTTGCGGAAAGACTTTAGCGACCACCGGAACGAACTCCTTATTTCGACGAAAGCAGGATGGGATATGTGGCCGGGACCCTACGGCGTGGGCGGCTCGCGCAAGTATCTGCTCGCTTCCCTGGACGAAAGCCTGGGGCGCATGGGACTCGACTACGTCGACATTTTCTATTCGCACCGGCCGACCATCGATGTTCCGCTTGAAGAAACAATGGGCGCGCTCGTGCAGGCAGTGCGGCAAGGTAAGGCTTTATATGTGGGTATTTCGTCCTACAGTCCGGAGCGGACGCACGAGGCAGCACAGATTTTGAAGAGCCAAGGCGTCACGCTGCTGATTCATCAGCCGTCGTACTCAATGCTGAACCGCTGGGTCGAGAAGGGTCTGCTCGCCACGCTGGAGGAATTAGGTGTGGGCTGCATTGCGTTTTCTCCGTTGGCCCAGGGGCTGCTGACGAGCAAGTACCTGAATGGTATTCCGGCGAATTCTCGCGCGAAGGAAGCAGGCTCGTTTCAGAAAGAGTTCCTGAGCGAAGAAAATCTTGCGCGAGTGCGGGCCCTGAACGAGATTGCGAAGGAACGCGGACAGTCACTGGCGCAGATGGCGATCGCATGGGTGTTACGTGACAAGCGGGTAACTTCAGCACTCATCGGAGCGCGTAACGTGGAGCAACTCGATAACTCGCTCGATGCGGTGAAGAAGCTCCAGTTCACGGATGCAGAATTGTCGGAGATTGATCGCCACGCACAAGAAGGCTCGATTGACCTTTGGAAAAACGCCCGAGAGGGAGCGGCGTAGCAAAACACTATTAAATAACACGTCAGGAAGTGTCCACCGGCGCGCTGGCGATATCGCTATTAGATATCTCGCAGACACGCAAATCAGAACCCTATAGCTTTCCTACCTGAGGTGCTTAACTATGCGATACTCTTCCTCTATCGTTCTCGTCGCAGCTGCGACGCTTCTTCCTATGACATTACCGGCGCAGCAGTCCATCACCGGCCAGACGGCCTTCGCCGACTGGAATCAGGAGCAGCCGGGCGTGCGCCGCGAGATCACTCTCGCCGACCTTCCCCAGCCCAAGCCCGACGAGGCCGTCAACAACACACCGCACGTCGTCCCTCGCCCCGCCGACTCGTGGCCCGTCGCTCCCGACGGCTTTAAAGTTACACTCTACGCCGGAGGCGACGCTGCTCCCATGCAACGTGCTGACAATAAGGAGCACATGCAGTTGAGTGGGGGCACCTTCACCATGCCGCGCCTCATCCGCACCGCCCCCAACGGCGATCTCTTTCTCGCTGATTCCGGTGCCGGTACCATCTTCATCCTCCGCGGCGTAGGACCAGACGGCAAAGCCGCGCAGATCGAAAAGTTCGCCATCGGCCTGGACCACCCCTTCGGCATTGCCTTTTATCCAGCTGACGACCCGAACTATGTCTATGTCGGCAACGCCACCACTATTCAACGAATCCCCTACCATACAGGAGATCTACACGCGACGGGCGCGCCTGAAACGGTTGTTCCAAATATCCCCGGATATGCCCAACTGATGGGTGGCGGCCACTGGGCTCGCGACGTCGTATTCACCTAGGACAGCCAGCACATGCTCATCTCCGTCGGCTCCGGCTCAAACGTGGACGACCCTGACACCCACCCCAAGGAGTTCCACCGCGCCGACGTACTCGAGTTCACGCCCGAAGGCAAGTTCATCGACGTGTACGCCTCCGGCATCCGCAAGTGCGTGGGCGAAGCCATTAACCCCACCACCGGCCAACTGTGGTGCTCCACCAACGAGCGCGACAATCTCGGCAATCACCTGGTCCCCGACTATGTCACCTCGATCAAGGAAGGTGGTTTCTACGGCTGGCCCTGGTACTACATGGGCGGCCACCAGGATCCGCGCCTTCCGGAGCCCTGCGCCAATGGCACTGGCCCCAACCCGCAGGCGGGCGCGCTCACCGCGGACGAGGCCAAGACCTGCAAGCGCGTCGATCTCGCCTCGAAGGTGATTACTCCTGACGTCCTCGTTCAACCGCACATGGCTTCGCTTGAGATGACTTTCTACCCACCCACCGGCGAATTTCCCAAACAGTATGACGGCGACGCCTTTGCCGCCGAACACGGCTCCTGGAACCGTGCTAACCGCGCCGGCTACGAAGTCATTCACATCCCCATGCACAACGGCCACGCCGACGGCAGCTATGAAGACTTCCTTACCGGCTTCGTCACCAAAGACGGCCAGGTCTGGGGCCGTCCCGTAGGTGTCGCCATTGCCAAAGACGGTAGCTTGTTCGTCACCGACGACGGCTCCCGCTCCGTCTGGCACGTCACCTACGTAGGCAAACAAAACCTCTCGGCAAGCAACCACAAATGACGAACGTGCGGAAGATGCGACCAACACCAGAACCAGTGCCCTCTTCTTAATCGGCGGAGATTGTGCAAAGAAGAAAAACCTCGAAGGGACTCCATGCTCATGAGTGTTCGCTCTCACTATCAGAAGATCGGCAGCCTCGTCTTGTTTTTTTGCGTGTGCGCGGCGAGCGCCATTGCGCAAGCCAGGGACATTCCTGCCCAAGGTCCGGCCATCGTTCTCTTCGACGGCAAGGACCTGAGTCAGTTCGATACATTCCTGAAAAATGCCGGCCTGAACTCCGATCCCAACCATGTCTTTACCTGGAAAATGGCGTCGTCCATGTCTCGGGAACTGAATTCGGTTACTTCATCACTAAACAGGAGTACAAGAATTACTATCTGCGCGCCGAATTCAAATGGAGCGAGGGAACCTTTCCTCCGCGCCAGGGCCACGCGCGCGACAGCGGCATTCTCTACAACATTCAGGGGCCCAATAAAGTTGGGCCGCGTTCGATCGAGTTTCAGATCAACGAAGGCTGCACGGGCGATTTCTGGATGACCGATGGCGCAGCGCTGACTCTGTTGCCCAGACGGAGAGGCCGGCGCACGCGTCACCTGACCCGACGGCAAAGCGTCGAAGGTAGACCGCTTCAACAAAGGCGAATTCAAAAACGTCACCGGCTTTCGCGACCCGACCAATGAACTGGAAAAACCGCACGGAGAGTGGAATGTCGTCGAACTTGTGAACCGCGATGGGCAAGTCTGGCAATACGTAAACGGCAAGCTGGCTAACGAGGGGACCGACGCCTTCCCCGCCAGCGGCAAAATCCTCTTCCAGTCCGAAGGCGCCGAAATCTTCTTCCGCGATATCAAGCTTTATCCGCTGAAATAACCCTGGGGGCCTCTCTAAGGTGTAGTGAAGTGGTTGACCGGACTCTTCACACCGTCGCTCTTGCCGCTGGCCTGCATCGAGTCGACCATGTAGTAGTAAGTCGTCTGCAACTTGAGGTTATCAAGACGTACTCGGAAAACCGTCGATGGATGATCCGGATTCAACCGGATCGGAGATTTGGCGGTCTCGATCAGGCGATTCGGATCGGTACCGTAGTGCACGACTCCGTAATGCACCGGGGATCCGCCGGGATTATTGGTTGTCCAGCTGATAATCGTCAGATACTCCTTGGCCAACTCGATCCTGGGTCCCTCAATGATTCGCACCTGCGGAGCTTCTGGAGTGGTCGGACTTACCTGAGCGCAGAGGCTGCCGCTCAAAGCCGAGATCGCCAAAATGGCAAGCGCTCTGTTCATGCTCATACCTCACTTACAGACAGATGATCAACGGTGCTCTTGGCATTTCCCGCCTTCCACATTACGGAATCGACGGACTCGGAACAGGCTGAACGCCACAGATCGCGGATGCGCAGGGCGGGAGAGGTGGAGTCGGGATCAGTAACTCATTGCCCTGAGTCGCCGCCGAACCACCCCTCATGCAGGCGCCCGTATAAACATCACTATTGGGGTAAGACTTCGTGAAGCCGTCCGACAATGTTTGCAGAAATGCGACGATCTGGTTCTCCTCCTGATCTGTCAGGCCGAGATTGCCGCTGGTCATATCGATATTGTTCCGCACCTCTGGCATAGGCCAGCAATTTACTTTTTCGATCGTTCCCTTCGGACAATGACCGGACGTAACCGGGTACGCATACTTGTCGCGCGTATTGTAGAAATGCACGACCTGCTTCAGGCTCTTGAAGTAGCCGTTGTGAAAGAATCCTTTCTGGAAATATGGTCCGGGGGCTTCGGTAGTAGGACATTGCGGCGGCGCCAACGCCACGTCGCGCACGCTGGATACCTGCATTTGGCCGTCGACCGTGGGCGCGTATTGTTTCCAGTTCACGTTCGGATTGGGGCCGGAACCGAATCCGCTTCTGAGGAAAGTCCCGAGTCCCAGATCTCTGTAGCCGAAGCCGTAAGGATTGGCAATGAACCCGTAGGAATCCGGCTTGGTCTGATAGTAGAAAGCATCACTGGGATTCAGCGGCACACCCTCATTTGCCGAGCCGAAGCAGGTGAACAGAGGGTTCACCATGGCAGCCGAGCTGGTGTCCGCCTGATCTGATTTCAAAGTGGTTCCTCGTCCGTCGAGGTGGCATGAATTGCAATTGCCTTTGCCATTGAACAGTTTGAAACCCGCCATCTCATCTGCAGTGAATGTGTACTTGCCGGCCAGGAATGCGTCGAATTTCGACGAAAAAGGGCTGACCTGTACGGACTGCTCATATGAGTCGATAGACTGTGCCCAGCGGTCATAAACTATGTTTGCGCGGGTTCGATCGCCTGCACTAAGAGGCACCGGCGTCGTGTTTCCGCCAAACACAGCAGCTCCTCCCGGGGTTGCGCAAATGCGCTCGGTCTCGCTTGGGAACTTGATATCGAATGAGCCTTCGCCCCATACCTCTTCAAAGAGAGGCCTGTACACGGCCTGCGAAAGCCGAAACGCGATGCAGGCAGTATCGGGGAAGCCCATTTCCTGAGTGTCGACTGGAGGACCCTGTGCCTGCTCGGCGTCAGGAATCCTTAACCTGTATCCGGTTGCGCGTGAATCCCAGAAGTTTCCACCAAAGAACAACCCCTGCTCCCGGTTGTATTGGAGTACAGGGAAGAATGGTGAATAGGGGTGTCGTTGTGGTGTCCGCTTGCCGGCCCGAAAGTGAACGGTTCCGGGAAACGCAACCATTGTCAGGTTGACCGATGGGATCGGTCCGCTAAAACCAGCGTATGGCATGTGACAGGACGCGCATGCCTGGTTTTTGCCCGGCGAGATATTCCTGTCGTAAAGCATAAGTTCGCCGAGCGTTTCTATTGCTTCCGTCCCCGTATTCTGAAGGACCGGCGGCTGACCTGTCAGAATCGGCTTCTTTAACCTGTGCCACCGTGCAAGCGCTCGTTCTTCGATGAGATCCACCTCCCGTTGCACCCGAGCTGTTTCGGAACTCAAATCAGACGGCAGAATACCAGGCCGGTACGGGTTGTAGACCTGTGTGCTGGGCGAAGACGCTGCTTCACTTTGTCCGCCGACAACGTGAACCGAGATGAACATGACGGCCGTGATCGTTGCACAGGCCGTGCCCAGTGCTATCAACCTTGTCCGTCTCATGAAGACCCCCTTCAGCTGTTAGGGTTTCCTACAGGGTTGGTAAATCCATCCGTGTAATTGTGCAACGGGAAATGGCGTTCCTGGAAACTACCTAAAATTCTAGGGCCCTCGCTTTCTCCAGGACTCAGCAGTCAGGCGATTGAGTTTCTCCACATACTGCGCATTGAGATCGTCCCCGCCCTCTGAGATGCATGTGATGGTTTCCGCCCGGCGATCCGACCCCGTACCGATCCACTTGGCCGTAAAGCCGGCTACCCATCACCTGATTCAAGAGCAGGGTAACAGCAGACACCGGGTTCGCGACTCGTTAACCTCATCATCCGCCGCAGGGAGGACGGCAATCATGAGGAAGACATCTACAAGGAAAGCGAAGGGCAAGAAGAACCGACCCAAGATTAAGCTCGGCATACCCGATCTGCAACACTCGAAAGCCGCAGTCCTTCGAAGCCTCGGTTCTCCGGATTCAAGGCGCGGATACCAGCATGCTATTGACGAGTTCGTTGCCTGGTATTGTTCTGAGCCGCGACTGGCATTCAACAAAACAGTGGTTTTGCGCTATCGGTTTCACCTGGAGGAGCGCGCCCTCGCGCCTGGAACCATCAACGTCCGACTGGCAGCTGTGCGTCGGCTGGCTTACGAGGCAGCCGACGCTGGTCTGTTGAGCCCCGAACTGGCAGCCGGAATCCATCGCGTCAAAGGTGTCCGCAAACTGGGCTCTCGTTTGGGCAACTGGCTTACGGTGGATGAGGCGTCGGCGCTCTGGCAGTTACCCGATGACCAGACTCTTACTGGAAAACGCAATCGGGCGATTCTGGCCACTCTGCTCGGTTGCGGGCTGCGCCGCCGCGAGCTTGCGGAACTGGCCTTGGAGAGCTTGCAGCGTCGCGAGGAGCGCTGGGCCATTGTAGACTTGGTCGGCAAAGGAAGGCACATACGAACCGTCCCAGTACCGAATTGGGTGAAGGAAACGCTCGATGTCTGGTTGACGGCAGCCGGTATCGGAGCGGCCCGCTATTCCGATGTGTCTGTCGGGCAGGCAAACTCTGGGGGCACGGCATCTCAGACAAGACGGTCTGGCACGTGATCAAGAAGACGGCCGCAACTATGAACATTCCACGGCTTGCACCACACGATCTCCGACGCTCCTGTGCGCGATTTCGCCATTATGCCGGCGCCGAGCTTGAGCAGATCCAGTTCCTTCTCGGGCACGTCTCAGTACAAACGACGGAGCGCTACATCGGCTGCAAGCAGCGTTTGAGAGTCGCGGTGAACGACCGGCTTGGCATCGAACCCGGGTGAGTTGTCCAGTCCGCAACTGGACGCATAGGCGACTATTCGTCCATGTGGAGTGACTAGCGACAGTGCTCTCGTACATGCAGGTGAGAGACCTTCCTCGGAAGATCTTCGTGAAGTTCATAGTGCAATTCGTCGACCTTTATCTTTGCTCTTTCCAAGGCTCTCTTTCCCGCTTTGGTTAGTTTGTAGACTCTTCGTCTTCGCCCGCTGACGTTCAATAATTCCGAAACGAGAAGCCCGTTGCGCTCCATTCCGTGGAGGAGGGATAAAGAGTTCCTGGTCCAATCCGGTAGCCGTGATGCTTCAGCTCTTCCATCATCGCCAGGCCAAAGAGAGACTCATGAGCGGCATGGATCAACACATGGATTCGAATGAGACCGGTAAAGAGTTCCCGTTGATGTGATAACACGACCAAAGGATACGCTCCTGTCGACGGCTTACATCATAGTATCGAATTTCGATGATATGATTTGGGCGATTGGGGATAGCTGCCCTGACCCTGAGTGCTGGTTCCTTCCATGCGTAGATATTCATTGGTCCTCTTCAGCGCGACATGCCTATTGTTCTTTGCGTTGCCGACAATACCCGTCAGCTCATTCGCCCAGGCAACCGAGAAAAACGGACCAACTGCCATGACGTTGGAACAGGTGATCGAAACAGCAAACGCTAACTACCCCGCTATTAAAGCATCACAGGCGCAGCAGAGGGCCGCGCAGGGAGCCATTGGAGTCGCCAAGACTGCCTATCTACCACACTCCGACATCCTCTGGCAGACGGATCGAGCGACCGCAAATAACATCCTCGGACTCTTGCTGCCACAGGCAGTCATTCCCAGTGTGACTGGAGCCGTCCTTCCGGCCGATCCGACGCGAAGCGCGTGGAACAGCACCGGTGGTGCTTTGGTTAGTTGGCAACCCTTCGACTTCGGAGCGCGAAGCGCTAAGGTCGAGGTGGCTCGACAAGGGAGTGAGGCGGCAAGGCAGGCAGCATTCCTTACGCAATTGCAAGTGAGCGCAAACGCCGGAAGCGCGTTCTTTGATCTTGCTGCAGCAGAGCAGCTGGTGACAGTCGCAAAGGCGAACGTCCAACGCTACGAGTCCTTCGACAAAGTAGTTCATGTTCTGGTCGATAACACACTCCGTCCTGGCGCGGATGCTTCCCAGGCCGACGCGCAAGTGGCGCTCGCACGAAACCAACTGATTCAGGTTGAGACTCAGGTTGCAGTCAGGCGCGCCGCGCTCGCCGAGTATCTGCAGACAAAACAAGAGCAAGCTGAAGTGGACGCTTCAGGTCTTCTCACTGCGCCGCCTTTGACCGATCTGTCCGTTACTGCGACTGCACATCACCCCGCGGTGCTTGAAGAGCATGCGCTGAACCTTCAGCAGGAGGCTCAGAAGCGATTTCTTGACCGCAGCTATGTCCCGGTCTTCACCACTTCCGGAGTCGTTTTCGGTAGGGGCGCAGGGACGAATGCCAGCGGACCATTTCCCGGTGGCTCCGCAGGGCTTGCACCAGACACACTCAACTGGGCGGCAGGTGTCCAGGTTTCCTTTGCCGCCCTAGATTTTTTCAATCTCCGCGATCAACGTCGCGTTCAGGAAGCGAACGTTCAGGCCGAGCACTCGCGCCTGGACCAAGCGGTCAGCGATGTAACGACAGCGGTTGAACAGGCTCAAGCAAATCTCGCCGGAGCCCGCAAGCTGTCAGCAAACACGCCCATCGAGCTTGCGGCTGCACGGACTAGCGAACAGCAGCAACAGGCCCGATATCGATCTGGTTTAGCCACCGTGGTGGACGTCTCGGCGGCAGAAGGAGTCCTCGCGCAAGCGGAAGGGGATGATGCGATTGCTCGCCTGGGAGTCTGGCGGGCCGAACTTGGGGTTGCCGCAGCCCAAGGCGACCTCCTGCCATTTCTGCAGTTGCTGCAGAGCCAGGCGAAAGGAAAGTAGCATTCATGTGGCTTATTCGTATCGCCCTTCGGCGTCCCATCACCATCATCGTCCTTGTTGTCGCTCTCGCGTTCTCGTCTGTGCTGGCGATCATGCGGACCCGCGTGGACATCTTTCCGAACCTCGATCTGCCGGTCATCTATGTGGCGCAGCCGTATGGCGGCATGAGTCCGCAGCAGATGGAGGGATTCGTTTCGTACTATTACGAGTACCACTTCCTCTATATCAATGGGATTGAGAGTGTCGAGGCGAAGTCCATCCAGGGCACAGCCTTGCTTCGACTCACATTCCATCCCGGAACAAACATGAGCGAGGCTCTTGCACAGACGATCTCGTATGTGAATCGCGCCCGAGCCTTCATGCCTCCCGGAACGGTTTCGCCCTTCGTCATTCGTTACGACGCTGGGACGCTGCCGGTGGGATATATGGTCTTTTCCAGCCCGTCGCGAACGCTTGCTGAGATTCAGGACCTTGCACTGAATCGGGTCCGCCCTGTCTTCGCAACGCTGCCTGGTGTTTCATCCCCTCCTCCATTCGGAGGCAACCAGAGAACGATCGTCATCAATGTCGATCCGCAGAAGCTGCAGGCATATGGACTTTCGCCAGAAAAGGTCGTTCAGGCGCTGACGAGCGGCAACAGCATTCAGCCGGCAGGCAATGCCGACATCGGGACAACGCATACGCTGGTGACAACGGACTCCACAGTGACCCAAATCAACGATCTACTCGACATTCCCCTCAAGCTGGGTTCGGGAGCGTCGGTCTATATCCGCGATGTCGGGAGTGTCTCCGACTCCTCCGATCTTCTCGCAGGCTATGCACTGCTGAATGGGAAGCGCACCATCTATATCCCAGTCACAAAGAGGCCGGATGCTTCAACGCTGACAGTTGTGAAAGAGGTCCGGCAGAATCTCGGGCGCTTCCAATCGCTCGTTCCCGAAGACATCCAAATCACCTATGAGTTCGATCAGTCTGCGTATGTCCGGGGCGCCCTCATGTCGGTTCTGCGAGAAGCCATCATCGGCGCATTGCTCACCGGACTGACGCTACTGCTCTTCCTTCGGGATTGGCGATCTTCGCTGATTGTGGTTATCACGATTCCGTTTGCGCTCTTGACGGCAGTGGTACTCCTCAAGCTGTCGGGACAGACGATCAACATCATGACCCTCGGCGGGCTCGCCCTTTCGGTGGGCGTTCTCGTCGACGAGGGAACCGTTCTTCTGGAAAATATCCATGTTCACCTGGATAACGGAGAAAACACGGCGAGGGCAGTTCTTCTCGCGAGTCGCGAGGTGGCGCTACCTCGACTGCTCGCGATGCTCTGTGTGATGGCGGTGTTCATACCGTCCTTCTTCATGACGGGCCCAGCTCAATCTCTCTTCCTGCCCCTATCGCTCGCTGTCGGCTTCGCGATGGGTGCCTCGTATCTGCTCTCCAGTTCAATCGTTCCAGTCCTGGCCAATTGGATGTTGAAGGCCAAGTCTGAAACCGAAAGGCAGAAGCCGCACACCGAAGGCAGTTTTGATCGTTTCCGCAGGCGATTCGAACGAGCGCTTCAGAAAGCGATGAGCATTCCCGCGATTCTTCTGAGTGCTTACGGTATCGTCGCTCTCCTCGTACTACTGTTCATAACGCCTCATATAGCCGAGGAAATATTCCCGTCTGCCGCATCGACTCAGTTCCGCCTTCGCATTGACGCGCCGGATGGAACCCGCGTTGCAGTAACAGAAGAGTTGGTGAAGCGAGTTCTTGCTTCTATCCATGAGACAGCAGGCGACAAGAATCTGGATCTGAGCCTGGGATACGTCGGCACCCAGGGATCTTCGTATCCGATCAACGCTGTCTTTCTTTGGACGAGCGGCCCGCAGCAGGCCATCATCAACGTCGGGCTCAAACCAGAGAGTTCTCTCCAACTCGCAGATCTCGAGGAACAACTGCGGAGGAAGCTGCCTCAGCAGTTTCCTGAGGCAAAGTTCTCGTTCGACCCCGGTGATCTCATCAGCCAGATTCTGAGTTTTGGCTCTTCATCTTTGGCGGAAGTGACGGTCGCGGGCCCGCAGTATGCCGATGTCGCCAGCTACGCAGAACGTGTTCGTAAAAAACTCGCTACTTTACCAGAACTCAGAGACCTGGAATACGAGGAGCCGCTGCACTACCCAACGGTTGACATCCGAACGAACCGAACAATCGCGGGCCAACTCGGTACAACGGCCGACGCTATTGGCTCCGCAGTTGTTTCTGCTACCGCTTCGAGTCGGTTCGTCGCGCCGAGCTACTGGCGTGATCCAAAGTCCGGAGTCAGCTATCAGGTTCAGGTGCAGGTCCCACAACCGAAGATGACATCGCTCGCAGACATCGGGAACATTCCAGTCGGCAGCACAACCGGGGCCCAGCCCCTTTTGAACCAGCTTGCCGACTTGAGATCGAGTACAGTTCCGGGGGAACTGGATCGCCAGAATGGTCAATGGATGCTGGCGCTTTCCGCCAACCTCGGCGGCCGTGATCTGCGAAGGGCAAACAACGCGATCGAGAAAGCGGTAATCGATGTCGGTGCGCCTCCGCGCGGTGTGACAACTGCAGTTCGCGGACAGGTGAGCGCCTTACAACAGATTTTTGGTGAACTCGCTATCGGGCTGGTGGCCGCCATCGGCGTGATTCTTCTGTTGCTCACGGCAAACTTTCAATCTCTGAAGCTGGCGCTTGTGGTCCTCTCGACTGCTCCCGCCGTCCTTGCCGGTTCAGTGCTCATGTTGTTCCTCACCGGGACTACGCTGAATCTAGAAAGCTTCATGGGAACGATTATGGCGATTGGTGTTGCGGTTGCGAACGCGATTCTGCTTGTCAGTTTTGCAGAACAGAATCGCTTGAAGGGCGCAGGCGCCCCAGAGGCAGCGCGCGCTGCGGCTGCAGAGCGACTGCGTCCGGTTTTGATGACGAGTCTTGCCATGATTGCGGGAATGATCCCAATGGCACTCGCCTTCGGTCAAGGAAGCGAAGAGACAGCTCCTCTGGGGCGCGCTGTGATCGGTGGTCTAGCGGTTGCAACCGTAGCAACGCTCTTTCTTCTGCCCATGGTTTTTGGTCTTGCACAGCGCAATGCATCGACGGGATCGCGCTCACTGGATCCTGAAGACCCCAATAGCAAATGGTTTGAACGATCCTCGGAGGTTGGACGATGAAGGGCCTGCTCTTAGCTTCTTCGGGGTTGATGATTACGATTTTGGGCTGCAGCTCTGCGACCTCCGATAAGAACGGAGCAACACCTGCTCCTTCTGCGCCGAATGCACCCACCACCGTCAGCACGGTCGTAATCGTATCGAAGAAGTTGCAGACAATGATTGCGTTGCCCGCGCAACTCGCACCGTATGAGCAGGTCGATATCTATCCGAAGGTGACCGGCTTCGTAGAAATTGTGACCGTCGATCGAGGGTCGCATGTGCATCGGGGACAATTGCTGGTCAAGCTCACTGCTCCTGAACTCGTGAGTCAGCGTTTTCAGGCGGAGGCTGCAGTCAGGGCGGCTCAATCGCAACTCGCGACAGCACAGGCAAAACTAGCCTCGGACAACGGCACCTATCTCCACATGGTGGAAGCCGCCAAGACGCCCGGCGTGCTCGCAGAGAACGACGTGCTTGTTGCTGGACAAACGGTCTCTGCCGACAAAGGGCAGGTCGATGCTGCAACCCAGAACGCAGAAGCAACGAAAGAAGCGCTGCGCAGCTTTAGCCAGACGGAATCCTATCTCACGATCACTGCCCCGTTTGACGGTGTCGTTACAACCCGCAATCTCCATCCGGGCGCACTCATCGGTCCTGCTTCCGGCGCAGGCGGAGCACAGCCCATTCTTCAGATCGTGGACGACAGACGTCTCCGCCTCGTTGTGCCCATCCCAGAGGCGCAGGTTGGGGATATGAAGACGGGCCAACTCGTTTCTTTCACGGTTCCTGCTTATCCTGGGCAGACCTTCAAAGCTCCCATTCAACGAATCTCTCGCGAAGTCGATGAAAAATCGCGCACGATGCCGGTGGAATTGGATGTCAAGAATCCCGATGGGCGCCTCGTACCCGGCAGCTTCACGACCGTCTCATGGCCTCTGGAACGTGAATACCCAACTCTCTTTGTTCCTTCGACCGCAGTTACCAGCGATCAGCAGCACACCTTTGTGATTCGGGTGCGCAATGGCAACGCCGAATGGGTGACGGTTCAAACCGGTCAGAGCGTCAGTGGCGAGATCGAAGTGTTTGGAGATCTGAGTGCCGGAGATCAGGTTGTGAAGACTGCATCAGACGCCATTCATTCTGGAGATCCAGTCCGCGTTCAAAATCAGGCTTATACCACCAAGTGACTCGTATGCCATGCGGGAGCCAAACGATCGAGCCTCTCAAGACGGGAGAGTTATCTCATCAAAACTTCCCTAAGAGAGTGCAGGAAAGGTTGCGCGTGGGCCGCTATTGCACATCAGAGATGAATTCCGGCACGAACCCTGTAAGGCGGAGACGTGTTAAGACTCCATGTGGCCGTGTAACCGGCTAACCTGAAACTTGGATCCTAGCGTTCCTCTGGCTGCCACGTGTACGACATGCCGACTATTCGGCCATGTGGATGGTCGGGTAGCGTTTCTGAGCGCATTACCGACCAAAGCAGACACGAGGGGCAGGCGGGCTTCGAAGATGCGAGCAAAGCCATGCAGCAGCTTGTCGCGCGAGGCAAATTGACGGGTCTGCTCGAGCGTTTGCGTCAGACCTCCTGCTCGCGATGGCTGAGACGACCATGGCGTCCATGGTGGCCAATCCAGCCAAAGCGGAGCGCTATCGAAGCGCAGGTTTCGAGGCCTTTTGGAGCGCGGCAGCCAAAAAGTAGGCTGGCAGGTATTTTTTCCAATTAATGAGTATTTACTCCGTTATGCTGCATCCAATCGGCAGAACGGAGGTTTGTTGTCCAAGGTATGGTTGGTAACAGGTAGCGCAAGTGGTTTGGGTCGCGATATCGCGGGGGCAGTTCTTGCTTCGGGTGATCGCCTCCTGGCGACGGCCCGCGATCCACACCGGTTGAACGATCTGGTGGAGCGATATGGCGAGCAGGTGCATACAGCGTCACTCGATGTGGCAGATGAGGCGGCGGCAAAGGCTGCAGTCGAAAAAGCTGTTGAGATCTTCCGACGGCTGGATGTTGTCGTCAATAATGCGGGGTTTGGGGATGTTGCCCCTTTTGAGCGGCTAAGTTCAGAGAGCTTTCGCGCTCTAGTCGACACGAACTTCTTCGGCGTCGTCTATATGACGCGAGCGGCGATCCCGGTCATGCGGAAGCAGAAGAGTGATTGCATCCTTCAGATTTCTTCCGTCGGTGGCAGGTTGGGGGTTCCTGGAAACGCAGCCTATCACGCGGCAAAATGGGCTATAGGCGGCTTCACCGAATCCATTGCCCCAGAGCTGGCGCCCTTCGACGTTGAGGTATGCGCACTCGAGCCAGGTGGAATACGGACCAACTGGGGCAAGCGGGCAACCGCTGGCATACCGGAGCTCTTACCCGACTATGAGGCCTCTGTGGGCACATTTATCAAGATGTTGCAGGGACACAGGGGGCATGAGATGAGCGCTCCGGCAAAGGTCGCACAGGTCATTCTGCAACTGGCCTCGAAAGAGCAGCTCCCTGCACATCTCTTGCTTGGCAGCGATGCCGTGCAGTATTCCCGCTTTGCCGAGGAAAAGCGGGAATCCGACGCCAAGGCATGGCACAACGTCAGCGTCTCAACCGACGCGGAGGATGTAAAAGGGTTGCCCGATCTGAAGTTCTGAAATTTGTGCTGGCGTGGTTGTGGAGACGCGTGTCACGCCAGCACTTCATCTATAGATGTCACGGAATTCCCTATGGCGGGGCAACTCTCACCTAACAGTCGCGGTCCGATTGATTCGCTCTATAATCCGCGCATGGCATCCCTGCGCCATGGCGTCGAAGAACCTGGAGATGCACAGGACATTCGCCTTGTTGTCGACACCATCCCTACGTTGGCCTGGTCCGCTGGTCCAGACGGCTCGGCAGAGTTTCACAATCAGCGATGGCTGGACTATACGGGTCTATCTGCAAAGCAAGCTTTGGGATCGGGATGGGAGCTTGCGATTCATCCAGACGACCTGCCACGAATTCTTGAAACATTCCGGGAAGCGTTGAATTCTGGAAAGCCGTACGAAGTGGAGGGCCGCTTCCGCCGCTTCGACGGCGAATTTCGCTGGTTTCTCTTTCGCGGTAGCCCTCTGCGCGACCGATCGGGGAAAGTCGCGAAGTGGTACGGAACAAATACCGATCTTGAGGAGCGCAAACGTGCCGAAGATGCCCTCCGCGCGAGCGAAGCATCCTTGCTCGATGCCCAACGGCTAACTCGCACCTGCAGTTGGAAACACGAGATTTTATCAGGGAAAGTGACAGTCTCAGCGGAAGGGCTTGCACTGTATGGCATTGAGCCCAACGATGACGCATCGTCGATCGATTTCTATCAAAGGAGGAAGCATCCCGAAGATCGGCCCGGGGTCGAACAAACTTACGCGGCGGCTTTGCTTGGAAAAACTGGTTTTGAGTTAGAGTTTCGGAACGTTCTTCCAGACGGAACGATCAAAAACATCCGCAGTATCGGCCATCCCATCCTGGACGAACGCGGCGAAGTCGTGGAATTTGTCGGGGCCTCAATAGACGTCACCGAACACCACCGCGCGCGAGCCGATCTGGAGAAGGCATTTGAAGAGATTAAGCGTCTGAAAGATCAACTGCACGACGAAAACGTAGTGCTCAGGGAGCAGATCGACCAGGCGTTCATGTTCGAAGAGATCGTAGGCGCCTCGTCGGCGTTGCAGGGAGTGCTTTCTCGGCTAATGAAAGTTGCTCCCACTGATTCGAGCGTTCTTGTTATCGGAGAGACTGGAACTGGTAAGGAACTGGTCGCCCGCGCCATCCATAAGCGGTCTCGCCGGTCGCAACGCGCCTTCGTGAGCGTGAACTGCGCAGCTCTTGCCCCGTCGCTGATTTCTTCCGAACTCTTTGGCCACGAAAAGGGCGCGTTCACCGGGGCGATGCAGCGCCGCATCGGTCGATTTGAACTGGCGAACGGTGGAACTATTTTCCTCGACGAAATCGGCGAGGTGCCGCTGGACACTCAGGTTGCCCTCCTGAGGGTGTTGCAAGAACGTGAATTCGAACGCGTCGGCGGCACGCAACCCGTTAAGATCGACGTCCGGGTAATAGCGGCAACAAATCGAGATCTGGAGACCGCCGTTGCAAGCGGGACATTTCGCCCGGACCTCTACTACAGGCTGAACGTATTCCCAATCCAGATTCCGCCGCTTCGCAAACGGCAAGACGACGTTCTGATGCTGCTGGAATTCTTTGTCCATCGATTTGCTCAAAAGATGGGCAAGCACTTTGAAAAAATTGATAAGCGAACGGTCGAACTATTTCGGTCCTATCCTTGGCCGGGCAATATTCGCGAACTGCAAAATGTTGTAGAGAGGTCCGTCATTGTGAGTTCTGATGGCGTGTTTTCCGTGGATGCAGCCTGGTTGTCTAAGGATTCCCTTCGAGTCAGCTTGCCGCAACAACCTGAGCCTGCAGACACCGATGAGGACGCCAGTCGTGAACGACACATCATTGAGGACGCACTTGCGGGAAGTCGAGGGCGAGTGTCAGGCCAGAACGGGGCCGCGGCGAGGCTCGGAGTCCCACCTTCGACCTTGGAGTACCACATTAAGAAATTAAGGATTCGTAAAAGCCACTTCAAACTCAGCTAGGCATCCGCCCCGGATTGGTGAAATCGCAATTTTCGCCAAATTCACCAAATCCACAGGCAGCTTCGCGCCCTTCTTCTTCAGTCTTTTCAATTTCTTGCGAATGGCCCACCTCTTGCACCTGTAGTTGCTGAGAGAGAGAGACGTTACAACCGTCTCGAAACCGATGACTCAATCATGTTCTCGGATCTCAGAAAGGTGTGAACAACATGCTCACTAGCATCCTAGGCGCACGACTTAGCTGGCACTTTGCCAACGGCTGGGTCTTCGAACCTGCCATCGTCGGGCCCGACATCGTCGACTACACCCTGAAAGCGGGCCCACACGCTGGACGGCATGCCATCCAGCATTTCTACTTCCAGCGGGTAGCTCCGGGTGTCGAGACCACGGTCTGGTATGAGGAAAGTGGCGCGCTCGTCCATATTACCTGGTATCTAGAGACACAAACGACGCACCGCTTCGCTGCTCTTCCTGCCTGGCTGGCCGAAGATATGACCGTTTATCGGGGTGACAACCAAGACCCCGCCTTCATCGAGAAAATCAGAAAGCTTACTTCAACGAAGCAGGATTGGCCTCGGCACATCCTAAATGATGAGGGCTATTTCAAGGTGATCTGATTGTCCCATGCCGAGAGCTCAGCAAATCGATCTCTAATCTTTGTGACTCCATCTTCCATCGGCAGAGTAATCGGCCGTAATTATTGCTGAACATGCAAACAAAACTGAATATGCCGCAGAGAGTGGCAGGAGCCTTCAATGAACTTCGAATCACGTAATCCGGCGACGGGAGAATTGCTTGGCACTTATCTGGAACACAACAAGGCAGAGATCGAGGTACGCTTGCAGCGCGCCTGGGACGGCTGGCGGCACTGGTCCCGCACCCCTCTGCAGGAGCGAATCGCCTTCCTCACTCGGCTCGCCGAGCTGCTGGAAGACAGGGCCGAGACCTATAGCCGCCTAATCACCGCCGAGATGGGCAAGCCGCTGGCGGACTCCATTTTCGAGATCAAGAAATCCGCGTGGGATGCCCGCCATCTCGCCGAAGCGGGGGAGGCTTATCTCAAGCCACAGCCCATCCCCGGCATACCGGCGCAGATCATCTATGAATCGGTGGGGCCGATCTTCTCCGTTCAGCCGTGGAACGTGCCCTTCTGGCAGGTGCTGCGCTTCTTCAACACCACAGCCCTTGTCGGCAATACCGCGCTCATCAAGCACGCCGAAACAGTGCAAGGCTGCGCCGAGGCGCTGGAGACCCTGGTGCGCGACGCTGGTGGCCCCGAAGGACTTTATGTCAACCTTGCAATCCAGGTTGCGGCGTGTGCGGCTGTCATCGCCGATCCGCGGGTACGGGCCGCCACTGTCACCGGCAGCGTCCGCGCCGGCCGCGCCGTTGCGGAGGAAGCCGCCCGAGTCGGCAAGAGAGTGGTGCTGGAACTCGGCGGTTCCGATCCATTCATCGTTTTGGAGGACGCCGATCTTGCGAATGCCGTGCAACTCGGCGTGACGTCGCGCTTCTTCAACAACAGTGAGGGTTGCATTTGCGCCAAGCGCTTCCTGGTGGCGGAGTCTCTGTTCGACGACTTCACCAAGGCGTTTGTCGAACAATCCAAGGCGCTTCCAATGGGCGATCCCATGAAGGAAGGCATCAAGCTCGGCCCACTGGCCCGCCCTGAACTCCGCAAGAACCTACATCGCCAAGTGCTCGACGCGGTAAAGGCTGGAGCACGAATTCTCACTGGCGGTGAGATCCCCGCCGGCCCCGGCAATTTCTACCCGGCGACTGTTCTTGTTGGGCTGCCGCCCGAGGCGGCGATAGCGAAGGAAGAATTCTTTGGTCCCGTGGCTATGATTTTCCCGTTCCAGACCGAGGACGAGGCGATTCACCTCGCCAACATCACTGACTTCGGCCTCAGCGCTGCGGTCTGGAGCCGCGACATCGTCAGGGCCCGTCGGGTTGCCGGCGAGATCGAATCTGGAATGGTATTTATCAATGACTTCACCCGCACCGATCCCCGCGCACCGTTCGGAGGCTTCAAGGCTTCAGGGTATGGGCGCGAACTTGGCGCTCCCGGGGCACTGGAACTTACCAATCCAAAAGTGATCTGGCAGGCTGCCTGAACAACAGTACGCGCGCCGAAAAGTAGGTCGTTACTACGGAGTCTCAACTGAGGAGAAATTCGATGAGCAAAAACACAACACAGATTACAGCCGCCGTTGTGCGCGAGAAAGGCGGGCCTTTTAGCATCGAAACCCTTACTTTAGAAGCTCCGCGCCGAGATGAAGTATTGGTCAGGGTCGTGGCCACCGGCTTGTGCCACACAGATATGGTTGCACGTGACCAGGGCTATCCAGTGCCACACCCAATCGTGCTCGGACACGAAGGCGCAGGAATCGTTGAGAGCGTTGGAGCAGATGTCGTCAAAGTCACGCCCGGCGATTCCGTGGTGCTCACGTTCTTGACATGCGGACGTTGTAAGCCTTGTCGCCTGGGACGGATGGCACATTGCGAGAAGACGTTCCCGCTCTGCTTCGGTGGAGCGCGGTTGGACGGCAGCACTGCCACACTCGACAGTCATGGCGAGAAAGTTCACGATCACTTCTTCGGGCAATCGTCGTTTGCAACCTACGCACTCGCCAATGAACGGAACGTAGTCAAGGTCAGCCGTGACGTCCCGCTCGAACGCCTCGGTCCGCTCGGCTGCGGCATTCAGACCGGAGCCGGGGCCGTAATGAATGCGCTGAACGTGAGACCGGGTACAAGTTTCGCTTCCTTCGGCGCGGGCGCAGTTGGATGCTCCGCGATCATGGCAGCACGGGCTGTTGGAGCAACAACCATCATCGCCATAGACGTCGTGCCCTCGCGTCTGGAAATGGCAAAGGAACTAGGCGCGACGCATGCTATTAACAGCAGACAGACAAATCCAGTTGAGGTGATCCGAGATATTACCGGTGGCGGAGTCGACTACTCGCTGGAGACCTCCGGGAACTCCAGAGTGTTGCATCAGGCGATAGAAGCACTCGGAACGCTCGGCACGTGCGGCATCGTCGGAGCAGAGCCACTAGGCACAGAGGTGAGCTTTGACGTGAACACCCTGATGATACAAGGCAAGGGGATACGCGGCATTCTTGAGGGGGAGAGCGTTCCCGACATTTTTATCCCGCAGCTCATCGAACTCTACGCGCAGGGGCGCTTCCCGTTCGAGAAACTCGTGAAGTTTTACAGCCTCGATCAAATCAATCAAGCTGCGCAAGACAGTGAACAAGGCGGCACAATCAAACCCATCATTCGGCTATCACCGGCGTGAGCGGGGAAGGAACACTCCGCGTCACAGGTCACAAATCGCGCTGGATAAAACGCGCAAAGTGGTGGCAAATAACCAATAGGGATACGTACTCTCGCATGCAGACGCTAGGGCTGATCGGCGAAATGGAGTCGATTCAAAAACACGGGATAGGCTCAATTGCATTGTCCCGAGCAACAAAAATCGCTCCCAGCGGGGAACGCAAAAGGAAGAGGAGTTTGATGGCCCAAGTGAATTCACAAAGGCAACAGGACGAGCTTCTGGCGAGCGTGGAACTGGTTGCTCCTGCTGCAGCGGATGAAGTCCTCGTTGCGGCGGCCAAGTTACGGGATCATCATGCCTTCGTGGAGCTATGGACGCGGCACTCAAGGACAGCATTCAACGTGGCCTATCGGATCACGAGAACCGAGACGATGCACAGGACGCAATCCAAGATGCGTGGATGAAAGCCTATATGCATTTGGACACCTTCGATGGAAGGGCAAAATTCTCGACTTGGCTCGCGCGCATTGCGATCAATTCGTCGCTTATGGTTCTTCGAAGAAAACGTGCTTGCCCTGAGACTTCCATGGAGATAAAGGATGCTGATATCGGGCGGCATTGGGAGATTGCCGATCAGACGAAGAACGTTGAAGAACTCTATGCCCGGCACGAAAGAGTGGAAGACTTAAATCGTGCGATCCGCCGTCTACACCCGACTCTGCGGAATGTGGTTGAGATTCGTCAGTCCAACGATCTGTCTGTAAAAGAAGTTGCCGAGCTCGCAGGATCTCTGTTGCCGCAACTAAGTCTCGCTTGTTACGCGCCAGAAAGACGTTGCGCAAAGCTTTGCGCTGAAGAGTCTATCGCGTCGTAGCCGACCCTAATGCGGAGCACTTTATAGCGTGAAGGCGATCTTTCGACAACAACCTCACAGCTTCCTGTTTGTCGACGATATGCTCGGAGTCCGGTTGGCCGCTGTAGCTGCGGCTACTTTAATGACACTTAACGCGGGAGATGGCGGTCACCAGTAAATGGGCGGGTTACGGCTGCTCGTAGCGCCAGATGTTCGATGCGGGAGCTCCTTCGCATTCCGGTGCTGGCAGATCGCTGAGTCAGACAGACTAGACACCGCGCTCGAGGCGCGTGAAGGAGAAACTAGATGAGAGGCGGTATAACACGCCTCCCATCACTGCCACTGGGCTCCCGAGTTTTACGCAGCCTTGCGGGGAACTTTGGCTTCGAGAACGTTCGCCCCGCCAATATTGACTTTGATCTGCGTGGGCTTGGCTTCAGCCTTCTTGGCCAAGCTGATCTTTAGCACGCCCTTGTCACAGTGGGCGCTCACTTGCCCCGGATCAACGGAGCTGGGAAGCGTGAACGAGCGTGTAAAGCTTCCGTATTGCCGTTCGACGCGATGGAAGTTCTCCTCTTTCTCGTCCTTTTCGATCTTGCGCTCGCCACGGACGGTGAGGGTGTTGTTCTGAATGCTGACATCGATGTCTTTTTCGTCGATGCCCGGGACTTCAATCTTCAGAATAATGTTGTGCTCGTCTTCGTAGATGTCCACCGGCGGTGCGAGGGTAGTGGTTGTCAACGCTTCTTCCGGGCCTTCGGGGCTGTGCGACCCACGGAAAACACGGTTCATGCGGTTCATGCGGTCTTGCATAGCGGATAGTTCACGGAGAGATTCCCAGCCTGCCAATAGTGTCATGACGCAGTTCCTCCTTAACGGTAATCTAAGAGGAGTAACTTCAGATGGGCTGACTTAGTTCAGGGAACCTGAAAGAGTAAGAAGGGGTACCTGCTCAAGTACGACGCTACGCTTGTGAATCACGGTTGTCAAGGTGCCGTTGCGTCCTGATTGCGCATTTAGTTGCTTCTTTAAAAGTCGCCCCAGAAATGACCTTCTACTCGGAAACAATCCAGCAATACCCTGCAAAGTCGTATTTGCGGAACTTCGCCTCTTAAGGTCAGGCTAGTCTGCTGCGGACGCACGGTGATCATCGGGACAAAATCAGACTACGGCCGGATTCAGTTCAATTGGGCTTAGAAAAATCGTTTACAGTCGGCGACACCGGCTGTCTCGGTGCGGTTTGGAGGCTAGCTTATCCTGGACCTACGAGGTATGAATTGATTGATCTTCTTTTCACGCCTTGTGCTTTGGTCTCACATCCTGCTCGACGGGGGCTCTTGGAGGGTTTGCAAGTTTTACAAGCCGACGGCACAGTGGCTGGTTAGGGCGTATGCTTAAGGCAGTTGTCAGGATTCGCTTCTCGCCTTCAGCTCTTCATTGCTTCGCTCCAGACGAGCACCTTTCAAGTAAGCAACAGTGCGACTGGAGCCACCGTGAGCCTCATCAAAAAAGCTGATGTGGAAGACTATCTTTCTGCGCGACGAAGGAAAATTGTGTTTCCTTTCGCGCCAATACGCCAGCCAAATGTCACCGGTCATTCGGGAAATGTGTCCCGCGAAGCGAAGCTAAACGAACCAAAGCCTCGTCAGGTTGATGACCAGGAGCGTTCTTCTATAAGACCATCGGTCGCTCCAACCAAATCTTACTTCGGTCCCGACCGTTCAGCGGACACATCGGCAGCCAGAAAACCGCAAGCGTGAAGCAGCATTCGATATTCCTGCGTGCAGGCTGCCTGTTGCCCGATGGCCTCGATCTCATACAAGAGAAGTTTGGCGACACGTGGTCGTCTGCCGGAGATACTGTCGCCTCCGCACTGGATCTAAGGATCAGGAGAGCCGGGTGGCACTTTATGTGGCTGGAATGTACGTATTCGCGTCGCGGTTTCGGTCGGACTGCCAAAACAGCCATCAGTAAAGCGATAACTCTTGCGTTGAATGAAGTACAGGTAAGGTTCAATGCCGCTGAGCTGGGCTCGATAAGTGTCTCGAGGTATCCGGGCTTCCAGATCGCCAAGGTCACAATTCATGCGCGGCAGGTTCAACAACAAGCTTCCCTTGGCCTGGTTGACGAGATGAGCATCCGGCAGTTTCCGGCGCAACAAGCGTTCCAACCTCCAAGTGCACTGATCTGAATTAGAGATGTGCACATCGCACTAGCCATGAACAGTTCAGGTAACGGTGTGTCGCGTGGCGATGCGCGTGAAAGCGGGGAACCATGCCATTCTCGGAGATATTTCATAACGAAGAACCAGTCGGGACTTCTTTCGTAGAAGCTCACCCGCTGCCTCTCCCGACACGCGTCGCGTTTATCGGCAACTATCTGCCAGTCACAAGCGCTTCTACTCGCGGGATGCAAAGCGAAAACAAGAGGATGATCGAAGTTGGGTGCGAGTCTCTCAAATGGCTGGTTGCCGAGCAGCACCGCAGCGATGCAGACATTTTCGTTCCGATAGGTTCCAGGGAGTGCTTTGTAGAGGGCAGTGCGAAGGCTCGCTTCGATCAACAACCGGTCGAAGCCTGCGCGACTATCTCTGGGTGTCTGTTGGCATATCGCTTAACCAGTGAGCAGCTGTGGCTGGAAGAAGCATGGTGTGCCTTCCGCTGGTTTCTCGGTGAGAACGACCTGCAGATCCCGCTTTACGACGCGGCCACGGGCGGCTGCAGAGACGGGCTTCATCCAGACCGCGTGAATGAAAACCCGGGAGCCGAATCAACACTTTCGTTCCTGATGGCTCTCCTCGAAATGCAAAGTGTAGAAATAGCAACGGTAGAAGAACTGAATCAGGAAATGAGTGTCACCATTTGAATACAATTCTCCTTCCAGCAGTAACGCCGGCCCCTGTAGCCGTTGAACAGCACGACTTGAAAATACACGCCCAAGACTCCCTCTTCACACGTCATTCCGGCAATCCGATCCTCAACCGGAAAGACTGGCCATATCCGGTTAACAGCGTCTTCAACGCTGGGGCCGTGGTCTTGGACGACGGGGATACTCTGCTGCTTTGCCGCGTCGAAGACCGGCGCGGATTGTCGCACCTTTGCGCTGCCCGCTCCACGAATGGCATCGATGGATGGCGCATCGATGCCCAACCAACTCTGAGGGCAAATCCCGGCGAATATCCCGAGGAGATCTGGGGTATTGAAGATCCGCGAATCACGTATGTCCCGGAGCTGAAGCAATATGCGATCGCATATACCTCCTACGCACGCGGCGGTCCCGGAGTGTCGCTGGCACTGACCCAAGACTTCCGGAGCTTTGAGCGATACGGCGTGATCATGCCGCCAGAGGACAAGGATGCTGCTCTGTTACCGCGGAGAATTGGCGGCCTCTGGGCTATGATTCATCGGCCTGTGACGACGCTCGGCGCTCACATGTGGATCTCATACTCACCAGATCTGCGACATTGGGGCAGCCACAGAATCATGCTCGAGGCGCGACGCGGGGGATGGTGGGATGCGAACAAGATTGGGCTTTGTTCCCCTCCGATTGAAACCGCAAAGGGTTGGCTGACGATCTATCACGGGGTCCGCCAGACTGCATCCGGCAGCATCTACCGCCTCGGCCTCGCCCTTTTCGACCTCGACAAGCCGGATCTCTGCTTGCAGCGAGGAGACTCCTGGATGTTCGGTCCGGAAGCACCCTACGAGCGCGGAGGAGACGTCAACGATGTTGTGTTTCCCTGTGGACAAACCATCGGCACGGATGGAGATACCATTCACCTCTACTATGGAGCAGGCGACTCATGCATGGCGATGGCCACAGGCAGCATTCGTCGTCTTCTTTCTTGGCTGGATGCGAATTCCAGTGAGGGAGATGCAAATGGAGCTTAGCGCGCTTTTGTCCGATCGCGAGGGACAACCTGTATGGATATCAATGGCCTGACTTGGCCTGGTTACCTTCCACGGCTGCTTTGGATACGTCGTGTGTGTCCTCGTTGCAGCTCATTTGAATTCAAGGAGGCCGAGTCGCAACCCCTCGATGGCTTGCTGAGCTTCTTTGCGCTTCGCCCGGTTCGGTGTGTCAATTGTTGGCGACGGTACTATTGGTTTGCACAGAGAAAAGCCGATAAAACATGACTGCTAGGAATTGCGCTGTCGAAAACTATGGAATAGCTGCAGTCCACTCGGTAAAAGAAGGGGCATATTGAACAGCTCACCATATTCATCCACTCATACGTCGAATGATCTACTGTTCAGTTTGGACAGTGAGCGTTCTCGGCAATCACTGAATTATGAGATCGTGGCCCAAAGCGTGGAAGAAGTGCAGGATACCCAAAATGCTCCTGCTGTGAGCATGGGACCATACTTGATCGAATCTGAGCAAACGCAACTTCTACCACGATTAGTATCTATAGCCAGCATGGCGAAAGCCGAGAGCAGATACGGCTGCTCTACATGAATGCTGTTGCGCTTCGTGTCTGGAAAGCCATGGGCAGGCAACCAAGCTTGATCGGTGCACAGCATCGTCCACCACGAAATGCCCTACTAGCATTTGGTGTGCCCTCCAGGGATTAGCTAGCTGATCGATCTGTTCGGTATCTATCGGATAGACAAAGGGGCCTATCTACCGGCAATGACGTGGCGCGATTATCACGAAGCCACAAAGCATAGCGTTGAATCGCTGAGGCGAGCGCGGCACGTTCTCGA
>Ga0210386_10000444_pt1 | contig 38098 bp, 27 predicted proteins | sample IncBWH32OmetaG_FD_160091 | JGI IMG/M metagenome (GOLD analysis project Ga0210386, IMG submission 160091) | Forest soil microbial communities from Barre Woods Harvard Forest LTER site, Petersham, Massachusetts, United States - Inc-BW-H-32-O ...
CGCCCGTTGCAGTGCCATTCCCAGGGATTCCGGCTGGACGCCGCCGCGTACGGCCACAAAGATGTTACTCTCCGGGCGATAAATGTAGGGATAGTAAACGGCGCCTTGGGCTGCGTCGTCCGTGAGATCCGCTTGCTTTACGCTGCCGATTACGCCAACCACTGTGAATACCTCGGCATCAGGACCCCGCGTGGCGCCCTGAAACAGCCGATGGCCTAAAGCGCTGCTGTGCGGCCAGTAGTACCGAGCGAAATCCTCGTCCACCACGCAGACCCGCGCTTTCCGGTGGGAATCCGCGCCGGTGAGAAATCGCCCTGCTCGCAGCGCCAACCCCATGGCCCGGAAGTACTCGCCTCCCACACCGAAAGAATAGTGCCCGCGCGGCGGTTCGCCGGGCTGGAGAACATGGCCCTCCACCGTAGCAGCGCTCTTTCCGTTCGCACCGCTGAAAGGGATATTATTAGCCGCGCCGACGGATAACACTCCCGGTTGATGGCCCAGTTCGTCCACTAACCTCTCGGTGAACGCCAGGCCGGCCGCGGGTGAGCGATACTTGTTTCCGACCAGCGAGATCTGCCCGGTGATCACGTGGTCGGACTGGAAGCCGGGCGAGAGGGCCATCGCACGTTTGAGACTGAGCCCGAGTAAACCTGCCCCTGCCAGCAGCACAATTGCCAGACCAATCTGGGCGACGATGAAGCTATGGCGCAAGGCCTGCGCGGCGCGGCCCGCCGTTACACCGCGAGTTTCGGATTGGAGAGCGTTAGCCGGATGAAATCGAAGGTTAAACCAGGCGATTGGCGCTGCGAGCACGAAGCCCAGGACGATGGCTGCGATGAGACCGAACATCGCTGATCTGGTATCGAAGGTGATGTAAGCGCCAAAGGGCAGGCGACTAGCACCCAGCGCAGCTAACAGACGAATTCCAGCGGCTCCCACCGCGAGCCCGAGTGTCCCTCCCATCAAGGTCAGCAGAGTAGTCTCGACCACCACTTCGGTCACGATGAACCGCCGGCTGGCTCCCAGCGCCTGCCGGACGGCCAATTCCTTCGACCGCGTGCTGGCGCGGATGAGAAGCAAATTCACAAGGTTGACGGTGCCGATCAGCAGAAGCGTGAACACGCCTGCTTGTAGCAACACCAGAGTGGGACGAATCGCCGCGACCTGGTCGGCATGGAGCGGCACCACCAGAGAACGAAATCCGGCATCGGCCATCATTTTGGCTTGGCCGTCGTCTTTCTCCAATGTTGTATTTTGCGCATCAATTTGCGACTGCGCCTGGTCGATAGTTACTCCGGGCTTAAGGCGGGCAATCATTTGGATGACGTTCCCGCCAGAATGCCGCTGCTGGGGCGAGCGGTCCTCAGGGCGTGATGCAAGCGGAAAGTAAAGCTGGGATTGGGAGGAGAGAAAGCGGAAGCCGGGTGGCAGGACGCCGATTACGGTTCTAGGAAAAGTGTCGACCCGAATCTTCCGTCCAATCACACCAGGATCGGCGTTAAAATGCTGCCGCCAGTATTCATCTGTAAGAACAACGACATAGTCGGTTTGATAGGTTGTCTCGGCATCCGTAAAAGTGCGTCCCATCTCAGGGCTCGCGCCAACTGTTGCAAAAAACTCCGGAGACACTTGTGTGATCCGCTCACGCTCCGCTGAGCCGGTCTCGCCGATAATCGCCGTGCCGAAGCGATAGATCGAGAGTGAACTGAAGGCGGGAATACGACCGCGACGCTCGTAGTAGTTCGTTATCGAGGCGCCATCGCGCTCGACTCCCGCTCTGGGATAGGTATTAAACACGGTCACCAGCCGGCCAGCGTCGGGGAATGGCAGCGGACGCAGCAGAATTGCGTCACTCACTGCGAAGATCGTGAGATTTGCGCCCAGACAGATGGCGAGGGTGAGCAGAGCGGTGACCGTGAAGCCCGGCGCCTTTCGCAGTGACCGGGCGGCATAGCGCAGCTCCCTCTCAAGTTCATCGAACACATACAGGCCGCTCGCTTCACGGCAGTCTCCCTGGATCCTGCCAACACCGCCGAATTCTATGCGGGCTCGGCGGTCCGCTTCCTCGCGTGGCATGCCGGACTGTATAAGGTCATCGGTATATTGCTCGATGTGGAAGCGGAGCTCTTCGGCCATACCAGCTTCAAAATCACGCCGCGAAGCAAGTGCCCGGAACAGAGCGCGAACGCGTTGAAACACGTCACACCTCCTCCGATGTAGTGTCCAAGGCCGCGGCAATCGCGGATACCAGCCGGTTCCAGCCGGCCGTCTCCTCGCGAAGGCGCCGGCGTCCTGCAGCGGTTACCGTGTAATATTTGGCGCGCCGGTTGTTCTCGCTCTGACCCCATTCCGCGGCGATGAGACCGTGATGCTCCAACCGGTATAGCGCCGGATATAAAGACCCTTGCGGGATCTCAAGCGCATCGCCCGAGATCTGCCGGATCCGCAGCAACACGCCATATCCGTGCAGCGGCTTCAAGGAAACCGCCTTCAGGATCAGCATGTCGAGAGTTCCCGGGAGTAGGTCTGCAGTTTTGTCCACTATGTTTGGCTCCTAGTCTATCTAGGAGTATACTGAAGCTCTCCTAGTTTGACACGTGGAAAGATTCACGCGCCTGAGCCGAGCGTGGAATTCGGGATTACTCTCGCTTCTCATTGTCCTGCAGTAAAGCAGAACGCTAATCCCGCCGATATCATCCAGCAGATGCGGACTCTTGTCTGTCTCTTGATCTGGACGATAGGGTGCCGGGCGCAGCGTCCTGAGGACGCGGTCCTCGCCGTATACAGGCAGATGGAGAAGGCCGAGCAAAGCGGCGATGCGAACACTTTCGTCGGGTTGTGGTCACGGGAATCGGCGTCGAATGCGGAAAAGATGCGGCCTTATTTGCGCCCGCGGCCGAATGCTCATTACACCTCGTCCAACGTTTTCGTACAGGGAGACGACGCCGTGTTGCTGGGACAAATCGCCGAGGAGCAATTCCTGAGCATGCGCCTGGTCAAGGAAGACGGGCTCTGGAAGATCAAGGACCAGATCTGGAACAATAAGCCGTACCACGCGGACTCGGTTTACGCAATGATTCCGCCGCGCGCCGGAGCCTTCGAGCGCGCCGGGACTCCGTGGCAGAACGTCGCACCGGCATTCAATGGGGCGGATGCGGCCAAACAGGGCTGGCAAGTGCGGGCCACTTACGATGAGTCGTATTTATATGTTCGGATCGAATCGTCGACGCCGCTCCCTGCGCCTGGCAGCACCTTGGAGAAGCCGCCTGGCGGATGGCCTGTGATGAAAGTCGGCGTTTCCGGCGTTGGTGAGTTCGTGTTGCACGCCAATGCGAACATCGGAGACCAGGCGACCTTTGATAAAAATGGCCGCGCCAACAGTCATCGGCCTTACGTGGCGTATTGGCTCATGCTCGAGCGCGCCGACCAGATGATCTTCCAAGCGTGGGCGGGTTTAGATCCCAATCCGTTGGTGCAGGCCAGAGACACTTTCTTCGACGTGCGCATTCCACTGCGGACCATGGGCATCTCGGATGCGAGGCAAAGGAAAATCATGATCGGCGACGCGCAGTGGCCGAAGAGCGTTTTTTTCAGCCTCCAAGTGCAGCACTTTCGATAGGAATCGATCCGGCGTGACACTGTGAATCGCTCCCAGCCTGAGAAGCGGCGCAGCGCCGCCAAGCTCTCGCGCAGAAGGATCTGAAAATTGTTCCGTCGCCATAACGTGAGAAGATAGCGCTGAAAGGATATAGAGTCATGGACAGACGCGAAACACTTAGGGCTATTGTCGGCGGTGCCGCAGGCGCGGCTATGGGTCTCGGTTCGGCGCGGGAGGCACTTGCTCAAGCCGCAGGCACCGCAACCCAGCCGGCGGCAGCGGCCCGTGACCGCGCCCGCAGTGGCGGCCTACCGGCTCTCAAAATTACCGACATCAAGGTGATCATCACCAAGCTGGGCGGTACAAACATGATCAACGCCAAGGTCTATACGAGCGAGCCGGGGCTCTATGGCATCGGCTGCGGAACACACGCGGAGCGTCCGACCATCGTGGCGAACACGATCGAGCAATATTTAAAGCCCATGTTAGTCGGCCGTAATGCGGATGAAATTGAGAAGCTCTGGCAGGAATTGTGGGTGGCGCCTTATTGGCGCGCCAGTGTGGATGCCAACAACGCCATGGCGGCGATCGATGGTGCGCTCTGGGACATCATGGGCAAACGCTGTGGCGTGCCGGTCTATGCGCTTTTGGGCGGCAAGGTTCGCAGCGGTCTGCGAATGCTGGGGGACATCCAGGCACGCTCGCCCCAGGCGATGGAAGACCAGATTCGGAAAATGATGGCGGATGGCTACGATCATTTCCGCATCTATCTGGGCGGTGGCGCGCCGGCCCGCGAGCCGGGAGCACAGCGCGCCGCGGCCGGCGGCGGCCAGGTGCATGGGAATGACACAGCCTACATCAAGCAGCTATGCGATGCATTCGAATATATCCGAAAGAATATTAGTTGGGACATCGAAATCGGTCACGACGTGCATGAGCGGCCAACGCCGCGCGGCGCGGTCATGCTGGCCAAGGCGGTCGAGCCATATCGTCCATTTTTCATCGAGGATCTCTTCGCGCCGGAAGATGTGAGCTGGTACAAAATCGTGCGCGAACAAAGCTCGATCGGCATCGCGATGGGCGAGCTGTTCGTCAATCAGAACGAATGGCTGCCGCTCGTTTCCAACCGCTATATCGACCTCATCCGCATGCACATCTCCGCCGCCGGTGGCCTCAACTTGGCGCGCAAGGTTGCATATGCGTGCGAATTTTTCGGGGTCCAGACGGCTTGGCACGGGCCGGCGAATGTTTCACCGGTAGGCCATGCCGTCAACATGCATCTGGACCTGGCCATTTACAATTTCGGAATCTGCGAGGGGCGCGCTTTCAGCGAACAATTGCAGGAGCTTTTTCCTGGCTGTCCGGAAATCCGCAACGGCATTCGCTATTCCAACGACAAGCCGGGCTTGGGCATCGATATCGATGAGAAAGTGGCGGCCAAATATCCGCCCACAAGCGATTTCGGTTCGGAACGCGGCGCGCATGATCCCGAAGGGGCGCCGCGGCGCCCATAAGGATCCTCGCGAATCAGCCGTGCGACCTCTGCGCCAGTTTCGGATATTCTAGCTTCGTATACCAAACGCCTCGTCCCTGCGGTGTGAGATCCAGCAGATTCCAGATCGGGCTCAGCAGATCGATGCCGCGCTCCGGGATATCGCTCGCCATCCGCGGATGGGCGCTGTAGAAGTGGCGAACGGTGCCGTCACTGGCTTGGGAGAACACCGATATCGTTGAATCTTGCTTTCCGTCGCGATCTTCGCTTCCCAGATCGAATTTAAAGGTGCTTGATCCGGCACTGAGCAGGCGGAGTTTTTTCCAGCCGCGCGCCCGCGCGTGCTCACGCAAAACTGGCAGATCGGCTGAGGCGACGATAGCCAAGTTGATGTTTTGGGCGAGATGATCGGCAACGCCGTTAAAACCATCGATCCAGGCGGTACACATCGGACATGGTTTAGTCTGTTTCTTTCCATACATGAGGTGATAGATCACGAGCGCCCGATCGGGCAGCGTGAACAACTCGCTTAAGCGGACCGTTCGGGCCGGAGTGTTACCGGCATCCAGGTTCGCCGGACCCTCTTCGAATGCATAGTCCTGGACAGACGCTCCCTGCGGAAGCCGGCGGCGGAGTTCCGCGACTCGTTCTCGTTGACGCATCAACTCGATCTCCGCCAGACGGAGTTCTTCTCGTTTAGCGAGGTAATCGCCAGATTCGTTCGGCAAGTTCGTCTGTCGAAACGTACCGTTGATCGTTTCATGCACCATGATTTCGATATCCTCCCACTCCGTATACTCAATATCAACAGAAACGTTTCAAACGACTCGGTCGAGGGGCGCGCTCAGCCCTATTTTTTCCGCAGCTTTTGCGAGACCTGCTCTACTTCTTCCCAAACTCGAAGCAAATTGCCACTCCACAGTTTTCCGATCTGTTGTTCCGTATAACCGCGCCGAACTAATTCCAGCGTCACGTTGAATGCTTCCGCCGCGCTGTTCCAGCCGTCGATTCCGCCACCACCATCGAAGTCCGACGAAATTCCAACGTGCTCGATTCCAATGAGCTTCACCGCGTAGTCGATGTGATTCACGAAGTCCTTCACGGTGGCTCGGCCCGCGGGCGGAAACTTGGCGTCAAGCTCAGCCAGCCGCTGGTCGTATTCCGCGCGCCGTTGGGGCGAAAGTGCATCGAGACCGGCATTTCCTCGCCCGCGGCCGCCGCCTGCCCCACGGCCCTGCGGCGCAGGAGCGTCGGCATTCTCTACGGGGCATACCCGGGCGGAATCGGCGCCGCGCCCGCGACCACCGCCGCCGCGTCCTCCGCCCTGCGCCAGCCCGAACCCTTCACGCAACTTCGCCAGCGCATCCACGCGTTCTTTCGAATCCGTTTTGACGTACGATGCGAATCCCACCACCTGAATCACGCCCCCGTTCTTCCTAAGAGCCAGCAACTGCTCGTCGTCCATATTCCTGCTGACGTCGGCGAGCGCGCGCACTCCGGAATGCGATGCAATCACCGGAGCCTGAGAAAGCCGCATGGCCTCCATATTTGCGCCTTTGGAGGGATGCGACAGATCGACCATCATGCCCAGGCGATTCATCTCAGCGATGACTTCCCGCCCGAGCGGAGACAGTCCGTTGTTGTAAAGGTAGCCCTGGGTTTCTCCGGTGTTCGAATCGGCGAGTTGGCTGTTGCCATTGTGGGCTAGAGACATGTATCGGCCGCCCCGGTCGTAGAATTCCTGCACTTTATGGATGTCGGTCCCAATCGGATATCCGTTTTCCACGCCGATTACGGCAATCCGCAAGTGCTTTTTGTGCAACGCGAGGACATCCGCTGGCGACAACGCCAAGCCGATGTTGTCGGGCGCGATTTTTTCCGTCAAGCGATGAATGGCGTCAAACTTCGCGACCGCCTGGCGATAAGCGTTGTCATAACCTTCCGGCGTCAGTGGGCCCTGGCCGACGTACACGATCATGAATGAGACATCCATGCCGCCTTCGACCATCTTCGGAATATTGACCTGCGTCGTCAGGCGCATGGTGTAATTGCAATCCGGGGTGAAGTTCGCGGGATCAATATCGTTGTGCGTGTCGAGTTTGAGGACGCGTTCGTGAATGCCTCTGGCTCTGGCAAGCAGAGCCGCATCGTTCGATTGCGCCCGACTTGTCCGCGCCGTTATCAGAAACAACAGCCCGGCGAACGATGCCGTAAGGCCGGCAATCGCGAGCTTTCGCTTGATGTTTTTCATTACATCCTCCTGTCCCGTTGACGGGACGAATTCCTGCGCGCAAACCGCAAATCAACATCACGCTTATTGATGGCTATCGTAGCAGGGTGCCCCTCTGCTCAGGCTGCTTAGGGCAGCGGTCCATTCGCCCGAGACAGCAAAAACTTATAACCGCTTTGTAACAGAGGCGACGCTTGCCTTCGAAGAACGTCTTAGTTCGAAACTAATGCCTCCGAACCTCAGTCCAACGCCAGAGGTATATTTCAGGAAGGGACATATGGCTGAACTGAAATCTGTGATTGATCTACTGGAGACGGGCTCTCCTTCTTCAACAGTTGAGATAAGGTTACAGATCAATGGCGCAACCCACCACCTCCGGATTGAGCCGCGAGTTTCTCTGCTCGATGCGTTGCGGGAGAACTTAAGCTTCACCGGCACCAAAAAGGGCTGCAATCAAGGCGCGTGTGGCGCCTGCACCGTTTTAGTTGACGGAGAGCGGATTCTTTCCTGTCTCGCACTGGCGGTGCAATACGAAGGCCGTGCGATCACCACGATTGAAGGTTTGGCTGCGAGTTCGGCGGGCGAAGATTCCCTGCATCCCATGCAAGCCGCGTTCGTCGAGCAGGACGGTTTTCAATGTGGTTATTGCACGCCGGGACAAATCTGCTCGGCAATCGGGATGATCCGTGAGTTTCAGGACGGCATGCCTAGCGCGGTGACAAGTGATGTTGCCGCTTCCTCCATGGAACTTTCCGATGAGGAAATCAAAGAACGAATGAGCGGTAATCTATGCCGCTGCGGTGCTTACGTAGGCATCTGTGATGCCATCCGTGAAGCGCTGGACTCTGGGGTGCTGCGATGAAGAATTTTGCCTATGCGCGAGCAGAGACGGTGGCGGGGGCTATTAGTCTCCTCTCTCGAAACGCGAACTCGAAGTTTCTCGGCGGGGGTACGAACCTCATCGACCTAATGCGTGAAAACATTGAGCAACCGGATGCGGTGATCGATGTCACGCACCTGTCACGCGATGGGAGAAGCGACAGTGGGATCCACGAACTTCCCGACGGCGGGGTTCTTATCGGCGCGGGGGTTCGAAATAGCGCGGTGGCAAATGACCGCTTGATCCGGGAGCGTTACCCGGTGTTGTCACAGGCCATCTTATTTGGCGCATCCGGACAGATTAGAAACATGGCGACCACCGGCGGCAACTTGATGCAGCGCACGCGGTGTCACTACTTCTACGACGGAGCTGCGCGCTGTAATAAACGGATGCCGGGCTCGGGCTGCGATGCGATCGGCGGTTTCAATCGCATGCACGCGATTCTAGGCGCCTCCGACAGTTGTATCGCCACCCACCCATCGGACATGTGTGTTGCCTTAGCCGCCCTCGATGCGACAGTGCATGTCCAGGGCAACGGAGGCGAACGCACAATTCCCATCAACTCTTTTCATCATCTGCCCGGAGACACACCGCACGTGGAGACAAGCCTGCGGTCAGACGAATTGATTACAGCGATTCATCTTCCTCCGCTAGCTTTCGGAAGAAGCTCCCGGTATCGGAAAGTTCGTGACCGCGCGAGCTATGCGTTCGCTTTGGTGAGCGTGGCAGCGGCTCTTGAAACCGGCGCCGGTGCGATCAGAGGCATTCGCCTTGCGCTGGGAGGCGTTGCTCACAAGCCTTGGCGGGCTTATAAAGCGGAGAACACGATGCTCGGCGCCAAGGCAGTCCGGGAAACTTTTGAGAGCGCTGCCGAAGCAGAGCTTTCGGGTGCCCGGGGATACGGCCATAACAACTTCAAGATTGAGTTGGCGAAGCGAACGATTGTTAGCGTGTTGACCGAACTGGCTGAAGCAGGAGGTGTTCGATGAGCGTGATACAGAGCGTCATGGAGACGATTGCGAAGGCTCTTCCCGATAAAAAAGAAGATCCGCTCATTGCCCGTAAAGGCTATGTCGGCCAGCCTTATGACCGCGTCGACGCTCAAGTCAAGGTGCAAGGCGAGGCGCGATTCACCGCCGAATTCAAGGTCGAGAACATGGCATACGCAGTGCCGGTCTACAGCACGATCGCCAAAGGAAAACTTCGCAGGATCAATTCTGGACCAGCGGAGGAGGCGCCGGGCGTGCTAGCCGTCCTCACGCACCAAAACTTACCCAGGATGAAAGCGCCCCCGATTGCGGATTTCCATGACATCGGCAAAGGCTTTGCATTGAGCGATCTTCCGATCATGCAAAATGTCGACGTGCACTGGGACGGTGAGCCGGTGGCCATCGTAGTGGCTGAAACATTGGAGCGGGCTGAGCATGCCGCATTCCTGGTCTCGGTTGAGTATGACGTCGACTCGCCCGAAGTATCGTTTGAAGACGCAAAGGCGAGAGCTTTCGCGCCAAAGGACATCGTGGGCGAACCCCCGGAAATCAAGATCGGCGATGCCAACAAGGCTTTCGCCGAGGCCGCCGTGAGTGTCGGTCATGTTTACCGGACCCCGCGCTACAACCACAATGCGATTGAGCCGCACGCGACCATCGCTGTCTGGGATGACCGCGGCGGTGTGGCTGTGTTCGATGCCACCCAATCCGTTAATCTGACCGCCCATACCTTGGCTTATATCTTCGACCTCAAAGTGGAAAATGTTCGGGTGGTCGCCCCATTTCTCGGAGGCGGCTTCGGCGGCAAGATTGGCTGGAGCAATACTGCGCTTTGCGTGGCGGCTGCAAAAGCGGTCAATCGTCCCGTAAAACTGGTGTTGTCGCGCGAAGGAACGTTTCGAATGATCGGCGGCCGCACGATGTCGGAACAGCACGTCACTTTGGGAGCGAGGAAGGATGGCAGGCTGACGGCTCTCATACACACCGGGCTGACGGCCACGATTCCGAGCGGGCGTTACGCCGAGCAGTGCACGTTTCCGCCGCGCCATCTCTATGCGGCGCCCGATTTCTATGTAGGACAAAAGATCGTCTACCTCGATACTGTCGCCAACACATGGATGCGCGCGCCGGGCGAATCGATCGGCACCTTCGCTCTCGAATCGGCAATGGACGAGCTCGCCCACGAATTGCGGATGGATCCGATTGAACTTCGTAGAATCAACGAGCCCGAAAAAGATCCAACCAAAGGCACCGAGTTCTCGAGCCGGCACCTGACGGAGGCGTACCGGAGTGGCGCGGAGAAATTCGGATGGTATGCGCGCAATCCTGCGCCGCGGTCCCAACAGGACGGAAAATGGCTGGTAGGGCAAGGTGTCGCGACGGCGTATTATCCTTTCCTGCGTTTTCCAGCGAAGGCTCGTGTCCGGATCTGCGCGGATGGATCGGCGATTGTGCAAGCGCCCGCGAGTGAAATGGGAATGGGGACCGCGACCGCACAGATTCAGCATGCCGCCGATCGCCTCGGCTTGCCGCTCCATCGGGTTACTTTTCAATATGGCGATTCCAGCTTGCCCGATACACCGATGATGGCGGGCGGTTCCAATCAGACCGCGACCACCTTCGCGGCGGTCCGAGCGGCAGTAGAGCAAGTCCACCGTGAACTATTGAAGCTGGCGCAGAAGCGTTCCGATTCACCGCTGAAGGGCGCCAGATACGAAGAAGTGGAAGCGCACGATGGAGGACTCTTTCGCTCTGGGGATATGGCGCGCGGCGAGACTTATTCTGCCATCCTGCAGAAAGCTGGACAGGCCTCAGCGGAAGCCGAAACATCGTCCAGCCCTCCAATGGAGATGATGAAATATTCGATGGCATCTTATGGCGCGCAGTTTTGCGAGGTCCGGGTCCATGAAGAGACGGGTGAAGTGCGCGTGTCCAGGTGGCTCGGCTCTTTCGATTGCGGGACAATCGTGAATCCAAAAACAGCCGCCAGCCAGTTGCGCGGTGGGATTGTCATGGGAATCGGCATGGCGCTGACGGAAGAGACTTTATTCGACGAGCGCCGGGGCCGAATCATGAACCCATCGCTCGCCGAGTATCATATACCAGTCAATCTGGACGTGCCGCGTATCGAAATCATTTATACCGGCATCCCCGACGAACATGCGCCTTTGGGTGCCCGTGGAATCGGCGAAATCGGCATCACTGGCGTAGCTGCGGCGATTGCGAACGCTGTCTTCCACGCGACTGGGAAGCGCATTCGGGAGCTGCCTATTACTCTCGACAAGTTGCTCTGAAGCGCCTTGCGCAAGTTGGCCTGCTTGACCGGCGGCGCCTGAATCTCTATCCTCGTCAGGAGGAGATCATCATGCGACTTAGTGCGCGGAAACCTTTGAGAACCGTATCTCTCGCCGGTGGGTTGGCGGTGGCGCTCGCTGTTGTGGCGTTTGCACAGTACAACATGACCGTCAACAAGGACCGGTTGCTCAACGCGCAAAATGAGCCGCAAAACTGGTTGATGATGAACGGCGATTATGGAGCAACCCGGTACTCCAAGCTCTCTCAGATCAACCGGGAAAACGTCAAGAACCTTCGGATGGTCTGGGCGCTTGCGCTCGGCGGCATGCAGGACGTTGGGCAGAACGGCCCGGAAAACGAGCTGAATCCGCTGATTGACAACGGTTTCATGTACACGACCGACGGCTGGGGCACAGTTTATAAAATCGACGCGCGTGATCCGAATCGTGGCCAGTTCGTCTGGGTCACCGACCCCGGCGTGAAACACCAGGGCAACACGCCGCGTACGCGCGGCCTGGCAGTGTGGGAAGACCTGGTAATCGCCAACCTTCCCGACGGCCGCGTAATTGGGATCAAACGCGACACCGGCGAAATCATATGGGACAAGATGGTGGCCGCGACCAACGAGTTCGGCAATCGGGAGAGATTCTTTACGGCGCCGATTACCGTCGAAGACAAGGTCCTCATTGCAAACGGGGCGGGGGACGCGGGAACGCGCGGATGGATCGCGGCCCTGGAAGCTAGGACCGGCAAGGAGATATGGCGTTGGTACGTGGTGCCCAAGCCCGGCGATCCAGGGAGCGAGACGTGGAAGGATAAGAACAACGCCTGGAAAACCGGCGGCGGCGGCATCTGGCAAACCGGCTCTTACGATCCAGCCACCCGGCTCACCATTTGGGGCACCGGCAACCCAGTCCCGCAATATGATCCTCAGTCGCGTCCGGGCGACAACCTCTATACCGATTCAGTAGTCGCCCTCAATCTCGACACCGGCAAGCTGGCTTGGTATTTCCAATACACGCCGAACGATTCGTGGGATTACGACGAGGTCGGCGTCCACATGCTCTACGATACGGTCATCAACGGCCAGAACCGCAAGGTCGTCAGCCATTTCGGCCGCAACGGCTTCTTCTACTCTCTGGACCGCACGAATGGAAGGTTCATCAAGGGCGCCCAGTACGTCAACGACCTGAACTGGACCAAGGGTCTCGACCCGGAGACCGGGAAGCCGCTCGATTACAATCCAAAACTGGATGTGCAAATCTACAATCCGGTGGCGCGGTCGCTGCGTGGCGACCCTGAGAAGCGGACCTGCCCGACCTGGCACGGCGGCGTCGCCCACCAACCATCCGCTTACAACCCCGTCAAGCACATCGCCTATGGCGTGGGCATCGAAGGCTGCTTTTCACAAAACGGCGCAGAGATGAAGTTTCTGTCACCAGACGGCGGCCTCGACTTTAAGAACAGTCAAAAACGCACCTACAACAGTGACCTCTACTATGGTTCGGTGACGGCCTTCGACACCATCAACCACAAAGTCATCGCCAAGGCGGTGACGGACATCGAGATTCGGTCGGGCGCGACAGTCACTGCCGGCGGCTTGGTCTTCACCGCTCTGCAGGACGGTTGGGTGGTGGCGTATAACGACGACACGCTCGAGGAACTGTGGCGGTTCAACGTGGGCACCGCGCTGAAGGGCGCGCCGGTGACATACGCGATCGGAACCAAACAGTACATTGCGGTTCAAGCCAGCGGCCGGCACCTGCATCCCGTGAAATTCGACAACTTACAGGATTCCAGCTACCTCTTTGTCTTCGCGCTGAATTGATCTTCGACGCTGAACCTTACTTCGGGAACTCCTTACAGACGTCCGTTTCCGAGCCCCAGAATTCGACGCATTTGGCATGGCTGTTCATCGGGCCCTTTCCGACAATCTTGGCGATCATAAAGTCGGCAATTAACTCGATCTCGCGCTGCTGCAGCGTTGCCGGAGGGTCGGGCATGCGGGTCTTGTATGTCTTCAAGTCGGCCTGGGTCTTCCCGTAGCATCGCCCGTCGCCGCTGTAAGCAAACTTGTCGAAGGCCGGCATTTGCGAGTTTAGCCGCCCGCACTTGATGGTCAGCACCAGACCGGCGCGGTTGAGTTTGGTTTCACGCAAGTTGGGGCCATCCGGCATTTGGCTGTCGGTCTTGCGGCCGTCGCCTGCCCAGCCATGACACGATTGGCAGTTGCCCTTTTGCTGATAAAGCCTCATGCCATCGGCAATGTCCGCGGCGTCGAGCGGTTTTTGCTCCTGTCCTTGCGCTCCTGCGCCGAACGCCACGGCCATGATCGCGGCCGCAACCGGCAGCGGCATCAACTGTTTGCGTCTGTTGGTCATGAAGGCAGTATACATCGCCCTTCTGGCCGCTTTGTCCTGGTCACTTTCGGTTGCGTCGCTCACGCAGGCCGATGAGCCTTAAGAAAGGAATGGATTTGGCGCACCGCCAGGGGAATGCGCTCCTTGGGCTCTTTCCAGGGGAAGATGCTCACTTCGGCCTTCGGCGCGAGCATCGCGCACTCCATGGCGACTGCGTATGGGTGTGCGGGGACCTCGTCCGGCAGAACCAGCACCGGGTTTTGGCAATTACGCACAAAATCGCGTGTCACAGTGAAGACGAAGTCGGGGTTGGTGTCGAACATCTTGGCCACAAATTGGTCGGTCGTCCCCATCGTGATTTCGGGCCTCTTAGCAGTCAGCGCCGCACCCCAGGTCTTCCAAAATACGCCTGGATATTTGGGGTCGCGCATCTCCGGACGCCAGCCCACGGGCTGCGCCAGCACGGCTGCGGGAATGCGGTTGGGCGCGCGCTTCAAGAGACTCCAGATGAAGGGCCCGCCAATGCAGAAACCCATCACCATGAATTTGTCGATGCCCAGATGATCCATCAGGCCGAGTTGGTCGTCGGCGTACGAATCCCACGGCCGGTCGACCTCGACAGGGCCGGTGGACTGACCGCTGGGGGCGTTGCGGAGGTCCGCCGTGATGCAGCGATACTGTCCCTTGAACTCCTCAATGGCGTTGAAGGGCGAGTTGCCGGTGAAGAAGGATATGGTCGCGTTCAATCCCCCGCCGGGAAGCAGCATCAGCGGAAAACCGGCCCCGGCCTCCTCATAGTAGATGCGAACGGAGCCGTTTTCATAGAATTTACCAGTTCCTCTTTTTTCCGCCTGCTGAGCGAATACGCGCGGCACGGCGGCCGTCGCTGCTGCCGCGGCGCCCGCTGCCAGTATGCTGCGTCTGGTCGAACCCATAATTGGCGTCCTCCTTGATCATGGTCGTCGTTCGAAGGGATTCTACTGATTTAGCTTAATATAACTCGATCAGAAAACAGACAGGTCCTGGATTCATATACTTCTACCTATCTGGCCAGACCGGCGCACCTGAACGTGAGCATGTGACATACTGACAGCGCCGCGATAGAATCTAACAATTGGGAAGGCCGAAAATTTCTTGAGATTCATGTTTACGACTTCGTTGATTGCGGTCGCAATTTCGATCACGGCCTACGGCCAGTCCGCGCCCCCGCGAAAACCGGCTACGGCAAAGGCCATCCCGCGCACGCACGACGGCCATCCCGACCTGCAAGGGAATTGGCTGAACAACTCGGCCACGCCTTTCGAGCGGCCCAAGGAACTCGAAGGACGTCAGTTTCTCACAGATGAAGAAGTGGTCGAATTGAATCGGCGGGCGCAAAAAATCTTCGCCCCCGACTCGGGCAGCGATGCCGCGGCGCCGGACGGGTACTTTATGGCTGCCTTTAGGAACGTGAAGGTATATAAGAGCGGAGGCGCAACGGACAGTGCCGAGCGGGTGACCGATCTGGTAATCGATAACCGTACCTCGCTGATTATTGACCCGCCCGACGGAAAGATGCCCGCCTACACGGAGGCCGGACAGCGCCGCCGGGCTGCCTATGGCCGCTCCCGATCCGGGAACGGCAATCCCGCCGGACCAGATGAAGTCGCGCCCGGAGATCGTTGCATCACCTACAGTGTGCCTCGCGTGAACGGAGTATACAGCGCGGGTCTGCATGGTTACTATCAGATCGTTCAAACGCGGGATCAGGTCGTTTTATTCTCGGAGAACATTCACGAATTTCGGATCATTTCCCTGGACGGCCGTCCGCACCTTCCCGCTGCGGTTCGCAACTGGTCCGGAGATTCCATCGGGCACTGGGAGGGCGATACGCTAGTCGTGGACACCACAAATTTCAAGGCCCAACTGCATCCTTTGGCCATATCGGAGAAGTTTCAACTCACTGAACGTTTCACGCCCACCGCGCCGGATGAGATCCGTTACGAGATAACACTTGACGATCCTGACACTTGGGTAAGACCTTGGACCGTCATGATCCGGCTGAAACACACGAATGACCGGCTGTTTGAAAGCGCGTGTCACGAGGGGAACGAGGCAATCATGAAGACGATCCTCTCGGGCAACCTTTCAAAGTAAGGATGGAAGCGAGGCGGCCGTGCGCACATACTTCCGGTTAGCGAGTTTTGTAAACTTCACTCATGCCAGTGTTTGAATATAAATGCCGGCAATGCGGACACCAGTTCGAGTATCTCGTGCTGCATTCGTCTCCTCGGCCGGAATGTCCCGCGTGTCAGAAGCACGATCTGGAGCAGTTAATCTCTTTGTGCGCGATGAGCTCGGAAACCACCCGGAAAGCTAATCTTAATGCCGCGCATGCGAAGGTGGCTGCCATCCGCACCGAGAAAGAGCGCCAGGAGCATGCCAGCGCGCATGCGCACTTCGAGGATCATTCCAACGCCTGAGGCCCGCCTGTCAGGCCCGCCGGCGCAGCCCGCCCGCAAAGTTGATAAGATCGTCCCCAGGATCTGACGGGCCGGAGCATCCATGTACCGAACTCTGAGCTGGGCTGCCGCAGCGATTGCCTGCACGATCGGCTGTAGGCTCTTGAAAGCCGCGCCCACTCCGGCGGCGGAACGCGCTCTGCTCGACCAGTACTGCGTAACCTGCCACAACGACAAAACAAAAGCGGATAACTTCTCACTGCAAAGGGAAGATCTTAACGCCGTCGGCGATCACCCGGAAGTGTGGGAAAGAGTCATTCGCAAGCTGCGCGCCGGCATGATGCCTCCCCCTGGCCTGCCGCGGCCGCCGCTCGCTAAGTACGAAGAGCTCCGTGACTGGCTGGAAGCGCAAGTCGACCAGAATGCCGCGGCTCACCCGAACCCAGGTTCGGTGGTCCTGCATCGGCTCAATCGAACCGAATATGCGAATGCCATCCGCGACTTACTGGATCTCCAGATCGACGTCCCGACGATCCTGCCGGCCGACGACTCTGCCCGCGGCTTTGACAATGTTGCGGGGTCACTGACTATTTCTCCGACGCTGTTGGAGGCCTACTCGACAGCGGCCACGCGCATTGCACGCATGGCGGTTGGCTTCTGGAAGTCGCCCACGGAAGCAGCCTACATCGCCCCCGGCGACACTTCCCAGAACCAGCACATCGAGGGCTTGCCTTTCGGGACGCGCGGCGGCATGGCGGTGCGACACACTTTCCCCGCCGATGGCGAATATAAGTTCTCAGTTCAGAATTTCGGCCTCGGCAAATTCATTCCCGGCGAGCGGCTGGAATTTCTTATCGATAACGAAACGGTCGAGACCCGCGACTACAAGGGCGTCGGATTGACCGCGGCCAATGCGGCGGATCACGACGGATCCATCGATATTACCGTTCCGGTGAAAGCCGGCTCCCACATGGTTGGAGTCACGTTCGTTGCGACTAACTACCGGCCCAGTCTGGATCTGATTCGCCAATTCGAGAGAAAGTCTCTGGAAGACAATCCCATCCCGCAGCTCGAATACTACCCGGCCATCGGGCTTCTCAAAATACAAGGACCGTTCCATCCGAAACGTCCGCAAGACTCTCCGAGCATTCGCAAGGTTTACACCTGCCGGCCCTACAGTACCGATCAGGAGAGTCCGTGCGCAAAAGAGATCCTAGCCACCCTGATGCGGCGCGCGTACCGGAGGCCCGCCACTGCCGCGGATCAGGAATGGGTGCAGGGATTTTACTTGGAGGGGCGTCGCGAGGGAACTTTCCAGGATGGAATCGAGCTCGCGCTGCGGCGGATTCTGACCAGCCCGCAGTTTCTGGTGCGAGCCGAACGGGAGCCTGAAAACATAGCGCCCGGTCGGCCCTACCGGATTACCGATCTCGAGCTGGCTTCTCGCTTATCCTTCCTGATCTGGAGCAGCATTCCGGATGACGAGCTGATCGAAGTTGCGAGCCAGAATAAGCTCCACACCTCCGCGATGCTGGAGCGGCAGGTCCATCGCATGCTGGCCGATCCGAAGGCGGATGCTCTGGTGGACAACTTCGGCGATCAACTCCTCTACTTGCGAAATCTTCCGGCCACCTCGCCCGACGGCGTCTTCTACCCGAATTGGGACGACGAGTTACGCAAGAGCTTCCGGCGGGAAACGGAACTGCTTTTCGAGAGTATCATCCAGGAAAATCGCAGCGTCATTGATCTCCTGACCGCTGACTATACTTTTCTGAATGAACGGCTGGCCAGGCATTACGGCATTCCCAATATTTACGGGTCGCGATTTCGCCGCGTGAGTCTCGGCCCGGATCTGGCGTATCGCCGCGGATTGCTGGGGCAGGGAAGCGTTCTTTCCCTCACCTGGGTGCAGAACTTCCGGACTTCGCCGGTAAAGCGCGGCGTGTGGGTGCTTGAGAATATTCTAGGTACTCCTCCTCCAGAACCGCCGGCCAACGTCCCGCCTCTGGAAGACACCAACAGCGACCACAGAATCATGACGCTGCGAGAGCAGATGACTATGCATCGGAAAATGGAACCTTGCGCCAGTTGCCATAAGCTCATGGACCCGATCGGATTCGCGCTCGAAAATTTCGATGCGGACGCATCATGGCGAACCAAACAAGGCGGCGAGGGCGGAGTTCCGCTGGATACGTCGGCGGTACTCTGGGACGGCACCCAAGTGAATGGTCCCGTAGAGCTACGGGAGGCCCTCCTGCGCTATTCGCCTCAGTTCGTCCGAATGGTCACGGAGAAGCTGATGACGTTCAGCCTGGGCCGCGGGGTCGAGTACGAAGATATGCCGGTGATCCGCTCCATCGTACGGGACGCCCACAAGGATAATGACAGGTTCTTGTCGATCCTGATGGGTATTATCAAAAGCGCACCGTTTCAGATGAGAACCAAAGAAGTCGAAGAGAGAGCAGGTAACTGATTATGTTTATCTCCAAGAAGTTCGTCCCTCGCCGCACTTTCCTGCGAGGAGCCGGCATCACGCTGGGATTGCCCCTGCTCGATTCGATGGTGCCCGCCCAAACGCCGCTGGACAAGACGGCGGCCGCCCCGGTCAAGCGGTTCCTGGGAATCTGGCATCCGCACGGCGCAGCGCCTGGATACTGGAGCCCGCTGCAGGAAGGCGCCAACTTCGACTTCTCATTTATCACCAAGCCCCTGGAACCGTTCAGGAATCGTGTGACCTTGATATCCGGGATGGACATGCCGGAGGCCATGGCTACCACCGAAGAGCCGGGTGGCGACCATGCGCGCGGTGCAGTTCTATTGTCCGCCGCCCGGCCGCGGAGAAACGCCGTGACTCCGTACCTGGGCGTGACCATCGATCAGTTGATCGCGAAGAAGTACGGACAGGACACGATATTGTCATCTATCCAGCTCGGCGTCGAGGACATCGGCAATTTTGGGAATTGCAATTGGGGCTACAGCTGCGCCTACACCAACTGCATCTCCTGGAGCTCGCCCACCGAGCCGCTCCCGACCGAAGTGAATCCCCGGGTTGCGTTTGAGCGCCTGTTCGGCGACGGGGCGAGTCCGGAAGAGCGGCGTCTGGGAAGAAAACAGAGCGCCAGCATTCTCGATTCCGTCATGCAGGAAATCGCTTTCCTCAAGAAGCCTCTCGGCGCGAGCGACCGCAGCCGGCTCGACACCTACCTCGAAAACATTCGTGAAATCGAGCGGCGAATTAACATTGCGATGGAAACCACCGTGAAAGAACCGTCGGAAGAGATTCCGTTCGGCTTACCCGAGAATAAGAATGTCCATTACCGGCTGATGTATGACCTTCTGGCGCTGGCATTCCAGGGAGATCTCACTCGCTCTGCCACTTACATGCTGGGCAAGGACCTGTCGGGCGCGACTTTCCCCGAATCCGGTTTCAACGGTCCTTGGCACGGGAGTTCCCATCACGGCGATAAGCCGGAGAATGTAGCCAGCTATGCCAAGATGAACCGGTATCACGTTCAAAACCTCGCGTATTTCGCCGAAAAGCTGAGCAAGACACCCGATGGAGACGGCAGCCTTCTCGACCACATTCTGATCTACAAGGGAAGCAACATGGGCAATTCGCATCGCCACGCCCATGTGAAGGTGCCCATTATTCTGCTGGGCGGGTTGGACGGCAATTTCAAAGGGAACCGCCACATCGTCTATCTGGATAACACCGAGCGGACGTCCAATATGCTGCTCGCCATCCTGCATAAGTACGGGATTGAAAGAGAGAGTTTTGGTTCCAGCACGAAACCGATCGCTCTGTAGTCATTTATGAAATGGCCGGTTGCTGTTCTAATCATTCTGGCCGTTCCGCTGGCTGGCCAAGTGGGTGGCAGACCCGCCCGGCCCAAAGTGCAGCGGCCCGACGGCGCAGTGTGGGAAGTCATCCGCAAGAATTGCGTAGCCTGCCACGGGATCGATGATTATGCCTTCTACGCTCAGGACCGAGCCGCCTGGAAGAAGCTGATCGCGGACAAGCATAAGCCCGGTGAAGCGGACCTCTCAGAGGCAGACCGGAATATTCTGCTGGACTGGCTGGCGGCCAAATTCGGTCCCGATACAAAGCCCTTTCCGAGAACTTATATTCCGCCCGAGATCACCACATTTTTCTCCGATCCCGAGGCCAAGCGGCTGATGGACCGTGCCTGCACGCGCTGCCACGGACTCGATCGCGTACAAGGTGTAAGGAATCCGGAAGAAGCCTGGCGGGCCACCCTCGTTGACATGCGAGAAAGAGGCGCTTCGCTGTCCGACGAGGAGTTGGAACGTCTGGTCGAGTGGCTGACTAGAGTCTGGGGGACGAACCAAGGCAAATGAGCACTACCTGCCCTATGATCGCTTGCTGTATCGCTGCGCTTCCCGTTCTGCTCACCGCCGCGGTTAAGAGCGAAGTAGCCGATGCCGCGATGCATCGAAATAAATCGGCCGTTCGTGCTCTCGTGCAGCAGAATGCCGACGTGAATGCGCCCCAAGCCGACGGCACCACAGCGCTGGATTGGGCTGTGGAGGCGGACGACCTGGAATTGACCGATCTGCTGATACGCGCCGGCGCCCATGTGTCGGCGGCCAATCAAGCGGGCGCGACGCCGCTGCTGCTGGCCACTATCAACGGCAATGCCACTCTCATCGAGCGGCTAATCGCAGGGGGCGCCGATCCGAACGCACCTTTAACGAAATCCGCCGACACGGCGCTCATGATGGCGTCCCGCACCGGCAAAATCGAGGCCCTAAAAGTGCTCCTGGATCACGGCGCCCAGGTAAACGTGAAAGAGACCTGGGGTGGAACTACACCCCTGATGTGGGCGATTTCCGAGCGTCATTCCGATGTTGCGAAATTACTCATCGACCACGGCGCTGACGTCAACGCCAAATCGAACTTTGTGCCTTCTGCGTCGGGAAGAGGTTTCGAAGGAACCACGCCCGTTGCGGCCAAACCCAACCAGGACATCCAGGAGTTTGCGAGCGGTTTGCTGACGCCCCTCATGTTTGCGGCGCGTGAGGACGACCTTGACTCCGCGCGTCTTCTCATAAAAGCAGGAGCGGATGTCAATGCCGCCGGCGGTGACGGCAAGGACGCCTTGGGGCTGGCGCTCTTCAATGGAAGCTACGATGTTGCATCGCTCCTGATCGACAGCCACGCCCATGTGAACCAGGCCGACGCACAGCGGTTCACTCCGCTGTTCTGGGCCGTCGATCGCCGCAACATGGAAACAGCTCCGAACTTTCCTTGGATGGTCACGGCCGATCCTCTGCTCCTGATCAAGAAGCTTCTGTATGCCGGAGCAAACCCCAATGCCCTGATCAACTCCACACCCCGAGCTCATATGCGCGAGGGTTCGCCACGAATCGTGTTTGCAACCGCTTTGATGCGTGCTGCATTTTCTGGCGACATCGAGCTGGTCAAACTTCTGCTCGCTCATGGCGCGAATCCTCGCGTTCAGTCTTCCGACAAGGAAACCTCCCTGATGGCGGCCTGTGGGACCGGATTTATCAACGGCTATAACAAACAGAGGACGCCCGCCGAAAGGTTGGAAGTCGTGAAGCTGCTGATTGAGCTCGGCGAAGATGTAAACGCCGCCGACAGCTACGGCATCACGCCGCTCATGGTCGCTGCCAACCTCGGGGACGTCGCGATCGTGCAATACCTGGTCGACAAAGGCGCGGATCTGGCGGCTCATGACCTGGGCAAGAAGAACGATGGCGCTTTCGGATCGAGCGTTGAGCCGCTGATGCCCATCGACTATGCGATCGGTGTAGGAACCTTTGTGCCTAACAATGCGGTTATCATGCACGGCGACGTGGTGAAGCTGATGAGCGATCTGATGAAGCAGCGCGGAATCAAACACACCACCTCGGAATGCACTTTGAGGGGTTTCACCTGCGCCTTGGCTAACGTCGATCCCAAGACCGCCACGCCCGCGGAAATCGCGAAAATAAGAAAGATTCAGACCGGATACCAGGTAGACGGAATCACCGGCGGGCTGACCGTGAAGGACCGGACGAACCCTAAGTAACGCCACTCATTTTTACGGCTTCTCAGGACTAAGCCCGGCCGAACTCGGGGACGGCTGATCGCCGCGGTACTCCGGGATATTCCTTTGGAAGACGCGGAGAACATGGTCATACCCGACAACATGTTCTTGCCCATCGGGACCTTTCTGCAGAATTTCAGGGTTTCTGCCTAATACAGCGATAGCTTGGGCGCGATCCGCGACCAACACCATGGTCGCTTCGTACAATTTATCGCCGATCTTTATACGCACGCGAGGATCGCGGGCCACGTTGGATGTCCAAGACTTGTCGTTTGGAAACTGCAAGTCCATTCGATCCTGGTGCGAACGTATGTAGAGCCGGCCGTTGCGGACGAAAGGTACCGTCCGGACCGAGTGTGGAATCATATAGGGCGTCCGCGTCTCCACCAGGACGGTGTTGAGGCTGCGTCCGGGGTGTTCCACTTTGTCGACGAACGACCAATCGGTGACGGGCGTTTTGACGACTTCGCCTTTTAGCCACAAGCCGGGCCGGGCGATCATGTGGTGGGCGCGCAACTCGTTCAAATCGAGGTATTGCGGTTCCAGACCAGTCACGCGCAGCGTCAAGAGCGTCACCGCCAGGATAACTACAATGAGCGCTATGCCTGCTTTTAGGATTTTCATGTTTGCTTCCTGCTTAGCCAAGATCAGGCTCGGCCGATGAAACGACGTCCGGCTCCAGATAGGTTCGTGGGGTCTACGTGATTCTTTCTGCAATATCTTGTTAGGCCGTAGACGATTAGTGCGTACAAGGTGGCCTGAAGTCCGAAAAGTAGCAAGAGAGCAACAGGCATGTTGGCATCAAAAAACGTCGGCGCAAGCTGAGCTATTCCCTCCACTATGTACCAACTTGGCAAATGCGTCCATTGGAGGAAGTCTGCATTTGGAGGTACTACATCGTTTCTGGCTGGGACGGGGAGCAGCATATAGATTAATAACACTAGCGCCTCGATCCCCAGGGCAACTAGCAGAGGAGTTACCGATCTTAACCGGTGAAATCTATCAAATCCCATACTCGATCCGTGATCTCTGCCGCCATCGCTGGCGTGAGCAGCGATCCATGAATCCTGCACAGATTGTAATACGCGACGCCTCCCAATCCGCTCGTCCGCCGTTGTACTCTAAATGGATCGCGGCCCTTCAGTCCGGCGCCGCGCAAGTTTTGCCGTACAGCCCAAGGGAGGAACATGAAGCGTTCCAGCATCGCCATATTCGTACTCGTGTTCGTCGTCAGCGTCGCCACAATGTTTGCCGCCGATCCGCCGCCGTGGGCCTACGGCTTCGAAGGTCCGCCGCAAGCGGGAGCCAAGCCCACCACCATCGGTCCGGCCAACACGGATCAGACTCCGCGCAGCATTCCCGGCGCCACCGCTCAATATGCTCGCGCCCAGATCGCCAACCGTTTCGGCCCAGCCGATTGGTTCCCGGGCGACCATCCCCAGATGCCCGACGTCGTCTCTCACGGCAAGCAACCGAACGTGTGGGCCTGTGGCCTCTGCCACTATCCCAATGGCAAGGGCCGCGCGGAAAATGCAGGCGTCAACGGCCTGTCCGTCGAATATTTCATCCAGACGATGAACGATTTCAAGGACGGCAACCGCAAGAGCGCCGATCCGCGCAAGGCCAATACCAACCTCATGATCCAGTTCGCAAAAAACATGACCGGCGACGAAATCAAAGCCGCCGCTGAATACTTCGGCGCGATGAAGTGGACGCCGTGGATCAAGGTCGTCGAAGCGAAAATGGTGCCCAAGACCAAGCCCTCGAACGGGCTGTTCCTGATCGAAGGCACTGAGATGGAGCCGCTTGGAAACCGCATCGTGGAAACGCCAGTCAATGGGGAAGCCACCGAAGTTCTGCGCGATCCGCACTCTGGCTTCACCGCCTACGTGCCCGTCGGCGCGGTGAAGAAGGGCGAGGCGCTGGCCACTAAGGGTGGCGGAAAAACCATCGCCTGCGGCAGTTGCCACGGTGCTGATTTGAAAGGCCTCGGCCCCGTGCCCGGTCTCGCCGGCCGCTCGCCCAGCTACTTGATGCGCCAGATGTTCGACATGCAGCAAGGCTTCCGCAAAGGAACATGGACTGAACTGATGAAACCCGTGGTCGCCAACTTAACGACAGACGACATGCTGAATATCGTGGCGTACACGGCGTCCCTGATGCCGTAACGTTACCTCGGCACGTTACCTGGGTTAGATCAATGGTTGCCGGTCACGTGGTCAGAATCCATGTTTTGGCCCTCCAAAAACTGTTTGTTGCATAGGAAAAGATTCATAGACCTGGAAACTTCTCTAGGTGCTTTAACAGGCGCGATGAAAGAAAATTTATGCAACCCGTGCTCGACAAACCGAACCCGTTGTATACTGATTGGCAACCGCTGGGCGAGATCGGAATGCCGGCGTCGATATGACAGGGTCGGCCCTAGGTCTTAGCCTGCTATTTAGGGAGTAAGAAAAAGGAGTCTTCCATGTCAAGAAGCACGCAGCTCGTACTCAGTTTTCTTTCCTTGTTCCTGTTTTCAATTGGAGAGCCGTATCTGAAAGCTCAGGTGAGCACCTCCGATATCGTTGGTACTGTAACCGATCCGGCCGGCGCGGTGATCGCCAACGCTAACGTCACGGCGGAAAACGTCGACACCCGCGACCGCCACACGGCAACGACGAGCGGGGCTGGCGAATTTGTCTTCAACCTTTTGCAGCCTGGCCGATACACTGTAACCGTCCAATCAGCGGGATTCAAAGGCTTCTCCACCAGCGTGACGCTGGTCGCAGGTGACCGTGCACGCGCCGATGCTCAGCTCCAGGTGGGCGAAGCAAGCCAGACGGTGGAGGTTCAGGCCACAACGCCGGCACTCCAGACCGACAGCTCGGCATTGCGTACCGTCGTATCGGAACAGTCTGTGCAGGACTTGCCATTAAACGGCCGCAATTACGTCACGCTGGTCCAAAGCACGGTTGGTGTCGCGGCGGGCCCTTCCAATTCGATCTTGAGCGGCACGCGCCCCGACGAGCGCCGCCAGACCGCCAATGTCGTTGCGAACGGCCAGAACGAAGTATTCAATAACCAGATGATCGATGGCATGGACAACAACGAACGAGAGCAGTTCACGATTCTCATACGGCCCTCCATCGATATGATTTCGGAAGTCAAAGTCGACACCAACTCCTACAGCGCCGAAGAGGGACGAGCCGGTGGTGCGGTGGTTAACCTGCTCACCAAGTCCGGAACCAACCAGTGGCACGGTGGCGCGTACGAGTATTTGCGGAACGACAAGCTCAACGCTAACGACTTTTTCGCGAACCTGGCCGGAAATCCACGCCCCGAATACCGGCAGAACCAATTTGGCGGCTCGTTCGGCGGTCCGATCCGCAAAGACAAAACCTTTTTCTTCGTCGATACGGAGGCCTTGAGAATCGTCCAAGGCGTGCCGACCGGTCTTTTGTCGACGCCGACTTTGTTTGAAGAGCAGCATCCTGGAGACTTCAGCGACCAACCGGGTGGCATCGTTGTTCCGGCGAGCAAGATCGATCCCGTTGCCCTGAAATATTGGGCTTTGTGGCCGGCCCCGAACGTGGGACCTCCCACTTCAATCGCTTCTAACTATTCGCAGAATGTTAAAAAGACCTACAACAGTACGACCTACGACGCCCGCCTCGATCAACGCTTCTCCGACAAGGACAGCTTCTTTGCGCGTTTCTCCTATAACCCGACTTTTAACTCGCAGCCTTCCCTGTTTCCCCCGGTAAATGGAGTCGCAGCAGGTGGTGGGATTTACCCCGGTCCTTCGAATGCCGATTCTCAGGGCTATATGGCGGACTTCGTTCATGTCTTCGGCCCGACCATGGTCATGGAGCTGAAAGGCGGATACACCAGGCTCAACCTGGCGACGACGTCGCCCAATCAGGGCACCAATGCGAGTCAGAAGTTTGGTATGCCGAATACGGATGTGAACTCCCAGATTTCGGGTTTGGCGACTGTTTACCTTACGGGCTTCGTCGGAACGGGCAGCGACTTCACGCTCGGCGATGACCGGTACGTGCCAATTTATGACATCAACAACGTTTTCCAATACCAGGGTTCGTTGACCTGGACCAGGGGTAGTCACAACATCAAGATGGGTGCCGGCATCATCCGACGCCAGCTCAACTATTTTCAGAATACGTTTGGTTTAGGATACTTCGAGTTCCTCTCGAGTCCGCTTACAAATCTGGAAAACCTCATTCAAGGCACGCCCAACGAGATTCAACGGCAGGTCAGTTTCTATAAGCAGTATTTCCGCTTCTGGGAGCCCGATATTTTCATTCAGGATGATTGGCGTGTGAAACCCTGGCTGACTTTGAACATCGGCTTGCGCTGGGATCACTTCAGTCCGATTACCAGTGCTACAAACCAGCGCTCCAACTACGATCTGGCAACCGACTCGTGGCTGGTCGGTGCTACGGCCGGGGTGAAGTCCTACTGGACGAATTTTGAGCCTCGCTTTGGCTTTGCCGCTAGCCCTTGGAAGGGGTGGGTAATTCGGGGTGGCTTTGGCATGAGCCGCTTCGCCCAGGATTACGCTTCGGGTTCTCTCAACCTACTGAACGCGCCCTTTGTATCGCAGACCATCAACTGCTTCCCAGGGACGACGGGCCCGACTGCTTGCCCGGCCGGCAGCGGCACGCTCGCCCAAGGCGCACCGTTGGCGCCGATACCCGCGCTGAATAACAATGTCCCCGGTACGCTCTACATCCATGCCTTGAATTACCCGCAGGCGTACATCATGTCGGACAATCTGACCGTGCAAAAGCAAATCGGGCAGAACGTAATCACCGTTGCATACGTGGGATTATTGGGACGGCATCTGCAATACGCCCCAAATATCAATAATCCTCCGCCGAGTTCGGGAGCCCTGAATCCACTCGTGTATTCCAGCATTTTGCCGAACGTGAACGTAATGAATTTCTACACCGCGACCGGCGCCTCCGAATATAATGCGGCGCAGTTGACTTTCGAGCGCCGTTTGGCTAAAGGCCTCACTTTCAACGCCAACTACACCTTCTCCCGCAACCTCACCAACGTCTCTGACGGTGGCACGACAGGTGCAGCCACAGTCGGCGCGATTCTCCCCAGTAATCGATCCTATGACTGGGGGAACTCGGACATTGGCATAAAGAATCGGTTTTCACTCGCAGCCAACTACGAGCTTCCGTTTGGAAAATCGACCAGCGGATTCCTGAAGTATGCCGTCGCCGGATGGCAGATTAACACCCTGGCGTTCTGGCAGTCCGGCATTCCGTTCACTGTGCTGGATGCGGCTTTCAGTCCTGCGCTCTCGAACGTAAGCACACTCGTTACGACGGACCGGCCCAACGTGGTGTCCGGTGCATCGTATGCGCCTACAAATCAGAGTTACAGCAATTGGATCAACCTCAATGCCTTTACACCGCAAACGAAAGGCACCGTGGGAGACGAATCCCGCACACAACTATATGGACCGCATCAACGCAGTGTCGATTTCTCGCTTTTCAAGGATTTCCCGCTTAAGGAGCGCATGAAGCTGCAGTTCCGGGCGGAAGTCTACAACCTCTCAAATACTGAGAACTTCGGCCAACCGAACGTGACCATCACGAAGTGGAGCTCGAACCTTCCCGGCGGCGTACCTCTGAATGCCGGCCAGTTTGGCCAGATCACCGCGTCGAATGCGGCTCTCAATCCGAGGTTGTTCCAATTGGCGATGAAGCTGCTCTTCTAATAACGTGAGTCGAAATAGTGAAGTATCGCGCCGCCAGGTGATCCAACGCTTGGCGGTTGGGTCCCTTTCGGCTGCGGCGATATCGTCGATCGAAGCCCCCGCCGCCTCGAATCACGCAGGCACTGCGGACGATTTCGTCCAGCTGATGACGCAGCTCTCCAATTGGAATCGCTGGGGGAAGGACGACCAGTTGGGCGCGATCAACCTCATCACACCGAAGAAGCGAAAACAGGCCGTGAACCTGGTGAAGGAGGGCGCATCCTTCTCCATGGCGCACAACGCGGAACTTGAGGGCGCTGTCGACAATCCGCAGCCCATTATTAGCAAAATGACGCGTGTGGGAGTGGGAGCGCCCACCACCGGCATCGGCGGCACGGGCGATACGTTTTTTATTTCCTACCACGGCTACGTTCATACTCACATGGACTCGCTTTGCCACTTCCTCTACGACGGCAAAATGTACAACGGCTATCCGCAGGACGTAGTGACGGAAAAAGGCGCGGCGAATAACAGCATCATCAACTTCAAAGATGGAATCATCACCCGCGGCGTATTGATGGATATGGCTCGCCTGAAAGGCGTCGATTACCTCGAACCCGGCACTCCGATCTATCCGGAAGACCTGGACGCCTGGGAAAAGAAGGCCCGAATGAAAGTCGGATCCGGAGACCTGCTCTTAGTCCGCACGGGACGTTGGGCGCGGCGCGCGGCAAAAGGCCCTTGGCCTGTGTCGGAAGGTCTGGCAGGACTCCACATGAGTTGCGCGAAATGGCTGCACGAGCGCGACGTCGCTATCCTCGGCGGCGACGGCGCCCAGGACGTCTTGCCCTCCGGTGTTGCTGGAATCTCACAGCCCATTCATGCCCTGGCTCTAGTCGCCATGGGCATGCCGATTTTCGATAATTGCGATCTGGAGTTGATCGGCAAAGAGGCCGAACGGCGTCACCGTTGGGAGTTCCTTGTCACCGCTTCTCCCGCGGCTGTGCCCGGCGCGACTGGCTCGGTCTTGAATCCTATCGCGACGTTCTGAATTCAGTCCGGCGTTAGTTTCCCGCCCGGATCTTGACCACGAAGCTTTGGAAGTCGTTGGCCTGCTCAAACCAGTGCGGCACACCGTTGGGAATGGCGATTACATCCCCTTTCACTAAATGATGCGGTTGCCCGCCCGTGATGCTCTTCCCGCGCGGCTCCTCGGGATTGTCTTTCTTCTCGCCCTTCACTTGGCCGCCGGTCACAAAAGTAGCTGAGCCGCCGGTGACGTACATGATGTCGGTGTACTGCATGTGCGTCTCGACTTGTCCGGGTTGCACGCGATGACCGGTTCGCACGTCGTACGCCTTTCTGTCGAACAGAACGGTCGATATCCCATCCGCAAATCCCGCCGCCGTTTTCTCTTTGTCAATGTGCACTGCATCCGACGGGGATTCCGCCATGCGAGGTTTCACCACGTAATAGTTCACCAGCTTATCCACCTGTTGAAACCAATGCGGCGTTCCGGCCTGGATTACTAAAACATCGCCCGGCACCAGATGATTGCTCTTCCCGCCGGTGATGCTTGTGCCGCGAATCTCACCCGGCGCGGTCGTCTTGCCATCCACTACGGTCCCGCCCGTGACCACCGTGGCCGAGCCCTCCACCACGTACATGATGTCTCCGTACTGAGCGTGGACTTCTACCATTCCAGTCCCAACACGGTGACTGGTCAGAATCTGGTAAGGGCCGTTATTCAGCTGCGTGCCTCCCTTGGCAAATCCCGCAGCCATCTTGTCGTGGTCAATAAAAATCACACCCGATGACGGTTCGTCGGCTGCACCAGCCGCAACTGCCATCACCGATAAAGTCGCAATGAGCGTCCAGATTCGCATGGTTTCCTCCCCCAAAGGTTACCACCGGCTCTTCCGGCCGGCCAACCGATCACGGTGCGGGCGTCGCCAGCGGCTTACCTTTTTCGACCACATAAACAGCGATCAGCTTTAACGGTTGCTCGCCGGTATTGTGCGCGTCGTGCTTGGTGCCGCCGGGTACCACGAAACCGTCGCCTGGCTTGATTTTCAGCGGCGGTTTTCCCTCCATCAGGATTTCGCCTTCGCCGGCGACTACGTAGCTGATCTCGTCCCCTGGATGGGTATGCCGGCCAACCGAGCCTCCCGGCGCAATCTCGACATTGGTAATCACCGCCTCGCGCCCCGGGACCGATACATCTCCCCGGTTCACCACCGTACGTTTAACGGCGGGGTTTTGAGCCCAGAGCGCGCCCGTCACCGCCAACACTACCGCCACCACCGTCAGCCCAAACGCAGTTCGCTTTTCCATGCTGTAGCCTCTCCTTCAAGGATTTTATTGTTGCACTACTGTGCGCAAAAACGGGGACTCGCTCGAATTTCGCCGCTTTTGCTAAAGTTCGTGCCTGTACCCCTTTTTGCCCCCGAATCATGTTGATCGAGATCAGCGACTCACTACACACTAGTGTGTATATGCTTGCTCGCGTCTGCTTCGAGGGATTTGAATCCAATTCACCGCGTCTTTTCGCTCAGGCTGCTTTACTAGGCCAACACTTCCGTACAAATGCTAGCCTAGTAGCAGAGAGAGGCTCCACGCGCATGGAAAACGATGGCGCCGCGGTAATCCGTGGCGTCCACCTAACCAAGAAGTTCCGGTCCGGAGAGACAGAGTTGGTGGTGTTCTCGGATTTGGACTTCGAAGTGGCCCGCGGTGAGCAGCTTTCCCTGGTCGGAGAGTCCGGGACCGGTAAGAGTACTCTTTTGTATCTGCTCGGAGGTCTGGACAGGCCTTCCAGCGGTACGATATACTTCGATCAAAAGAACATCTTCAGTCTTCCCGAAGCTGAGCTGTCCGAGTTTCGAAATCGGGAGATTGGCTTTGTTTGGCAGAATCACTCGCTCTTGCCGGAATTCACGGCGCTCGAAAACGTGATGATGCCGCTGCTGATACGGGGTGCTAGTGTAACCGAAGCCACGCCAGCTTCACTGGAAAGGTTAGATGAAGTCGGCTTACGAGATCGCGCCTCACATCGTGCGGGAGAACTTTCGGGCGGGGAGCAGCAAAGGGTCGCTCTGGCGAGGGCCCTGGTTGGCAACCCTAGCGTTCTGCTCGCTGACGAGCCCACCGGTAACCTGGATTTCCGGACAGGCGAGATGATCATTGCCATGCTCCAGGAACTGCACCGCTCTCATAAGCTCACTTCGATTTATGTTACTCACAATTTAACGTTCGCTAACCGGTGCGACCGGGTTCTTGAGTTAAACAAAGGGGTTCTGGCCCACTGGTCAGGCGATGGATTTCCACACTGTCGTCCGGACCAGGAACAACCGATATTGTGGAAAGACGGCGGTAACTATGTTTGAACGTTATACCGAGAAGGCGCGTCGAGTCATATTCTTTGCCCGATATGAGGCTAGCCAGTTCGGCAGCCCCTATATCGAGACCGAGCACCTCCTGTTAGGACTTCTTCGTGAAGACAAAGCCTTGGCGAATCGTTTTCTACGTTCGCACGCAGCTATAGAATCCATTCGAAAGCAGATTGAAGCCCACACCACCATTCGCGAGAAGGTCTCCACTTCGGTGGATCTTCCGTTGAGCCATGAGTGCAAGCGCGTGCTGGCTTATGGCGCCGAGGAAGCCGAGCGCTTGAATCATAAGCACATCGGCACCGAGCATTTGCTGCTGGGTTTGCTCAGAGAAGAAAAGTGCTTCGCCGCTGAGATCCTGCATGAGCGAGGACTGCGCCTTTCGCAAGTGCGTGAAGAGATCCAGCGGTCTTCTTCGGAAAAAGTCGCGTCCAACCGGCCCAAGGAAAGCTCCCTGCTGGCCGAGTTCAGCCGTGACCTGACGCAGGCTGCCATGGATGGCTCGCTCGACCCGTTGATCGGTCGCGATTATGAGCTCGAGCGTGTAGTGCAAATCCTGTGCCGCCGCACCAAGAACAATCCGGTTCTGATTGGCGAGCCGGGCGTCGGCAAGACCGCGATCGTGGAAGGTTTAGCCCAGAGAATCGCCGACGGCGACGTGCCGTCGTTCTTATCCGATAAGCGCATCCTCGCTCTGGATCTTTCGTTAATCGTCGCCGGCACGAAATACCGCGGCCAGTTTGAAGAGCGCCTCAAGACCATCATGAAAGAGCTGATGGAGAATCAAAACGCCATCATCTTTATTGATGAGCTCCATACCCTGGTCGGTGCCGGATCGGCCGAAGGCTCGCTCGATGCAGCCAATATTCTGAAACCAGCGCTATCTCGGGGCGAGATCCAGTGCATCGGCGCGACCACCCCGGGCGAGTATCGCAAGTCCATCGAAAAAGACCGGTCGCTCGAGCGCCGCTTCCAGGCCGTGAAGGTGCCGCCGCCCACCGAGTCCGATGCTATCCGGATTCTGTTCGGCATCAAGGAACGCTACGAGAAGTTCCACGCCGTGGCTTACACCGATGAAGCTATCGAATCGGCCGTGCTCACCTCGACGCGCTTTATCCCCGATCGCTTCCTTCCCGACAAGGCCATCGACCTGATCGACGAAGCCGGCGCGCGCGTGAAGCTGCGCCAGACCACCCTGCCCGGCGAGGTTGCCGACATCCAGAAGCGCATCAAGTTCATCGTGCATCGCATGGAGAACGCCATCGCCAATCACGAGTTCGAGAAGGCTCGCTTCTATTCCGATGAAGAACGCAAGGAGCGCGAGAATCTCCGGCAGCTCCGCGAAAAGTACAACCTGGACGACACTTCCACCGGCGTGGTTACCAAAGACGACATCGAAGACGTGGTCGCTCGCTGGACCGGTGTCCCGATGACCGCCATCAAAGAAGAAGAAGTCAGCAAGCTCATTCGTATTGAAGAAGAGCTGCATAAGCGCGTCATCAGCCAGGAGAAGGCGATTTCGGCGCTGGCACGCGCCATCCGACGGTCTCGCGCGGGATTGAAGTCGCCCAAGCGACCCTCCGGTTCGTTTCTGTTCCTGGGTCCGACCGGCGTCGGCAAGACTGAAGTCGCTCGCGCTTTGGCGGAGTTCCTGTTCGGCAGCGAAAAATCGCTGGTACGCTTCGATATGTCCGAGTTCATGGAGAAGCATTCGGTCTCCAAGCTGATCGGATCGCCTCCCGGCTACGTCGGCTATGAGGAAGGCGGCCAGTTGACCGAGCGCGTGAAGCGCGCGCCGTACTCCATCATCCTGCTGGATGAAATCGAGAAGGCCCACCCGGATGTCTATAACATCCTGTTGCAAGTCTTTGAGGACGGCCAGTTGACCGATGGTCTCGGCAACACGGTCGACTTCAAGAACACCATCATCATCATGACCTCCAACCTGGGCGCGCGTTTTCTTGACCGCAAGACGCAAATCGGATTCTCCGCGCCTTCCACCACCGGCATCCCGCCCAAGGTGGAAGACCAGGTCATGGCCGAAGTAAAGAAGGCCTTCAACCCCGAGTTCCTCAACCGCCTGGATGAAGTGATTCTGTTCACCTCGCTGGTCGATGAAGACCTGCTGAAGATCATCAACCTGTTGGTCGAGATGATCAACGTGAACCTGGTGGCCAAGCAGATCAAGATCCGGGTCAATGAGGACGCGGCGCGCTACATTCTCGAAAAGACGCTGGTCGATCGCAGCTATGGCGCACGCCCGCTGCGCCGGGCGCTCCAGAAGTACATTGAAGATCCGCTATCGGAAGCCCTGATCCAAGGAACGCTGCCGCGGCCATCGGAGCTTGAGGTTTACTTGAGCGACAACGGCATCTATTGCCGGCCGATCGGTGGCGAGCTGCAGGAGCAGCCGGTAGGTGCGCCGGCCGAAGAAAAAGCGCCTGTGCCCGGTACTCCGCTCTATATGTTCTAAATTGATCTGCGGTTGTGGGGCAGGTCTCCGACCTGCCGATACGAGCTACTCCACGTCCAGATCGGCCGAACGCTTGATCGATCTGCCGAAAGAATCTTGCCCGCTTAGCTCCAGCCGGTAGGAACCCGCAACCAGAGTGCCCGGCGGCACCTGCAACCCTACCGGTATGACCGGATTGCCAGGCTTGACCATATCGGCCACGCTTCCGAGCCCGCTGTCGAACTTCGCCTCCCCAGTCTTCCGGTCCAATACCCGGAGTTGAATTGCGACCGTCAGGGCCGGTGGCGGAGTGGGGTTGAGAAGCAGCGGCTCATACATCTCCAGATAAACAACGATAGGCGTTCCGGCCTTTAAGCGATTCGTGCCCGACGGAATCACCTGCAGTCCTTTTGCTGTCACCAGCGGCGTCCGGTCATCTAACAACGCCGCCTCCACGCCCATGTTCATGTCCGCCATCCGACGCACCTCTCTGGCGAGCGCCACCCCGCTCATGCTGAATTGCTTGCTGTCGTACGGATCGACGACCAGCGGCATTTCCAGCTTCCCGAAATTCTTATCACCGGAGCTGAACACAAGCTTGAAATTATACTGGCCGGAGGCGACATCGAATTGATTCTCGTAGTGAACCGGGTTTTCCTGAAACGTCTCCAGCTCCTTTTTGTTCTCGAAGTCGAGCTTCAAGCTGTCGCTGAATCGGGCTGCCACACCGCCATCCGGCTTATAGGCAATCCCCAGAACATTCACGGCCGAATGAAATTTGCCCTTGATCTTCTCGAACTTGATCGCGTCGGAGGGAATTTCCATTGCCACGTTCACGCGCGCTGTGTTGGGCGCGGTGTAGAAAAAAGGAAGCTGCATGGAGGCGGCCACATTGCCCGGGCCCGCGGCAGCCGCGCGATTCTCCAGCTCTTTCTCGGTTGAGTTCCCCGCCAGCATATCGTGAGACTTCGAATTACAGTATCCGCTCCGCGCGCGCACCACCGTCCCGCTGCGTTCCACCTTAACCTTGATAACGTGGCAACTGTCTTCGCTTGATTCGGGAGGCGCGTAACCGAGAATGTAGTACTCATCCTGTTCCTTGCCGATCTTCTCCAGCCCGCCCACCAGATCGTTGGTGTTGGCGATGACGAAGCCGCCCGTGCCGCTTGCCAACGTATACATTATTTCCTGGTTGGTGGTAGCGCTTTTGGGAAAGGGCGGGACGATCAAGCCGCCTCGATTGGGATTGATCCCGTAGGGCGACATAGATCCCGCCGGACCCCGAACGCCGGCCCCACTTAATCCGCCCCCGGTGGTTCCCCCCACTCTACCCCCACCGCCAGGCGTTCCAGCGGTTCCTCCGGTTGTTCCTCCGGGCGTCCCACCGCGTCCGCCGCCGACAACACCTCCGCCCCCCGGCCCGCGCTGGAAGAATGCGTTTTGAAAGATGGACGGCTGTGCCAAGGCGCCGCGCGGGCTGACCGCCACCAGACCGCGGACGTCGATCGGATAAATGGCGACATTGGCCTTGTTGCAAGCGTCGATGGTGGCCGTCACTTCCGGCATGATATCGGGCGTGACCGGGAAACCGCCGGTAAGCAGCACCAGAATCTTACGGCCCGGGACGCCCGCCAGGTTCTTGGCCAAACTTCTGAGCGCCATGATAGAGTCCCGCATTCCGAAGTCGGCTTCGGCTCGGCTCAGCCCGGCCCCACCGAGGGAAGCGGTCTCCCCGTTCGACGAAACATTGGAAAACTTCACGCCGCTCACCACCTTCTTCAGCCGGTCGGCGTCGGCGGTAAAGTTCTGGGCGATCTGCAGACTGCCCCCGAAATTGACGATAGCGGTCAGCCGATTGGGACCGGTATTGGCGTCGATGAACTTAGCTGCGGCCTCGCGAGCCTGTGCCTGTTCCGGAAACCCCATCGCCGAGTTGTCGAAGAACAGAACCAGGTAGCGCTTCTGCGAGTTCGTGGGCGAGGCCGGGTCGGCTTCAAACGAAAAACTGGAGATGGTTTGCTCTTTGTTGTCTTCCAAGACTTTGAAGTCTTTCGCGGTGAGGTCGTGAATGTACTGTCCCTTCTTGTCGGTGACAACCGTGTCCACCAGAACCAGACGGGTCTCGGTCTTGATGGTAGGGGGCGCTGGAGCAGTTGTGTCCTGGGGCTGCGCGACGGCGCCGCCCATCCATAGAACGACCGGCAGAACCACTGGCGCATAGATCAAATTGCGACTCGGCATGCTGACACCCCCTAGTAAGGAATCTCGATAGCAGCGGTTCGCGCCGCCATCAGTTGCTCTTCAGTATCTCTGACCACCAGCCGCACCACATAGCTCCCCGGCTTTATGTCCAGACTCGTCTTCACCGTAATGAGGCCCAGCCTGTTTTGGACCGTCTGATCGAGCAGGCGCATCTCCACGATTTTCTCCATGCCCGTGACGTAATTCCCATTGGTGTCGAACAGGGCCGAAACCACCCTCAGACTATTGCGGTTGCGGCCGTCCTCTTTGCGGAAATGGAGATGCCTCAGGTCCACCCGCGCCAGCACCGACAGCTTCACGTCCGTGTCGCTGGCCTTAAAAAATTGAGTATGCAGCTCGATCGGGATGTCACGCAGCTCGTCGCGTGAAAAGACTGCCTCTTCGATTTCCTGCTTGGCTTGTTCACCTGGATCGGCCAGATGCTTGGGCGCGTAATAGCCGCGGCGCGCCTGCAGGGTCAGGCCCTTCAAATCCTTGACCGTGACCTTCAGCGTATGAATGCTCCCGTCCAGCTTCAGATTCTGCGGCGAAAATCCCAGCACATAATAGAATTCGGGCGCCGTAGCGACGCGTCTGAATCCGGCATCCAGATCGTTGCTGTTATGAAAGAACGTGCCGCCGGTGCTGTCGGAAAGCTCGGCCAGCACGTCGGCCTGGGCCAGGGCGCTGTCGCGATCGTACTGCGCCTTAAACAGGGCGGCCTGGCCGTTGTATACCGGCTTGCTGACGTCGGGAACGATTCCATCGCCTACGTAGAGCCCGCGGGCATCCACTGCGCCGATGACGACATTCGAGCGAATGGCCCGGTCCACGATATCCACTTCCTCCGTCCGGAAGTCGGGCACGATCAGGAAACCAGGCGAGACCAGGATGAGGCTGCGCTGCCCCGGCATGGTCGAGATCCTGCGAACGACATCCCTCACAACCCCCAGTGCGACCTGAACGTCGGCGTTCCCCAAGGTCAACGCGCGTTGCGCCGCAGACATGGCTTGCTGCTGATTGGCGTTGTTGCTTTGTGAGTTCCCCGGACCATTCCCCATCACCTGCGGGTTGCACACCTCCACTTCCAACGTCGCCGCTTGCAAGGCCTGCGGGTCGTTCTTATTGACGATCAAGTCGGCCTGATAGTAAGACACGGAGGGGCATTCGTTCGCGCCACCCGTCCTCGATTGCGGCTGCAGCCGAAGCAGCGCTGCATGCAACTTCTCGCGATCAGCCGTGAAGTCGAGCATGGTTTTGCCGGATGTTGAAAATATGGCCGCGCGGTCCGTACTCTCCAGCGTGTCGATGTGCCGCTCAGCGGCTTGGCGCGACTGGGCGAGATCGCCAAAACTGAGATGCATATCATCGAACAAATAAGCGACCAAGCGCTTCGGCGGCGCTTCGCCCGGCTTCGTCTCCTCCGGTTCGCCCGGCGCAGCGGGCGTGGCAACGACAGCGGCGCCGTCCGGCCGCAACTTGATCTCGGATCCTTTACCGCTCTCCACCGAGAACCTGGAAATCGTCTGCGGCTTTCCTTTGTCGAAAAGCTGAAAATCTTCCTTCTTGAGGTTCCCGACAGCGTGCCCGTCGCGGTCCCGCACTACCACCGGCACCAGGACGAGATTGACTTTGGCGCGGAAAGTAGGCGGGGCATCGCGCGAAACCATCTCCTGTACATTGGCGTCCGGCGGTTTCGGTGGCGCTTGAGCGCAAAGAAACAGACTCGACCAGATTACACACCCCGCCAGCCTGCCGCTCGTGGCAAACGAGTTGATTCTGCCAAACATCGCTTGAGTTTCTCGTTAATTCTACTCTATTTTTTGTGGGGCAGGTCCCCGACCTGCCAATCTGATTGTGGGGCAGGTCCCCGACCTGCCAATCTGATTGTGGGGCAGGTCCCCGACCTGCCAACCTGAGTGTGGGGCAGGTCCCCGACCTGCC
>Ga0210386_10000446_pt1 | contig 37914 bp, 59 predicted proteins | sample IncBWH32OmetaG_FD_160091 | JGI IMG/M metagenome (GOLD analysis project Ga0210386, IMG submission 160091) | Forest soil microbial communities from Barre Woods Harvard Forest LTER site, Petersham, Massachusetts, United States - Inc-BW-H-32-O ...
CCCAGTCACCATCAAATACACCAGAAGCGCTATGAGCGACAAACTTCGCCGTCATCAACGTGGACAGTTGGACGGAAGGTTGAGCGATGGAAAGCCGGAACAGACATGGCGTTCCTCCGGCAGTTTCCACAATGAGAGCGCCAGAGGCAAAATTAGTATGCGAGGCCCAAACCGCCGAAGCAGTGTTCGCCACGCAATGCCAGACAATTGTTCCTTCAGTAAAATTATCGCCGACAGAAGGAGACGTTGGAAATGAAATCGTAGAACCAGTGGTTCCAGTAGTCGTCGCCTGCCAGATGTTGTTATTGCTGCTGCGGGTATCAATTACCACGCCCGGCAAAGAATAGTACGTATTCGCGTGCCACGCGGCAGACGCCGAACCCACAGTTACCGTCGGGGGTGAAGTAGTTTGCGCTATCCCCCAATTTTCTACGGGATTTCCGCGATTAACCCAAATAGCCGTACCGTCAACTGTGAATCCGCCCTGCCACGGAGGAGTATTGCCAGCAGCAGGTACTGTCGTGTTCCAAGTCGGAACACTGCCTCCGGTTACAGCCGAGGGCGTCCCGCCAATAACTGTGAAATTGCCGGTGTCGGCGGCAGAGGCATAATTGGCGTGGGCGGCATTAACTAACGTTGCGGTTACAGTAGTGCCGCTAGCGGTGACGACGTTAATCGTAATGCCGTCCAACCACACCGCCGTTGCCATATTCCAGATAACGTAATTCTGTCCGACCGTAATTCCGGCAGTTGAACCAACTGTCAAGGTCAGGGTCGGCGCAGTATACGCAACGTTAGAAATCGTTGTAAGCGAAGTTGCCAGCAATTGCTGAAGATTGCCGTTGCTGTCGATTACATACGTCGTCAGAAATGACGTGCTAACGGTGCTCAGAGTCGTGCTATTGGCAATGTTCGGCAGTGCCCCGCTCGCATTGCGAGTAAACAACGTCTGGACCCATTTCTTTTGGTCAATGCCGTTGGCAAAGAAAAGATTGTTTCCGACCGACTGCATGAAAGACTGCCCAGCACCCGAACTCTTTGTGAATACTAGAATTCGTGAATTGGCAGTTCCGTCATATAACGCAGTGGTTTCGTCCACCATGACACGGATTTGCTCGGTTGTAGCGTTAAATTCTCGGAAAGAATAAAACGCATCGACCGGGCCAAAAGTACTGGAATTATAGACGGGGTTGCCCGGCCTACGAGCAAGCGTCAGACGTGGCGTAATTTCACAATTACTGCCATCGATAAGTGCGTCGCCCCGCGTGCCGAGGTAACGTTCCTCGTATGCAGACCCCGCGCTTCGAAGAGGGGAGCGATTAGTGTTTAAACCGCTCCAAAACCTCGACGTGTATAGCGGGGCATAGCGCGGTGGTTTCTGACTCTGCGCCCCCGCAAGCTGTAATGATCCGGTCATTAAGTTTGTCGCGCCTGCGTGCCTTGCTGCAATATCATTTCTTTCTGAGTCGTTGCAGCCGAAACAGCCTGCCAATTATTAAGGAAAAGATTAACTTCTGTGGCGGTGAGACCCTGTGAAGCCCCTAGCAACGAGGAAATAAATCGCTGGCGAGCGCCAACCCAGCGGGAATCGTCGGCGAATTCGTACATATAGGACAGAAATCCCAATTGATAAATATAAGAGTATTCATCGGGAATCGGCCCCCATGTTTGATTCAAAGACGTAAATAACGCGGCTTTATTTTGTACAGTTATGGACACGGGATAGACTTTATCCGGAACGGGTAGCAGCCTGAAAGTGATGGTTCCGTTCAAATCATCCAATTGTGCCGAAATATTGGCGGGCCTCGCCAATGAAGTATCGAGCGTCAAATCAATTTTAGGAGTTAATGGGTACCATTTGTTGGGGCTAACTCCGGTATCTTGAACCGATGCATTTTCAATCCATCCGAAATTACTTGCTTGAGCGTAATCTTGCTGCCCAATAATGGTATTGAAAGTAATTACTTGCCGGTTCCAGCGCCATTTAAATGGTGGCCCCATCATGGTTTGTTTTACCACGTTGGCTGCCGTAATCGCGGGTTCCTTAAAATCCCCAAGCGAAAGTTGGCGATTAAACACGAATTTCTTCGCCCACTCCATGCTAGAGAGAAGCGTATTTGTAGAAGAAGCTGGCATGATTAGACGTAGACAACGGTTACGACTACACTCGAACTAGGCGAAGTATTTCCAGCGGTGCCGCCCGCCGTGGTACAGGCGGCGGACAGAGCAGTTCCAAAAGTCATCCCAGAAGATGCCGCAGTACTAAACACGTAAGTTTGTACTTTGTTGGCGGCAACGAGAAGCACCTGATCGGGAACGGTCGTTCCTACAGTGACACTGCCGCTAGCGAGATTGTACAACTTCACATAGGACGCCGCGCCATTTAAAGTATTATCAACTTGAACATAATACACAACAGCAGAGGAGGCTTTAATCCCATCTGCGGTACCGCCCATTGCGGTATCTTGAAATATAATTTCACTTGCGGGCGAAGCGACAGTTACTTGGGTAATGGCCATGTTTATCCCTGTTGACTGATAATTTTCAGTTCTTTAAGCCACGTTTGGCGGCTCTTAGCAGAATATTTCTGAAGGCTAGCGCGGTTCTTATAGTTCAATATTGCAGATTTCCATCCAATCGCGGTCCGAATCTTTTGGACAATATCGCTTGAAGTTGTAGTGTCAGCTCTCGACGATTGAATGCTCCACGGAACTTGATCAGAAACAACTATAGGAACACCAATCGACGCCGCATCCGCCGCGACGATGCAGAAGGTCTCGCTGAAGGATACGGACAAGGATACGTCCATCGTGGCTAGCGTCTTGATGAAGTCTGCATGATCCTGCCACGGATGCTCAACAAGAACATGTCGGGAACCAAGAAACAAAGCGCGTAGATTTCGGAGAACACTGTCTCCTCCGGTCTCTTCCCGGCTGACGTTGACGTGAAACTGGATTTTGGTACCCGTCATTTCCCCGTATTCCATCGAGGCTACCGCTTGGATAAGCTGATTCTTAAAGGGTCGAATCGCACCAAAACATCCCACATTCAGAACATTATCTGATCCCGGATTGTGCAATAGCGGAACTTTGGGGTAAAAATTAGGAAGCAGGAAGACCTTGGAATCATTCTCAACAATAGATTGAAGATCGTCCAGTCCCCGCGTAGAATTAGTAGCTACGAACACATCTGGAATCTGTACATATGCTTTCAGCCACTCGACAGCCATTCCTTCTTGCGCCAAGAATGGAACTTCGCTATGGATGCGAACTACCCATTTAACATTGGGATGAAGCTGTTTCAAAACATCGAATTTGGAAGGCACTACCCACAAGGCTTCGATAATTACTACGTCCGGATTAAAATCATGAACTTCTTTGTCAATTGAATTGTTGTCTACGACATCGACTAATTTTGCTTCGATTCCTATGGCGTTCAACATATCTACAACAAATTGCGCCGAATTCAATAGCCCACTAGGAAACGTCTGACTATATCCATCGTGATAAGCGTGCCGCTGTTTTACCAGAAATAATACTTTCATTTTAATCCTTTTAGGTCAGAGTAGGGTGGGGATTACGCCTGCTGGGCAGACGAAGGATTAATAGGGCCAAGCGCTTGCAATAGGTAGAAGATGATCCTCTACTAATTGGCCCCGCATTAGGTTGTGAGGAATGCTACTGCCGCGCCGAAATTAATAGTTGACAAATGCCTAGATTCAATGTATAATCTACGGTATGAAATATTTCTTTCTACACCACACGCTTGACGCATGGACAAATGAAATCTTGAGGCAGCACGAAAGACCGGTGCCGGGGTCTGATTACAATATTTCTCAGCTATTACACGACGGAACGCAGATATTTATAAAAATACGAGAACCGCAACGATTGCTGGACGCGATGGAAGAGATTAAACCACTGAGCGGAGCGGACTTACGGGCTGCGCTGCTGAAACAAGGTTTTATTGAACCCAATGAGGCTTTTTGGTTTATTTGGAACGGTCAGCCTTTGTTCTCCAAATCCGGAGAATTGATTAACGGGAGCCCCGCATAATGGAAAACTGGAAACCAGTCGTCGGATACGAAGAAATCTACGAAGTTTCAGATTTGGGACGAGTACGAAGAATTAAACCCGGAAGTTCTACACGAGTGGGAAGAATATCTCGGGGTTCATTAACGCCGGACGGGTACATCCGCGTGTCTTTGTCTTTCCACGATTCAACCAAACGGACGCATAACGTCGCCCGTCTCGTAGCCATCGCATTCATTCCAAATCCCGAAAACAAACCGGAGGTTAATCATCGAGACGGGAATAAAGTAAATAATTGTGTCGATAATCTAGAATGGGTGACTGTGCTAGAAAATCGTCGCCATGCTCGCGATACTGGTTTGTGGCAATCTACAAAAGGTTCAAAGAATGGATCGTCAAAAGTTAATGAAGAAATAGTTCTTGAAATGAGAAAACTTCATAAAGAATTAAAACTGTCATTTGCAGAACTAGGACGACGATACGGTATTTCTATTGGAGCGGCTTCTAGAATCATAAAAAGAATGGCGTGGCAGCACGTCTAATATGTTCCGCCGGGCCACCCTTGGAACGGCCAAGCTGGTCCCCACCATCCCCCGACGCCTCCGCCGTCCATGCAGCTACTCGAAGGGTAAAATCCATAGTCATCGAGTTCCCTGTCAGCTTGTTTCACGGCGGCGTCAAGACTTGTTAGCCAAAGTTTATATTCATCGTTGAACCGCGCTCTAACTTTACTATCCGGGTGCCTTCTGTAACATTGGGCAAGAAACCCATCCATGAAATATTGGCTATAGGCATCGGGGATGGGATCAATGGTTTGCGTTAAAGCAGTAAATCTCTGAAAACTCATCTGAGCAAGGGGATTTATTTGCCAAACCTGTCCTTGCTGCGGAGGAATTGGACTCAAGCGAAATCCCTGTCCATTGGGATTAATGGCGGTCCAAACCACACTTCCATCATTTACTGTTACGGCGGAAGTTGTGGGATTTTGAAGCGTCGGATACTGATTGCTTGGGTTCTGATTTGTCAGAAATGGATTAGTATTTCCGCAAGTACCGTACGTGGTAACTACCCACAAATTGCCGAAGGAATCCTGTACTTGAGTAATAGGATTAAGTGGCATTGCGGGCTGCCCCGCCGGATTTGTAATGACAACGCCGGGACCGGGGTTATTTTGTCCAGTCGGAGTTGCCAGTTCCGTTGCCCCCCATGTTCCTGTAAACAACAATTTATTTGGAAGTGCCGCAATCTTCGAAGGCCATCCATATTGAACGTACGTGGCAATCAAATCCTTGCGGGCTTCCATCGGAATCTTAGGTTTTGGTTGAGAAGTGAGATTAAATTCGTTCGCGTAACAGCTCTCAAGCCAAGAGATTCCTACTAAACCCGGAATGAAATAATCCTGCTGCCAGCTATTGGTGAAAAACGGAGTGATATTAACTCTATTCCATTTCCAATTATATGGCTGAGTTCCGGGACCTCCGTTGATCATTTCAGACAACACGGTGTTTGCAATTTGCAAGGCCGGTTGATCTGAATAACCACCCGTGGCTAGCGCGGGCGCGGTATCGCCGTTAGCCAATGCATTATCCACAACTTGCTGAAGTGTTACAGTCGATCCATTGTTAATTAACGCCATCAGATTTTCTCCAAGGTGATGCGCAATGCGTATTGCATCGTCGCCGGAGTTCCGGAGGCATACCCAGAAGTTGCGTATTTAATCGCTGTGCCAGATACAGAATTTAATTGCATCGAACCTTGCTGAAAAGTAGTAAGAGTATTCCCAGCATTAGTTGGAGTCACATCGAAAGTCTGCGCAGTTGTATTATGTGCGTCTGTCCATGTAATAGTGGTTTTAGGAAGAGTTGAGGACGCGCCATCAGCCGTGGTTACGATGCTGTATACCGATACACGGTAGAATCCCGCAGAACCGGGAGTTACCAGAGTTGTTGCAGAAATATTCGCAGTCTGTGCGGTTAAATCAACCTCTGTTGCAACTGAAGCCGCCGTCGAGGTATAAGCACTAATATTGCCTGAGCCGTCAACTTGCCACGATACATTAGTACCACCACCCGGAGCTGCTGGCGTAGTATTATTAAGATTGACGCTCATTTACGCTCCGTTGACCAATACTGGTTTTCCATTGGGTGGATTTGTTGAATTAACTTGAATCCTAGTATCATAGAAATTCACATAGAAATCGTAATCGTCGCTCACCGGAGCGCCGTTTACTTGAATGCTTTTATTAGTAAATATATTACTGGGGACGTATTGCAGTAACGCTTGCTGGAATATAAGAACTTGCTGATCAGTTGGAGTTGTAGGGGAAACGGGGATTGTTTGAATCCCCGTAACCGTTACCGTCGGTAGACCGGGCGTACTTTGAATATCTCCAGTGAGGGGATATGTGGTTTGAGGATAGAGTTGCTGATTAGGCATTAACGAAGATTGGTATCTTTCATGACATCGTGAACAAATTGCTTCGCCCGAACATCGTTGTCCTCGCTGTGGTGCTGGAAGGTGATACCAGTACTCATAATATTGTCGGTCGGCCAGCCAATGGCCTCTTTGTAGGCTCGCATATCGGATTCAAATGCCAAGCGACCTTCCGATGCCTCCATTGCATAATCGAGTTGATTTGGGGGACGCCATGTCTTTCCGCACCGCTGACAGCGCTGCCAAATCTCATTGGTAGGAAGCAGATGGCGGATAACCGCGTAATCGCTATCAGTGCCCCCGCGTTGCAGGGCTTCTAGACCACGACCGCCCTTACGATGGCTGCAATTGGCCTGCTGAACTGTCTGGTCCGCGACCATTTTCTTCAGCTCGCGGCCTTTGGATTTATACCCTTCAAAACGCATCGTGCGTTTATTGTCGCGCTCTGCGAGGCGTTCGCGAATATCCTGCGAGTCGGCTTCTTCTTTATCCAACGTAATGAACAATTTACGTCGTTCGAGTTCTTCTGTGGTCAACGAATCAACATCTGCTGCCAATAACTGTGCTTTAGTCTTTTGTTTTGCTTTCACTTCGTCAGTCATATAATCCTATTAAGGTTTGAGGTAAGGTTCTTTATCGAACAGAAAGTCTTGCCAATTCGCGGGCCTCGCGGATTGCGTGCATAATAAACTTAAGATTGTTGGCGAACAGCAATGCCGGAACCGTGCCATTCTCGAAGAAATCTCGCTTGAGCTGCGCGAATTTGTCCTGATCAGTGATGGTAAAATTCAACAACACGCGATCATCTTCATCCTGATAACGGAGTTCTGTCCCCGAGAATGGAATACCATTTGTCAGGAAAAAGGCAGCCAACCGCGAATCTTGAGTTTGGTATTGCATTAGAAATTGTTCCGTAAGCTTTTCATTGTCATGTTATATCGTTCAGATGCGGGACCGGTGGCAGAGCCGAATGCCTTGTTAATTTGTTGTTCGGTCAACATTTCTTTCATTCTCATTTGCAACAAACAAGTGCGCCACCCCCTATACCGGCTATCCAGCGGGACACCCTTATCATCAAAGCGCATTACTTCGAACTCGATCATGTAGGGTCTTTGCACCCAGCAAGCAACTTGTGGTTCGGTCATTCCATTCTTCTGGACCCACAGGGCGAGTTTCTGGGGATGTCCCATCTCTCGATAAAAACATGTCAATTTGCATTTATCGCGAAGAATGTTAATGAACTGGTCATAGGTTAGAATGCGTCCGACGCGAGGTCCCATATCGGCGTATTCTTCGGGTTTAACCCACTGATATTGCGAGGCGATTGCGGCATTGCCCTCTTTCCAGCGAGCTAATTCTTCTTTATTTTGCTCACTGCTGGTTTCATGCCGATTCCGGGCATATGCGGCCATCGCCGCTTCCATCTCTGGCGTGTCCTTGCCCAGAATCTCGTCGTTATACGTTTCCCAGCGGGCTTTGGTCATTATTCAGTTCCTTTACCAACTCGTCGAATACTTCGAGCTGCTGAAGCCACATCGCAAACTCCAATGTGATTGGAGGAATGGCGGGCAATTCGGCGATAACTTCTTCTACTGGCCCCACACGAATTTTCCGCATATGCAGTAGAGGATTTCCTGAAGGGTTTTCTTGCATAAGATTACGCGGCAAATCGGGCAGGCACGAACCCACATTTGATTCACCTAAAACTCGGAGTCCGAGAAGATTGATCAGGCTTCTCGGACGCGGCTTGGACAGAGCCGAAATCCGATGCTGATATCCGACGGCCAGTCATCCACCAGCACGCAGAATCATCCGCTAAGACGATTCTTTGTTCTGTAAACCCCCAGAACGCGGGGTTTGCCGGGAGCGACCCGACTGCGATGTCCAGTTCCGGACAAGAAGTTAATCCGAACTTCTTATCGTTCCTTGGAACATCAAACCTTAAACTTTGCTGCGAACTCGTTGTGCGTGAGGTTTAGTACGAAGTTCTCGTCGGGAGCCCTTAGGAACATTGGTGGTAGTGGTCCCGTCCCCGAATATTTGGGTCCATCCGCCGCTACTACCGATGTTTAATACTCCAGCGTATCCGCCCGGCAAAATTTGAAGCGGAGCCGTAACATGCCCCATGAAATCAAATTTGCCACCCGGAATCAGTGTCGGAGGGTTGAACCAATCAGGAGTAATGAAATCGGACATCTTGAAATCGTTGATGACGTAACCAAGTGAATCGGTTTCTACGGGATCGCCGACTTCGTATCCGTAGGCCGTGCCGGACCCGTCATTGTTTAGTAGAATGACTGCCGTGTCTATCCAAGGATCGACAAGCATTTCCAGCAATTCGTGAGACGCCGTGACGGACCACGCATCCCCGGCTAGTTCCGTTGTGCGAATGAATACTTTTCCTAACGGCAAACCTGCTGCGGTCAAATCGTGATATCCAAGTGCTCCGGAAACATCAGCATTATCCAGATACACTAGCTGCCAATGAGCGGGATTTGTCGTCCCGCCTTTTGGAACGAAAAACAAATTCGCTCCAAATCCCCAAATGGGAGCAAAATCTCTATTTACCTGAATCTGAAGTGCGGCAGTCAGCCATTTAATCATCTGATCGCTGGCTTCAGTGCTTGCGTTTATACAATCTATATTAATCAACACGATCTCCTAGTCTGAGGGATTGGCCAGTAGACTCGTTTACATTGCCTCGCAAGACAAATGTGCTTCAAATTGCATTGTGGTAGTTCCGGAAGATGTATAACCTATCGCGTATTGAATTGCTACGCTGGTTAAAGCGTAGATAACCACTGATCCAACCAGTTTTGAGGTTGTTGCGTTTCCCGCGTTGTTGATGGCAATTGCTCCGGCTTGTGTCGCCAAAGCACATGTAAGACTTTGCGCAACAGAATCAGTACCATCTGTGTAGGTAATTACCACGCCAGTCGCGCCGCCCAATGTGCTTGAAGTTGTCGCGGCGCGAGTAACCTTTGAAGTCGCAAATTGCGACTCAAATTTTATCATCAGAGAATCGTCGCTTATCTGGTGCAAGAATACCGTGGAAGATTCCGGCAATAGTTGGTGTGGGCTTTTTGAATTCTAGGATTTTTCCCCGCGTAGCTTCGGGAACATACTTACGTAACGGTTTATGCTTACGCGGAACGTAAAATTCTATGAGTTCGGCCACGAGAATTCTCTAAACTAACCGCATCTTTTAAGGTATAGTGGGCTGCGGGAAGATTTTTCTGATACCAACGCCACGGCGAGGAAATATTTCTTTCACGCCATCCGAGTTCTAAAAGGTATTCTCGGGCAAATTCTGAGTCACGAGTTAATCGATTGTTTATTGTTTCAGAAAATGGACGGGTCAGTTTGTCCACTTCTGGACGGGGCTTGTTCTTTGATCCTTTAGGCCGCGCCATTTATTCCTTCAATAGTTTCTTAATATACACAGTTGCGATGTTTGCGAATATTACAATACCACACATGCCATAAAAGAAATGATCGATATTTCCTTCGAAGGCCGATGCCACGCAAAACAGGACAGATAATATCGCCAGCCCCGTAAATATCTTAGCCAGAACAACATCCAAAATCATAGACGAAGTAGCACGCAATCTACAAAGAATTCAGAAACGCCAGCAGAGCCTGCTTTCCAGTGGGGTCAAGCTGTTTAAAATTACTGCTTGCCGAAGAGGCTTCGTTACCGTGCGCAGCGATTGCGGTCTGCAAGTCAAACGCCCGGCCATCATGAAGGAATCTTGCCCGAGCCCGCAATCCCCACAAAGGAGCCGTGCGAACTTTGTTGGCAGGAGCATCACCCTGTTGAATTCCATCGCCCGTACCGACATCGTGCAAGAGATAATCTCCAAAGGGATGAAATACATACTTCGGAGTAAACAATGTATCGACATGGCAATTAACGCAGCCAATGCCATCGAATATCTTCTCGCCAAGCGCGGTTTGCGCGGTCAATGGTCCCCGCGAAGGGGCCTTCAAAGCCCGCATGAATCGGGCATAGCAATCGATATCTTCCCCGCCGTCCCCGCAAGTCGGTTCCTGATCTTCGATTCCGTTGCTATTCGTGGTGGCTTTCACGAGGCGATTTTCCACGCCCTTTTCGTTGAAATCCGCGTCCCCCGCAAAACTAAGAAGACTCGCGTGCTGATCTTTAACTCCAAATCGGCCCACATGAACCGTTCCGGGTGATTCAAGAACGGGCACCATAATGAATTGCCCGCCATTTTGCCCCGCAATTGCGATTAACTCAGCATCCGGAACAGCTTCGACGAATCCATCGCCCATCAAACTCAGAGAAGGCCGGAGAGCATTAATTGCATCAAATACGGATTTCTGCTGGGCTTCGGGGTCAGTTGTCCGGTCATGAACAAGTGTAGCCGCCGCAATGGGATCATCTTTATCGTCGGGGGCAATTCTGTGTTCGAAAACTTGGCTGCCCGCCCCGCTAATCGGGGTATCGTGGCAATCTGCGCAAGCTCGGGCATTGTAAGCAGGGCCGAGCTGAGGAAGAACAGCATCTTCTTCGAACTGATCGCGGTCGTCGTCGTGCCGCTGCTGGCTGACAAAACCGTTGGTTAGGGTATCAAATCCTTGCGGTGCTTCGATAAGGCCCGGAGGGACATTGACAACGGGCCGCGCAACTTTATGATAACAACCCAGCCCCGGAATCAAGAGAACGAATAACAATAGTTTCTTCATATTCCTCATTTTCTGGCCAGATTCATTTGTCCGTTTCCGGACGCCCCGCAATTTATAGACGAGTGACGCACAACCTCCCTAGGGGAGAGCTTACAAAGGTCGGATAAGTGGTGTATCCGACGCCCAACCTGTCGAATCTTTAATAATGGCCCACACTTCTGTCCAGTCAATTTCCAGACCATCTTTTGCCAGAGCGGTATGAATTTCAGCATTGGACAGCACTTTCATCAGTTTAGACACCGTGTCTTCATTCATCGAGGTCGCCCCGCATTTATATAAACATTATACGCTATAATACAGCATTTGTCAAGGATAATTTCGCTTCAAGTTCTGCGATTCGTGCCTTTAATACGGTGCAATTATCACAGCGCGTATTGCGCATTTGTTCTTCTCGGGTCGCCCATCGAAGATTGCCCGGTTCATATCCTCTATTGTTATCGATTCTGTCCAAAGAATGTTTAGCTGAAGGGGCGCGGCCTACTTCGGCAAAAAATTCTTCAAATGATTGAAAAGTTACGGTTATGCCTCTATCGTAATAATCTGCGTGACTCGGATGGGTGGATTTGCAACGCGCCTTAGCATGTTGATATGCGAACCATTCTTTGGTTCCCACCATGCCGTGCTTAGTCTGTTTATCTTTGTGGTAGCAGCCGCAACTCTTTGTAGTACCACGAGTTATGTGTTGTTGCGAAGCAATGTGTTCTTTTCCACATTCGCAAATACAGCGCCACATTCTTTGCTTGGCTTTATTAGTGCCGACTACTTCAATTAACGTTAAACGCCAGAACTTCTGTCCTGCTAAGTCTAGTTTTCTCATTGTTCCCCTCCACGGGAATTGGATATTGGGGTAGTGGTGGAGCACTACCCCGCAATCCTAAGCAATGGCAGTATCAGCATTCGCCGTCTTTCCACTGCAACTACAATTATACTACATTTAATCTACACTCGTCAAGCAATTTCTACTAGGAAATTGCGCTGGCAGCGTCGATTTCACGAATACGGCAATTTGTTACTCGTCTTTCAACGGGGTTGAGCATTTCTGTCAACCTCTCATACTTTCTATTCGTATGAGATCGGACTATCGCATCACCCGAAGGTGTCTTCTCGCTTAGTCTCTCAGGCTGCCTTTCGGCTTGCCCCTTGTTGGCGTTTCAGCGTTCAAGTCAATCAGAGAAGATTTAACTACGACCTGTATCCTGTTGATAACAGAGAAGTTAATCGTAGTGTCTGGCCCAAGGCTGGTTGTGAAGTGAACCCGGTAAGAAGTCCATCCGGGAATCAGGCCACTTGGGTCCGCTACGCTGGGTTCCAAAAATTACGCAGCAGTTTTACCAAACAAGAACGCCAAACCCTTTTTAGCGTTCTGGACGATATTACATTTAATGTTTCGCCATTCGCCATCACCATATCCAGTGTCGCCCATCGCCCCGAGGTTGATCGAGAAGATGCCATCGCGACCGAAGATATAAGTCCGGAGAGCGGTCAGGCCAGTAACTGCGCCGTGCGTTCCGTCGTTATAGTTCGAGGTCGTGGTGACGAGGTTCGACTGGAAGAAGCTCACGCCGGAGGTCGGAATCTCGATGACTTCCGTCAGATCGGTCGAGATAATCTCGTCCAACCGAGCATAACCCTGCGGGGTGCGCTTCAGGATATCGATTGGCGAGTCGTTCGAGTTGTCCGCCAGCACGTCGCCAAGAGCGAAGGGATGGATGACACCAGCGAAGTTCTTGCTCGCTTCGTCGAAAGGCCGCACCGAACGACCGGCCAAGGACTGGACGGCGTTACGGATATAGGTCAGGGACAGCGTGGTAAAGCTCGTGGTCGAGGTCGCCGAGAGCTTCGTCAGAACGGACGAATCAACGCTGTTCGCACCATCCGCAGTTGCGCGGACGAGAGCGGAAAGCGACTCACCCAACCGATACGCCATTTCGCGGGCAACGTTCTCGACAGTGTTATCGATAGCGGTTGCGAGGCTCAGGCTGGAGAAGTTCGCGTAGTCGGCATACTCACCAATCGTCGCGGAAGTGTTCAGAACCGAAACGCTGATGGAGCTGCCGACCGTACCTTCCGTGGTCTGCGCGGTATTCGCAGCCAGCGGAACGTACATATACATGTTATTGCGGGTGTTTTGGAGATGCCTCTGGCGAGGTCAACGCGGCGGAGCCGCCTCCTACGTCACCGTAGGGACACTCTGCAAGTCACCTTGCAGGCCGGACTCTATCTTCAGTTCCTCTTCAATGTCCACAAGTGGACGAGATGTTTCTTGAGGAACGCTTGACGTATTAGTCTCTACGCCTATTCCACGTTTATTTAGGACAGCTAGCTTGTCGAAATGCTCTTTTCGTTTGGCGGGGTCCGCTTCTCGCGGTAGCCGTGCAAAATCCAAGAGAATCGCTGCTCGTTCCTTTTTTATGATCAAGTACGGCATAATCGCAAGAAGCAGGAGTTCGATATCCTTCTTCTTCAGCAATCGCCATACGTACGGTTGTTTGTTTCGCGGGGTTGCGCGTTTGGCCGTAAAGAAATTACCACCAAAGTTTTCTTGCAACCATTTGATGAGACGGATATCCGTATTTCCTACGGACACAATGGCGTTATAATTGATAACGCCCCATTTTTGACGCCGCCCGGCTCCTATCGACAAGCAACCTTCGCCGTCGATAATTGCCGCCAAATAACCATACTTTGCTTTTGACATTAGCCATCCCTTAGGATTATTTTATGGGCCAATAAACGTTGAATCTTGGCTCGGTATTGCCTAGATATTATACTAGATGTCCACCGATATAGTCAAGTTTTATATCAGCATAACACGAGGTCTACTGATTACCAGACTTCATGGGCAGGTCCAAACGTTCGGAACAGGCCACGAAAGGCGTCTGGGCTTTAAGGTTTTCGCGGAACTTCTTCGATTCCGCAGGTGATTTCAGTTTTCATCTATAAGAGGTTACGACAAGAAGTTATCGTAGTACCGCACTGTAGACTGAGGCAGATTTGACTGATTATTACCTGCCGGACTGAAAGCCATTTAAATCACCTATTTTGTTAGATTTACCCTAATTCTCGCGACAGCCTCTCTGAGTAATCCGACTCAGGTTTGCGGCCCTCGGTCTAGGGTAGACCAAGGTGATACCCTCACGCAGCGTAGGGGATGCTTTAGATAATCCGATCTTAAGCATCAAAATTGTTTAATTATGGGGCGCGATTATTCAGCGCAGCGAACGCCAATAGGTACGTCAGGCGGCGTATCTCTTAAAGCATACTCCAACATCGCTTTGATACAACCTTCGCTGTAATTAGCACCTTTGACGTTGTAGACAACCAACTTCTCTGAATTGCTTTCCTCAAACGTACGAATTTCAATTTTGTTATCCATTGGATTCCTTTGCTTGCGCGGCTTATTCCACGCTCTTATAGGCGGCAAGGTGTCTCTGGTTACTTCCCTTTTATTCTCCAGAAACGGGTGAAACCTGCCGCGCAACTTAATCGCAATATTTGTACATCTCTATTGCGTCGTAACCTTGTCCGAAGAAGTCTTTTATATATCGCGAGGCGCGGTATCCTCTTCGGAAATATAATCGTCTTGCGGGGTTCGCGGGTTCGACGTGCAGTGTCAATTTATTGCCACGATAGAATGATTCTGCCGCACCCATCAGCAGGGTTCCGACACCCATACCACGATAGCTGGGAGCGACGATTACGCTCCAAATCAATGTTTTGTCCGCATCTGGACAAGTAATGATGCAGCCCAGAACACCGTCTTCTTCCGCAACCCAAGAAGGATTGTTTAGTTTGCCGCGCAATTCTTCGTGAGATGCGGGGATGAGATAGAAATCCTTTTGAAGATAATCTGCGTCTTCAAAATCTGTGTCTTGGTAGCGTCGGATGATCACTGCACTGCTGGTTTAGGAGAATAGAGCTTATCTACTGCTTCTTTGAAGCCTTTTTCTGTGCGCAATTTCTTCTTGTATTCTTCGCTGGACAGTTTCTCAATGTCCGCGATTGTGTAAGCAGAAGTACTGCGAGGCGTCCCACCTTCGGAAGAATTGTTACGGGTCAATCCAGAAGCAACAGGACGGGGGGTCGGCTTGGGCGCTGGTTCCACAACTGGCTCGGACTTAGCTTCGACCTTCGGAGCTTCGACAACCGGCTTCTCGCGAAGTAGATTCGCGCCATCAGGACCCAAAGTCTTATACGCTAGCTTGAAATTAGCTTTGACCGGTTCGAGATCGTTCTTGATCATCCAGTTCGCCATCGTTTCGAAATTTTCCGGGCAAACGAAATAATCTGGGGTGCTGCGGACAAAAGCCTCGGCCTGAGCCTGCGCGTCCATCTGCGCGATACGCTGTTTCGTAACCGTCAGAGCTTGCCGGATGGCCTCGGGACTACCGATGCGAGCTTCGAGCAATCGGTCGTAGGCCGCATCACACTTCTCAGGATCGTTCAAATCCTGTGGAAGTTGCAATCGTTCTTCCGCCGTTAAGGGCCGAGGAACAACCTCGTATTGACCCTCCCTAACGCGGGGTGCGTCATCTGGAATCTGGTCCTGAACAATCGATCCAAGGCGGATATCTTTATTGAGCTTGCGGTTCAGGCGCACCAGTTCGGAATTCTGCGTGGCCATCTTCTCAAGCGCTTCCTCCGGATTGGCGGCTACGATAACTTGCTGCCCTCCGAGGTTGTTTCCGTTCTCATCTTTCGGCTGATAGGTAAACCTGAATTCCTTGGGCGCTTCGGGAACCGGCACTTCTGCGGTAGGTTCCGGTGTAATAATATTCTCGTCAGACATAATTATCCTTATAAGGTTTTGTTAGGGTCTTAATCTTGTAAAAGAGCTTCGGTTAGATCAGGCTGAACAGGTACGGGACCTTGAGCACTGAATATTTCTTGTTCTTTATTAATCCGGTTCGCTACGCGTTTCCAGAATACTGCCGCCGCCAGCGCCAAATTGTGCTTTGCGCGGATATCCTCGATATCTTTAGGATTGGCATTCAACATATCGACCTTGAACTGCTCGACTTCAGATTCAAAGATGTTGACCATTACTTGGAATCCGGGCATTTGTCCGAGAGCGATCAAATGACCGCGTTCCGTATTGTTTAGTTTATATTCCGGCCCGACCATTTCATTATCCTTATGATCCGTAATCTGATTTCTTTTCCATTCCCCAGATTGGTTCTAGCTTAAAATTATCTTTGTCTTCGTCCGAATAAAGAGCGCAAACACCGCCCGGTTGAACACTCTCATCGTCCGATTCCGGACGCCCCGTATAGTTTTCATCGACCCATTGATTTAGAGTTGTTATCGTAGAGGTATGCGCTACGATAAGAACAAGATTATCTCCCGAAGCCTCGTCAACGATTTTATCGAAAACCGCGAACATCCGGTCTCGAAATTCTTCAAGCGATTCTCCGCCCGGAATTGTCTCTTTGGGATTATCGACATAATGATTCAAGACATCGGCGTATTCTTCACGGGATTTGCCGGTCAACTCTCCGAGGTTCCACGGGAGAAGACCCTCGTCTTTTATAATCGGGCAGTCTTTTACTTCTTGAGTGAGCATCGCCGTGTGAACCGCCCGATCCAGCGGCGAGGTAAAAATCTTTTTGATAGGATATTTCTCAAGAAATTCGGAGGCGTCTTGGGCTTGCTGAATACCGACTTCATCGAGCGGTACATTTCGCCATGATCTGAATTTTTTATCCTTATTTAAAAGTGTCTGACCGTGCCGTAATACCAAAACGATTGGTTCTTTTTCTTGATTGACGTACCGGCAGCATCCTTTTTCCAGATTGATCTGAATGGTCAGTTTAAACGTCTCACCATCAGATATTTGAACGAGTTTGCTTTTAAGTGCCGGGTCCGCAATAACTACAGGATGGATGCAAAGACTGGATTTAGGATCAAGACGATGAACGCAGTCTTCACAATGAAAAGGGCCGTCTTCCGAATAACCAGAGATCGGCGTACCAGTTTCGCTATAGTGTGAAATGTCTTCCATTACATTCCTTCAATATCGCCGAAACCCGTACCGCCCGGTATACCTTCAGCAACCTCAGATTCAGCAGACTTTTCGGTTGCGTATCTGATAAGGTCATTCTTGACATGATTATCCGAACGCTGATTTTCGAGGTCCATTTTCTGCTGGGCTTTTTGATTGTTGAGCGTCATCTGGGTCTGCATCGGACCTTGTTGTTGTTGCTGAATCTTAGCCTGACGACGCTGCTCCATCTCGGGCGTAAGCGGTTTGATAATATCTTGGCTGTCTTTCCATTCGCTGGCCATGAGCCACATATCGAACACAGTCTTCCAATCGATATACATGCCCATATCGGCCAAATATTCGTTGAATCCCGGATTCTGCATAAACTGCGTGATCAGGGTAAGACTCTGCGCCATTGTCCGCTTGGCGGCGAGGCTGGAGCTGGCTAATACTTCAAATTCTATTTTTCCATCATGATACTTCTGAAGATCGACTTTATAATCTTTACCTTTTTCTTCGCCCAAAATGTCCTGAATTTCCTGATCGGACATGTAATAAAATATTAGTTCGTCAAGGATATACAAGAACGGCGTAAAGACTTGATCGATAAAATTATCGAGAGGACCATCCAATCGCGTGGCAGAAGCCTGTCCTAGAAGATTCGCACCGGTTCCGGAACGACCTATACCTGCGCGGGGACCTGCGGTCGAGCCTTGAACAAGCGCCTGATCCGCGCCCGTAGTAGATTCCGTGGCCGATTCAGAATTCTGAAGCGCAGCCCAAGTTTCCGCTGGTACCTTGGGGGTTTCCAGAAGGTGAAATGCTTCGCTAGCGGGGCCGTCAACGGTGAGAATCTTGCCGATTCCCGTTCGGATCATCTGCGTCGGGGCGTTGGAATCGCGAGTACGTGTGTAGATAGGATTAACGCCGAAGCTCAACATCTTGAGAATGGCATTGATTGTTCCCTGATCCACGCGCTGGTTCTGACCTACAGTCAGACCAATTCCCATCCCATAAAAAGCCTTGGGACGATTCCACCAATTGGCGGACAAGAAGGGGATTTTCCCGAACTGATTTTTATCGCTATAGATGGTTTTCTTGCGATTTAGAACGAGTATTTTTCGTTTCTTATCCCAATATTCAAGTACTTCTAATTTCTTAGCCAGAGGGTCGGCGCTAACTACAGCAGTCTCTTCTTCCGCGTGGTGGACAATACCTACGACTTGTGATTGAACTTCACTTCGGAGAGGACCCGGTGTTTCAAATCCTTCAACCGGCGGGTTCCAAAGTTCCTTTAATTTCTCGTCACTAGTATACTCACCCCACGTCCAGCCCGGCATTTGTTTGCCATTTTCGTCAAGGCTAGAATCCTTTAAGTCTTTCAGTGCATAGAAATCCATGAATCGAACATCAATTACATTTCCGGCTTCACGAATATCCGCTACTTTAAGACTTGAATCGACAAGAACACTTCCGAGCCTCCGGAACTCGAAGAATGGTCTGTTCTCATACTTTTTAGTAATCTCAATCTTCGGAGCTTCGTCGGTACTAATCTTCTCGGTTTCGCCGGTTCCAGTATCAATGCTGACTTGCGTGCTAATTCTGCGGGGAACATCTTTCGAAACTCTTTCGATTCCCCATTTCCAGATACCGGTTCCGAGATGGGCAAGAGACTCCAGCCCCCATTTCACTTCCCTCTTGAACTGGCAGGCGTCCAAGAGATAGGACATAATGACTGTTTTTTCATCTACAACTGTTTGCGAAGTTCCCGGTCGAGGGCGAAGAACCATCGGCGGGTCTTCAAAAAATAGTCCTTTATACAATTGCGGAACAACCGAATTAACGACTTTTGCGACGGTAAAACGCTGGACATTTGGTTCGAGTACGTATGTGTTTTCGTAAACGGACATCGGACGTGGGGCCTGAAATAAAAGGTCCGCGTCTCTCCAAAGCAAATTCCATTGTTTATTAGCAATCCACGATTCTGATTTTTCTGCACAGCCAACAACTAGGGCCAAATCGTCGGCAATAGTCTTAGTTTCACCTTGCGGGGTGAAATTATCGGCGTACAATACCGCTTGTGGATTGCCGTCTTTTTCTAAAAGAGCCATTTATTTCTCTTTGCGCGGCGATCTGCCGTCATTAAAATCGTAGAAATATCTAGATTCCTCGTGAAGAGGGCACGGCAAATCATCTTCAAATAGTTGATTTACCGTAACGTGAAGTTCGCATCCACAATCGAGAATGGTGTAGAATTGTTCCTCGCCATTCTCAGTGATTGTGTATGCGGCGGATTGTTTCATTAGTCGTTCTGCGGAGGATTGCCCGCCTGAAGGCTGTAGCTTTGCGGGGCTCCGGAAATAGTTCCGGGAGCTGCAACGATCTGTCCAGACGCAAAATCTGTGAACACTTGACCTTGCTGAGTCGAGAAACTTTGAGTTCCGTTAACCAGCTTCTGGGTCGGGAAACCCGGCAGCGTCCAAGTGGTGATGTTGCCGCTATCGTAAGGATTCGCGGTCGAAGAAGCCGCAGGACCCGCCGCAGTACGGGCCGTAGGAATCAAATTTGCCGGAAGTACAGTTGAAACATTAGCCATAAAATCTCCTGTCCAGATGTGGACAATTAATGACCGCGAATTACAACATCGACAATGTGCTTGCTGGTATTCGCCACGCTCGCGGGAGTTGCAGAAGTTGTAGATAAATTGTTTAGAACGTTGGTTTGTGTGCTGGCGGGTAGAGCCGTAAATCCAGAATATACTGAATTAGAAGAATACTGCGCCATCGGCACCCAACCGCTGCCAACATTGATATAAATAAGATCGGTATGGACGTGATACAAAGTCTTGGGGCTTGCTGGACTAGCCGTTACCGAAAATTGCGGGGGACCACTAGTCTTTTCGGAATAATCAATATAATCCATGTTCCTCAAAAAAGCCCTGATTGGGCAAGAGGGTCGTAATCCAAATCTTGTTCGCCGCCCTGTGCTGAGATCATCGTCTGATCTTGGACCTTAGGAGCGAATGCCCCGAGTCCGTATACCATATCTCGTTGGATTCGTTCCATCCGCTCGTTTATATAAATGGGTTCTTGCGGGGCGACGTAAGCAAAATTCGAGAAATGATTAACTAGCAGAGACAAAGAACACACAATATCTTTAAACTGACCCTTAGGAAATGCTTCCAATTCGTTGTAGATATCTTGAAGCGTATCGATTGCTTTCCAGAAGAATAGTTGGCGAGAACCCAAAAGATTTGCCGGACCCATCGCCTTGATTTCTTTGCTATTAGCTTTGGTTCCCTTACCGAGCGATATAAACTCGAAGGAAACGTTTGTCCGGAGCTTGGCGAGGGTATCGTCAATTCCTCGTTTGAGCCAACGAGCGCCCATTGAATCTTCAACGGCGACCCGGCGGGGCTTCCATTTGTGGGCGAAATTGGCCATTATTTCAGGAAGCTCATGTTCCCCAAACCGGCCTCGCACCATATCAACAATGTAAACACCCTGCGTCGTGAACAGCCCACACATGCCTACAGTATATTTGGCGGTCTGTTTTTCCGAATAAGCCAAATCCCATGCCTGAAAGACAATTCCGGTTGTAGGCAAAGTATCAACTGTGGCCGCAATCATAACGTCGCGGCGAAACTTAGTCGAATAAGCTTTATTTAAATCAAGAAGGAATTGAGAGAAGAAGCTGGCCGGATCAGTCTTCAGCGCGTCCGCATACTCATTTTGCAGATACTTGAGCGTTATTCTTTCCGGAAACCAGAGTACTATATTATCTTCTGTTAGCTGATCGGGCATGTGATTCTCGAAGCCCGGTTTGGCCGTGTATGCTGGATGTAGAAGAATCTTTACTTGTGGCGGAAGTCCTTTTTTATCTCTTTCTTCTTCGTCCTTAATCGTGGACATCAAATTATCATTTACATGGTACGGAGTACCGATACGATCCTTATACCCGTATGGTTCGCACAGTCGCCGGGCCATGCTGATCTGGGTATTGACGCTCTTAATACGCTCGGTAGTACGAGTATTTTCAGCGTTTGTACCGTCGTCGATTTTCAGAATATCGCAGTGCGTACCGGTTGTGTTTTTATCCAGAGACGTGGCGCGGATCGTAGGCCCCGCAACTTCTCTACGACGAGCTGGAGTTACCCATTCAGGTTTCAATCCGGGATCGATTTCGCAGTGCTCCGGGAACAAAACTTGATATAGTTTAAGTTTTCCGTCATCCCTTGTTTTAATCGAACCGTCCGAATTAAGAGCAATATGCCCTTTTATCAAACCGGTAAATTCTTCTGCCAGCGGCGAAGTCCCGGTCATGATGTTGATTCGGATGTCAGGGAAACACGAGAACCACTGGATACAGTCCACGATGTCGGCGGTTGACTTAAATCCGCCTCGACAAAGCATCAACAGACGATCATGAAGACCCTCGTCTGCCTCTGCAAATGCCTTGAAATCTACAGCAGCGGGGTCTTTCTTGACAAAGAAATCCGTGAAGATTTCTTTATGACAGTCCGAGAAATATTGATAGCCTAGAACTTCTTTGGCGAGCCAAAACCCGTCAGTCTGGGCGCGGTGACGAAGTTCAAGACCTTCCTTGGACAGATCGTATCCGTACTGCTCTTTCACTTGAGCGGCGCATCGGCCCCACCACGGAGCCAATAACTTTTCTTTAAAATCCTTTGTTAACCGCTCGTATCCCATTTACAGTTTGCTTTTAACGACGTTCGCTTCTTTGACAAACAGAGCTTTGACTTTACGAAGAACGGAAGGAGTGAAGGCTCCCACGACCCAACCTAAACCTGCGTATACAAGATGTAAAACCATTATTTAAATCCTTTCATAGTTGCTGCAAAGTTGGCCATATGTTGCACATGGCTGTTTTTAGAATGTTTGGCTGATTCAAGCTTGGCTTCCGGAATTTTTTCGCCTTCCGGAACGCCGAGTGCGCGGTGCAAACCACCTTTATTCAAGTGATGCATGGCACGATAAAGACTTACGTTGTGACCCTTTTTCATTACCCTTTGTACCCCACAGCGTTTTCCATTTCTTCAATGCCGGGATCACCTGCGTCGGCTTCTTTTTCACCCTCGTTTGGTTCAGTCATATGCTGCATGACATGATCCATAAGCCCATCGGTATCGTGGGTAACGTGTTCCTCATCCGGATGAAGATGCATATGAACATGGACATGCTTGACGATGTGCCCGCCAGAAGCGCCTTTACGGATTCGCATTTCAGCGACTTCTTTCTTGGGCGTATCCGGCTCGTCTTTCTCGTGAGAAAGAGCGCCCTCTGCCATGCTCAACGCGGCCTTGATGTGGTTCTTGTGCTCGGGCGTGAGTACATGTTCACCTTTCTTCATCTTGTAGGCTCCGTCTTCCGGAACCGTGCCACCGTCGTGCATCTGGCCTTTCAGCCATTTATCTACGGGCAATCTTTTTTCCCCGCCCTTTTCTCCATATTTACCGCCGGGATTAACTTTGTCCTTGGAATACACCATCGTCCCTTTAGGCTGCGGGGCGGCAGTCGGGACCGGAGGCGAAGACAAAGCTTGCTTTGCGTTGTTAACCATTTCACTCTTGGCTTTAAATTCTCCGCCAAGACTCTTGGCTTCATCTGCAACGGATTTAACATTCCCAACCATGTCACTTAACGGATTTTGCATAATTACCTTTTCCAATCACGAATGCGCCGCTTGGCGTATAATTCAAGCCCAATGCTAGGATCATATTGCGGGTATAATTGCCGGAAAGCTCGAACGGCCCGATGATATTCAGATGGCAGTTTCCCCGCCGAATACAAGTACAGGAAAGCTATTGTCGGGGAGCGGCTTAATCCGTGGTTGCAATGAATGAGTACTGATTTGTCTTTTCCGAGACTGTCTTTAATAAAGTTCAATGCTTCGTTTACTACAGCATCAGGTACGAAATCAGGTTCGTCCGCGTCAATCAAATTCAAATAAAGATTGCCGGGCCGTTTAGCGACGAGATATTCATGACCCTTTGGAGCGCCCATAGATTCATACTTCAAAAGCGCTCGGTGCGAGAAATCACCATCTTTGCAGGCGTGAATTACACTCATGCCTCTTTTTCTTGCTTCGGGTACCGACCCGTCTCCGCCAACGTAAAGCCCTTTGTATACTTCCTTCAAGTTCTCGTCACTTCCGAAATAACAACGTACGCCCAAACAAATGGACAGAATGTTGATAGCCACGATCCCAGCATCAAAAGCAAATCACCGATACTCATCCAGCCGTCATGAAAATCAAATACATCCGCAAGAAAATTTAAATGTGTCTGAGAGGTCATTAATACATGACCTTCCTCATCAATTCCTTCGGGCATAACGTGAGCCGCCGCGTAACTGTTCATCATGACCGGAAAAGTATCGTGATTGGCAATCAAAACCAACTGGTTCGATGCGGCACCCGTGAGACCAACGGCGTACGGAAGCAGCAGTATCCATAAAGACGCGGCGCGGAAAGTAGTCAGGAAATTCTTCATAGGCCCCAACAACAGAGCATCAATTAAAGTCGCAGCCCTGCGAGGGCTCCCTCTGTTCGACTGATTAAGACGTTAAGTAGTCGCTACCCGATCTCAGTTTTCTTATCTTACTTTGTTCAGAGTCTTGGATTATTTTCCAATAGTCTCGTGACAGGAGGGAGTGAAACATGTCGAAACACACAGAACAAACTTTGTTGTAAACAGTGCTTATATAGCGGGGCGGGGACGATCCGCCAACGGGTCCATACGTTCCGTCCATCCAACCCATATTATAAACAAACAAACCGCAAGCGCAGCATCGCCAAGGTTCACCTGCGCCCATATCTGTACTATCCGGCTTTTCGCGCTTGTCTCTCTGCATATTCAAGCACCATGCGACAATACTGAAAAAGCTCATCCAGCGATGAATCCATTTTCATTTGGTTTACTTTAGAACAGCAGGGTACACAGTTTGCGTATAGGTATCCTTTAGTGTTATCCATGCGGTCGATGCCGTTGTAAATGTAAGAGCCATGAGGTAGATTTCGTACAAGCGATGGCGGCAGTCCGGTATAGTGGCAGGGCGAAGATGTTATTTCTATAAACTGATCTCGGGTAAGTTTCCATTCCAAACCGCGCCTTTTTGCTCTATCTTTATACTCAGCAAATACCTTGTTGATCGCGGCTTCTCGCCCCATACGTTTATTCTTATTTGCGCACGATTGGCAACTCTTATGCTTGCCTTGACGCAACAAATGGGAGCGACCGACAACTTCTTTACTACATTTACAAATACACTTCCATCTGCCGTTGCCCAAATATTCAATAGCGGTCAAATCGCCGAAGGGCCGGTTGTGTAAATCGTGATGGAATCGTTTTGGCATTAAAAAATGGTCAGGCCCTTATAAATCGCGCTTTTTCTAAATATGCCGCGCTCTCCTATAATTCGTCTCCATTCCTCAAATGCGGGGCCGTGCTCATCTCGGAAATCAGTTGCCACATGGCACATTTCATGAACAAGAATTGCGATAGCCAGTCGCCAATCATTTCTCAAATCATTGCTGATAACAATGGTTCCATAGTGCTGGGACTCTACATCATCTTTCCACGCCAATCCACTATTGTCTTCTTCTAGTTTTTCATCTTCTTCTAAATCTTCTTCGCTAATCCATCGCACGCAAATATTAGAAGGCAGCTCCCCGTGAAAGAATCTACGGTTTATTTTGTTGTACCAAGTTTTTAAGGTCTTGTCCGAGCGCATTGTTAGCCCCCATATAGACGTTTAGTCAACCATATGGCAACCATAGCTCCGGACAAGGTTCCTATCTGAAAGGCCCAATAACCATATTTCCAACTACGAGACCGGGGGTCTTCGATCATCAATTTTTGCATCGCGAACCATTGCGTCAACCACAGTGCTTCGGTTACGAAAGTCCAGCCATAGTCAGCTTTGACATAAGCTCTCGTGCAGGCAACAATCAGAAAAGTGGAGATGAATTCAAGGACGGTTAGTTTGACGAATAGAGTCATATTTAGTATTAAAAGAGTCTTGTCCCGGACCCTCATCCGTCCACGGATACTGCTTCCCTGCTGGTTTGTCCGGAACTGGACAAGTATTCGGAGTGTGTTTCTCGAATCTGGAATTGCTCTGAGGTTTGGGATTCGGATTCATCTTGCACACCAAGTCGATAATAGAATTCTTGAAAGCTGGGAATCGGTTGTTTGCGACGTTCACAATCAATGACGTAAGCTATATATCCGATTTGTCTCGGGTCTTCTATATATAGCAATTTGTTGAGCAATACCTGCTCTAATGAGAGAATCCGGAGGCGCATACGAGGGCCGCGTTCTTCTTTCTTGCGCGGCCCCGATGCGTTCTTTCTGTTCTGCTTTGCTCGTCTTTGCTTGTTCTTTTCAAGTAATTCGAGCTGTTTCTCTTCTAGAGTCATTACGTGCCTTCTAATTAGACAACCTGCAAATTGAACGTAGTCAACTGCATAGTCTGCGTGGTATCACTAACACCATTCTGGATTGTCGGAACAAACGAAGCCAGAGGATAATCCGTAGTGGTATTTACACCAGTAATAGGTTCTGTCTGCGAAGCGGAGGCGAAAGCAACGGTAACGCCGCCCGTCAGAGACGAGGACGACGCAATCGTAACTTGACTTCCGGCGACGTAGACTACCGGAGCAAAGAACGTCAGAGTATTAGCATTTGACTCTCCGAAAAACTGCTGAGTAACAACAAAGTCATAGAAAGTACCAGCAGTCAGAGAGATCGAGCTAAGCGGAGTATAGGTATTGGTGCCGCTGGCAGTACGTGCGCCTGAAACAGTCGTATTCCACGGGAAAATCTGCATACCCATGTAAACGCCCTGTGTTGCGCCGTGTGCCTTGATCCACCCGCCGTAGGTAACTTCGAATCGTCTACCATTCAAAAGATTCGAAGAGGGAGAATCAAGGTAAAAATTGCCTGCCGTAAGACCTGCGGTAACGCCCGCCGCGCTAACCTGCCACAACTGAGCAGATGTGCCGGTCGCAGATGTCATCGCGCTAAAAGCTACAGGAGCTTGTGCAACTACTTGAGCCATTGTGTTTCCTTTTAAAAGGTCCGCAAGTATGGTATTAGCATTTTGCGGAGCCTTGATTTATGCAAATGATCTCAGCCGTTTGGCTAAATCATCAGCAATCTTGTTTTGTTTGCGGGGAATCCACGCAATTTCTAAACTTGATACTAATTTTCTGATCTGATCCAATTTACTTTTAATGAACGGGTCTCTGTGGGCCGAATTAACTGCAATTACGGAATCACCAAATATACTTAAGTCTGCACCAGCACAATCGAGGCGACGTATGAAACAATCAAGCCCTTCGGACAGGCCGCGCAATTCTACGGATTCTTTTGTATCATCCGTTAATCCATATCCATAATCTATCGGTACGCCATTTAAATATAAGACAAAGCCGAACGAAGATTGCCCGTCTTTGAAAGCACCGTCAAAAAATAATTCGTATAGATTCGTCATCGAGGTCGGAAATGCACCAACAGATATAATCCAGTCAATTGAATAAGAATGGATATCACTGCAGCAAAGGTTCGTATGCGTTCCAGCATGGGCCTAATTTTCTGATACTATACCTGCTCCAAAATGTCTTCGGGCAGTTGGTTGGCGATTAAAATGTTCCATCAATGGATGGTCGTGGTGATGTTTCTCAATTTCAACATCCGCCTTGGCGGGATTTCTCATATCGGTCATCATGGAGCCCGTTGCATTGCTGGTATCCATGTTCCGAGATCGAGTAGGCAATTCCTCGTCGGATTGCGGCTTTACACCTTTTGGATTCGGAAACTGCTTTGCGCCGATAACAACATCATCCGCCATATTGTTTTCCTAGCTCATACATCAACTTTGGCCCATTTGTATGAAGCGTAATTCGCGATTCTTCCGAAAACTTCTTTATACACACATCACAATGACAGACTTGAAAGCGTTCATCCATTGCCGGGTAGATTCCATTGGCAGAGAGGATTTTGCCCACCCAGCGGTCCTCGGCCCATTCCTCTTTTGGCCAAGGAGTGTCAACAATAAACTGCATTGATTTGCGACTCACCCAGTAAGCCGCACCACTAATAAAATCTCCGCAAGAGAATCCTTTATAATCTGTGGCTTCGAATTCTCTAAGAAGACGGTCAACATGGACGAAAACATCATCATCTATCTTAAGAACGTAATCGTATCCGCAGTCTAGAGCCCAGTGAAAAATCTTTTGTACTTTGGCGGGCAGATTGGTATAGTTGTCAGGAACATCAAGAAATATTTCATCCAGATTTGGGCAACGAGTCGCTTCGGAGGGGAAATGTCCGAAGAAAAACTTTAAATCAATCTCGTCTTTGTATCTTTGCCACGTCTTGTACCATGTTTGGCGAATCGCACTAGATCGAAGATCATTAACGCCGTTGCTATGCGCGGCCCCCGCATCGTGGTAAACATACTGATGGCAAGTAGGAATGGCAATGAGTCGCCTCATTTACGTTTCCACGATTCCCACACGAACGGATAATTAAACGATTCGATGTGTGTCTTTGCCAGATCAGCTCGTATTTGGCTGCGGAGGTTCTCGGCGTTTGGATGAAAATTGTGGAATTGAACTTGTACGTTTTTAAATTTTGAAATATTTCCCGTATCTATTAATCGGCGAAGTATTTCAAATTCCGCGCCTTCCGCGTTAATGCTTATAACAGCTATTTCTTCTTCGAAGCACAATTCAGCAATATCTCGCAGAGGAACATTTTCTACTGCTGTACTAGATTTAAATTCGCTGCTATGTATCGTATCTTTGCTAAGAGACGCGGTACCATTGCGGTTGGAAAGCCCGGCATTAATAATGTGCACTCGTGGATCGGTTTTGAATCTTCGTTGGCAATCGTCGTAAAATTCTTTTATTGGTTCAAAGATATATACTTTGGACGGACTATAGTGCTCCAATATGCTCGCCGTCCACGAACCTCGGAAACCTCCTACATCCCAAATTACGGCATTGTCCGCATCTGGATATACTTTAGTATCTTCGTGGTCGCTGTATTTGCCCCAATACAGCGTGTGTATCATTTCCGAAAGAGTCTGGTCAATACCTTTTGTTATTTGCCAATGGGGAAAGTCAGATTTAAACTTAGCCAGATCGCTAATATAACAAACATGGTCACCAACTCGCGGGGTGTCAACGTACTCATAATTAATCTTCTTGCCAATCAGCGATTCTATTTTATCGATGGCTTCAAGAATAGAAATACTATTTTCTCGACCCCCGCCCATGTTGTAGACGGCTCCGCATTTCGGATTCTTGATTATCTCGTCCATAGCGCGAACAACATCGTAGCTATGGATATTGTCCCGGACTTGCTTTCCTTTATAACCGTAAATCTTATATGTCTTGCTTTCAATGGCACACTTAACTAGGTAGGAAAGAAACCCGTGAAGCTCTACTCCCGAATGTCCCGGCCCAGTCAGGCATCCGCCGCGAAGAACTGCGGTCTTAAGACCGAAATATCGTCCATACTCTTGAACCAAAATATCGGCAGCAACTTTCGAGGCCCCGAAGATTGAATGTGTGCTCTGATCAATTCGGCATGTTTCGTCGATTCCGCGCTTATCTTCGTCTTTGGCAAAATCGAATCTATTCGGCAGCTCTATCAACAATTTTTCGTTCGGCGCATCCCCGTAAACTTTATTGGTACTCATGAAAATGAATACCGCTTGGGGTGCGTACTTCCGGGTTGCTTCCAGAAGATTTAGAGTTCCTACCGCATTGACATCAAAATCGGTGACAGGAATCTCGCGGGACTTGTCATGTGAAGGCTGCGCCGCGCAATGAATTACAACATCAAACGGGCCATCGAGGTCTCTAAAAATCCAATCAATCGTATGGCGATCCCGAATATCCGATTGGTGGTGCTTATAATTAGGAACGCTGTGCACAACTCTGTGCAGATTCCAAAGAGTATCTCCGGCCTCGCCGAAAAACTCTCTCCGCATGTTATTATCAATTCCAACAATCGTATGTCCCTGATTGCCGAAATATTCTACAACCTCGCCGCCAATTAACCCCGAGGAACCTGTAACAAGAATCTTCATTAGAATCGTTCTGGAATACTGTACTGGCCGCGATGCAGTATCAAAATGCCATTAAAGAACTTATGCGTCCAATCGGTGCGTTGAACCAAAATGTTCATGTTTTGCCAGAAGCGATATTCCGGCTTAATATCATCTATCAAGATCAGCGCTTCCGGACGATGCTCAAAGAGAATTTGTAATTCTGACGGCAGCGGGTCGCCTTCGTCAGCGGTTCCCGGCCCGGCGGGGTGAGCATCTAACCAAATTAGAGGCTTCGAGTCTTTAGAAATTTTTAATATTTCGGACAGTCGATCCGCACTGTTGCCATAAAAGAGATTGACCTTGGAGTATTCTTTAAATCTATCGATACAACTTTCGTAAAGCGGCTTGCAAAGTTCCACGGAATAAATTTCAGAGAAATAAGGAAGCACCGCCTCGATTGTTGCACCCCAGCAAGTTCCGGTTTCAATGAAGGTCGGGAGGTTGAAGCGCCTTCCCAACTCAATTAATAGCGCCTGCTTCCACTCTGCGGAAGGGGACCATTCGCCCACGAATGAAGCCTTATTTAGATCGACAGCCATCTTGAAGGTACAATATCTTTCGGGTCTTCATTTGCGTTCAGAAACCAGCGTTTTGGAGCAATTACCTTACCGCCCCTGCGATCCGCTCCGAGGTACGCGCCCCACCAGCTATACGAACTATTCGCCATAACCGCGTGCTGGCAAAGACTCATTAAATAAAGCTCTTGATCTTCCCTACCCAGATGATTTTTAGTGGTGCGGTCGTAGTTCCCTGCTACGGTCATTTTATACGGCAGGCGAAGATTTTCTTTGCACCAATCCGGCTCATCCGAGAAAACAAAGACGTGCGGGTTGGTTTCTCGTGCCAGAATATTCAGAGCATTGCGATAATACTCATAAGGCAAAACGCCATGAAAATCCGATTTCGTATAGTCGGTTCGTCGGATGGTCAGAAAAATACTATCTTGCCCGGCGGCCTTAATTTGCTGTTCGATTTCCCGACCCCAATCATTCAATGGTCGGGGGGTGAAGTCCTTTTCCAGCGCTTCGCGGATATCGCTGAAATATTGTTCACACTGGAAATACCCCCAGAGTGTACAATTTTTGGAAATTCTAGAGACCATCACAGGGCTATATGGAAGACCCTCTTCACGGATGATCTCTCCGTGCAGCTCTTTGGTGAGCGGAGCGGTTACTCCGGCCCATAACCCCAAAGAATATTGCCGCATGGAATCTTTGTCGAAACTCGAAACATTCAAGGAGAGATCAGTATCCAGACGAGTCGCGGCTGCTTTCGCGGCAGCGTAGATAAACATCTGGTTCGACATTCCGCCTTGAAGATACGCGGTAATCACTGATTAACTCCGTGATGCCGGTACATCCAATCAGTATTAAATTTACGCCCCGCGCCTTCCGAACAATAATGGGAGCTGATATCAACTGCGCAGTCGTCTCGGTAGCTTCGTCCATATCGGGGATCGTGCTTCGCGGAGAAAAACCCGGTTGCGATTCTAGGACCTAAAACCTGTCCTACCCATAAATCCTCGCAAGGTATTTTGGTCTCGGGGCACACACAGGCTGGATGGGTATCTTGTTCAGATAAATATTTCGCCGCCCGCCCAGATAGCCAATATCCGCTTCCACCACTAGCCCACGAGTAACATCTTTGATACACGGCGTTGGGCTGACCTATGGGTCCGTTAAAATATCCCGTATAATCTTGCTCGTAGAACTTTGAAGATAAAAGTCTGTCCGGCCTTACGTATGTATCGGTGTCGCACTTGAATATAAAATCATATTCGTGATCTGCGGCCAATTTGAAGAGTGCTTTCGATTTCTCCGGCAGATTGAAATATCCATCCGGACAATCTAGAATGAATTCGTCCGCGCAATCATCCGGTCGTGCCTTCGCCCCGCGCCCGAGGAAAAAACGATATTCGGCACCCTGTAGATTTCTGAGCCAAGTATCCCTGATGGCCTGATTAAATCCATTGTCCGAATCCCGGACACAACTAAGAATGGCGATTAGAATTTTCATAAAAAGGCCCCGCCCGTCCGGAACGGGGCCGCAGAACTAGAATGTTGGGTAAACCGCAATACCCCAACCACCGGCTGCCAGCGCCGCGCTCAATGTGACAGTAACGACGGTTCCAGAAAGAGAAGCCGTGTATGTTATGCCTCCGATGGACTGAGTAAGAGACTGAACTCCCGTTGGTATGCTTGATTTCGGGTCTTGTGAAAACCAATTTACCTGCCGACCGCTGCCATTGCTGCCGTCTCCGCTATTCACCATATACGTATCTTTCAATAAATCAAAAGAAAACGTCGTAGACGCGCCATCTGAATAGAGAACAACATTGATTGTGGTCGTGACTTTATTAGCCATTTATCTCCTAATTGTTGGTTAGGGGTTTATGGTTAACTACTGCTTAGGGGAGATCGAAAAACCATTATCGGGAAACACCGATAGCCAGAGTGTCCAGCTCCGGCTTCAAAAGATCAAATTGTCTAGTCTCGTAGCGCATCTTAGAACCGGGGCGCGGAGGGGTAGATTTTTGGCGGGTATGAAATCCCTCCGCTGCGCACGCCCCGGATATTAAATTGTGGGGTTGGCTGCCAAAGCAACCTCAATCGCTGTACCCCGAACAGCGCCCTTATTATTTAACGACCGGGCCAGCCGCTGTACAGACCTTGTACCAAACCGCTGCCTTAGAAGTATGAGGATTTATTGAACTTGGATTCCTAAAACCTAAAAACCAAGGGGCTCCTCTGAACCCGAACTTAAGAATTCCTTTGCCTTGTCCTTTTTCGGGACGCTATCGCGCAGTTTCATCCACTCTTCGAAGGTCTTAGGCGATTGTCCGGTAAGGTCCAAATACCACAAGTACGCCTTGTATCCCGCCTCGTAAGAGCAGTCCATTATTCCGGACCCTTCCCTTTCGGGGTTACTCGTCCAATCTTTTTATTGATAATACGCTTTACTTCCAACTCTAAGTCTTTTTCGTCGCCAATATGCGTAAGCCGACGTTTACCATCTTCTTGGGATTTTCCAGCCCGTCCCCGGTCCAATCCAAGATTATGCTGGGACAGTACATCTTCCCAAAAGTCTTGCTGTCGTTTTGTCGCTTTCCGCATCTTGTCCCTTCATAGTACGGGACTCGGCGGGTTAAGTTGTTGATAATACGTAGAACCGTCATCTATATCGTTTACTTTAGCGAAATCTCCGAAGTACTTGATAGCCGCCTTGTTATAAGCCAAAGCTGCTTCTTCTTCGGTTTTATACCTTCCTAAGAATAACTTCTTTTTCTTGTATTTGATATGCGCCATCCACGGCTTAGTTTTTGTATTTGCTTGCCATATCACGCCTTTAAACCTACTACTAGTAGAAGTACTTATCTTTCTACGATTTGCGGCGTTTTGATGAAAATTGGCGAGGCGAATATTGTCGCGGGTATTGTTCAGACCAAACCCATCACGATGATCGACTAGGGTTTTAGGATTCGTAATGCCTAGTATCCGGCGGTGGAGCGCACTACCTTTGCGAGTATATGCATAGAATGTGCGGCGAGATTTTCGAACTAACCACGAGGTCTCTCTGACCCAGACCGCATCCGCAGCATCCACGAAAGTTACATAATCCTGACTGACCGGAATTTCCACGACCGCCCCGATCCGAATAAACTCCTTCAGGCGCTGTCGCGTTTGCTCGATCTGTAGGATTAATTCTGGACAATATTCCACATTTGTTAGATGAGCTACAAAGTACTGGAGATTCAATAATACGCCATATTGGTGACAATATACCGGGAGGTACGCGAAGGATAAGGGACGTTATGGAAGAAAAACAAGACGGGGGTATCTCCTAGGAAAAGGATGCTTTCAGCCACCCTTGCCTCGGCGCAAAGGTGGTCCCCTCCGTGGGGTAGGGCCATCCCCCTATCTATCTGAAAAAGAATGCTTTAGCTCTGACCTCCCTCTAACCTGCGTCGAATCAATCACATCTGAACGAACCACAGCGCTGTGTTGAGAACAAACGGGTTAGCTGTGCGTTTCTGTGTTAAGTAGGACACTCAAACTAGTTATGGATTTTGGAAACGGGCAGGAATTGCGCGGAGAGTTTGCGCGTGGTTAGATTGTCTCGTCTGGCGGGCAATGTCTGAACTTGACGTTTGGCTCTATTCCGAGGTCGCGTGTGGTTTGCTTGCGCTCTACTCGAATTGATCCATCGTCCATGACATAGCATCGGCCAATAGGCAAACCGTCGATTAGGTCCGCCCATGTTCCTCTTGTCATCTTGAATACCATTTCCTCATTCCAGATGTCTTTCACGGATTGCGGGGCTAATTGCGGAGCGAGGTCCGTTTGTCCAGATGTGGACAAGTCGCGCCATTGGATCATACATCGGCCACAAGCCCGCATATTAACGCTGTTAGCGTCTACATATGCGTTATTGTCAGTTGCCTCGCAACTTGGGCATTTACTTATTAGTTTGTCCATTTATCAATCCAATATGCGAGGCGCACTATCCAATCCGCAAGGCGCGACCGTCGCACGTTCGTGCCTGTCCAATACCGTATGCCGGACTGCTTGGTTGCCAGTCCAGACGAGAATGCGGTATTAAACTCCGGATTATTCTTATAATCTGGCAATTCTGCCTCTGCTTGGTCCGCTTCGTGTTCGGCAATCTCTTCTGGCTGCCAGTCGATCATGTTTAGCCTCTATGCAATTCGCGGACGGTCCATCCATTGCGGGCAAGCTTTCCAGCGTAATGCGCGGTTGGCTTGAGGATAATCTGCATTTCCTCTCCCTGCTTGAGTGCAACAAAGCACTTGCGGAAGGGCAGAAAAGCCCAAGCTTGCGCGGCTTGGGCTAGTTGTTCGGGTGTTGGCTCTAGTACTTCAACCTCAACCAATACCGTGTTGTCGGTCATGTATTGGATGGCTGATTCTTTGGTGGATTGCGCGGCGCGGACAATCGTACCTTCCAGAACAAAGGCACGGTTTGTGCTTCGTCCGGCAACTGTATACAATTCATCCAGTTTCGCCCGCAATTCAGGAGTATAGCTGTACTTGCTTGCCAGTGCTCCGAAGTACGTTCCCGTATTGTCTGAGTGGATTGTGATTGTGTTTTCCATGTCCTAGAGTATTGCATTAATACGGCCATTTGTCAAGCAAATTACGGGGGATTTTTACGCTTTGTTATCAAACAACTTGCGCGGCTAGCGGTTAGTTTTTCTGCTACAAAACTTGACATCATACGCTTATTTGTCCAGATGTGGACAGGAATTGTCATTCCTCTATTTGCGGGGCGTCTTGCCCTTGCTGCCAGAGGTAATGCAGGATGACCGCACGTTCCCATTGCGTTATCCATTGCAGCCATACGCATGGGTTAGCGCTGTCAACGGGCATATCCGGGATGGTTGGCTCTGTCACTCGATTCCCTCACTCAGCATTTGCGGGGCGTTTTCGCTTATCAACGCCTCGTATATCTCCCTACACTCACACTTAGGTAATGAGCCGAAGCACTTGCTGGTTTGCGGGGCGGGCTGGGTTTGATCTGTCATTTGTCCACATTCGGACAAAACTCTATTGTTCCTACTAATCAATCAAGTTTTATATGTATCGGTCCAAGTCTGCCATTGCTTGCCGGTCGGCATCGGTCACCTCGGCCCGGTCAAACGGATGTGTTTCTAGGCTCATACTGTCATCTTGATACCAGACATGATGGCGGCCAAACGTGCGCTTTGATATCCGAATAAGAATAGGCAATGGTACAAACCAGCGAATCCACCATCGAAACGAGTGATATGTCATTAGCTTTTCATGGCCTTCGGGCGCGTGATTTTTGTCATGAACTTGTCTGACCACTCCATAAACTCAACGGCCCATGCTGGCAGTTCTCTTGGAGGGTGAACATGCCCGTTTCCATCATATGTATCAGCTTGCTTGCTCCTCCAAACTTTCCACAATTCTTCTGGTTTTATCACTAGTAGATCGGCCATTACAATTCCCTGTCAATGCGACGTATGATCTCAATTGCGCGGTCAAAGTAATCGTCCGCATCCGTTGACATTAAACCACGCAATACGTTTGCTACTTCTCGTAGGTCAATTGCGGGGTTGGGCGTAGTCTGTCCGGAACTGGACAAAAATCTGTCGTGGCATTCAAGACAAGTGCAATCCTCTTCGTGGTCTAGGTAGCCTGATAGATTCATTCAATCCTCGCGTTTCTTATGCGGATAGCCTGCCGAATCGTACTCAATCCATTCTGTTTTCGGCGCGTCATACATTACATGCGTGCATCTACAGAAACCAGTTCCCGGCACTTCGGCGTGGTCTGTTTCCTTCCGGCATCGGCGTATGTCGTAATCAGAACTACGAGGTCCACCAGCAAGAGCCTTGCGCAATAATCCGCGTGCTATGCTCAAACCCTCGCCTGATCCTTCTGGCATCCAACTAACACCATGATGCCGATAGTTCCCACAATCGCATACTACTTGTCTGAGTATATCGTCTAGCAGGCTGTTGAGTTCTTGGTCGGTCATTGGAACATTCCCTTACTCAGCATGTATTCCATGAGATTATGCGCGGCGGTCTCTGCTACTGTCCAATTGCCGGACACATCCTGTATGTGCCAATGGCGCTCTGCGAAGTATGCCAGCTTGCCATCATCAAACCTAACAGGGTTTGCGGGGCTTGCAATGGTCATTCCTTCGCTCAATACGTCTAGCAATACCGCGTATGGCTCTCGTTGGCCCTTGCTCTTATAGCTCTTCATAGGCGCTCTGTTGGCATCGCCTCTGTGTTTTGCGAGGTCCGCGAGTATCCCGCAGTAGATGCCAGCACAGAGCCTATTTTTCCCCTAATGCCTTCTCGTATGCTCGAACCGCCCAACCATGATACGCGGCTCGCTGGTTGAGAACGGTCTCAAGCTCTCGTTTGGTCATCTGGCGAGCTTCGGCGAGTGTATCCTCATAGTTCTCTTTGGCGGTCTTGTATTCGATTGTCATAGGCTCATCTCCATATGGTGCTCATCGCAGTATGCGCGGCCCGCTGGCGTGACCACGATTGCCTTATCCTGCTCTACGATCATGCCAGCAGCTAACAAAGCTTTGATTGTCGGCCAATGATGAACGCCGAAATCACCCTTTGTGTACTTCCTCAGTAGCGCGGTCGCTTGTGGTTTGGTTAACATGGGAAATACTATCGCATAGCGCGGGGAAATTGTCAAGCATTAATCCATAAATCTTTAGTAACCTATGGATTCGTTGTCTCAAACCGGAATATGACAAGATACGTCTTGTCTGGTTCGATGTTCATACCACGAAACCACTGCTGAATGTGTCGCTCGGTAATGACTATTTCGGTCGGTGGCGCAGGAATGCGATATTGTGTGGCGTTGTCCATTACGGGCGGGCGGTATGTTTCCCGGAATCCGCACCAGTGGCACCAGCGCTGTGTTGAGCCGTCTGGCAGTATCGGTCCAATCATCGGTGCATAATGCCAATCAAACCGATGAGCCAATCGCATAATTGCGCGGTACAAATATCCGTATATCATTTTGTTGGCAAATCTGATTTAGGGCAAATTTGTAAGAGTGAGTCTATCCTTGCCCAGCCATCCTCTTCCATTTCCCGCAGAGCATACGTACTGGCTTGTTCGCGGGTCATACCGTGGGCAATCAATTCCTTCATTAGCTTTGCATGTTTTGCGAGGTTCTTAAATGCCCGCCGTTCGCTTGTCTTGTAATCTCTGTTATTGCCTAGGCCCATATATTCCTCCAATGCAAAATACTATAGCTCATCATACTGCTTAATGTCAACATTTATATCTGCTTTAGTATCAATGTGTTCCCATTCCTTGCGCAGAAGATCGTAAAATGGTACGTGCTCCGCGTCATTGCCGAACTCGCATTTATCTGGATTCACGGAGCGCCCGCCCATCATCCAATCCATTATGTTCCATAGCTCTAGATGTGTCCATCGGCACATTAGGACTCGGCAAGCTTTGTCTGTTATCTCATCCATAAAATGTCATTAATACATGTATTGTCTGAGTACATTAAACTAGTTCCTAGGCGTCTTTTCGCCTATCTCTGCTCTAGGCGGATTAGCGCCTGTCTTGGCCGTGACTGATCTTTCCCACAGCTCTATCCAAGACTTGACGGCATCGGGCAAAAAATCCCAAGATGTGTCCGCCCAGCGCGATGCATCAACCGCTGCCATATTGGGCATACAAAATCTAAGCAGTTCTTCTTTCCGTGTTCTGTCCTTTTGTGCCCAGGTTTCGCGTGTCATGGCACAAAGCTCCAATCTTCGTGTTTGATGTCAATAATTATATTAGCTTTGATATCATGTACTTACACGATTTGTCCATTAGTAATGGAAATTGTCCACATCTGGACAAATCAGTTTATTGCCTCGTCGGCATCCAAGTAGCGGCATCGAACCAATCCGCCATACTCTCCGAAATCAATTACGCAAAAGACGTGTTTGCCGTGCTTGTATGGAGTGTTCGGGCAGTCCTCATCATTCGTCTCGGAGGATAGTTCTTTACCACATACCGGGCATATAATGGGCTTCATAGGTAATTAATACATGTATTGTCTTGCTCGATTAAACTAGTTTCCGGGCTTTCG
>Ga0210386_10000450_pt1 | contig 37761 bp, 35 predicted proteins | sample IncBWH32OmetaG_FD_160091 | JGI IMG/M metagenome (GOLD analysis project Ga0210386, IMG submission 160091) | Forest soil microbial communities from Barre Woods Harvard Forest LTER site, Petersham, Massachusetts, United States - Inc-BW-H-32-O ...
AGTGTCTGCTCTTGTCCTGCTGCTGCAAGTGCAGGTGCAGCAAGATCAGATTCTGGAGCTGCTGGTGCTGTTGCGGACGTTCCCGGGGCGGTTGCTGATCGATCATTGCGGGCGCCCGGATATCGGGTTGGGCATTGATGCGTTGGGGTTTCAGGCCCTGCTGGCGTTGGGGCGGGAGGGGCGGACCTGGGTGAAGCTGTCCGGCTATGCAAAGTTCTCGCGCGAGCCGTGGCCACATCGGGATACGTGGCCGTTCGTGCTGGCGTTGAAGGCGGCGTTCGGGGTGGAGCGGTGCCTGTGGGCGTCCGACTGGCCGTTCATTCGGGCACCGGAGCGAGTGGATTACGGGCCGTTGGTGCGACTGGTGGCAATGTTGTTCCCGGCACGGGATGAGCGGGCACGGGTGTTCTGGGGGAATGCCGCGGAGCTGTTCGGGTTCGAGGCCGTGGGATGAATGCACCTCGCTCGCGGCGAGACCCGCACCCGGCATCGCTTCGCTCGCCGACCTCTCCGGCAAGCGGGAGAGCTGAATTCCGCTACACGCGTCGAACGATATAGGTGGCTTCAAGTGCCGCGACGATCGCGTCCGCATGCACGGGATCGCGGGCTTCGACCATCACTTCCAGTTCGGCGGCCTGTACGGACGCGGCGGCGAACAGCCGCTGGTGCGACACCTCGATAATGTTGCCGCCAGAGATACCGATCTTCCCCGCGATGTCCGCCAGTACGCCCGGCCGGTCGGGAATCTGCAAATGCAACCGCAACAGCCGCCCGTCGCGCAGCAGGTTGCGCAGCAACACGTTGGACAGAATGCGCGCGTCGATATTTCCTCCGGTCACCGCGACGCCGACCCGCTTGCCTTTGAATCGTCCGGCATAGGTCAGCAGCGCAGCAACGCCGGCGGCACCGGCGCCCTCCGCCACCACCTTGGCGCCCTCGGCCAGCAGGCCGATCGCCTCCTCCACCGCGCGTTCCGGCACCACCAGCATGTCGGTCAGGCGTCGGCGCACCATCTCCAGCGGGATCTCGCCGATGTCGCGCACGGCGATGCCCTCGGCGATGGTCGGGCCGCCCACCGAGACCGCGCGTCTGGCGATGCGCTGGGCCATCGCGGCGTAGCTCTCGACCTCGACGCCGTAGACCGCGATGCCAGGCCTGAGCGCCGTGGCCGCCGTCAGGCAGCCGGCCAGCAGCCCACCGCCGCCCACTGGTATCACCAGCGCATCCAGTTCCGGCACGTCCGTCAGTAGCTCCAGCGCCAGCGTGCCCTGCCCGGCGATCACCGCCAGGTCGTCGTAGGGATGGATGAAGACCATCTGCCGCGTTTCGGCCAAATGCGCCGCATGGGTGGCAGCTTCGGCCAGGCTTTCGCCGTGCAGCACCACCTCCGCGCCCCAGGCGGCGGTGCGGGTAATCTTGGTCGCCGGCGTCATGTTGGGCATGACGATGGTCGACTTGACGCCCAGCAGGTGGGCATGGCGGGCAACAGCCTGGGCGTGGTTGCCCGCCGACATGGCGATCACGCCGCGGGCGCGTTCGCCTTCGGACAACAGGGCGAGACGGTTGGCCGCACCGCGCTCCTTGAACGCGCCGGTCACCTGGAGATTGTCGAGTTTCAGCACCGTTGCCACGCCGGTGGCACGCTCGATGGCGTCGGACGGGACGGCCGGGGTGCGCACGGTCCTGCCGGCGATGCGGGTGGCGGCAGCTTCGATGTCGGAGAGGGCGATCATGGGATGAGTTTCACTGCCAGTGCGGGTGGCGCGACGGCACGTCGTGGGTGGCCGGGTCAAGCCCGGCCATGACACATTTTGGCGTAGGTGTCCCGCCCCAGGCGCTTAGATGAACTTGACCCCAAGGATCTCGTAAGTGCGGTCCCCGCTGGGGGCGGGCACCGAGACCGTGTCGCCGATCGTCTTGCCGATCAACGCCTTGGCCAGCGGCGAGGACACCGACAGGCGGCCGATCTTGATGTCAGCCTCGTGCACACCGACGATCTGGTAGGTGGATTCCTTTTCGGTCTCCTCATCGACCAGCCAGACATGGGCGCCGAACTTGACGTGCTTGCCCGACAGCGCCGACGGGTCGATCACCTCGGCCGAGGACACGATCTCCTCCAGCTCCGCGATACGGCCTTCGATGAAGGACTGGCGCTCCCGCGCGGCGTGATATTCGGCGTTTTCCGACAGATCACCATGCGTCCGCGCCTCGGCAATCTGACGAATGATCGACGGCCGTTCCACCGACTTGAGCTGACGCAGCTCGTCTTCCAACCGTTGCAGGCCGGGGGCGGTCATCGGGAACTTCAGCACGTCTCGATCCTTCGATGGTCAACGCGAAGTGACTGGTGGGGCGAGCGCACAACGGCCCCGCCACGGCGGAGCGGAAGGGCCCGGCCGCGACGGAACGCTCAGAACGATCCGCGAAAGTAGGACTGGAGAGGGGCGACTTCAAGCGGTCCCGCTTTCATGGCGGCGATCGCGTGAACCGCTGCCCGGGCGCCGGCCAGGGTGGTGTAGTGCGGCACCCCGTGGGTCAGGGCGCTACGGCGGATGGCGAAGCTGTCGGCGATCGACTGGGCGCCGGACGCGGTGTTGATCACCAATTGCACGTCGCCCGAGCGGATGGCGTCGACGCAGTGTGGCCGTCCCTCCAGCACCTTGTTCACCACGCTGACCGGCAATCCGGCGTCGCGAATCCGGGCGGCGGTGCCTCTGGTGGCGAGGATGGCGAAGCCCATTTCGGTCAGGCGGCGGGCCAGGGCGGGCAGGCCCTTCTTGTCGGCATCGCGGATCGACAGGAACACGGTGCCGGCGTCGGGCAGGATGACCCCGGCGCCGAGCTGGGACTTCGCGAAGGCGCGCTCGAAGGAGGAGTCGAGGCCCATCACCTCGCCGGTGGACTTCATTTCCGGACCCAGGATGGTGTCGACGTTGGGGAAGCGGGCGAACGGGAAGACCGCCTCCTTCACCGCGACGTGGGGGGCGACGGACATGTCGTCGAGGCGGAATTCGGTCAGGCGCGCGCCGGCCATGACACGGGCGCCGATCTTGGCCACCGGGACGCCCGTCGCCTTGGCGACGAAGGGGACGGTACGGCTGGCGCGAGGGTTCACTTCCAGCACGAACACCACGTCGTCCTGGATCGCGTATTGGACGTTCATCAGGCCGACGACGCCCAACGCCTTGGCCATCGCCTCGGTTTCGGCCTTCAGCTCCGTCACCATGGCGGGGGCGAGGGTGTAGGGCGGCAGCGCGCAGGCGGAATCGCCGGAATGGATGCCGGCTTCCTCGATGTGCTCCATCACGCCGGCGACATAGACTGTTTCACCATCGGCGATGCAGTCGACATCGACCTCGATTGCGTCGTTCAGGTAACGATCGATCAACACAGGGTTATCGCCGGAGACGCGGACGGCTTCGCGCATGTAGCGGTGCAGGCCGGCACGATCGTGGACGATCTCCATCGCGCGGCCGCCGAGGACGTAGCTGGGGCGGATCACCACGGGGAAACCGATGCGTTCAGTGATGGCTTCGGCTTCCTCGGTGGAACGGGCGATGCCGTTCTCCGGTTGGCGCAGGCCAAGGCGATGCAACAGATGCTGGAAGCGCTCGCGATCTTCCGCGACGTCGATGGCGTCAGCGCTGGTGCCCAGGATGGGGATGTCGGCCTTAGACAGCGCCTGTGACAGTTTCAGCGGGGTCTGGCCGCCGTATTGCACGATGCAGCCTAGCAGCGTGCCGTTCTGCTGTTCGCGGCGGACCAGGGCGATGACGTCCTCCGCGGTGAGCGGTTCGAAGTAGAGCCGGTCGGACGTGTCGTAGTCGGTGCTAACCGTTTCTGGGTTGCAATTGACCATGATGGTCTCGAACCCGGCATCCTTCAGCGCATAGGCGGCGTGGACGCAGCAATAGTCGAATTCGATGCCCTGGCCGATACGGTTCGGGCCGCCACCGAGGATGATAATCTTCTGGCGGTCGGTCGGATCGGCCTCGCACGCGGGCGTGCCGAAGCCGCCTTCGTAGGTGGAATACATATAGGGCGTGGCCGAGGCGAATTCCGCCGCGCAGGTATCGATGCGCTTGTAGACCGGGACCACGCCGAGGCGCGTGCGCAGGGCGGCAACGTCGGTCTCCGGGCGGTTGACGAGCTGGGCGAGCCGGTGGTCGGAGAAGCCGAGAGCTTTCAGGCGACGCAGACGGCCGGCATCCTGTGGCAGGCCGCCGGCGGCGATCATCCGTTCCGCATCGACAATGCGTTCCAGCTCCCGGATGAACCAGGGATCGAACTTGCTGGTGTCGTGGATGTCTTCAACAGTGAGACCCGCGCGCAGGGCCTGTCCCGCCATCAACAGGCGGTCGGGGCGCGGTTCGGACAAGGCTGCGCGAAATGCATCGGCGCCACCATCGCCGGGCGGTTCGACCTCGTCCAGGCCGGAGAAGCCGGTTTCCATGCTGCGCAGGCCCTTCTGCAGGGCCTCGGCGAAGCTGCGGCCGATCGCCATGGCCTCGCCGACGGATTTCATCGACGTGGTGAGCAATGCGGGCGTGCCGGGGAACTTTTCGAAAGTGAACCGGGGGATTTTCACCACGACGTAATCGATGGTGGGCTCGAAGCTGGCCGGCGTGACGCGGGTGATGTCGTTGGCGAGTTCGTCCAGCGTATAGCCGACGGCGAGTTTCGCCGCGACCTTTGCGATCGGGAAGCCGGTCGCCTTGGAGGCCAGCGCCGAGGAACGTGAGACGCGCGGGTTCATTTCGATGATGACCATGCGGCCATCGGCGGGATTGACCGCGAACTGGACATTGGAGCCGCCGGTGTCGACGCCGATCGCACGCAGGCAGGCGATCGAGGCATCGCGCATCCGCTGGTATTCCTTGTCGGTCAGCGTCAGCGCGGGGGCGACGGTGACTGAGTCACCGGTGTGGATGCCCATCGGATCGACGTTCTCGATCGAGCAGATGATGATGCAGTTGTCCGCGCGGTCGCGGACCACCTCCATCTCGAATTCCTTCCAGCCCAGGACCGATTCCTCGATCAGCACTTCGTCCGTCGGCGAGGCATCGAGGCCGCCGGTGACGATCTGTTCGAATTCCTCCTTGTTGTAGGCGATGCCGCCGCCGGTGCCGCCCAGGGTGAAGCTGGGACGGATCACCGCCGGCAGGCCGACCAGCGCGAGTGCGTCGCGCGCCTCGGCCATGGAGTGGGCGATGGCGCTTTTGGGGGATTCGATGCCGATTGCCGACATGGCGTCGCGGAACTTCAGCCGGTCCTCGGCGCGCTCAATTACCTCGGCCCGCGCGCCGATCAGCTCCACCCCGTGCCGCGCCAATGCGCCATTGGCGGCGAGTTTCATCGCGGTGTTCAGCGCGGTCTGGCCGCCCATCGTGGGCAGCAGTGCATCGGGCTTCTCGCGCGCGATGATGCGTTCGACGATTTCCGGCGTGATGGGCTCAACGTAAGTCGCATCCGCCAGACCGGGATCGGTCATGATGGTGGCGGGGTTGGAATTCACCAGGACGACGCGATAGCCCTCGGCACGCAGGGCCTTGCAGGCCTGGGCACCGGAGTAATCGAATTCGCAGGCCTGGCCGATGACGATCGGGCCAGCGCCGATGATCATGATCGATTTGATGTCTGTCCGCTTCGGCATTCAGGCACCTATTGGGAAAGATGCAGGTGGGCACGAGCTATTTCCACGCCCTTCGGGGTCAGCTCGAGATGCCAGTGGCATTGCAACGCACCCTCGGGCAACCGGATTGGCTCGCGGATCAATTTGTCGCGCAACGCGGTTGTGACGGCGTTGCGAAATGTAGCCTCGTCGATCGGCTCTGCGGCAACATCAGTGAATCGTACGTAACCTGCTTCGATGTTCGGCTCGCTGATCACGTGCCGAAACGATGTCGCTACCAGCAAGGCAACAGGATCCATTTCACGCCCGCCGCTCGATCATGTCGACGAAGCGCTTGAACAGATAATGGCTGTCGCTCGGTCCCGGGCTGGCTTCCGGATGGTATTGCACGCTGAACGCTGGCCGATCGGTGCAGGCGAGGCCCTCGTTCGATCCGTCGAACAGGCTGACATGCGACACCTCCGCCGTCTTCGGCAGCGTGTCCGGATCGACGGCGAAACCATGATTCTGGCTGGTGATCTCGACCTTGCCGGTCGTCAGGTCCTTCACCGGCTGGTTCGCGCCACGATGGCCGCGCGCCATCTTGTAGGTCTTAGCCCCCAGCGCCAGCGCCAGCAACTGATGCCCGAGGCAGATGCCAAACAGCGGCACGCCGGCGTCCAGCACGCCCTTGATCGCCGGCACCGCGTATTCGCCGGTTGCCGCCGGATCGCCGGGGCCGTTCGACAGGAACACGCCATCCGGCTTGTGACGCAGGATGTCCTCGGCGCTTGCCGTCGCCGGCACCACGGTGACCTTGCAACCCGCAGCCGCGAGCGAGCGCAGAATGTTACGCTTGGCGCCGTAATCCACTGCGACGACATGATGCTTGGGCGCGGTCTGTTGGCCATATCCGACCGGCCAGACCCAGCGCGTCTCATCCCAGTCGTACATCTGCCGGCAACTGACCTCCTTCGCGAGGTCCATGCCTTCCAGTCCGGGCCAGGCCACAGCTTGGGCGCGCAGTGCATCGAGATCGAAACGCCCGTCCATCGGATAGGCCAGCACGCCAGTCGGGGCACCGCCGTCGCGGATGCGGCAGGTCAGCGCGCGGGTGTCGACGCCGCCGACACCCGCCACGCCGCGCGCCCGCAGCCAGTCATCCAGATGCTGCGTCGCACGCCAGTTCGCCGGCTCGGTAATGTCCTGCTTCACCACCAGGCCGCGCGCGGCGATCAGGGTGGCCTCGATGTCCTCGGGGTTGGTGCCGACATTGCCGATGTGGGGGAAGGTGAATGTGATGATCTGCCCCGCATAGGACGGGTCGGTCAGGGTTTCCTGATAGCCGGTCATGCCGGTGTTGAAGCAGACCTCGCCGACGGGTGTGGGCGTCGCGGTATGGGCGCCGAAGCCGCGGCCCCAGAACACCGCCCCATCGGCGAGCACCAGGGCTGCCGTGGCGCCAGGCGGAACGTCTTGAGCGGTCGCCGCCGGTTCGGGCATGGTGGCACTCGCGCGCAGGACGGGGGCAGCGGACAAGTCGGCCAGGCTCAGGCCAGTGGCGGCACTCACAGCAGGCCAATGGCGGGACGGGATGGCGCCGGATTGTCGCCATTTGCGCACCGCCTCGGTGCCAACGCCGGTCAGAGCGGCGGCGGCGGCGGGGCCGCCGAGGCGGTCGATGATCGCGTCCACGGTGGTCGGCATGCGGGTTATGTATGGGAAGGAATTTCCCGGCACAACCCCAATGATCGAACTGGGAGGTTTTTTACCGACGAAGGAGGGACAAATGGCGGGACGAGCAGTTGTCGCGACCGGAGGATGCCAGTGCGGGGCGGTGCGCTACGCGCTGTATGCGATGCCCGAGGGCAGCGTTTGCCATTGCCGGATGTGCCAGAAAGCCACGGGAGGCTTCTTCGCGGCCCTGGCCAAGGTGGACAAGGCAGACCTGGTCTGGACGCGGGGCGCGCCGGCGGGGTTCCGCAGCTCACCGGCGGCGTGCCGGGATTTCTGCGCCGCCTGCGGCACACCGTTGACCTTCCGGTTCCTGGACGCGGCGCATATGGAGGTGACAATCGGCAGTCTCGACCAGCCGGCGTTGGCACCGCCGAAGATGAATTTCGGGGTGGAGAGCCGCTACACCTTCATCGCCGACCTCGTCCCCGGCGTGCTGCCCGACAAGCAGACCAATCAGACCGGGGCGGCGACGCGGAATGTGACGACCCGGCAGCATCCGGACCACGACACCCCGGAGGGATGGCAGCCGGCGGCGCTGTTCTGAGGTAGCGATGGACCATCCTCGCCTGACCGTGCTGGACCACCCGCTGATCCAGCACAAGCTGACCCTGCTGCGAGACAAGACCACCGGCACCGCGGCGTTCCGCCAGCTCGCGCGCGAGATCAGCCTGCTGATGGCCTATGAGGTGACACGCCCGTTGCCGCTGGAGACGGTGCGGATCGAGACACCACTGGAAGTGATGGATGCGCCCCGGCTGGCGGGGAAGAAGCTGTGCATCGTGTCGATCCTGCGCGCAGGCAGCGGGATCCTGGAGGGGATGCTGGACCTGATCCCCTCGGCGCGGGTCGGGCACCTGGGGCTGTACCGGGACACGGTGACGCTGCAGGCGGTGGAGTACTACTGCAAGCTGCCGGAGGACGTGGCGCAGCGGCTGGCGATCGTGGTGGATCCGATGCTGGCGACGGGCAACTCGGCGATCGCGGCGATCAGTCGGTTGAAGCAGGCAGGGGTGACGGAGCTGCGGTTCGCCTGTTTGCTGGCGGCGCCCGAGGGGTTGCGGGCGATGGCGGCGGCGCATCCGGACGTGCCGGTGTTGACCGCGGCGGTGGACCGGGGGTTGGATGGGCACGGTTACATAAGGCCAGGGCTGGGAGACGCGGGAGATCGGTTGTTCGGGACGAAATAGAGCGAAGCGGCCGCATTGATAAACGACCCGCGTATGCTAATGTCATACGCATGGCTGCTTCAACGTCCCCCGCTTCTGTCCTGAGTGTCCGCGTCAATCGCGCCGAACGGGCGATCCTGGAAGCGGCTGCCGCGCAGTCGCATACAACGCTGAGCGAGTTTGTCCGCCGCAAGGCGCTGGAGTCCGCCGAGGCGGAGATCCTCAATCGCGCGGTGGTGACCATTCCGGCCAAGGATTGGGAGGCGTTCGAGGCTTGGGTCGGGCGCCCTGCGGAACCCGTACCCGCGCTTGCCGAACTCGTGCGACGCCGTCCAACCTGGGAAGACTAGACATCGCGCTGGTCCTACCCCCGCGTGCGCTCCGCGAGGACGATGATCGCAGCCAGTTCGATTGCGGACGGGAGTCGCTCAATGCTTGGTTCCGGAGGCATGCCTGGCACAATCACGCTGGCGGCGTGTCACGCGTCAACGTCATCGTCGATGCGGCATCGGGACAAATTGCTGCCTACGTCACGCTGAGCGCCGCCCAGATTGAACGAGGCTTCCTGCCGAAGCCATTGCAACGCGACCAGCCTGACCCGGTGCCCGCGACACTCCTCGGCCAACTCGCGGTCCATCATGCGTTCCAGGGCCAGGGGCATGCCGCTTCGTTGTTGCTGTTCGCGCTGCGGACGGCGCTACGCGCCTCGGAGCGCATCGGGAGCATGGGCGTCATGACCCACCCATTGGACGATGGTCTGCGCGGGTTCTATGGCCGGTGGGGATTTCAGGATCTGCCGTTCGATCCGCGGCGTGCCATGTTCGTGCGGATGGTTGATCTGCACGCAAACCTCGCGGTCTGACGTTGCGCGGCGTGTCAAATCGCTGACGTCGCGGCTATGCTGCGATGACGGTATTCCAGCTCCGGGAGTCGCTCCATGGCCTTGCGCGATCAGTTCACCGACCAGCTCAAGACCTCGATGAAGGCGGGCACCGCCCCTCGCACCTCCACGCTGCGCATGATCATGGCGAAGCTGAAGGACATCGACATCGCCGCGCGGCCCAAGGGCATCGACAAGGTGCCAGATGACGAGGTGCTGGCGATGCTGCGGGGGATGGTGAAGTCGCGGCGGGAGTCAGTGGAGCTGTACAAGCAGGGCGGGCGACAGGACCTGGTGGACAAGGAGGAAGCCGAGATCACCGTGATCGAAAGCTTCCTGCCGCAGCAGATGGATGAGGCATCGACGGTCGCCGCCGTGGACGCCGCGATTGCCGAGACCGGCGCGGCCAGCATCAAGGATATGGGCAAGGTGATGGCCGCGCTGCGGGCGAAGCATGCGGCGACGCTGGACATGGCCAAGGCCGGGCCGCTGGTGAAGGCGAGGTTGGGCGCGTGATGCACATGAGGATGGCGGCTCAGGGGGTCTGATGGCGCTGCCGCCGCAATTCCTGGACGAACTGCGCGGGCGCACGCCGCTATCGGCGGTGATCGGGCGGCGGGTGCGGCTGGCGCGGTCGGGACGGCAATGGAAGGGCTGCTGCCCGTTCCATGGGGAGAAGACCCCTAGCTTCTACGTCTACGACGACCACTACCATTGCTTCGGCTGCGGCGCGCACGGCGATGCGATCGGCTTCGTCATGCAAAGCCAGGGTGCTGGCTTCATGGAAGCTGTGGAGCAGCTCGCGGCCGAGGCGGGGCTGGAGGTGCCGAAGCCCTCACCCGAGGCGGCGGAAGCGGACCGCCGGCGGCACGATCTGACCTCGGTGCTGGAGCTGGCCCAGACCACTTATCAGCGGCGGTTGCGGCTGCCGGAAGGGCGGGCGGCGCTGGATTATCTGCGTGGCCGTGGGCTGAGCGACGAGACGATCCAGCGTTTCGGCCTTGGCTGGTCAGGCGAAGGACGCGGCGCTCTGATCGGCGAATTGAAACGCGAGGGGATCGAGCAGGACCGGTTGATGGAGACCGGCCTGCTGCGCGGCGGCGAGGATGGCGGGCGCGTCGGCGAGCTCTTCTTCAATCGTGTGATGTTCCCGATCTGCGACCGGCGCGGACGGGTGATCAGCTTCGGCGGGCGCACGCTGGGCGACGGCCAACCGAAATACCTGAATGGGCCGGAAACCGCATTGTTCTCCAAGCGTCGCAATCTGTATGCGCTGGACCTCGCCCGTGCCGCACGGGGCGCCACCATCGTGGTGGTTGAAGGCTACATGGACGTGATCGCGCTGCATCAGGCGGGATTCACCGGCGCGGTGGCGCCGCTGGGGACGGCATTGACCGAGGAACAGTTGGAGGAGCTGTGGCGCCTGTCGCCGGCGCCGGTCCTATGCTTTGACGGCGACGCCGCCGGCGCACGCGCCGCCGCCCGCAGTGCGGACCTCGCGCTGCCACTGCTGGCGCCGGATCGCAGCCTGCGAATTGCCACCCTGCCGGGCGGGGAAGATCCCGACACACTGGTGCGCCGCCAGGGCAATGCCGCCTTCCAGGGGGTGCTGGACGCCGCCCGTCCGCTGGCCGAGGCGCTGTATGACATGCTGCGCGAGGGTGGGGGCGATAGTACGCCGGAGCAGCGCGCTGCATTCCGTACCAGGCTGGAGGACACGGCCCGCCGCATCCCCGACAAGACGCTGGCGGGTGAGTATCGCCGCGAGCTGCAAAATCGTTTCTTCGACGCGCAGCGCAAAAAGCGGCCCGTCCAATGGCGCGCGGGACAGCGTGGCCAGAGCCAGCAACCGTCCACCTCCACCCGCACCCCGCCGCGGCCGACCCCCAGCGCCGACGGGGTCGTGCACGAACGCATCCGGGTACTGACGGCCATCCTGCTGCGCCATCCGGGCCTGCTGCACGACGTGGCGCACGCCTACGCGGCGTTGGCCCTGCCGCCCACCCTGGATCGGCTGCGCCACGCGCTGATTGCGTGGGCGCATGCGGCCGATCCGCTTGACTCAGCGGCGTTGATGTCCCACCTGGAAACATCCGGCATGGCAGATGAGGTTGGACAGGCGCTGGCGGCGGTTCCCGTGCCGCTCCCGTCCTGTGCCGCCCCAGACGTGATGCCGGCGGAGGCCGAGGCGGGCTGGTGGCATATTTTCGGGTTCCTGAACGTGGCGCGGCTGCGCGAAGAAGTGGCGGAAGCCGAGGCCGACTTCGCGCGGGCGATGACACCGGTGAACCAGAATCGCCTCCGGGCCCGCAAGGAGGCGTTGCTGCGGGTGGAGAGCGGCGAACCCGACGAAATCGCCGCATAGGGTAGAGGGGGATTTTCGTGGTGCTGGCCACATCGCGAAACCCCATGGGGGCCGATATATCGCGGCCGACTGAAGGAGTGCCGAGAGCGATGGCGACGAAACCCGCGGTGGCAGGCGATACCGTGACCGCCGAACAGGATGTGGAAACCACGCTGCTCGATGTGCAGACGGCCGCGGTCAAGCGGCTGGTCGCGAAGGGCAAGGAGCGCGGCTACATCACCTTCGATGAGCTGAATGCGATCCTGCCGCCGGACCAGAACTCCTCGGAGCAGATCGAGGATGTGATGGCCAACTTCTCCGAGCTGGGCATCCAGGTCGTCGAGAGTGAGGAAAACGAGGACGGTGAGGCGCCGGTCGCCAAGGTCGAAAAGGCCGAGGACGAGGCGGAGGAAGAAGGGCAGACCGGCAACGTCGACGAGGCGAGCCTGGGCCGCACCGACGATCCGGTGCGCATGTACCTGCGCGAGATGGGCAGCGTGGAGCTGCTGTCGCGTGAGGGCGAGATCGCGATCGCCAAACGCATCGAAGCCGGCCGCGACATGATGATCGGCGGGCTGTGCGAAAGCCCGCTGACCTTCAAGGCGATCATTTCCTGGCACGACCAGCTCAAAGCGGGCCGGATGCTGCTGCGCGACATAATCGACCTGGAAGCAACGCAAGGTGCCGGCGCGCCGGTGCCGGATGGTAGCGAGACCGTGGCGGCACCGCCTCCCGCGCCGACGGGTGCGTTCGAGGGTGGTAGTGATGACGACGACGACGAGGGCGAAGGGCCGGGGATGTCGTTGTCGGCGCTGGAAGAGAAGCTGAAGCCTGAGGTGCTGGCGAACTTCGAAGAGATCGAGGGCCTGTACAAGAAGCTGCACAAGATGCAGTCGCGCCGGCTGGAGACGATGACCAGCGGAGAAGAGGTCACGACGCGCTCGGAGAAATCCTATGAGCGCGTGCGCGAGGAGCTGGTTTCGAAGGTAGAACAGGTCCGGCTGCACAACAACCGTATCGAGGAGCTGGTCACCCAGCTCAAGCAGCTCAATCAGCGGCTGAACACGTTGGAAGGGCAGCTTCTGCGCATGGCGGAAGCGCACAAGGTGAACCGCGAGGACTTCCTGCATCAGTATCGGAATCACGAGCTGGATCCGAACTGGCTGGAGCGGGTCTCGCAGTTGCCGGGCAAGGGCTGGAAGGTGTTCGCCACCAAGCACCCGGACGATATCGGCATGCTGCGCGGCCAGGTTGCGACGGTGGCGAATGATGCCGGACTGCCGATCGGTGAGTTCCGCCGCGTGTTCATGACCGTCAGCCGCGGCGAGCGGGACAGCGCGCGCGCGAAGAAGGAGATGATCGAGGCGAATCTGCGCCTGGTGATCTCGATCGCGAAGAAATACACCAATCGCGGGCTGCAGTTCCTGGACCTGATCCAGGAGGGCAATATCGGCCTGATGAAGGCGGTGGATAAATTCGAATATCGCCGCGGCTACAAGTTCAGCACCTACGCGACCTGGTGGATCCGGCAGGCGATCACGCGGTCGATCGCGGATCAGGCACGGACCATCCGCATCCCGGTGCACATGATCGAAACCATCAACAAGCTGGTGCGCACGTCGCGCCAGATGCTGCACGAGATTGGCCGCGAGCCGGCGCCCGAGGAGCTGGCCGAGAAACTTGGCATGCCGTTGGAGAAGGTTCGGAAAGTCCTGAAGATTGCCAAGGAGCCGATCAGCCTGGAGACGCCGATCGGCGACGAGGAAGACAGCCATCTCGGCGATTTCATCGAGGATAAAGCCGCGGTGATCCCGCTCGACGCGGCGATCCAGGCGAACCTGCGCGAGGCCACCACGCGCGTGCTGTCCAGCCTGACGCCGCGCGAGGAACGCGTGCTGCGCATGCGGTTCGGCATCGGCATGAACACCGACCACACGCTGGAAGAGGTCGGCCAGCAGTTCAATGTCACGCGCGAGCGCATCCGGCAGATCGAGGCGAAGGCGCTGCGCAAGCTGAAGCACCCGTCGCGCAGCCGCAAACTGCGCAGCTTCCTCGACGACAACTGATCGTCACCGCATGGAGCCAGTCACGCGGGTTGGCGTAACCGTCACCTTCCTGCGGATGGATCGCCCGCCGGCCGAGACGGCGCCCTCGCTGTCGTCGACGCAGCAGGTGGTGCGCGTCGGCACGCCGAGCGTGGGGTTCTACCGGTATTTGTATCATACCGTCGGCGCGGACTACGTGTGGTGGCTGCGCCGGACTATGCCGGATGCGGAACTGGCGGCATTGCTGCGCGATCCGCTGGTGTCGATCCATGTGCTGTACGCCGAAGGCGAGCCAGCCGGGTTCTTCGAGCTTGATGCGCGCGGCTGGACCGATGTGAATTTGAGCTATTTCGGGCTGATGCCGCACGCGGTGGGCACCGGCGTGGGGTATGCGTTCCTGCGTCAGGCGGTGGATCTGGTGTGGCGGTCGGGCGCGCGGGGGATGACCGTGAACACGTGCACCGCTGATCATCCCCGGGCGTTGCCGACCTATCTGCGGGCGGGCTTCAGAACGCTGCGGCAAGTGCGCGAGCAATGGAATGTGCCACTTCGGCTGGGGATGCGGATTCCCGATTCGTTGCGGATATAAACCGCCGGCGCACGGATTACCGATCAGGCTGCACGACCCGGCGGACAAAATTGACGCTGGTTCTGACCATCGGTACAAGCCAGTCTACAGCCGTATTTTCCCGTGCCTGGCGCCGACCACAGAGCAGCGCGACAGCGTCATCGAACGGCATGAGGAGTAAATCGTGCTGCTTGCGTGAAGCGTCCTCACGTTCTCGCCTTTCCTGCGCTTCAACCTCATGGCGGTGTCGTTCCTGCTCTCCGGAGATTCGCTCCCGCATCTCCATCAGGTCGCGCCGCAGCGATAATGCTTTTGGCTCAACCCTCACGCGACAATCTCATCATCCGCGGGATGGTAGTCCGTCCATTGCGCGGTTATTTCGATGAGCTTGTCGGTAAACAATCCGGAAAGGCCTCGTTGATCGAGTTCGTCCAGCAACACGACAGCGAATTCGTGCTTCGTAAACTTCTTGCCCGTCGCACTGTTCCGATCGTTGGGGAACCTCCGGACAAGGTCCTACGGAACCCCGGCGGGGCGCAAAAGGCGATCTGCGGCGAGACCTTTGACATCAATTAGCGTTGGCGATTACCTCGGCGATGAAGCGCCTTGCCTCGGTTGTGCCCCTCTCGGTTGCCTCGTCGTGCATTAGGGATTTGCCTCAGTGGGGGATGGATGGATCGATGAGGCCGCCAACCATGTATCGATATCGGTCGCATCAAAGACCGCTGTAAGCCCCTTACGTCCGTGCAAAAGCAAGGTCAAAGCGAGCTTGCCCTTGGGGACCCGGAATGCGGAAAGGGGGGATGCGTGCTCTCGTCACTGACCGTACTCCAAACGGGGCGAATCGACTCGCCTGTTGACATAGTACGTCATGAGCCTAAATAAATAAAGGAGCAACCACGAGACATTGGGCATATGGAACGCGCCGCTGAAGCACCGGCTGGTCCCCCAGCCCGTGGAGGAGACCCAAGCAAGGCGATGCGAGACGCCTTCAGGGAACGCGCTGGCCATGCCATCGACCAAATAGCGAAATCCGCGAGTATCGAGGTTCTGGCCAACGCGCTCGCCGCATCGACCGATTTTGGCGCGGTCGTACGGGCGTTGCGCGATCCTGCCGCCTTCCCGGCGACCGTGCCTCTGGATCCCCTGACCGACGCCCTCGCGCGTGGAGTGGCTGAACGTGAGCACCTGGCTGCGAAGGCGCAAGGTCTTCTATCTGCCGTGGAGGCGGGACGAATCCTGGGTGGCATCAGCCGCCAGGCCGTCGATAAACGCCGCCGGGCCGCCCAGCTGCTCGGCGTGAAGCTCGCAAATGACTGGCGCTACCCAGCCTTGCAGTTCGGGGCTGCGGGTGACGTTGCGCAAGGGCTGGCTGATGTACTCCAGGTACTGGCCGACCTCAGCCCTTGGGCCACACTAGACTTCCTGCTGGCTGAAGATGAGGCTCTGGGCGGACTGTCGCCGCTTGAGGCGTTGCGACAGGGCGGGCATCGCGCCGAAGAGGTATTGCGCATCGCCCAGGTTCAAAAGGCCGATGTGTTCGGATGAGTGGCGGACACGGTCCGACAGGATCACCGCCTCCGCCGCCATCTTGGCTCAAGACCTCTAGCCCCCCGATTTTCGAACTCCCAAAGGTTACATCTGTCGTTCGCATCCACCGCGCGGAATACAATCCAGTATTCTTTTCGCCGGGCAGCGGAAATGCGCCTATTGGGCGCTTCGATAGCCCCAGCGGGGCCTTTGGGGTCCTTTACGTCGCGCAGGCGTTAGAAGGTGCATTCGCCGAAACCATCCTGCGCAATCCTCAGCGTCGCCTCGTGGATTTGTCTGAAATCACGTCACGAGCAGCGTCTGTCTTGGGCTTTTCCCGTGCAATACGGCTTGTGAAAATGTTCGGAGCTGGGCCGCAGTCCGTCGGGGCGGATAACGCCGTGAGTACAGGCCCTTACGGGTCAAGCGGCGCGTGGGCCGACGCACTGTTCGTTCATCCAGATGCCCCGGACGGAATTGCGTACTTCTCGCGGCACGATTCCGAACAACTGTGCATTGCTCTTTTTTCCCGGTCGGACATCCAACTGGAATTGCTGAGCGGACCTACCCCACTGTCAGATGTGCCGGCGGATGTGGCGTCTATCTTGCGACGATACGGCAAAGGGATCGCCTAAGCCGTCTGCGCGGAGTGGGTGCGTCGTCTGGTGCATCAGCCACTTGAGTTGCACCAGACACTCAGGACTTCGGCCCGCGTCCCATCATGCTCTGCATCCAGTCCATGGCCTTCTGCAGGATGTCATTGACACCGCCGGGGAAGCCCATCGCCTTCAGCATCTTATCGGCCATGCTGCGCATGTCGCTGCCCTGCGAGGCTTGGGTCGGCAACGGCGCTGCCTCGGGCGCGACCGCGCGGAAACGATCGATCGCGGCGGCGGTGCGCGACAGGTCGAAGCTGCGGGTCTGATCGGGGATGGGCGACGGGCCGTCGCCGCCGGCCAGAGTAACGTGCACACGCACCTCAACCGATCGCGCGGTCTGCAACTGCGCGGCGGCATCGGCGGCGGCACCGGGCTCCGGCACGCACAAAACCGCATCACCTTCCGACCCACACGATAACGCCAGCTTCTGGCCGCCATCGAACCGCAGTTCCATCGTCGGCGTGCCAGCCATCATCGCGGCCACGGCGAGCGGAGCCGGCAGGTCGCGCACGGCGAGCTGGGGCACCATCTGCGCGCCGGTGTTGCGCACCTCCAGCCCGACGCTGGGGCGGCCATTCTGCGGCGGCACGATCCACTTTTGGTAGCGCATCCGGCATGGCGCGGATTTCGCGTCCGCCGGACACGCGACGACCCAGGAGCCGATCTCCTCGGTCTTGCCGGACAGGGTTTGCGCAGCAGCGGTCCCAATCGCGAGGGCCGCAAGAACGACACCCCATTTCATTGCGTCACCTTATCAACGGCAATATCCGCATCGAGGGCGATATCCGCGAACGTGCCGAGCCACTGATCGAGCAGGGCCCGGTCGGTCTCACGCAATGTCATGCCCTGCTGCTGGCATAGCGTCAGAATCGCGGTGCGAAAAGTCGTTGCTACCTCGGCGCCGGTGGCGTCGGCCTGAAAGTCGAAGCCAGCCTCGCGCAGGATTTCGCGAGTGTCGCCCACCGGCCGCAGGCCGATCTCGACGCCCGTCGCGCGACAACGGTCCACCGTGCGGCCGACGAGATCGAACGCGCCGGTCTCACGGATCGCCGCGGCCATTGCCGCGAACACCGCAAGGTACTGTTCGGGCGACAGAGCCGGCGCGCCGACCGCCGCGTGCAGCCGTGATGCGAGCCCCACCAGGTCCGGCGGCTGCCCTTCCAACGCACGCGCCAGCCGGTCGGGTTGGACGGTTTGCGGCCGGAACCGCCCCCGCGGCGCCGCCTCACTTGCGGGCGTGGGAGGCTCGGTACGGGCCTCCGTGGGTTTTTCGGCCGGCAGGCCTAGCGCCTCGGCGATGAAGCGGTTCTGCGGTACCACCAGGTCGCAGGCGGCACGCAGCGCGGCGGCCATCACCTGGTCGTTGATCAGCACGGTGCGGCGGTCGTGCTCGCGCAGGCGCAGCAGCACCGGGGTGAAGTCGGCGTCCGAGGCGAGGATGATGAATTCCTCGAACCCGGTCGGATGCGCGATGGCATCGAGGATATCGAGCGTCATCCAGATGTCGGCGGCATTCTTGCCGCGTGTGGTCAGCGGTGGGCAGTCGCGGACGGAACAGCCGGCCCGCACGAAGCCGGCGCGGTAGCTGCCGAACGCGGCGGGATTGAGATAGCAGCGGCGCAGCAGCAGCCGGCGCGGCTCGGCGCCGTCGGCCGCGACATGCTGGCCGAGCTGGAACCACTCCACCCAGGCGGCCGGGTCTTCGGCGAACCGCACAGCGGCGCGCGGATCGCTCTTGTCCAGGTTGCTGTAGACATTGTCGAAGTCGATGAAGAGTGCCGTCTTGATCGGCATTGCGCCTCTGCCCCTTGACGCCGCATTCGCCGCGGGGAAGCGTGGCGTCATGGACGCTCTTCCCGCCACCGACGCGCTGGCCGTGCATCATAGCCTGCTGGCGATCGATACGCATATCGACATTCCCTGGCCGACCGGGCCGGATCCATTTGAGGACGGGCGACGCAAGGTGGACCTGCCGAAGATGAAGCGCGGCGGCATCACGGCCGGATGCTTCGCGGCCTATGTGCCGCAGGCGGTGCGCACACCCGCCAGCGAGACGGCGGCATTCGAACGGGCCGCGGCAATGCTGCTGGCGATCCGCGCGATGGGCCGCACCGAGGGCGGGCTGGAGGTGCGGCTGGCGACGTCGGCCGACGCGATCGAGGCGGCGAAGCGCGACGGCGTGCTGGCGGTGGTGCCGGCGGTGGAGAATGGGTTCGCCATGGGCACCGACCTGGGGCGGCTGGCACGGTTCGCCGAGCTGGGCGCACGCTACATGACGATGACCCATACGGGTCACAATGCGCTGGCGGATTCGTCGAACCCGCGTAGCGACCTGGGCGATCGCGAGATCGAACATGACGGGCTGAGCGCGCTCGGCCGCTCGGCCGTGGTGGAGATGAACCGGCTGGGCATGCTGGTGGATGTCGCGCATGTCTCGCGCGCGGCGATGCTGCAGCTCGCGGCGTGTTCGCGCACGCCGGTGGTGTCGACACATTCGTGCATCCGCGCGCTGTGTGACAATCCGCGCAACCTGGATGACCACCAACTCGATGCGTTGCGCGATGTGGGTGGCGTGGTGCAGGTCACCGCCGTGTCCGCGTTCCTGAAACCGAACGCGAAGCCGGACGCGGTGACGGTGGCGGATTATGCCGATCATATCGATTACGCAGTGAGGCGTATCGGGATTGCGCATGTCGGGATCTCGTCGGATTTCGATGGTGGCGGCTGGTTCACCGGATGGAAGGATGTGTCGGAGAGCCCGAACATCACGGCGGAGCTGATGCGGCGCGGGTATGATCGCGGCGCACTGGCGCTGCTGTGGGGTGGCAATTTCCTGCGCTGCCTGCGCGCGGCGGAGGCGTTGGCGGCATGACGCGGACGGTGACGTTGCCGGATGGCACGCAGGTGCCCGCGCTGGGGCAAGGCACATGGCATATGGGCGAACGCGGTGGCGCGGCGAAGGACGAGGTCGCGGCGTTGCGGTTGGGGATCGATCTGGGGCTGACCCTGATCGACACCGCCGAGATGTATGGCAGCGGCGGTGCCGAGGAAGTGGTGGGGCAGGCGATCGCCGGGCAGCGCGACAAGATCTTCCTGGTGAGCAAGGTGTATCCGCACAACGCGTCTCGCAGCGGTGTGCCGGCGGCCTGCGAGCGCAGCCTGAAGCGGATGAAGGTAGAGGTGATCGACCTCTATTTGCTGCATTGGCGCGGTAGCCATGCGTTGAGCGAGACGGTGGGCGCGTTCGAAAAGCTGAAATCGGAGGGCAAAATTCGCCGTTGGGGTGTGTCGAACTGCGATGTCGCTGACATGGAGGAGCTGTGGCGGCTGAAGGCGGGGGATACGTGCGCGACCAATCAGGTGCTGTATCATCCGGGCAGCCGGGGCGTTGAGTTCGATCTGCTGCTGTGGTGCGCGAAGCACAAAGTCTCGGTGATGGCGTATTCGCCGGTCGGGCAGGGGGGACGGTTGTTGCAGTCGGGTGCTCTGGCCGCGGTGGCGCAGCGGCACGACGCGACGCCGGCGCAGATTGCAATCGCCTGGGGGTTGCGGCATCCGCATGTGATTTCGATCCCGAAAGCGGTGGATCCGGCGCATGTGCGGTTGAATGCGAAGGCGGGGGAGATTGTGCTGACCGCGGCGGATCAGGCGGAGATCGATGCCGCGCATCCGCCGCCGAAGCGGAAGCAGTCGTTGGGAATGTTATAGAAGGCAGATTCACTACGGAGGCACAGACGGGGTCACAGTATGGCGCCGCCGCTCCGGGGACAGGGTGTGATGGCGCTTCGCACGACGTGTCTTTGGCGATGCGATCACGCTGCGCCGACCCGGGGACATCTTTGCTCTGTGGCTCTGTGGTGAACCTTCTTTTCTGACAGGAGGAACACGTGCCAGCAATACGACCTATAGCGATCATGTTCGATACGTTCGGTTCGGTCGTGGACTGGCGCGGCAGCCTGATCACTGATCTGACCGCGTACGGAACCACGCGCGGCATCACGGCCGACTGGCCGGCATTGGTCGACGCGTGGCGCGGGGCGTACCACCCCTCGATGGACCGCGTGCGTAAAAAGCAAGTCCCCTGGACCAGGCTGGATGATCTGCATCGCGCCTCACTCGATATCCTGGTGGTGCAGTTCGGCATCAAGGGCCTGACCGAGGCGGATCTGCGTCATATCAACCGCGGCTGGCATCGGCTCAATCCATGGCCGGATTCGGTGCCAGGCCTGACCCGGCTAAAGACGAAATTCATCATCGGGCCGTTGTCAAACGGGAATGTCTCGCTGCTGACCAATATGGCGAAGCACGCCGGGTTGCCGTGGGACACGGTGCTGGGATCGGATGTGTTCGGGCATTACAAGCCGGATCCGGAATTCTATCTTGCGATGGCGAAGCTGCTGGATATCGCACCGGGGGAGCTGATGCTGGGCGCGGCGCATAATGGGGATCTGGCGGCAGCGCGAAAGTGTGGGCTGATGACGGCGTTCTTCCCACGGCCGACGGAATATGGACCGTATCAGAAACGAGATTTCAAGGCGGAACAGGATTGGGACGTGATGGCGAGGGATATCGAGGATCTGGCGACGCAGTTGGGGGTGTAACACCAAGCGACGGTTCGACTGACGCACTGGTCATCTCGAGCGCAGGTCCGCCATTCACGGCTTTGTTGACACGTCACCGACCGGGTACGCGTCATTCGCTCAAGTAAGAATGGAACGCGAATGTCGCGGGCCGTTTGCGGCGGTGATGCGCTCCTTATACATCCGGCACGACGCGGCAGAATTCCAGGCGTGACGTGGCAAGATGGATGAACAGGCAAAGCCGTAAGCCAGTGGCTCGGATCGCATTCGGAATGTCCACCCGTCGCGCCGGTGGAGGGAATTAGCTCCCCGAGGACAGCTGATTCGAGCGCTTGTCGGGGTTACCGGCGCGATCGGCCTCGAACGCCGCAATCGCCTGGCCGGCTGCGCCAGCCGTTCCCCTGGTTGGCCTTCACTTTCTTGAAAGCTTCCCAGACCTCCCGCTTCGGGATGTCGAACGGCTTTGCCGTGGTCATCCAGCTCCCCGTATTCGCGTTCATCCCTTCTTATTAATGCGTGCATCTGCGTACCCTCGTGCTGTCGCACCGGCACGCACACGGCCAACACGGACGCACATCACAACCGGTCCAACCGATCCATGCCCGGGACAAGCTGTGGATACCCTGCGCCGGCATGACGTGGTGGAGCGACGGACGGACACTCAGCCGCTGTTCCGCCGAGCCAGCGCCCGCACCTGTGCCTGCACCGCGGCCAGATCGTTCGGCAGCACGGTAAACCGCTCCTCGCGCGCCTCCAGCCCGGCCAGGCGCGGCGGCACCGGCGGGGCGTGCCCGGTCGCGCGCGCCACCGCCTCGGGGAATTTTCCCGGATGAGCGGTTGCCATCGCCACCGTCGGCACCGCCTCGGCCGGCGGCAAAGCGCGCGACGCGGCGATGCCAATCGCGCTGTGCGGATCGGCGCCATAGCCGCAGGCCGTGTGCAGCCGGGCGATCTCAGCCTCGGTCCCGGCATCGTCCAGCCGGAAGCCGTGCAGCACGCCGCGTGCCCGGTGCCAGGCGGGCTCCGGCACCGCCATCCGCCCGGTCTCGCGGAACCCGCGCATGGTCCGCGCGGTCGCCTCGGGATCCCGCTCCAGCAGCTCGAACAGCAGGCGCTCGAAGTTGGAGCTGACCTGGATGTCCATGCTGGGCGACAGGCTGGGCTCGACCGGGCGCATCGACATGTCATTGTCGGCCAGGAAGCGGGCCACGATGTCGTTGCGGTTCGACGCCGCGATCAGGCGCGCCACCGGCAGGCCCATCCGCCGTGCCACCCAGGCCGCCAGGACGTTGCCGAAATTGCCGGTGGGCACGCTGAACGCCACCTCGCGGTCCGGCGCGCCCAGGGCCAGCGCCGCGGAGACGTAATATGGCACCTGCGCGGCGATGCGCGCCCAGTTGATCGAGTTCACCGCACTCAAGTGCATCTCGTGGCGGAACGGCGCGTCGGCAAACATCGCCTTCACCAGGTCCTGGCAGTCGTCGAAACTGCCCTCGATGGCGATGTTGCCGACATTGGGCGCCAGCACGGTGGTCATCTGCCGGCGCTGCACCGCGCTGGTGCGACCCAGCGGATGCAGGATCATGATGTCGACACGGTCGCGCCCGGCGCAGGCCGCGATCGCGGCCGAGCCGGTGTCGCCTGAGGTGGCGCCGACGATGGTGATGCGCGCGTCGCGCGCGGTCAGCACGTGATCGAACAGCCGGCCCAGCAGTTGCAGCGCCAGGTCCTTGAACGCCAGTGTCGGACCGTGGAACAGCTCCTGCACGAACAGGCCGGTTTCCAACTGAATCAACGGGACGATGGCGGGGTGGTCGAAGCCGGCATAGGCATCGGCGCACAGCGCCTCCATCGTCGCGAACGGGATCGCCTCACCGACGAAGGGCTGCATGATCCGCGCGGCAAGCGCCGGGTAGGGCAAGCCGCGCAGCGCCCGCCAGTCGGCCGGACCCAGATGCGGCCAGGTCGCGGGGACGTAGAGACCGCCATCCGCGGCCAAGCCGGCCAGCAGCGCGCCGGCGAAGTCGAGCACGGGCGCCTGCCCGCGGGTGGAGATGTAGCGCATGGCGGGACCGTAGCGGCGAACCGGAAAGGCGGCGAGCGCTCACTGGTCGGTCTTGATCACCGTGAAATGCAGACCGCAGGTGCCGTTGGTCACGTCGCCCTCCATCCGCTTGCCGTCGCGCTTGCCGACCAGGGTGAAGCTGGGGGCGGTGCCTTGTACGGTGCCATCCTCGGCCACGGTGCCGTCGACATAGACACCGTAGCTCCAGTGGTACGAGAACTGGTGGTTCTGCACCACCAGCAGCACCAGGCCCGGGTGCGGGCAGCTCTTCAGATCTGCCTGGAAGCGGGTGGAGGTGCCGCGATAGATGCCGTCGATCGGCTCAGGCGGCGTGGCCGGCTTTGGCGGCGCCGCCGGTGGGGCGGCTGGCGCACAGGCGGCAAGCGCGGCGCACAGGGCCGCCAACAGGGCATAACGTCGCATGGGCCTCGCCGCGCAGATCCGCACCGGAATGCGTCTCATGCGGCGTGGCGGGCGATTCGGCAACCGGGTGCGGTTGCACGGAGCGGCGAAATCGGCCAGACCGCGCGCCGCCAGGAGGACCCTACATGAGCGTTCGCATCGTTGACGTGCGCGAGATCACGCAGCCGATCAGCTCGCCGATCCGCAACGCCTATATCGATTTCTCGAAGATGACCTCGAGCCTGGTGGCGGTGGTCACCGACGCGGTGCGCGACGGCAAGCGCGTGGTGGGGTACGGGTTCAACTCCAACGGGCGCTACGGGCAGGGGGGATTGATCCGCGAACGGTTTGCTCCGCGCATCCTGGAGGCGAAGGCCGACACACTGGTGAACGACGCCGGCGACAATCTGGATCCGGACCGGGTCTGGGCTTGCATGATGACGAACGAGAAACCGGGCGGACATGGCGACCGGTCGGTGGCGGTGGGCACGATCGACATGGCAGTGTGGGACGCCACCGCGAAGGTCGCCGGCAAACCGTTGTTCCGGCAGTTGGCGGAGCGGCATGGGCGCGAAGCGGACCCGCGCGTGTTCGTGTATGCGGCGGGAGGATATTACTATCCAGGCAAGAACGACTCAGCGCTGTGCGACGAGATGCGGTCCTATCTGGATCGCGGCTATGCCGTGGTGAAGATGAAGATCGGCGGCGAGAGCCTGGCTGCGGATCAGCGGCGGATCGAGGCGGTGCTGAAGACGATCGGTTCGGCGCGGCTGGCGGTGGATGCGAACGGACGGTTCGATATGGCAACGTCAATCGCATATGCGAAGATGCTGAAGCAGTATGACCTGTTTTGGTACGAGGAAGCGGGGGATCCGCTGGACTATCAGTTGCAGGCGGCTCTGGCAGAGTTCTATCCAGGACCGATGGCAACGGGAGAAAACCTGTTCAGCCATCAGGATGCGCGCAACCTGATCCGCTATGGCGGCATGCGCCCGGACCGCGACTGGCTGCAGTTCGATTGCGCTCTGTCGTATGGGCTGTGTGAATATCAACGCACGCTGGCGATGCTGAAAGACGCAGGCTGGAGCTGGAAGCGTTGCGTTCCACATGGCGGGCACCAGATGTCGCTGGCGATCGCCGCGGGATTGGGACTGGGCGGCAATGAGAGCTATCCGGATGTGTTCCAGCCGTATGGCGGGTTCCCGGATGGGACGCGGGTGGAAAACTCTATCGTCACGTTACCGGAACTTCCGGGGATCGGGTTCGAGGGGAAGTCGGATCTCTATGCAATCATGCGGGAGCTGGCGGAATAAGGGAAGATCAACCACGGAGACACAGACCATTCCGGCGACCGATTCGGATGTCGGAATTATGGCAACAAGGTTGAATGCGCTTCGCGCGAGGCGCCATAAGCCAGGTACCGCGCCGGACGCGGTTTGACCCTGGTCAAGACGATCGGTGCCTTGATCTGTGATTCTGTGCCATCTGCGGTTGACGCTGAGAACGCCGCTCGACTCGCCGCCGAGCGCGCGGGCCCAGTCCCCCACAGCGGCCACATCTGATCGCCATCTCGCCCGCCATTGTTGCCGGACCGATTTATCCCCTCCCGCGCTGGTGGTCATCACACGCAGTTTGATGCCGGTTGCGGGGTTGCGCTGTCCACCGTGATGACCACGTGACCAGCGCGGGCCGCCGGACGACGGAAGGCGGACCCGCGTTCCGGGTCGCGTCAGGGATCACGATCCCGGCGCTAATGCGGGCCGGACATTGCGCAACAAAGCAGGAGATTGGCGCATGACGCATCGCATGATGTCGCTCATTGTTTTCGGTGTTCCCCTGGTTCTGGCGGCGCCAGCGGGCGCCCAAACCCTGACCGGATCGGCGGCCGGCCAGGGTGATCTTGGCGTCGGCGCCACGCCAGCGCCCGCCACGCCCGGTGCTGGCCTGGGTGTGGACGCCGGTGGCTCGCTTGCCGGTGGCGTCGGCACCAGCGGGGCGTTGACCGGAAATCTGGGCGTCGTTGCCGGGGACAATCTGATCGCCAGCGCGGTGGTTGGTGGCAATGGCGCGTTCAGTGGCACCGCGGTGGGTCATAGTTCGACCAATGCCGCCGGCGCGGCCCAGGGGGCGGCGAGCGGCGCGGCCTCCGGTAACGCATCAGTGAACGGGCAGAGTTGCGCGTCGGCCAATGCCGCGTTCGGTCTCAGAACGATGGATCTCGCGCAGAGTGCAGGGGATTGTACGCCCTGACGCTGATCCGGCTTCTATCCTGAATCGGAACAGCGCCGGGGCGGCGCGTCAGCCTTCCGCCGAGCGGACGAAGCGCTGACGCGCCTGGATTTCGGCGATGTCGGTCGGCCGTTCGAACGGCGCCGGCATCGCCTCCCCTGCCCGCTTCGGCCGGCCAATGGCACGGAACCAATCCTCCAGCCCCGCCGGCGCGATCATCCACAGAATCCGCATCTGGCCATCGCCGGTGTTGGTCACTTTGTGCTGCACACCGCGCCCCACCAGGATCATCGTTTCGGGTACGACGTTATGGCGTTCGGCGCCGACCTCGGCGAAGCCGGTGCCCTGGTAGCAGAACAGCACCTCGTGCTGGCGCTCGTGCGCGTGGCGGCGGACATGCGCGCCGGGCTCCAGCACCTGCAGCCCCATCGAGAAGCTGTCGTAGGGCGTGTTGTACGGCGTCAGCTTGTTGACGATGTAACCAGCTGAGGGCAGCGGCTGCCAGAAGGCGTCCCCGTCCTCGGGACCCAGCACGACGATCGGGCCTTGGGCAAACTCGGACATCGGATCTTTCCTCCACGCAGGATGACTGACAGTGTACGCTGGGCGCGCGAATGCTGATATGCTCGCGCGCCACCGTTAGGGAAGACAACCGATGAGCACGATGTGGCCCGCCGGCGCGGCCTATATCAACGGACGTTTCATGCCTGTGCAGGAGGCGATGATCCCGGTCACCGAATGGGGCTACCGGCGCTCGGACGTCACGTATGACGTGGTCAGCGTCTGGGACGGCGCGTTCTTCCGCCTGGACCAGCACCTGCAGCGCTTCCGCGCCTCGATGGACTATTTCCGGCTGGTCCCGCCCGAGAGCGATGCCGACATCCGCGCTATGCTGCACGAGCTGGTGCGCCGCACCGGGCTGCGGGAGGCGTATGTGGCGATGGACTGCCTGCGCGGCTCGGCACCGACCAACCTGCGACGGCATCCGGTGAACGCGCGGCCGTATCTGCTGGCCTTTGCGGTGCCTTATGTCTGGCTGGTACCGCAGGAGATCCGCGAGCACGGCATGCACCTGATCGTCGCGTCGAACCCGCGCATTCCGGAACAATGCGTCAACCCACGCGCCAAGAATTTCCATTGGGCCGACATGACGCGGGCGATGTTCGAGGCGGAAGACAAGGGCGCTCACAACCCGGTGCTGCTCGATATGGACGGCAACGTGACCGAGGGGCCGGGCTTCAACGTGTTCGTGGTGACCGATGGCAAGCTGGCGACGCCGGATCGCGGCGTGCTGGAGGGCATCACGCGTGGCGCGGTGATCGAGCTGTGCGAGAAACTGGGCGTGGCGTGCGAGGTACGCACCGTGCCGTTGGAGGAGCTGCGCAATGCCGATGAGATCTTCATCTCGTCCACCGCGGGTGGGGTGATCGGTGTCACGCGGCTGGACGGGCGCATCCTGTCGAACGACCGGCCAGGTCCGATGACAGCACGGCTGACCGAGGCGTATTGGCGCTTCCGTCATGACGGCTGGTGCAACGAACCGATCAATTACGACCTGGCGGTGGCAGCGGAATAGACGCTGTCGGCCGCGTCGTTCGCGAACCCTATTGACCATGCCGCAGGCGGCTCCGTAGCGTCGCAACAAAGCCGATCAAACACCCAAGGGGAGACGGTCACATGAAACGGCTGATTGCGGCCTGGCTGGGCCTGTTGGCGGTGCTTGTGGTCTCTCCCGCCGGCTGGGCGCAGCAAACCATCAAGATCGGCGTCATCCTGCCATTCTCCGGCCAATTCGCCGACACCGGCATCCAGCTCGATAACGGCATCAAGCTGTACATGCAGCAGCATGGCGACATCGTCGCCGGCAAGAAAATCGAGGTCATCCGCAAGGATGTCGGCGGCATCGCCCCCGAGGTCGCCAAACGCCTGGCGCAGGAACTCGTGGTTCGCGACAATGTCGACATCCTGACGGGCTTCGCATTGACCCCGAACGCGCTCGCGGCGGCCGATGTCTCGGCGCAGGCGAAGAAGTTCATGGTCGTGGGGAATGCCGCCACCTCGATCATCACCACGAAGTCGCCATACATGGCGCGGACCTCGGTGACGCTGCCGCAGATCGACGAGGTGTTCGGCGACTGGGCCGCGAAACAGGGGATCAAGACCGTCTACACCATTGTCTCCGACTACGGGCCCGGCATCGATGCGGAGACCAGCTTCGTGCGCGGGTTCACCGCGGCGGGCGGCAAAGCAGTCGGATCGGTGCGGGTTCCGGTGGCGAACCCAGATTTCTCTGCCTTCGTGCAACGCGCCAAGGACGCCAATCCCGACGCGATCTTCATCTTCGTGCCCGGCGGGGCGCAGCCGGCGGCGCTGGGCAAGGCACTGGCCGGGCGTGGCATTACGCCGAAGACCATGAAAATCCTTGGCAACGGCGAGATCGCCATGGAGGACGCGTTGAAGAACATGGGGGATGACGCGATCGGCATCATCACGGCATTCCATTACGATCCCAACCACGACTCGGCGCTCAACAAGCAGTTCGTTGCCGATTACAACAAGGCATTCGGCCGCAATCCGGATATCTTCTCCGTCGGTGGCTATGACGGCATGCGCTTGATCTATGAGGCGCTCGCCAAGACCGGCGGCAACACCGATGGCCAGGCCTTAATCGACGCGGCAAAGGGCATGGCGTGGGAAAGCCCGCGCGGCCCGATCGCCATCGACAAGGACACCAGGGACATCGTGCAGACGGTCTATATCCGCCGGGTGGAAAAGGTCGACGGCAAGCTGGTCAATGTCGAGTTCGACAAGATCCCCGACGTCAAGGACCCGGTGAAGGCGCGCATGCCGAAGTGACGGGCGCGGTCGCAACAGCGTGCCACCGTGGCGGAGGCTTCGCTTCGCGCCGAAATCGGAACGAACCGGCCGATGATTGCGTGAGGACCCGGTTGTGATCGCGCCGGCTGTCGGCGTGATCTTCGACGGATTGGCCTACGGCATGCTGCTGTTCCTCCTGGCGGTCGGGCTGTCGGTGACATTGGGCCTGATGAATTTCGTCAATCTCGCGCACGGCGCCTTCGCCATGTTCGGCGGCTATGTCGCGGCGACGTTGATGAACACGCTGGGCTGGCCGTTTCTGACAACGCTGCCGGTGGCATTCCTGCTAACGGCGGTCGTCAGCGTGGCATTCGAGCGCGCACTCTATCGGCGATTGTACCGCGCGACTGAGCTCGACCAGGTGCTGCTGACGATCGGGCTGGTGTTCATGTCGGTCGCCGCCACCGCCTATATCTACGGCACGCAGCAGCAGCCGGTGCGGCTGCCGGCGTTTCTGCGCGGCTACACCGCCATCGATGGCGTCAACCTCAGCCACTACCGGCTGTTCCTGATTGTCGTTGCGCTGGTGGTGACGCTGGTGCTGGTGGTGGCCCTGGAACGCACCCGGTTCGGGGCGCAGGTGCGCGCTTCGGTGGACAACCAGCGCATGGCGCGCGGGCTTGGCATCAACGTTGAGCTGGTGTTCGCCGCGACCTTCGCGCTGGGCAGTGGATTGGCTGGGTTGGGCGGGGCGCTGTCGATCGAGATCATCGGCCTCGATCCGAACTTCGCCTTCACCTACCTGATCTACGTGCTGATCGTTGTGGCGGTCGGTGGGCTGGGCTCGATCCGCGGTTCGCTGCTCGCCGCGGTCTTGCTGGGCGTCAGCGATGCGGCGGGGAAGTACTACGTTCCGACACTCGGATCGTTCCTGATCTATCTGGTGATGATCAGTCTTCTGTTGTGGCGCCCGGCGGGTCTGTTCGGCAGGCGTGCGGCGTGAGCCACACTCGGGCGATCGATGCGCTTCGGCATCTCGCCGCGCGTCAGCGTTGGCGGCCGGTCGAGGTGGCTTTCTGGGTCGCGACGCTGCTGCCGTTCGTGCTCGCACCCGCCTATCTGACGCTGGCGAGCCAGATCGCCATCACCGCGATCTTCGCCGTCTCGCTCGATCTGATCGTGGGATACGCCGGCCTGGTGTCATTGGGCCACGCGACGTTCTTTGGCCTCGGCGCCTACACCGCCGGACTGCTGGCCAAGGCGGGGTGGGGCGAGCCGCTCTCCGGACTGCTGCTCGCGGCTTCGGTCGCCGGGTGTTTTGGCTGGTTGACCGGGTTCATCGTCGTGCGGGTGCGACATCTGGCGTTGATCATGATCACGCTTGGTATCGGCCTTTTACTGTACGAGGTGGCGAATCGTGAGAGCTGGTTGACCGGCGGCAATGACGGGTTGCAGGGTGTGGTGATCTGGAAGCTGCTGGGTCGGTTTGACTTCGATCTGTACGGCACCACCGCGTATACTTATGCGTTGGCGATGTTGCTGCTGGTGGTACTAATGGCGCGACGGCTGATCCACTCGCCGTTTGGCCTGTCGCTGCGGGCCATCCGCGAGAACGAGCGGCGCATGTCGCCAATCGGCATATCCAGTCGAGCGCAATTGCACAGGATCTACACCATCGCCGCCGCGATCGCCGGCATCGCCGGCGGCTTGCTGGCGCAGACCACGCAGTTCGTCGATCTGTCAACGTTGGGATTTCAGCGTTCCGCGGACCTGCTGGTGATGCTGGCGCTCGGCGGCACTGGTCGGCTGTATGGCGGCGTCCTCGGTGCCATCGTGTTCATGATCGCGCGCGACCGGTTGGCCGACGTTAATCCCCAATACTGGTATTTCTGGATCGGCTTGTTGCTGGTGTGCGTGGTGCTGTTCGTGCCGAACGGAATCCTGGGCGGCTTGGCGCGGCTGAAACCGCGAGACACACAATGACAGCCGCACTCAGCGCGCGCGGGCTGCACAAACGTTTCGGATCTCTGCGGGTTGCACAGGATATCACCTTCGAGCTGCCACCAGGAGCGCGTCATGCGCTGATCGGGCCGAACGGCGCCGGCAAGACGACGCTGATCAATCTTCTCACCGGCACGCTGCGGCCCGACGCGGGACAGGTGATGCTGGACGGGAAAGTCATCACCTTGCTGCCACCGGAGCAGCGGGTGAAACAGGGCTTGGCGCGAACGTTTCAGATCAACGCGCTGTTCCCCGCGCTTGATCCGCTAGAGGCGGTGACGCTGGTGGTGTGCGAACGCCTTGGCGTCGCCACCAACTGGTGGCGTCCCGTGCCAGCCTTCCATGCGGCGGTCGAGGAGGCACATGGCATCCTTGCCTCGCTGGGCCTCGACGCGGTGTGCCATCGGCCGACGCACCTGCTGGCCTACGGGCAGCAGCGGCTTTTGGAGCTGGCACTGGCATTGGCGACGCGCCCGCGGGTGCTGCTGCTGGACGAACCGGCAGCCGGGGTGCCGCGCAGTGACGCTGGCGCGCTGTTCGCGGCGCTGGAGGCGCTGTCGGCGGACCTCACCGTACTGTTCATCGAACACGATATGGACATCGTGTTTCGTTTCGCAACACGTGTGATCGTGATGCTGGGCGGGCGCATCCTGGTTGCGGGCAGCCCCGCGGAAATCGCCGTCGACACGGCGGTGCGCGAGGTCTATCTGGGCAGCCGCCGACATGGCTGACGCGCTGTTGTCGCTCGATAATCTGCGCGCCGGGTATGGCGAGGCGATCGTGCTGGACGGCATGTCGCTCGAGCTTGCGGAGGGCGGCAGCCTCGCCGTGTTGGGCCGCAACGGCGTCGGCAAGACCACGCTGCTGGCCACGATCATGGGGTGCAGCAGCGTGGTCGGAGGCTCCATCCGTTGGCGCGGACGCGATATCACGCGTGTGCCGACACATCGTCGGGCGCGGTTGGGTATCGGCTGGGTGGCACAGGAACGCGAGATCTTCCCGTCCCTGACTGTGGAAGAAAATCTGGCCGTCGCGGCGCAGCCTGGCACTTGGACCCTGCCAGCCGTGTGTGCGCTGTTTCCGCGCCTGCTGGAACGACGACACCACCTGGGCACGCAACTCTCCGGCGGCGAACAGCAGATGCTCGCGATCGGCCGCGCACTGATGACCAATCCCGCACTGCTGCTGCTCGATGAACCATTGGAGGGGCTGGCGCCCATCATCGTCGAGGAGCTCGCAACCGCGATCGCGCGCATGATCCGAGAGTCGGGCACCGCGGTGGTGCTGGTCGAGCAGCATTCCGGATTGGCACTGTCGCTCACGCACGATGTCGTGGTGATCGAGCGTGGGATGATTGCACATCGCGGCGAATCGCGCGCGCTGACGCAGGATCAGGCCACGCTGGATCGTCTGGTTGGGCTCGGGCTGCGGCACAGGGCCGGCGCGAGCTAGGTTCGACCGAGGGCTTGCCCCGGCTGCTTGCGTCCTGGAGCATGTGGCGATCATGAGCGAGGGCACGCCGATGACCTGGCCGACACAGCAAGGCGTCTTTTCGCTCGGCGATCTGACATTGCAATCGGGCGCCGTGCTGGCGGATGCGCGGTTGTCATGGAAGGCGCATGGCACATTGGCACCGGGGCGGGATAACGTCGTGCTGTATCCGACCAGCTACGGCGCGCAGCATCGGGACCTGGAATGGCTGATCGGGCCGGATGGTGTGCTGGACCCGACACGCTGGTTCATTGTCATCATCGACATGTTCGGCAATGGATTGTCGTCGTCGCCGTCCAACACGGCGGGGTATCCGTTGCTGGTCACCGTCTACGATAATGTCCACGCGCAACGGCGGCTGCTGCGGGAGGTGTTTGGCATCGAGCGGCTGGCGTGTGTGTATGGCTGGTCAATGGGCGCGTTACAGACCTATCACTGGGCAGCGTTGTTTCCCGATGCCGTAGATCGGGCGGTGGTGAACTGTGGCGTGGCACGGACGTCGGTGCACAACCAGGTGTTCCTGCGCGGGCTGATGGCGGTGCTGGAAGCGGCGCCGGAGCACAGTGGCGATGGTCGGTTCGTTTCCGAACCGGTAGCGGCGAAGCGGGCGTTCGGGCGGATCTATGCCGGGTGGGCGCTGAGCCAGGACTTCTACCGGGCGGGATTGCATCTGGCGTCCGCACCGCCGCCCAATCTGGGCGCGCAAGACCTGGAGACCTTTCTGCGCACCGATTGGGAGGAACGCTTCGGCGGGCGTTCGGCGGGCAATCTGTATGCTCAGCTCCGGACGTGGGATGCGGCGGATATCGCCGCGAATGCGCTGTATGGTGGCGACCTTGTGGTGGCGTTGCGGGCAATACAAGCGCGGGTGCTGCTGATGCCGGGGGAGACGGATCTGTATTTCCGTGTCGCGGACAATGAAGTGGAGCAGGAACATCTACGCGATGCAGTGCTACGGCCGATTCCCAGCATCTGGGGGCACCGGGCAGGGAACCCGTCGGTCATTCCGCAGGACGCACGGTTCGTGAGGACAGAGGTCCGGGCCTGGCTGGAGGGGTAGCCCGCGTACACCTCGCCCACGAAGTGGGAGGGGTCGGTGAGCACAGCGAAGCCGCGTGAGGGCGGTGCGCGCGGCACGGCCCTCACCCGCGTTTGCTTCGCTCCGCGACCTCTCCCGCACGCGACAGAGGTGCGCGGATTGCCTCAGCTCTTCACCAGCGCGCAGGCACCTTCACTCAGCGGCCGGAACGCGTCCTTTGCCGGAATGACTTCCGCCACCTCGAGCAGATCCCATTCACTCTTGGACTGCGCCGGCTTCTTCGCCCGCAACAGGAACATGTCGCGCTCCACCGTACCGTCGATCCGCAATATACCGTTCTTCGTCATGAAGTCGTTGATCGGCATGGCCCGCATCTTCTCCATCACGGCCCCGGCCTCATCGGTGCCTGCGGCGTCGATCGCCTTCAGGTAATGCGTCACCGCGCCCCAAGTGCTGGCCTGGAACGCGGTTGGCGGCCGATTCTTCCATTGCTTGGCAAAGCGCGCGGCGAAGTCGCGGGATGGTGCGTCATGATCCCAATAGTATGGCTGGCTGAAGATCAACCCCTGCGCGGTCGGCAATCCCAGCGAGTGGATGTTGGTCAACGAGCAGTTCAACGCTGCCGGCACGATGCCTTTGCCAATCAGGCCGAACTCGCCCATCTGTTTTGCGATGTTGATGAAATCCGCACCACCCGCCGCGATACCAACCGCTTGCGCACCGGACGCCGACGCCGCCAATAGCGCCGAGGAGTAGTCAGTCTCGCCCAATGGCACCAGCTGGTGGCCCACCACCGTCGCGCCGAGTCCCTTCAGGATGGCGGCGGCATTGTCTTCCAGCGAGTGGCCGAACGCGTAATCCGAGGTGACGAAGAACCACTTTTTCTGGCCCTGCTTCACCAGCGCCGTCGCCGGCCCCTTCGCCGCCGAGTAATTGTCATAGGTCCAGTGCACGCCGTACGGTGAACACTGCTTCCCGGTCAGATCGGTGGTTCCGGCGGCGATCGGCACGTCGATCCGCTGGCGTTGCTTGCACAGTTCCTGCACCGCCAGCGCGACCGCGGAGTTGCCAAGGCCGAAGATGGCGTCGACCTTCTCCTCGTCGATCCAGTGTCGCGCGATGCCAAGCCCGACATCGACCTTGTTCTGCAGATCGGCCTGGATGACCTCAATGGGTGCGCCACGAACCTTGCCGCCGAAATCCTCGGCGGCCATGCGCGCGGCAACGAAGTCGCCCATGCCCTGCTGGTCGGCGAAGACGCCGGACATATCGTCCAGCACGCCGATCTTGACGACACTGTCTGAGATACCGGCGGCCGAGGCGCGACGTGGGCGGATGAGGGCGGTGGCGGACAGCGCGGCGGCGCCGGCCAGAAGCGTTCTGCGATACATGATATTCCTCCGGTTTTATTGTCATGGCGAGGCGCAGAGCGACGAAGCAGCCTCGCGCCGGGCTCGCACCAGCGTCGGTGCGCACTCGGATCGAGATTGCTGCGCCGCTCTGCGCCTCGCGATGACAGGGTTGGGTGGGTGGAGCGCGTGGTTACAGGTGCAGTCCCGCGGCGGCGAGCGCTTTCAGGAAATTCGGTTCCGGCTGCGGCAATGGCGGCAGCTCCCAGCTTCCGGTGCCAATCGGACGAATATCACGATCGACCGGGACTTCGATCAGATACGGCTTGTTCGCCGCGATCGCCGCGGTCAGCACATCTTCCACCTCATCGGCGCGCGTGATGGTGTGCGAGGCAACGCCGTAACTCTTGGCCATCAGCGCAAAATCGGGGCTGTACAGTTCGCCGGCAACATGGTGTTCGAACCCGGTCGCCAGCTCACGCCCGCCGAACATGCCGTGCTGGATGTCGCGGATCGAGCAATAGCCCTGATTGTTCCACACGACCCAAACCACCGGGATGTCGTATTCCACCGCAGTCGCCAACGCATGCGGCGTCATCAGGAACGATCCATCGCCCACCACGGCCACACAAGGCCGATCCGGCGCCGCGAGCTTGGCGCCAAGAATACCCGACGTGGCGAAGCCCATCGCGGCAAAGCCCCAGGAATGGATCAACTGCCTCGGCCGCACGGCCTCGAACAACTGGATAATCCAGTTGTGATGCACGCCAACATCGCTGGCGATGATCGCGTTCTCCGGCAGAGCCCGCGACAGGGCGCGCATCAATCGTTCCGGCCGCAGCGGTACCTGACTGGATGTGGCCAGCGCGCCCTGATACTCCTGCCACACCGTACGGCCCCGCCGCAGCCGGTCCAGCCACGGCGTGGCGGCGGCACGGCTGGTGCCGGCGAGCCGGCTTTCCGCCAATGCGACGAGGTACTGAAGGCTGGCTTGCGCATCCCCCAGGATGCCTAGCTCGGCGGGATAGTTGCGGCCGATCTCGGCCGGATCGATATCGATCTGGATCAAGCGGCTGGGCGGGACCGCCAGCGTGTAGCCGTCCAGCCAGGCGCTGGTGGCACGGTCATCGAACGAGAACCCCAGGGCCAGGATAACATCGGCATTCTTCGTCGCGTCATTCGCGGCATAGCTGCCGTTGCGGCCGATCGATCCAAACGCCAACGCGTGCCGATCGTTGATCGAGCCCTTGCCATTCGGGCTGGTCACCACCGGAAGCGCCAGCAGTTCGGCAAATTGTTGCAACCCCGGCGCGGCTTCAGACAACAGCAGGCCCTGGCCGGCGATGATCACCGGCCGCTCGGCGGCCAGCAGCATGTCCAGCACCTTGGCCAGCGCCTCCGCATTGCCGGGCGTACGATTATTCACCGGCGTCGAGGCGACCGGCGGCGCCACCGCGGCTTCCTCGACAAACACGTTCAGCGGCACGTCCAGGTTCACCGGGCCGGGCCGGCCGGACAGCATCAGGTCCCACGCCTGGCGCACCGCCAGCGGCATCATGTCGACGCGCGTCGGCTGGTAGCTGCGCTTCACATAGGGGCGGATGACCGAGGGGAAATCGCCCTGAAAGGACCGCCCGGTCTCCTGAAACGGCCCACGATTGAACTGACTGGTCGGCACATTGCCGGTGATGGCGAAGAAGGCGGAGCTGTCCATCATCGCGGCGGCGAGCGCCACCACCAGATTGGCAGAGCCGGGACCGCAGGAGGTGAAAGTCGCCACCGGCTCGTGGCGTATCTTGAAGTAGGCATCGGCCATGTGGCCGGCCGACTGCTCGTGATGGGTGGAAATGGTCCGGATGCGGTTCTGTGCCTTGAACGCAGCATCCAGGAAGCCGACATTGCCATGGCCGCAGACTCCAAACAGATATGGAACGTTCTGCCGGATCAGGAAATCGACGATGATGTCGGCGCCGTTGCTCAGAGCGCGTCCGCTGCCGTCCATGTTGGTTGTTCCTCTTCGGTATTATCGGTCAGGCCGCGCGGAACGCGGCCCCAACCATCGTTGGACTGCCCAGCATGCGTGAGATGCGCATCGCCGTTGCCTTCACTTCACTCACCAGCGCCGCCATCCGGTCGGGGTCCATGCGCGAGACCGGCGCCGAGACCGCGACGCACGCACAGGGCCGGCCGCTGTGATCGGTGATCGGAGCGCCCAGGCAGCGCAGGCCGATTTCCATTTCCTCATTGTCCAGCGCCCAGCCCTGCGACCGCACGCGATGCAGTTCCTCGCGTAGCGCGGCTGGATCGGTCAGCGTGTGTGGCGTGAAACGGGCGAGGCCGCGGTTGGCGATCAGCGCATCGATCTCAGCATCCGGCATGTGGGCCAGCAGCACCTTGCCCAGCGCGCTGGCATGCGCCGGGGTGCGCTTGCCGACGAAGGCGTGCATGCGCACCAGGCGCGTCCCGTCGACGGCCTGCACGCAGATCGCCTCGCCGTCGTACAGGATGCCGACATGCACTGTCTCGCCGGTGGCGCGCGCCAGGTCCTGCAGCGGCGGCAGCGCCTGCCAGCGCAATTGCGCGTGCTTCACCGCGACGGACCCCAGCGTGTGGAAGCGCAAGCCCAGCGTGTAGCGGCCAGTGGTGGGGTCTTTGTCGAGGTAGCCGAACGCCTCCAGCGTGTGCAGGATGCGGAAGATGGTGGGCTTGCTCTGCGCCAGCGCGCCGGCGAGCTCGGCGAGACTCCAGCTTTCCTGGCGGGTGAAGCAGTCGATGACCTCGAGGCCCTTGCGGAGGGAGCCGAGCAGGTAGGGATCGCGCGCGGGTTGGTCGGTGTTTCGCATACCGTAACACTATCCCCGAAACTGAGACGCGTTGCCGTACCGCGAAATGCCCGGCTCGGCAAGGGGCGAAAACGGCGCAAAAACCGTCCCAGTCAGCGTTTCGCATACTGAAATACCAACAGGGAGCGTCCCGCCATGCCCGACCCCGTCGCCAGCGTCCGCAACATCACCGAAGTGCCATGGGAGGAGTTGCCCGGCCATCACGGTGGCGCATTCTCGAAGCTGCTGGTGCATCCGGACACCACCGGATCGCGCCAGATCGACCACCGGATCTCGGCCTATCAACCGCGGGCCTACGTGGGATTGCACAGCCACAAGGTGCAGGAGCAGGTGTTCCACGTGCTCGACGGCGAGGGGCTGATGCAGATCGCCGACACGAAGCGCGTGGTGCGCAGGCACGACGTG